>Ga0272445_1001494_pt1 | contig 17954 bp, 23 predicted proteins | sample YNPCB0031_FD_194404 | JGI IMG/M metagenome (GOLD analysis project Ga0272445, IMG submission 194404) | Hot spring sediment microbial communities from Yellowstone National Park, WY, United States - YNP-CB-003-1 | ecosystem: Environmental > Aquatic > Thermal springs > Hot (42-90C) > Sediment... | reverse complement strand
GATATTTCTTTAAAGAAACTAAAGAGCCTTCTCAAATACTCTGGATGAAAATGATTTTCTGGTTCCTCGATTCCATAGATAAAATCTTTATCTAATAGTTGCCACATTAGGGCAAAGACTTCTTGCTCTCCTCCTCCCAAAAATCGAACTGGTAGTCTAAGACCGTTTTCAATAACCAATAATTCTGTTGGATTAGGATCGATTCTTCTTTCTAAAAACCGTTCAACCCAATTCCTAAAAGTACTCCATTTAAGTTCGTGCTCCCGTTCCGTGCTTAAAGATAATGCTCTTTGTGAAGATAACATAGAGCTATCCACAATAGGATTACGCATACCAGCGGTAAACTTTTCATCTCTAGCAGCCGAAATAAACCTGAATTTTCCCTTAATGTTATTGGCAATGTTCGCGAGCAGATTATTTAGTAGATCTGTCGTTATGGGTTGCATTAAAAATGGAACCTCTTCCTGAGTAGGTGGTCTTTCTATCAATTTAAATCCCTGTTGTTCGCACCAGTCCCTATAATTTTGCCCCACAGCCTCCTTAGATTTTTTAATCACTCCAATATTGACGAGAGAATCTATTTGCGGATTTGAATAGTATGCCACCTTTTTCGATCTATCTACTAGTAATCTATCACCAGCCATTTCTTGTGGAGTAAAGAAATAAAGAACAAAGTCTTGAGTAGCTTTCTCCGGTATGAGAATTTTTGAAAATTCATCCAACCCCACGGGCTTATCGTCTTTTACTAATTGAATGTCCCCCCAGTTTAGATACTCTGTCCTCCATCCGATTTGAGGCGAAACTATTTCTCTCGAGATTGATAATAAAAGACTCTTTTTACCTAACTGGTCTTTGACAACATCGCGAACAGTTTTGGGGAGAGGTTGGAAAAATTTTTCAAAATCATCTTCATTCAATTCTAATTCAACAAAAACCCTTATGGGCTCCCTTGTATCTCTGTAAAACCAATAATAATCGATTAGACCGCTAGGTACACCACCTCCCGTGATACTAAAATCGGTAAAGAACCTATATAAAGCCTCTAGAATACTAGTTTTTCCAGAACCATTTTTCCCCACAAGAACCGTTAAATCACCGAATGATAATGTAACATCCCTTAAACTCAGATAGTTATTAATCGTTACCTTTCTCAGTTTCATCGTGTTTCATCAAATTTAAATGTAAGTCTCTTTCTCATAAAATTTTCTGAGACTTGGAACTCCTCAGCTAGTTCTGGAATTGGATCTGAAGATTCTTGAACCCATTCTTCTTTCAATTTCTCGTTCAACTTATCCTCTGGAATTAAAAGGTAAGCTGCGAATACTTCAGCTTCTTTCTCCTGTCTCCTCTGCTTCCAGTAGTTGAACCTATCGTCTCTCTCATCTAGAAAGTAGTTCACTCTCGTGTTTCTATGGAATATGTGATGGGCTAATCCGTGAGCAATTAAGTGCCTCTTCTTATAAGGATGCAAATTAGGGTCTATCACGATAACCCCTTCATCCTTTATGTAAACCTCCTTGATTATCCTGCCGAGAGGAAGTTCAATAACTTCTGCTCCAAGCTTCGAAGCTAAAAGCTCAAGGTCATCTATACCATATTTTTCCCTTATCTCATTTGCTTTCTCAATGATATGCTTCATGTTTTCTTTTTCCTCATCCTTCTCTCCTTAACCTTTAGGTAGGCATTGATTATAGCTCTCTTATCTTTCTCAGGCAAGCTTGGAATATCCTTGAACAAGCTCAAAAGCTCAGGCTCTCTTATTCCTAAAGCCTCAAGCTTAGATTCCAAAAGCATATCTTCAAGAACCTTAAATGGAACATCCAAAGCTTTAGCAATCTTTTTCAACTTATCCTTTGAAGGAATGAAATGCCCGCTTTCAACATCAGAAACATAGCTGTTCGTCTTATAGCCAAGCCTCTCAGCCAACTCCTGCTGAGTCAAACCCTTCTCTATTCTCAATTGTCTCAATTTTCGCCCAAAATTCATATCGCCTATAGATGATAATAACGAATCCAAGAAAGAGTGTCAAGTTTTACTTGATCAAAAATCTTATAAAGGCGTGTTTAAGAAGAATACTATGATGATGGGAGAAGTGAGAGATATCTCTAAAAAGATATCTGTCCTCTTCCTAATCATTATCTTAACACTCTTTGGTTTTTTAACTTATGTTCAGCAAGCTAGTGGTGGAGGAACAGTTACTGTTTTAGGTGCAAGTGCAAGAATCGATAATTATAAACCAAACACCAAGATAACAGTATCACAAGGAGAATCATTTACATTAGAAGTTTGGTTTACCAATACAGGAGGTAGCGGAGCCTATTTCTATGCTGGAGCAACTATCTGGGATTCGAGTGGAAACCAGATTCAAAATCTCTGGAGTGGAAAAATATACGTTGATGCAGGAAAACAAGGCCATGTAAGCTGGACAACTAGTATAAATACGGTAGGAGAATATTGGCTCCAATTTGGAATCTGGAACGAAGCAAAGACAACACTTCTTGCTAAAGCACCCTCACCTAGTCAAAACCTCATAAAAGTGACTGCAATAGATAACCCTCCGAGAGTTGAAGCTTTTGATGTCTCTCCTAGGTCAACTACTCTCGGCAATCCATTCACCATTTCCTACACAGTCTCAGATGATAAGGGTTTAACTCGTGTAGAGCTTTGGAGAGCTGAAGACAGTGGCGGCAGTCCGGTAAATTGGCAAAAGATTAAAGAAGTCTCTGTTAGTGGTACGAGATACTCTGGCTCATTCTCTGATGCTCCAACAAGTGTGGGTAGTTATTGGTATGGGATACACGTGGTTGATACCGCGGGGCAATGGGTTACTGAACCGAGCCCAATTAGAGTTACAGTTTCACAGATTACTAGCCCAACAATAAGTAAAACCTTCTCGGTAACAATATCTCCCGGAGGATCCGCAGAAGATACAATAGTTATCTACAATCCAAACAATGTCAAGATCACAGTTAAGAGTTTCACGATAACGGATTACGGAGGATTTAAAGGTTCAGTGACCGTATTAACCTCCCTTCCATTTGATATTTCTGCTTATAGTAGTGGTGAGATCAGAGTGAGAATAACTGCTAACTCAGATTGTCCTGCAGGTACTTTCACAATCAAATACAAGATAATTGGCGACCCCAACAATTGGGAAGTACTTGGCGACTAACGAATTGGAGGGGTGGTAATGAATGCGAGGGGGGATACTACTACTCTATTTTTTAATATCTTTACTTCTTTTTCCTTGGATAGTCATTTCCGTGAAAGGCTCTGGAGAAGTTACGGTTAAACCGCTTTTTGAAATCGTTTCTTACTTCATCTCGCCTAAGAAAATTACATTAGGAGAAGAAGTATCAATTTCGCTGACTATAAAGAATAATGACAATATTAGAAAAACATTTTACATAGAGTTGGCTGTTCAAGATCCTGATGAAAATTGGCAACCACTTTCTCCTCAGGCGATAGCCTTAGAGCCTAAAGCAATTGGCACCATTATTTTCTACTGGACTGTTTCTCACAGTGCGATACCCGGGTATTACGAAGTTAAAATTGCCATCAAGACGAGCGAACCTCCCGTAATCGAAACAAAGGAGATAGATAATGCATTTGAAGTTGTGATAAAAGGCAAGGAAGAAACGGTAAATCTAGCGGTGCCCTATATACATCAATACTACGACACTCCCGATGACTTTGATGGAAGAGATGCTTGTGGAGCAACTTCCACGGTTATGGTATTATTATACTATAGGAAGCTCAGTCCTTGGCCATGTGAGTGTTCGAAACCATTCAAGCATATCAGCGAGTTTGGGAATTACATAAGTCGCATTTACACTTATAATGGCTACACGTTCGATACAATGACGCCGGATGCGAGCGGTAAACCTGCTTATGGAGCTTATGGCTTCATCCATAATAATCGTTATCATTTAGCCGATTCACAACGAATAAAAGATTACCTTTATAAACATGGGATAAATTCAGAGTCTCCTCTATGGGTTTATGGCCGTCCCCCTGAGGAGATAAATAAGATAATTGTAGATGCTCTTGTTTCAGGAAAACCCGTAATTGCCAGTATTGAAATCTGTAGTACTGCTCCTGAAGGAAAACGCGCATGCATAACGGAAGGTCATGTTATTGTAATTAAAGGATTCTCTAATGCTGGTCGTTACTACATAATAAACGATCCATACGGAAAATATGCACTAGGAGGTTACGATGGCATGGATGTGCAATATAGTATATTTGAGAAGTTTGTGTATAAGGAAAAAGAGTGGCTTGTGAAAATAAAATGGATTGTAATTCCAACAGAACCACCGGGTTGATTATCATGAAATTGCGATTTTTAACAAAATATTTAATAAGCATAAATGTAATTCTAGTAATTCTTGCCAGCTTTCTTTGTTATGCTGAAGAAGTTGAATCTACAGAATTACCAACTGTAGCTTTTTCTCTTAACGGATTGAATCCATATAACAATAAAACGCTGGCATCTTTTGATTTGCAAATATTCATATACAATCCTACTGACCAAGAGATTTTCCTTGGGAAAATAGAGATTGAATTTTATTTTAGTGGAAAACTCATAAGCAAGGAGGTTATTGATAAAGAACATGGATGGGATGTAGTGAGCTGGTTCCCTCATAGGACCGATAATATGGGAATAGGTTCAACAGTAGATCTTACATCAGTAAACGAAAAAACAAGAGAAAAAGCCTTTACTAATGTCAATGAGTGGTTTATTAAAGGAATAGCTTATTTTGGTACTTCTTATGAAGGCCCCTTCACTGAAAAGGTACCCATTATTTGGCTTGAGAAACGTTCTCTGTGTGAAATAAGGTTAAAAGTTGTAGATGAAAAATGGAATGCTGTCAGTAATGCTACAATACTCTTTGCTTTTCCGGGCGGAAGATTTGGTGGAATTACCGATAAATCGGGCGAAGTTAGTGGAATCGAGATTCCTACGATGAATTACATAATAAAAGTTCTTAAAGAAGGTTATCTGCCTCATGAAGAAACTCTAAATTTATCCACTCCATCCACTGTAGGGAAAGTGATTCAAATATATCGTGGTATCAAATTAAGATTAGAAATTATTAATGAGAAGGGAAATCCTATAAAGGATGCAAATATCACTTTTTCCTCAAAGGATGTCGGCAATTTCTCTAAAGCCACGAATGCCTCTGGTATAGCAGAATTTGAAATTCCAAGAACAAATTATACTTTAAGTGTTACAAAGAAGGGCTATCTACCATATAAAGAAGTTTTAGATCTCTCTAAATCTCCAATCGAAAGTAAAGTTATTCAGCTAAACCCTGAATTAACTTGGTTGGAGCAACACTGGCTCTATCTCATCATTGGAGTAATTGTGCTCTGCATTATCATCGTTCCTATAGTTTTGAGACTGAAAAGAAGATTCTAGCTTAACGGAAATGAAAGAGAAGTGAGAGGGGTTAGAGTTACCCCTCTTTTTATATCGTGATTTAACAGAATATTTAGGAATTACTAGTTATCCACAGTTTGGGCTCTTGACAATCGTATTTGGCCGATTAAAATGAGAATTAGAGTATCGTAGTTTTGTGATGAGATTATAAAGGTCGCTTATGAGATGAGGCTGAAAGAGAGGAGGTTAGAATTGATTGCCTCAACTGAATGTTCAGCGTCTTTCAAGCAGAGGTTAAGAGTGGAAAAAGCGTTTAATTGGGAATAGTTGCTAGAAATGTTTACTTATTTATTTTTTCTCTTAAATTATTGCATTTTAACGATTATGACTTACACAAAGATTGAAAATAGAATATTGGATAAGATTTTGACCTCGAACTTCACTAAGAGGCAGTTGAAGATTCTGCTTTTCATCATTCGTTTTTCCTATGGGTTGGGAAGAAAGTATGCTGTCTTGAAGAAGAAGGATTTCTATTTTGCAGGTATTCTACCCTACCATGTTGAGGAGGAATTAAAGAAGCTTATTCTTAGAGGGGTTGTGAAGTGGAATCCAAAGCTTGGAATCTTCTGGAGTAACAGAAACTTGAAGGAATGGATCGATAAGAGACAGAAGGTAGATTTGTTTAAAGGCTAATATGGAATTGGAGAATCAAAAAATTGAGGTTAGAGATATTGGGGATTCTGATTGGTACTGGATTCCGAGAGTTGTTTTTGAAGAATACACTCCCAAAATTGGTGTGATAGGTTTGGCTTTGTACAATGCCTATTCCTCTTATGCAAGGGATAAAGGTGTAGCGTTCCCATCCCAGAAGACTTTAGCTGAAAAGCTCAGAGTAAGCATAAAGACGATAATCAAATACAACAGGATCCTAGAGGCTAACGGTTTAATTAAGATTGAGAGGAAGAAGGGTAAGGGAAAAACTAACCTAGTTACACTTTTAAAGGTTGAAAATGTGAACCATGTTCAGACGCATCCTGTAACAGGTTCAATTAAGGTAGTGAAAGAGGTTCAGATAAAAGAAAATAATATGAAAGAAAACACTAAAGTGGATGCTAAAGCATCCCCTCTAGATGTGATTGATTACTTTAAGAGGAGAGTTAAGGAGCTTAAAGGATTCTACCCTGAGATTGATTATGGGAAGGATGGTAGGCTCGCTAAGGAGAGGCTAAAGAAATACTCTTTTGATAAGGTTAGAGATTTAATTGATTGGTACTTGAATTCAGAACATTTTGAGAAGTTTGGGGCTTCACTATCGATATGCCTATCAAATTTTATCGTCAATTTATGGAAGGCTAGTAAGGCTGGGCAGAGAAGTATCAATAGTCTTTACCCATTATGGCAGGAAAGAAGCTGAAGTCACCATATAGGTATAGGAAGGGATATCTGCGGGAGCTTGAGGTAATGAGAATTTTGAGGAGTTCTGGGAAGTTTCCAGTAGTTTTCCGCTGTGCTGCCTCCCACTCACCATTTGATGTAGTTGCAGTTTCAAAATCAAAGATTCTGCTCTTACAGGTTAAGACTGGAAGATTCAGTTTTAAAAGGGAACTGGCTAAGCTGAAGTCTATCGAGACTCCAAAGAGTGTAAAGAAGCAACTCTGGGTCTTAAACAAGGAGTGGAAGATATTTAACTGCTAGAATATGGATTTGGAATGAAAAAACTTGAAAAATAAGCTTTTTCCAGAAATTGAGGCAGATGGAAGCAATATGGAGCGAAAAAGAATAGGATAGAACCTTAAAATCGGAAATGGAATGAATATGGCTCGCTTTCGCTCGCTGATTCTACGCTCGCTCGCCTTCGGCTCGCTCGCTCCGTGAACCTAGACTCTGAGAATTTGGGGGTTTGGGTTGGCGGAGCGAGAATGCTCCGCCGAGGAGGTGATGGGAAATGGATTTGAGAGAATTGGTTGAAGAGTTGAAGAGGCAGAGAGAGAACAGCATTGACATAATCTGCTGGGATGAAGATATAGAAGCGATACCAGATGAAGAACATGGATTATTGCTGAGAGTATCTGATAAGGGTGCTTGGCCTCTGGCTGAGTGGGCTCACAAGCAGCTTGCTGAGAAGCTTGAGATACCAAAGAGATACTATGATAGGATGCTTGAATCTGGAAAGCTTGAGCTACTTGCAGAGAACATTAATGCTTGGCTTGGAGGAAAAAGAAGACTAATAAGAATACTTGATGGAAGGATAAGAGCCATATTATCAGACAGATATAGGATAATCGACAACTACGACTTAGTATTCCTAGCCCTAGATGAATTCAAGAAAAAAGAGACAATCGAGATTTATAGGATAGATTTAACAGAGACGATGCTTTACCTGAAAGCTATAGATAGAACGCTGGTGGATACAGTAAAGGATGAAGACGTTGTTTATGGAGGGTTGATTATTAGAAACTCTGAGGTTGGAGCTTCTGCATTGAGGATTGAGCCATTTATACTGAGGAGAATATGTAGTAATGGATTAATCCTACAGCATTCATTGAAGAAAATCCATCTAGGAAGAGAGATATTAGAGACCAATGAGATTGATTGGTCTGATGAGACTAGGGAGCTTGAAGATAGAGTACTCTGGTCAAAAGTTAGAGACATAATTAGAGCGACTTTTGATAGAGAAATATTCAGCTCATGGGTTAAGAGGCTCAAAGAAAGCATTGATGTGAAGATTGAAAAACCGATTAAAGCTGTGAACAATATTGTAAGGCATCTAAATCTGAGTGAGGAGGAAAGAGAGAAGCTGTTAGCCTATTTCTCAGAACCTACAAAGTATGGATTAATAAATGCGGTAACAAATCTAGCTGGTCAGACAAAGAATGTTGAAGAACAGGTGAGGCTTGAAGAGTTTGCAGGAAAGATTCTAGCTTCGAGAGACCTTGAGGGAGAGATTATTGGAGAGGTGGGAGTCGATGTCTAGCGATAGGAGAGACTTTCCGAGATGGAAGGTTGAGCAAGTCTACATGGCTCAAGATGGAGTATGTGCAAGGTGTGGAAGCTCTCTAGAACATGGATTCCATAGACACCACAAGGATGGAAACCCTTTAAACAACAGCATAGAAAACCTAGAGCTACTTTGCCCAGAATGCCATAGAGCAACACTTGGAGAAGCAATAATCAACCATAGGAAGCAGGAAGAGAAGATACTCAACGATCTTAACAAGTTGATAGATGAATGCTTTGCTGGAAGGTTGAGCGGAGCAGTCGTGGAGAGGTTGATAGAAGCTATGAAGATGTCTCTCAAGATAAGCAGGAGCTTGAATAAGATTGACCAAGGGATTGAGAGCCCACCAGCCTCGATAACGTTGTTGAAGAGGATGCAGGAGACGAGGATGTTGCAGGAAGCATACCTTGAAGGATTCAAGGATGGAGTAAGATGGATGATAAACAAGAACCGAATAGAGTATGAAGGCTCTAACAGCTCTTTAAAATAAAAAGGCCAAAGGGGTAAACCAATACCTCTTTGGCTTATTTTTTAGATTATCATCGAGGTTGGCGGTATGTGCTTGAACTTTATCTCATCATTCTCAATGTAGATTCCGTATTTTTCCATTATGTTTAAACCAACTATCATATCTATGAGTAAATCATCGATAACCCCTATTGCCTCCTTCTCAGGTAAGATGAATCCTTCAATCTCCAAATCAACTACAGTCCATCCGATTAATTCAGCATACTTTCCCCTCACAGCTAAGGGTATTCTCCTCGGCTCCTTGAGAGGCTCGTACCCTAATTTCTCAGCAAACAATTTACTGAAGTAGCTTCCCCTAGAACCTGTATCAAACAGTGTTCTTGCTTCAAAGACCCTTCCATCCTTATGCACTTTGACCCTCTTTTCAACCTTGACCATTTCCACTACCCCTAAGAACCATGTTTAAAATATAAAGCTTTGAAGAGAAAGTCAACAAACATGAGAAATGACGTAAAGACATTTGAAGAAGAGTTGAACTCCATCATTGAGATTTGCGATGAGAGGATTAAGCGTTACAAAGCCTTGCTCGAGGAGTATCAGCAGATAAAAGGCGCTGCTTTATCATTGCTAAGCCTAAACAATAACACTAAGAGAAAGGTCGTCTCCCTAATAGATGCATTAAAGAGGATAAAATATTGGCTCTACTCTTTAATGGAGAGCGAGCATGAAGATTAAAAACATACATTGCCCAATATGCCATCATAGAACATACTTCACTGGAACAATTGTTTATGAAAGCAAGAGAACGCAGGTTATAGAATGGAAGTGTGCTGATTGTGGCGTAATCCTAAAGTCCAAACACGATAAGCTAGGAGAAGTGTATAATCAAATAAGAAAAAGAGGAAGTTTAAGTGTTAGACCTGTCTTCTGGATCAGAAAGGGGAATTACAGAGATTTACTTTATCTCGAAATTGGTGAAAGACTCTACGCCTTCTACTCGAAAGATGTAGAAAGACTAGAAAGAAATGAAATCTTAGCAATACCTGTATATCTCGTTTTAAAGGAAAATTTTAACTAAGTTTTATAAGATTTTTAAAGCCGCTAATGCAAGGCTATCTATCCCGCTATCAGTCACTAAAGTTTCCATTCTGTATTTTGAATAAGTAGAGATTAAACTATTGTGGCCAAAATTTCTAAACTTTCTTTTATGAAAAAGGGAGTTCTAAGACTTAAACTGGTATATAAGAGTCTTATTGAACTAAACTTTCTTTTAAGTTTTATAAAGCTTATAAAAAAGCTTATAAAAGAGAAATACATGAAATTAGGTGATGAGTCAAAAGGGTGAATTGAAATGTCGAAAATAAGAGGACCAGTTAGCGAGCTTCTGTTTCCACCCTTTGTGCTACTCTTAAAAATCGTAGATATGCTGATCGAGGAAAGCAATAAAGAAAATGCAAACTTTGCAACTTTAGAGGAGCTTAAAGAAGCTGTAAAAGAAGTCGTCATTGAGTATTGCCGTGAAGCATGGAGTGAGGGAAGAATGCCACTATATACCTTTAAGTTTCAATGGGAGTCACCAGAACTAGAGAGGGATCTCAGTGTACTTTTTAACGGTGATTTTATTTCATCTGCTTCTAAAATAACTCTGACGGAGAGAGGAAAATGTTTCTTAGAGAGGTATAAGGACATTGTATATCTTGATCAATACGAGGAAAGGATAAAAAAAGCTATCGACAAAGTAATATCAAAAATTAATAAAGAAAAGAGAGAATCTTAAGAAATCCCATTACTTCCATTTTATTTTTTAAGAACTCATCTCAAAATTCCGTATCTTAGGTGTATGATTATTGATGCTATTGTTACTAGGGCTTTATACGTTGATGCTAACCTCTCATACCTTATAATTATCCTCCTAAATGATTTTAGCCATCCGAAGAATCTCTCCACGGCGCTTCTCATCTTCTTATATAGCTCGATACTGTATGGTCTAGGCTTCCTACCATTCCTAGGATTCACAGGTATATTAGGCTCTATACCAATGGATTCTAAGCTTCTCCTTATGGGTTCCGTATCGTATGCTGCGTCTGCGTAGAGCTGTTCAGGCCTCCAATCCAATCCTTCTACAAGCTCTAAGAGTCTCTTGGAGTCATGCTCATTCCCAGGCCCTACAACTATTCTTAGAGGCATGGAATCCTTGTTTACGCATACATGTATCTTAGCCCCCTTCTTATGCTTGAATCCATCATATCCTACAAGCTCCCCCCTTTCTTAGCCTCGACAGTCGTGCTATCTACAGAAACCATTCCATGCTCTCTAATAGATGCTAATGCTTTAAGTATCCTATCCCATACTCCCTCATCCTGCCATCTCTTAATCCTCCTCCAAGCAGTCTTATACGAGCCATACTCTAGAGGCATATCCATCCACCTACATCCTGTGGTGAGGACGTAGAGTATGCCATTTATTATGCGCCTATCATCAGCTCTAGGCCTACCAACCCTAAACCTGGGAGGAAGAAGAGGCTTAATCACCTCCCACTCCTCATCACTAAGCTCACGAAACTCCATAAAGAGAACCAGGAAAGAGAAGCTTAGATAGTTTTGAGATGAGTTCATATATAAAATAATGTGCTAACTATAGGTAAGTATAAGTAATTTATCTTTCATGCTTCTATAGATCGGTGATTTTTTATTTCATCTTGTTTTAAGTATGTTGAAGCTTTTATCACCAGATAACTTACAACTACAAAATATGAGATCAATTTTCATTACCCAGTTCTAAGTATAAACACTCTGTCCCATGATTAGCATGAGAGTAGAACTTAACTCCAAACTCTATAGAGAAATAACTCAAAACTTAAGATGAAACGAGCTGTTTAAACTTTTGGGAGAAACGAGCTTCTTCGAAAGTTGGAAGTGCCCCTATGGGCTGACAGATATTCTTAACTTCTTCTAAGAATTTTTCTCCGATTTTTGGTGTTTCAAATATTTTTCTTAGAATAGTTTCAGCTTTTTCTTTGAATCTTCTATCGACAAAGAAGAATATTTTTGCATAAGTAGGTAACACAACTTTTAATAGTTGCCGGGCTATTTCAGAAAAACCCTCATCATCGATATTCCTAATCTCTCCATTTTTTGTATGGATCAGAACAGTACTTTTCTTCTCAATTTCAGGATCCCTCCCTCTCCATGGGTAGCGAATGAACAATCGAGGGCAAGGACCAGAAGTTTCAATTCCTAAAAGGTCACAAAATGCAGTCTCAAGAAGTACCACTCCATCCATTAAGAATCCTTGAAGAATTTTATAAAGCCTTTCTGCAATTTGATTCTTTTCAAGCTCTACATCGTAACATTTGATATACGGTATATCACAATTAATGATGCTGTTTACGAACTCTTGAACATATTTGTTAGGAGATAACATCAGTAATGAAATAACTTGATAATCAGTAAGATATATAATCTTATTTGCAAGTTTTTGCCAATCTTTTGGAGAATTTTCATATAGGAAAGCGAATAAAGCGTGGGAGTATGCTTCATCTGCTGCCATACGTTTTTCTTCTTGATAGACGAGTGGATACAATTCTCTTCTAGCAGAAATCACAGCATTAATCATTTCTATAGCCCGAGGATCATCGGAAAAAGAATAACGCCATCCATTCTTATAACCGGGTTTACAGTATTTAAGAATAAGCAATGCATCTACCCCTCCTGTGTGAATACCACAGAAATATCTGTCTCTATTCAAGAAGTCAAGCCTATCTATATCAACCTCAGAATCTAATGCTTCTCTAAGAAAAGTAAAAATTGCTTCATTTTCTTTATTTGGGTCTGGTGGTTCACCACCGGGAAGTATTCTCACCATTAAGTTTAATAAATTGGAATCCAGTATATCTTTAAAACCGAATTCTTCTTCAGTAAGAATTTTTATCGTTTTATTTTCATCGTATTTTCCTCCAAAGAACTTTTCAAGAGAATGAGAACCAGGTCCTTGTCCTAAATCATGGATCAATGCGGCTGCTGAAAATGCCTCCTTGAGCTCTTCATTTAATAGCTTTCCCACTGCCTCCACTTCTACGAGTTTTCTAGCTAAATAGTAAACTCCTATGGAATGTTCGAAACGAGTATGATTAGCGGGAGGATAGGTGATATATGAAAAAGAAAGTTGTTTAATAAATCTTAATCTATTCACGATTGGAAGGCTTACAATTTTACGGGCTGTTGGAGTAAGGCTAACAGGACCATATAATGGGTCTATTACCTCTCCATCAAATTCCTTTACCTCTCCAGGAGGCTCAAAATAGGAATTATACAGGTCTATTATGTTCTCGAAGGTTTCTCCTTTCTTGGAGAGACTCTTTCTAAATTCCTCTGCTCGTACCGTTCTCTGAGCATTAAGTAATTCTCTTGCATAATTTTTGAGTTTTTCATTTGCTTTAAATATCCCTCTCACAGTCGACAACCCTCCCATAATTCGATGAACAAAAAATTCTAATTATTTCTCTAAGTATATATTGTATATATTGTTCTTCTTTTGGTCTTTTTTGAACAGCATACTCTCCTTCTCGTAATACACTTTTAAGAATTTCCTCAAGTATATGGAAAACAGCACTTTCAACAGATGGTCTTTGCATATATTCTAATATCTTCTTCTCAGCCCATTGCCTCCTCGATCTTTCTAATAAATAAAAACGTAAAATTAACCCATAAATAATTATAGTAGTTACGACTATAGCTATTACTTCTATCCTTATTCCTAATGAGTAAAGGAGATATGTGTTAATAAGGCCGATGAGAGATAGAATAATGCTTGTCCATGGATGATATTCTCTAAAGACTGCTCTCAAAGTTGGAAAATCAGACTTTAAACCATGAAAGCTTTTCTCTTTTCCGCTCATTTCCCCTCCTAAATTGATCATATAAACACCTCACATCATCTTATTATTTTCTGAGCGGCGTGTCAACTCTTAATTTTTAAAGCCTCTTTCGATTATTTAAGCTTTCTTAAGAATATGGGCGTGTCCAATAATTCGTAAAAATCTTCTTAGATTACTTATAAGCGTAGCTTTAAAGCTTATAAATAGCAAATAATAGTTGGACACGTCTCAAGAGTATGAAAACTTAAAGAGCTTTCCGAGGAATAATCATAGCACTCATTACTCCTAAACCAAATCTAGAGAGCTACTACTAGATTACAATATTTGAGATTTTTTAAGATGTATAGTACTTTACCAAAATTGGAATGGAAAAAGATTGAATGCTCACGGAAAACCTAGCTTTAACATAAGTTACTTGACAAGAAACTTTGCTTATGTTAAGTAATTCTATTCATATGCTCTTTCAAAATAAATGGAGGGGTTAAAATGTACAATGCAGTAAGTAAAAGTGAATTAGAATTAGAAGAACTTTTAGAAATACTCAAAAGAACAAAAGGGAAAAAATATGTAGAAGGGAAGGAGTTATTTGAAATAGTAAAAAAGCTCGATAATGTAAGAGAGAAAGCGTACGAGGCTTTCATTCAGCTTCTCTACGGATTAGTTTCCAAATCAATAAGAGAGTGTAGATTACTACATAGTTGTTCTATTGATAAATGGGGTATTGGTTTAAGACGTCAAGAAACCGATGTTAGATTTCCCATCCTTGGTGAGGGTTGTTCAGATAACGAACGATTTTACAATGAGTATGAACTTATCCTTGTGGTAAAGAGATTATGGTTTGTTGAGATTGGATATTATGATGAAAACGATTTTAAAGAAAAACCATTGAGTGGTGAAAGAGAAATCAATTTGCTGAGAGGCGCGATAGAAAATTGCCTTAAACAACAATTAAAAGAGTATGGATTAGATATCAATGTACGAGTTTACTTTTTTGACTTTAGGTAGCTCATTCTTATAGGCTGGGACTGCCCAGCTTTTTTATTTTAATCTATCATGATGCGATCTCTAACCACCCTTTAAATCTATTTTTCTTTAACTCATCAATGCTAGCTATCTTAATTCTTAATTTTTTATCTGGCTTCTCTTTTCTCAGGCGAAACATTGTTTTTAGGGCTACTTGAATGACTTTTCTCTTTGCTATCTCGTCGCTTGCTACTATGTAGAGGATATCTGAGTACTCTAGGTTTTTCCTTATATTTGTCTCTACTTGTTCCTTTGGTGAGCGATGTTCAATTTCGATCCTTAATGTTTCACCGTCTTTTTCCGCTACTAAGTCTGTGTAGCCTCTACCACTCTCAGTTAGATCTGTTTCTATCTCTTCTTCCTTAGTTACCCTATACCCCTCTGGTTCAAGCCATTCTTTAATTACTTCTAAAGCGATTGCTTTTGATGGTTTTCCTCCACCTCCAAGCTCATTTATCGCCCTATCTGATGGCATTCCAAACTTTTCAGCGAAAGCTATTTCTCCCCATTTAGAAAGCCAGTAGCAGAAGCTTCTTCCAAGCTTCGTGAACTCTATTAATCCTTTACCTCCCTCTTGAGGTAGTTTAGCTAGTTCATAGAATTTCTTCTTGAATTCTGAGTATTTTCTTGTTGAGTGCCCCCACTCCTTAAGCTTCTTGTTCCCCTCTTCATATATGTCTGCTGAATTATAGTTTCCAACACCAATTGCCCATAGAATAGCCTTCTCCAACGGAGTCAAAGTTGCAATGATTTCTTCTAACGTTGTTGGTTTCTCTTCCTCTTCAGCAGGCTTTACCTCAACCTTCATCTCAACTTCTTTCGCTTCTCTCTCTAATAGATACTTTTTCCCAAACACTATTTCCTCCATAAGCTTTTCAAACTCCCCCCTTCCAATCCTAAATTCCTCATAAGCTGGTAGAACGTCAGCAGTCCTAAGAGGTAAGACTCCACCTTCAATCTTATGCTTTGCATAAAAGCATCTATTTGGAAGATTCTCAAGCTCTTGAATGTATTTCTCCCATTCCTCCTGATATGTGTACCAATCATAATCGGAGTATTCTCTAGAGAGCTTCACAGCTTTAACTTCCAACCCAGTCGTCTCGAAAGCTTCTTTAGCTAGAATCTCAGCATCCCTCCTGCAAACCCTGAAGTAGCACTGAATACCGCAGTTCGTTAAAATTGAATCTTGAAGATTCTTGGGAAGTTGTGAAAGGTTCTGATGAGCTAGAATCAACACTAGACCATATTTCCTAGCTTCGCTCAAAGTATCAATGAATTCTTCAGTGGCGAAATTCTGAAACTCATCGATGTATAGATAGAATGGAACCCTCTTCTCTTTTGGTATATCTGACCTTGAAAATGCAGCCATCCTAATCTTAGTCATTAATAGAGAGCCAAGTAGATCTCCGTTTTCCTTTAGTCTCCCTCTATCAAGCTTGATCAGTAGAATCTTCTTGTTATCCATTATCTCTCTAAGATTGAATGATGATTTCTGATAAGAGAATATCTCTCTAATCCTATCATCCGATAGAAAAGCATTGACCTTGTTTAGTGTTGATTCCATCCATTCTTCCCTAGTCTTAGGTGATAGGGAATTGAATCTCTGAAAGTATCTCTTAGCAATTGGATGGGTAACCCTTTCAAGAACATTACCTCTAAAATCTTCATCTATTAGAAAGCGTGGAAGATTATCCAGAGTAAGCTCAGCCTCAATCAAAGCTATAAGAGTATTCCTTAGTAGGTCTTCCATCCTAGCACCCCAACTATCAATCCAGATCTTCTTGAATGCTTCAACAAGCTCAGCAGCAATCTCAGCAGAAGAAACTCCTTCAATCTTCTCCAATGGATTGAAAGCAACAGTATATCTCTCATCAGTAGGATCTATCAAGACAACTCTTTCCTCAATTTCCTCTCTCGGCAGAGCTAAAGCCAAGTAGCCCTTAACGTCTTCTATTAAGTCTCCATGAGGATCTATAACCCCGAAGCCATTACCCTTCTTAATATCCTGCCTAATCAAGAATTCAAGAAACTTTGATTTCCCAGTTCCAGAAGCACCGACAATATAAAAGTGGATCTTCCTATCTTCTTCTCTAATCTTTGCCATCTGCCATTCAAGTTTCCGCTCAGACCAGTACCAGCCGAGGTCTAAAACATCTTCCTCTATTAGCTCGACTGTCGGCTCCTCCATAATCTCCTTTACTTTAGCCTCTTCCTTCTTCCTCTTCCCAAATATTCTGCTTAGAAATTCCATTAGGAGACACCTAAGAACCCTCTCGACTTCCTTTCTATCCTCGATGCATCCTGCCCTAATCTCTGCATGAGGGAGGCTACAGCCTTCAGCACGCTATGGTGAACCTTCGTCACATAAGCTGTTAGTTCCTCAAATCGGATGATATCCATGGAAAATGAAAGGGCAAATGAGCTTTTCGTAAGGAGTTCTGAGAAAAACTGCTTTAAGGGACCCGGCTCACAGGTGAGATACCAAGAGACATTGAGATCTCTTCCATAGTCTCTTGCACCAATATACATCCGAAAATCCTTCAACCGCTCATTTGTAACCATTAGGTAATCCTCACCCTCAACTTTAAAGAAGCCTGTCATTCTCGGAACCTTAACCATTTCACAACTGATACCTGGAACACTTGACTCCTCAAGATCCCTCTTTACCGCCTCAAAGATTTCATTAGCCCTCCCCTTAGCACCCTCTATCAAGATAGACCAATTATCCAGCTGCTTCAGGTTTGTTAAATCAACTCCCTTTGGCATCTCAAAAATAGAAAAATAAAAAGCCTTAAAAATTTTATTCTCCCCATTCTCAATATTCTCCATTCTCTATTCTCAAGCCGTCAGCTATGCTCACGAAATTCTAAAATATGTCATTTTCCCTAGGGATTGATAGGGATTTTAGAATGCATGATGTAAAGAAAAAGAGTGTTATGGTGTATTTGAACCCAGAAATTGTTGCTAAAGCCAGAGAATTGGGCTTAAACATTTCTAAAATCTGTGAAAATGCCCTGAAAATGGCAATAGAAGGGCTGGGAAGCCTCTACAAGGAAAATAAAACTGAAAATTGTGGAATGTGCGGGGGGTGGGATTCGAACCCACGAAGGCCTACGCCAGCAGGTCTTAAGCCTGCCCCCTTTAGCCGCTTCTGACCAGCATTGACCTGACTCGGGTACCCCCGCACTCAATTATGTTTAATATAC
>Ga0272445_1001490_pt1 | contig 18008 bp, 17 predicted proteins | sample YNPCB0031_FD_194404 | JGI IMG/M metagenome (GOLD analysis project Ga0272445, IMG submission 194404) | Hot spring sediment microbial communities from Yellowstone National Park, WY, United States - YNP-CB-003-1 | ecosystem: Environmental > Aquatic > Thermal springs > Hot (42-90C) > Sediment... | reverse complement strand
TTCGTCGTGTCGCGCCTCACAATGTGACGCAGCAGCTGCCGCGCCTCATCGAGGCGGCCCTGCCTCACGGCCCTCGCTATGGGGACCGCGAAGTCGCTCATGCACTTGACCGCGAACGTGGGCTTGAGCAGCGCCGCCGCTAGGACTATGTAGGCTGCAAGTCCTAATTGATGCCTGACGAAGAGCAGCGCGAGGTGAACTGGGATCGCGAATAGAGCTATGGTAAGGAGGGCGAGGAGGGCCCCCTTCAGCCTCTCGGCGCGCGGGCCTCCACCCCTAGCCTTCGGCTCGAGGAGGGCGATCGCCTTGCCCATCCAAACCGTGGGGTGGACCTTGGCTGGCGGCTCCCCCACGGCTAGGTCGAGCAGCAGCGCTGAGGCGAGGATGATCAGGGAGGCGATGAGGTCGACGCTCCCTTGAGTCATCTTGAGGTCATCCCATGGAACCCGACGGGGCTACAGGGGTGCTCAAAGCCTCCCTGAGGGCTGAGAGCAGCCTCTCGTTCTCCCGCCTCGTCCTGAAGGAGACCCTGACGTAGTACTCGTCGAGGCCCTTGAAGGAGCTGCAGTCCCGGATGAGTATCCCATGCCTCAGCATCCTCTCCTTAAGCTGGGCGGCGGTCAGGCCGGTCCGCCTAACGTCTATCAAGACGAAGTTGGCGTGCGTCGGGAACACCTTGAGGCCCGGCATGCGCCCGAGTTCCCTCATCATGAACTCCCTCTCCTCCCTGACGAGCCTCTTCGTCCTCTCCAGGTGCTCTAAGTCCTGGAGGGCCGCTATGGCTGCCGCCTGCGCCAAGCAGTTGACGTTCCAAGGCACCTTGGCTTTGAGCATGAGGTCCACGACCTCCTCGCAGGCCACGCCGTAGCCCACCCTGAGCCCGGCCAGACCGAAGGCCTTAGTGAGCGACCTTAAGACGAAGAGGTTCCCATGGGCCCTCACCCCGTCCACGATGGACGAGCCCTCATCGTCCACGAACTCGATGAAGGCCTCGTCCACGAAGACCAGCACCTGCTCCTCCTCGGCCCTCTCGACGACCTCCAATAGGTCCTCCCTAGGCATTAGGGAGCCCGTCGGGTTGTTGGGGTTGCAGAGGAAGATCGCCTTGGTCCTAGGCCCCACCTCTTCTAGGAGGTGCTTAGCGTCGATCCTGAGGCCCTCGCCAGCCCCTACGTACCTAGGCCTGCCGCCCGCCCTCCTCACGGCGTTCTCGAACTCGCCGAAGGTGGGCGCCGGGATGATGGCTTCATCCCCTTTGTCCACGAACACCTCGGCAAATAGGTAGATGAGCTCGACTGAGCCGTTCCCGACCACCACGTTCCCCGGGCCCACCGACCTGAGGTAGCGGGCTATGGCCTCCCTAAGGGCGTCCGAGTTCGAGTCCGGGTAGAGCCCGATCCGCCAGAGGTTCCTCTCCACGGCCTCCACTGCCCTCGGCGACGGGCCCAGCGGGTTCAGGTTGGCGCTGAAGTCCAAGACCTCGCCGCGGAGGTGAAGGTACCTCCAGGCGTCGCCCCCATGCACGCAGGGCTCAAGCCGCCTGACCTCCTCGCGAGCCGCCCTCATGGCTACGCTCGACTTCATGGAAAGGGCCCCATAAGGCTTATAAGGTGTAGGTTAAATATCCTACTTGTGTCCACGAAGGGAAGGGTTGCCGCGTTAGCCATCCTCCTCGGCTTGGCCCTGGCGTGGCTCTCGACTGCTTCAATCGCCGCGAGCTCCTCTGCCCCCATAACTATCGTGGACGACCTAGGCAGGAAGGTGACGGTAGGGAGCTCCGAGAGGATCGTGGCCATCGGCCCCTCGGTCACTGAAACGCTGTACGCCTTAGGCCTGGGCGATAGGGTGGTCGGCGTCGACCTATACTCCGACTATCCGCCTGAGGCCGTAGCTAAGCAGAAGGTTAGCAGCTGGTGGACCCCCGACCCTGAGGAGGTCGTCGCCCTCAAGCCTGACGTTGTATTTTACTCGGTGGGCAACCCCGCTGCTCTGGAAACGCTTGAAAGGGCAGGGTTAACGGTGGTCGCCCTCCGCCCGAGGACGATAGATGACATATTTAGGGACATAAGGTTGATCGGCAACATAACCGGCAAGCCCCAGGAGGCCGAGGCCCTGGCGACCTCCTTAAGCAGGAGGGTTGACGACGTTAAGGAGAGGACGCAGAACGTCACTGTAAGGCCGAGGGTGTACATGGAGACCTGGTACCCGCCGCCGTGGACTTGGGGCCCCGGCTCATGGGGGCACCAGATGATCGAGCTGGCTGGGGGGAGGAACGCCTTCGAGGACGCTAAGACGGCGTTCGTCCAGACCACCGACGAGGAGGTCATAGCCAGGAGGCCGGACGCCATCGTCAGCCTCGTGGGCGCCATGCACCGAGTGACGCTCGAGGACTTCAAGGGCCGCCCCGGGTGGAGCGACATCCCAGCCTTGGCCAAGGGTGCGGTCTACTTGCTGGACGAGAACCTCTTCGTCCGACCTGGCCCTCGGATAGTCGAGGGCCTGGAGGAGCTAGCCAGGATCCTCCACCCAGAGCTCTTCGGCGGGGCCAGCGTGCACACGTTCCCTATAGCCGCGGCCGAGCTGAAGCTAGGGGTGAGAACGCTCAACGTCTCAGGCCCCATGGAGGTTAACCTGATGCTCATCAAGGCAGCAGCCGACGGCACCCTCACCGTCACCCTAACCAAGGCCGGCCCCGAGGCGCCAGCCGACCAGAGGCTGGTCGGGTACTACGTGGACTTGAGGTGCAGCGCCCCGGAGGGGCTAGCCCTCATCTTGAGGCTTCACTACCGAGAGGACTGGCTCAAGGAGGCGAGGGTCGAGGAGGGGTCCCTCAGGATCTACGCGTGGGACGAGGGAGGGCGGCGATGGGTGCCGCTGAGCAGCGCCTTGAATGAGGCGGGGAACTACGTCGAGGCGACGGTAATGCACCTGAGCTACTTCGCGCTGATGGGGAAGCCGGCGCCGCCTCCCCCTCCGCCGTGGGCTAGCCCCGTCCCGCTCTGGGTCGCAGTGACCTCGATTGCAGCAGGGGCAGTAGCAGCCGGAGTAGTTGGCGCCCTAGCGGTTCGCAAAGCCATCAAGAGGGGTGGGCCCGCTCGGTGACGGTCGACCGCGGGGGTGGCGTGGAGGCCAAGCGCCTCAAGCTGGTCGCCAAGTGGGCAACCGTCATCTCCATCCTATCCATCTGCCTAATCCTCTCCATGTCGCTATCCTCCATGGTCGGCCCGATGCCGATGGGCGTGGAGAAGGTCTTGGGAATCATGCTGCGCCAGGTCCCCGTTCTGGGCGGCCTCCTCGACCGCTGCTGGACCCCGCAGGAGGAGGTCGTCGTCGTCCAGCTCAGGCTTCCACGCGCCCTCTCAGCGGCCCTCGTGGGCATGGCTCTATCGGCCGCGGGCGTCGTCTTCCAGGGCGTCTTCAGGAACCCCATGGCCGACCCCTACGTGCTGGGCGTGGCTTCAGGCGCCGGGTTCGGGGCGTCCCTGGCGATAGTCCTGGGCCTCGGCCTCCCCTCGCTGGGCTTGATCTACGCCGTGCCAGTGATGGCGTCCATGGGCTCCCTCCTCACCATGGCCCTCGTCTACCTCATAGCTAGGGCGGGCGGCGGGCTCCCAATCCTGAGGCTCCTCCTAGCCGGGATAGCTGTAAGCAGCTTCTTCTCGTCGATGACGTCCTTGATGCTCGCCGTCGCCGGCGAGGAGCTCCACGCCGCCTTCAGCTGGCTCTTCGGCGGCTTCCCGGCGGTCAGGTGGGAGCTGGTCTACGTGGCGGCGCCCGTAATCCTCGCCTGCCTGATATTGATCTACGCCTACGCTAGGGACCTGAACGTCATGCTCCTAGGCGAGGAGCAGGCCAAGCAGCTGGGCGTCGAGGTCGAGGACGTCAAGAGGCGCCTGATGGTGTCGGCCTCGATAGTGACGGCGGCGGCCGTCTCGGTGAGCGGCATCATAGGCTTCGTGGGGCTGATAGTGCCCCACATGATGAGGCTCTTAGTCGGGCCTGACCACCGAATACTGATTCCCTCCTCGGCGCTGGCTGGCGCGACCCTCCTGACGCTATGCGACGTGGCCGCCAGAACGATGTTGAGGCCCGTCGTCCTCCCGACGGGCGTCGTGACCTCGATGCTCGGCGCGCCCTTCTTCACCTACCTGCTGGCGAGGAGCGAGAGGCTGAGGCGGGGTGAGGCGGCTTAGTCGCACTGAGGGTCTGCGGCGTCGAGTGCTACTACGGGTCGACCAAGGTCCTGGATGGCGTGACGTTCTCGATCGACGCCCGTGAGCTCGTGGGCCTGCTGGGGCCTAACGGCTCGGGCAAGACCACCCTCCTGAAGGCCATCAGCAGGGCCCTGAGGCCTAAGGTCGGAGCCGTGTACCTGAATGAGGAGGAGGTGTATCGGATGAAGGGAAGGGAGGTGGCCAAGAACGTAGCCGTCGTGCCTCAGGTGGGCGGCGTCGGCTTCGACCTTACGGCCTTGGACGTGGTCCTGATGGGCCGCCACCCGCACCTAGGCCGCTTCGAGCTTGAGGGCGAGAGGGACCTCGCGGTAGCCAGGGAGGCGATGAAGATGACGAAGGTGTGGCACCTGGCCGAGAGGCGCGTAAGCGAGCTGAGCGGCGGCGAGAGGCAGCGCGTCATGATCGCCCGCGCGCTGGCTCAGGAGCCCAAGGTGCTGCTCCTCGACGAGCCTACAACCCACTTGGACATCAACTGCCAGCTGGAGATAATGGACCTGCTGAGGGAGGTCTGCGTGAAGAGAGGGATAGCGGCCCTCGCCGTCCTCCACGACCTCAACCTAGCTTCATGCTACTGCGACCGCCTGATGCTGATGAAGGAGGGTAGGATAGTCGCGGCGGGAAGCGTCGAGGAGGTGCTGACGAGCAAGAACGTAAGGGAGGTGTTCGGGGTCGACGTCCTAGTGAAGAGGCACCTCGCCACAGGCGCTCCGTACGTCGTGCCCCTGCCGCCTAGGAGGGCGGCGCCTGCAGGAGGGCCCCGCGTCCACATGATATGCGGAGCTGGGACGGGCTCTCGGCTCATGAAGGCCTTGGTCGAGGGGGGCTTCAACGTCACAGCCGGCGTCCTCCACGTTCTGGACACGGACCATGAAATGGCTGCGGCGCTCGGCTTATCGACCGTCAGCGAGGCCCCGTTCTCCCCGATCAGCGAGCAGAGCCACGAGGCGAACCTGGAGATGATCAGGAGGGCCGACGCCGTCGTCCTGACGTCCATGCCCGTCGGCTACGGGAACTTGCTGAACTTGAAGGCGGCCCTCGCGGCCGCGGAGTCTGGGATCCCAACATTCGTCGTCGATGACGTGCCCATCGCTAAGAGGGACTTCACCCGCGGCGAGGCTCGAGAGCTGATGTTGGAGCTGAGGAGGGCTGGTGCGGCGTTCGTCAGCAGCCAGGACGAGCTGCTGCGCCTGCTCGACGAGCTGAAGGCGAAGAGCCCAGCGGAGGTGCCGTCGCGTGGGTAGGCCAGATGACGACCTCGCGATAGAGGGGCTTTGCTCGGAGCTGCGTAGGTTGATGGAGGATGCTGTGAGGAGGAACCTATGCGAGGGGCTGCTGCTCTCAGGGGGCTTGGACACGAGCATTCTGGCGCTGGTGGCGTCGAAGTTTACTAGGCAGAGGGCCTTCACCGTCGCCTTGAGCGGCGCCCCCGCGCCGGACGTCGAGTACGCCTCGCTGGTCGCCAGGAGGCTGGGCATCGAACACCGCATTTACTACTTCTGCGAGGACGAGCTGCACGACGCCATCCGCGCGACCATCGAGGTGGTGAAGTCCTTCGACCCCATGGAGGTGCGCAACAGCGCAGCCATATACGTAGCGTTGAGGGTTGCCAAGGAGGACGGGCTTAGCGCGGTCATGACTGGCGACGGGGCCGACGAGCTCTTCGCTGGATACAGCTTCCTCTTCAACTTGGAGGGGGAGAAGCTGAGGGCGGAGCTCGAGAGGCTGTGGAGGGCGATGGGGTTCTCCTCCATCCCTCTGTCCAAGGCGCTCGGCATGGAGGCGAGGCTCCCGTACCTCGACCCGCGCGTAAGGGACTTCGCGTCCAGGCTGGACCCATCGTACATGGTCCGCGAGGGGAGGGGAAGGAGGTGGGGGAAGTGGATCCTGAGGAGGGCCTTCGAGGGGATGCTGCCGGACGAGGTCGTGTGGAGGGTCAAGACGCCCATCGAGCAGGGCTCGGGGACGGCGATCCTGCCAGCCCTGCTCGGCCGCATGATCTCAGACGAGGAGTTCCAGGAGAGGAGGAGGAAGTACCTCGAGGAGGACGGGGTCGTGATAAGGGACAAGGAGCAGCTCCTCTACTACGAGGCCTTCAGGTCGATCGTGGGCGTCCCGCATCCCATGAGGGGCGGCAGGGCGTGCCCCTACTGCAGGTCGGACGTGGAGGAGCGGGCCACCTACTGTCGGACGTGCGGGTCCTACCCGATCTGACGCAGGCTGGCATGCATGACGAAGGTCGCGGTCTCTTGGAGCGGCGGCAAGGATAGCTGCCTCGCGCTCTACAAGGCGCTTGGAAAGGGCCTCGAGGTCTCCCACCTCCTAAACTTCGTCGTCAAGGGTGAGGGATGCATGCCTCACGGGGCCCCCGAGCTGATCGCAGCCCAGTCGGAGGCCATGGGTATCCCCCTAGTCCAGAGGGAGGTCACCTGGGAGACCTACGAGGAGGGGTTCAAGGAGGCCGCTAGGGACTTGAGGCGAAGGGGGGTCGACGGGATAGTCTTCGGCGACATCGACGTCCCTGAGCACCTGGATTGGGTCGTTAGGGTCTGCAACGAGGTCGGAGCCCTCTACATGGAGCCCCTCTGGCGCCTAGACCGCGAGCAAATCCTCAGGGAGTTCGTGTGCGCCGGCTTCGAGGCGATCGTCGTAAACGCTGGGGCGGACGTCTTCGGGCCCGATTGGCTGGGGAGGAGAGTCGACGAGGCCTTCATAAGGGACCTCCTGGAGCTGAAGGCCGCCCGCAGCTTCGACCTCTGCGGCGAGCTCGGGGAGTACCACACCCTCGTCGTCGACGGGCCGATCTTCAAGAGGAGGATAAAGGTCCATGCATATAGGAAGGCCCTGAAGGAGGACCGCTTGAAGCGTCGGCGCTGGTTCCTAGACGTCACTGACTTCTCGCTGGAGGAGAAGATGGCGGAGGGTAGCGCTTGAGGAAGGTGTACGATATAATCTTAGCTCACGAGGAGTCTAAGGGCGAGGACTTCGTAAGGAGGGTTGAGGGCAGGGGGCCTCTGTTCGTCCATGTCATCGGGACCACCGAGACGGCCAAGGTCCCCGGGCTGTCGGCCGCTGGGAGACGTCCAGAGCTAACCGACTACACTCCAGCTGCGGACGCTGAGCTGCTCCTACTGGGCTCATGCAGGTGCATCGCCGGGGTCCCTGCGACGCCTGAAGGAATACCTACGCCAGCCCTCATAACGATGGCGGCGCTGAGGCTGGCGGACGTGCCGGCACTCGTAGTTAACGGCGGAGCCAAGGTGAGGCCCCGCGCCCCATTCATCGACCTGGGCGGCGAGGCTGGAGGGGACATAAGGAGCGGGAGGGCCGTGGCCAACGTCGAGGAGGTCTTCATGATGGCGAAGGTCGTCGGCGAGAGCCTATCTAAGCTGGCCGACTACCTCGTTGTCGGCGAGAGCGTCGCAGGGGGCACGACGACGGCCCTAGCGGTCATGCTGGCCATGGGCGTGGACGCGAGGGGGAAGGTGAGCAGCAGCATGCCGGACAACCCGCGCGAGCTGAAGGCCAAGGTCGTGGAGGAGGCCCTGAGGAGCTCCAAGCTCAGCTTCGGCTCCCTCAAGGATGAGCCGCTCGAGGCCGTCGCTCGCGTCGGGGACCCCATGATGCCAGCGTTCGCAGGGCTCGTCGTTGGGGCGGCGCGGAGGGTCCCGGTCCTGATGGCGGGGGGCACGCAGATGGGCGCGATCTTAGCCATCGTGAGGGCGCTGGACGGAAGCGCCCTGGACAACGTGGCGATAGGGACGACGCGCTGGCTCCTAAGCGACGGGACCGCGGACCTGAGGGGCATAGTCGCTCAGGTCGCGGACGTCCCCATACTGGCTGCAGACCTAGACTTCAGCGGGTCTAGGTTCGAGGGCCTGAGGGCGTATGAGAGGGGCTTCGTCAAGGAGGGCGTGGGAGCTGGAGGAGCCGCCATAGCCGCCATGGCTAAGTCGGGGGGCTCGATATCGAGGGAGGCCCTGCTCAAGGAGGTCGAGGGGCTCTACGAGGACCTAGTGCTGAGGTGGCGCTGACGCTCAGGCGGCTGAGGTGCCTGATCTCCTTCCTGACGATAATCCCAGCTGGAGGACACGACGCTGGCTGCCTGGCTGAGGCGGCCGACCTCATGTTCCTCTTCCCCCTCGTAGGCGCCTTCATAGGGCTCTTGGCTGGGCTCGTCGGCTGGGCCCTCCTAACCGTCTTCGACGCATCCATCGCGGGCCTCCTGACGCTGGGCTTCCTCCTGCTCATCACAGGCCTCCACCACACCGACGGCCTCCTCGACTTCGGGGACGGCTTGATGCGCGTAGGGACGCCTGAGGAGAAGATTAGGGTGATGCACGACGAGAACACGGGGGCGGGGGGCCTTGGGCTCGGCTTGATCACCCTCCTAGCCACGGCCGCCTGCATATCGAAGCTCGGCCGAGGGGACGTGGTTCAAAGCCTGATCGTGTGCGAGGCGTCGGCCAAGTTCGCCATGGTCCTCATGGCCTGGCTCGGGAGGTCGGCCCACGAGGGCGTGAACGTCTACTTCATAGACGCCATGCACGGCAGGCGCAGGAACCTCAGGCTCCTCTCAGCCCTCTCCATCGCCCTAGGCCTCGCGGTGGCCCTAATGGGGGCGAGGGGCCTAGCAGCCCTAGCGGCTGGCGCAGCAGCCGCCTCGATCGTAGTCGGCGTCGCGAACAGGCACTTCGGGGGCCTGACGGGCGACGTCTTCGGCGCTGGAAACGAGCTGGCGCGGCTGAGCTCTCTCCTGACGATCGTGGGGGCGGGCGGATGGAGGTAACGGCCCTGGTGATGGCGGGCGGGAGGGGCTCGAGGCTGAGGCTCCAGGTGGAGAAGCCTCTTTTGAAAGTGGGCGGGAAGCCCATGGTGCAGCGCGTCGTGGAGGCCTTGAGGGCCTCGAGGAGGGTCGAGGGCGTGGTCGTGGTCGTGAGCGGGCACACCCCCAAGACCGCTGAGCTAGCGGAGTGGCTGTCGCTGAGGGTCCTGAGGGCGCCGGGGGAGGGGTTCTGCGAGGACGTGAGGCACGCCGTCAAGGCCCTCGGCCTGAAGGCGGCCCTAGTCGTATGCGCGGACCTGCCCTTGATCTCGAGCTGGCTCGTGGACCACGTCGTGGAACGCTACGAGGGGTGCGGGAAGCCGGCCTTAGCCGTCATGGCCCCCCTCGAGGCCTACGCGAGGCTCGGGCTGAGCGTAAGCTACATCCTCGACGTGGGCGGCAGGAGGCTGGTCCCGGTAGGCATCAACGTGGTCGACGGAAGCGTGATCGATGGAGGATGGATGGAGGAGGAGGTCCTCGTCGTTAGCGACGCGAGGGCCGTGGCCAACGTCAACACGGTCGACGACCTAAGGATGGTGGAGCGGCTGCTACGCGAGCTCGAATGCGTGTAAGGATCGCGCAGGAGGCGTGACGCTACATGCCTCCAACCGGCTGGGCAACTCCGAGCGGCCTCCATGGACCCCTCAAGAGCCTCAGGCGTGCCCCTCGCTGTGAGGCCTCCATCCCTCTCGAATGCTCCAAGCTTCTCACCAAGGACCTAGCACTATGCATGACGTAAAGAGCTTAAATGGGGGGCCTGATGAGCCTCGAGCTGCCAGGTCCGACGTTGAATAAGGCAAGGTTTATTAAGTCGCATGGCCCTTCTCCTTTCCGATAAATCTATGAGCGGCGAGCTCATGCTAGCTATCTTGCCTCCTGAGTTCTCTGAAGAGGTGGAGGGCTTGATGCCTGCGATCTTGTCGGAGGAGGCGTTGTCGGGTGTCCTGAGGCTGAGGGTTAGGATGCATTACGGCGGGAGGTATGTAGAGGGCTTGGGGATAGCGAATAGCGGCTTCGCTGGGAGGGAGCCTGAGGTGGCGCTCCCACGCGAGCACGTGAGGGGGCTGCTCGGAGAGGCGCCGAAGGCGATCCTCGTGGAGAAGACCTTGGCCGACGGGAGCAGGACGCTCCTCCCCAAGCTCGTGGAGCCCCTCGACGCCTACGTAGTCGCTGAGGACAGGGTTGAGGGCCCTGTAAGGGCCTATGCCTACGTCACTCGAGGGGGTTTCATTCTATTGAACGACGCCCTGCTGAGCGCGTTGCAGGTGGCGATAATCGACCCCCTCGAAGGGGTTTGGTGCTTTAGGGACGAGCTCGGTAAGAGGGAGAGGAAAGGGTTCGAATAGGGCTTAGGTTTAATTTTCCAAAATATAAAGTAGACAATTCAAGTCGCAGAGGGAGATGGGATGGCTCTATCTAAGAAAGTCCCGTTTTTAACGTGTGAGGTGACGCCTCGCCAAAAAGTGAAGATTAACTTGTCGGGTTGCAACTTTAGCTGCAGGGGCTGCTTTGCCATCGCCAAAAAAGAAGGCGGAAGAGAATTTACGGTTAAGGGGCTTTTAGGACTACTTGTGAAGTCTTTCCGTAGGGTTTACGGCCATCTAATTGACGACGTGCAGATGACCGGCGGTGAGCCGCTAACGGACCCTGAGTACTTGTTCGCCCTCGTTCAAGGGTTAAAGGCTTTAGGCGTTAGCAAGATTGGTATATCAACCAATGGCTATATGCTCACCAAGGACGTCGTTAAAAGGCTCAAAGCCCTTAACGTAAGCTACATTAAGTTGGACCTGAAGGCCTACAGCGAGGACGTCCATAAATGGTACACGGGCAAGAGCAACGAAAGGGTTTTGAGGGCTGTAAAGTTACTTCACGAGCATGGCTTAAACTTTTACGTCAGAACAATAGTGATCCCAAACATAGTGGATGCATCGGAGGTGGAGAAGATCGCGAAGTTTTTGAGCTCAGTAGATATAAACATACTTTATAGGCTATACGAATTTGCCCCAGGGCAGCTGGAATATAAGATCTCGAGGAGACCAACGGAGGAGGAAATGCTAGAAGCATACAATGCCGCGAGAAAGCACCTGAAAAACGTGGAGTTTTTCATCTATAAACCCTCAAAGACCTCCAACTATAGAAACGCCTACGATCCAAACTATAAAGTCGTGGAGGTTCGAGCGGACGAGCTCCTCGAGACCTTCATGAAGGTAGACAGGTTAGCAAAAATGGCCGATCCGGGGTGGAGCGTTCAATTTTACACCATGAACCAGATCTTGGAAGGAGGATGTGAAGCTTCCAAGGGTCAATGAAATTACCGAATTAATGAAGATATTTCTTGAGAGCTAAAGAGGACGTACGACAGCCCACTGATTATGCTGTATTCGTAGGACTATGATTCATTGAAAGATGTTTGAGCTTCCCTGTGGCGCCTACCGCACGACCTTTCTTCAAGGGTTAAATAATTCTTGCAGCAATTGTTGATAGCAACATTTCACCAAAGCGGTCAAGGGAGTTCAGAAGGAGTTATAGGTTGGAGGGGGAAGAATTAAGGGGTCTAGCGGCTCATGAGGATTGTCAGCTTATCTCCCGTTGTAACTGAAACCCTAGTCTTGCTAGGTCTAGAGGATGAAGTTGTTGGCGTAACTCCTTGGTGTAAAACATACCTAAACGACGCGAGCAAGGAGGCCGTAGGAACATACCGGGGCATCCTATTTGATAGGCTTGAGAAAGCGAAGCCCGACGCGGTCTTCCTTCAGTCAAGGGTTCACGATAGAATGGTCGATGCCGTGAGGAGCAGGGGCTTCAACGCATACCTCGTGCCGCTTCCAACAAACATCCACTCAATCATATCTCATGTAATTATAGACGTGGGCTCCATAGTTGGTAGATATTATGAAGCTAGAGAATTGGGGGAGAAGCTGTTGGGCAAGATCTCTAGGGTCTCCGAGAGGGTGAGGGGCTTAAGGAGGCTTAAAGTCTATGTAGAATATCTGTGGCCTGATAAGACGTTTTCAAGCGCAGGAGCGCTAACGTTCATAGATGATGGTGTTAGGATCGCAGGTGGTGAAAATATATTTAGGGACACACCGCAAGAGTTCTTCAGCCCGTCAAACGAGGAGGTCGCGCGTAGAAACCCCGAGGCCATACTAGTTAATGTAGAGCCTTCTTTAAAGGGCTTGACCGTAGATGAGTATAGGAGGATTAGAAGGCCGCTCGAGGATACTAAAGCATTTAGGGAGAACAAGGTTGTTCTAGTTAAAGAGAGCAGGAACGCGAATTTAGCGCACTTCGGCCCCTCCTTCATAGATGCCGTGGGATGGCTTAGCGTAGAATTTGATAAACTTAGATGAAAATTGATGAAGAATATAGGAGCGGCAGGGAAGATTGAGGCAGAAACGAGATGAGATGTGTTGTTTATCACCTAACGGGCAAGCGGCCTTGATTTCTGCGTTAGGTCGTGCCTATCAATGACTTCACAGGCGAGAAGGCCGAGGCTTCATTACGAGGCCCTTCATGTAGGCCTGTAAAACCTTCAAGGAGGCGTTTTCTAGGGGCTCTGTAAACTTAAGCCTTATCGGAACCCTCCCTTACTTTACGGCAAATATGACGAAAGTGGTTAAGTTTGCTAGGATGAGGACCTCCCTCTTGCTGGTCGTCTACGGAGCCTCCCTCTACTCCTGCCCTCATTCCTCTAGGGCGGCCTCGAGGGCGCTGGGCTCCATGATGCGTAGGAGCCCTTCCTGTTCGTAGATAGGAGCCTTAGGGGGAAGGTAAGGCTATTGTTAATTGACGACACCAGGGTCGAGGTTGGAGGCAGGGAGCTGGTCCTCTACGTTGCCTTCTAGCCCGCCTGCGCAGGATAGCATACATGAGGCTCTTCGAGGCAGCAAACATACTTACCGCGCTCTCATTCATGAAGAAAATTAAGGCCCTCTACAGGTCGAGGATGAAGGTGTTGACGGACGGAGCGCAATACTACAGGGCGGCCTGCAATCACGACGTATACGGCTTGAGGCTCAGGAACCTAATGGAGAGGATGGTTCAATACGTCAAGGATAGGACCGAGGACTTCGACTACATACCTTGTAGGAAGGAGAGGTGTGATAAGATGCATGCCCAGATGCTCCTAAGCTCTATAGCATTCATGATAAACGAGGTGTACCTGAGTAAAGGCTTCAACCTCAAGGAGTTCTTAGAGAAGACAGTATCAGCAATAGAGGCGATCAAGAATGCTTAAGTTTACAGAGCCTTTCTAGGCACCAAAAGACGTCGCTTTTTGGGCCCTCGCTACGTCGAGCTTCGGGTATATTAAATAGGTCCTGCCCTGACGCTTCATCATATAAGAGCTTCTCACGACCACTTTCCTCAGGTATTTCTCGGCCCTCCTCCTAGCCTCGATGAGCTCCTCCAACGTGGGCCTCCTCCAAGGCGCTGAGGGTACGGGTACGTACTCGTCTATAATCATGGGTACGTCCTCATCGCTTAAGCTAGATGCCACGTACTCCGCCAGCAACTCTACGTCCCTAGCCTCGTTGAATCCAGGTATGAGTATCGTCTCAACAATAAGCTCCAATCCGCTTCGAAGCGCTAAGCCCATGTTTTTAAGCACCACGCTTAGTTCACTTCCATCCCTTCCAGTGTACATAGAAAACCTCTCCGGATGTACGCTCTTTATGCTCAGCTCTACGGCAGAGCTTCTTGGCATGCAGTTAAGCACCTTGTCGAGCAGGAGGCCATTGGTTAAGAGGGTCAACTTAAGATTCATGTCATTTAATACCTTTACGATGTCACAGAACGCTGGGTCTATGGTCGGTTCACCGCCTCCCAGCACAGCCTTCCTCAAACCCATCTCCCTCTCAACATCCTTCACAATTCCCTTGAACTCCTCTATATTCAGAGTTCTCAGCTCCAGGCTCGCCAGCTTCTCCGCGCCATCTTCTTCGTAAAGATGATGATCCCATGCAAACCTATTTCTTATACATCCGAGGCATGTAAAGTTACAGCCGGCGAACTGTATGTAGATAGATTCGTCGTAGTCGTAGTATGTTATGTGGTAGATCCGGGTCTCCACGTGAGGCCTTCGCAAATCGCTTCTCCCCATAGGTTCCAGCTGGATCGCACCTTCCTCTTCGCAACCATTATATCCCTTCTGCCGCTAGCTTCAAGACGTACCCTTTTACCCGCGTGGGCGGTCTAGTTGCTATCTCCAAAGGGTGGCTTTGATGTAAAGCTCGTAGGAGCGAGCTTGCTAATCCTCTTCGACAGGCCTAGGAGGGTCGTTAGCTCGGCGGTCCTCAACGGCGGCATCAGGCGCGCGAGGGCCATTCTAATCCAGCAGGTCGGCAGGGACTTCAACAATAGGGATCCCGAGGGCTACTTGAGGAGGGTCGTCGAAGGGCTGGGCGTCGAGGGAGGAGTCGTGGGCTTGATGACGGCGGCTGACGTGAGCAAGTACGGCCTATCGGCTCAGAGGCGCGGCGACCTAGTGGTGACCGCCATCGTCACCGCCGGCGTCTCGAACGCCGCGGCCTGCGGCGAGCCCGTGGGCAGCGACGCCTTGGGGACCATAAACACGGTAGTGCTCATCGAGGCTTGGATGACCGACTCGTGCTTGATAGAGGCGGTGAAGACGGCCACTGAGGCTAAGTGCAGAGCCCTAGCCCACCTGGACGTTAGGAGCGTCTACAGCGGCGAGCTCGCCACTGGGACCACCACCGACGCGGTGGCGATAGCTGAGCTCGGCGGAGGGAAGAGGCTTAGGTACTGCGGCCCAGGGACCGAGGCGGGCGAGCTCATCGGCAGGGCCGTGTTCGAGGCCACCGTTCAAGCGCTGGAGAGAAGCGAGGGGCTGAGGGCTGGAAGGAGCTTATTGAAGAGGCTGGAGGAGAGGGGCGTAACGCTCGAGGCCATGGTGGACGCAGGCCTGGAGGCGTTCGTTCCGCGCGCAGGCCTTGAGGCTAGGGAGGAGGCTGCTAGAGCGCTTAGGGAGGAGCTCCTAGGGCTGATGAGCGACGTCAACGTGTGCTCATTAGCCCTCGCCGGGCTGAGGCTAGAGGAGGACGCGGGCCGAGGGCTAGTGCCCGGCCTGACGGCCTCGAGCTACCCTAGAGACCCCGCCCTCTTGGCCGCCGGCGAGATGCTGAGCGCGACGATAGTAAACTATGCCGCTGGAACCTTGGGGCAGCTTGAGTACATGAGGCTTAAGGGGGCTAAGCCGAGCATCCTAAAGAGGCTGGGCCCCTTCGCAGGCGGCGTCGTTGGAGCGCTCATCGCCAGTGCTTCAGCGAGGATGCATAGTAGAGCGTTGAAATCGCGTGAGAGGGCTTGAACGGCCAAAAAGCCTAAGCACACATCAGTCCGTTCACTCATTAAGCAAGCTAGCCGGTGTGGAGCTCGGCAGGCCGTAGGCCTAGGGCTACTCCCCATCTTGCTAAGGAGGCAGTCCACTAGGTGCGGGCTGGGTTGACGCCTGTGGCCTTCGTCAGCCGCCAAACCCCTTTATTCTTCACCGCTAAAGGGAGTTCTCATCCTTCAGGACGGGGGCCGCCACCGCGAGGGTGCCGGAGACGGGGGGAAGCTAGAATGGAGCGCGATCAAGGTTATAGAATCAAGTTCAGCAAGCATGCCCGTGAAAAGTTTGAAGTTTTGAAGTGCTACGGCTTCGAGATAAGCGAGGGGGGAGGTCATCGGAACGATCCGAAGCCCTGCGCGCGTGGACAAGAGAGGCACTCAATACCTCGCAATTAGGGCCATAGACGAGCAGTATGCCTTAAGAGTCGTCTACGAGGAGAGAAAAGGTCATCTACTGGTCATAACCTTCTACCCAGTGAGGCGAGAGCGCTATGGCGTATAAGATAAAGTACGACGAGGAGACCGACGTCCTCACGATAGTTGTCGCTGAGGAGGGGAGGCTCTCCCACGCAGAGGAGGCTGGCGACTTCGTAGTGCACCTCGACGAGGATGGCAGGCCGCTCCTCGTAGAGGTCCTCAGGGCGAGCGAGGTGGTCCCGCTGATGGTCCAGAGCCTGGCCAAGAAGGAGGTCTCGGTAGCTTAGCACTTCACGGCAACCTCGCGCTGCGCGCGAAGTCTATGCCAGCGCTTCGTCGAAATGTTCGACAACCCATCTCGAGCGAGCGCCAAGTTGCGTGGACGTCTTAAGGTGTTCGTCCTCGGCGATGCGCGCAGGTAAATGTCGCATCGGCGAAGGGAGGTCGCCGCTACCTCCACCCGCTCCTGGTCTTCTGCTCCCACCTAAACCTCCATAGGCCCCTCCCGAACGCTTCGACCGCTATCTCAAGCTCCTCGGCGAGCATGTCGCTTATCAGGGGCTCATTAGCCGTCGGCGCGACTACGATGTCCGTTAGAACCTCCCTAGACTCCGCGTCGCTCGCGACGGCCTTCACGAAGGCCCTCCTGGGATAGAACCACGCCCTTACGGGCCCGCCGACGGTCTCAAGCTCGACCTCCACGGCCCCTTCAGGCGGCCACAGGCCCAGCTCCCTGGCGACGCCTATCGGGAGTATGAGCTGTGGCGTGGGCGCCTCGAAGCCGCTGTTCAGCAGGGCCGCCGCCTCGACGATCCTCCCCTCAGCGGCCCTTATCCTCAGCTTCAACCTCACGGCCAAGCCCGACACCCTTGACTGCGCCGACCTTCGCGACGTACTTGAGCCTGGCCCAACCCACGAAGGCTCTCCTACGGTCCTCCAAGCTGGAGGCGCGTTGGCTATCCATCATGCTAAGCTGTAGCGTAGGTAGAAAAAGCTTTCGAAGCGCCTGCGTACGACTACGATGTAGGCCGTCGGTAGCGAGCGAGGGGCTTATGCACGCTCGTGCCTCCGTGATCCATCGATCGATGCGAGAACGACGTTCGAGACTATTTCCTCGCGAAGACGAGTTCACTTCAGCCGCCCCGAAGAACACATTCCTCGTGCCCGCTACGACGAGCTGAGGCTCATTGTCGGGAGGCCCTCGGGTAGCTACGTGCATGCTTCAGGACCTTGGCTAGCCTCGTAGCAGCGATGGTTCCTCCTCGGTCACGAGGCGCAGCTCAAAGGAGTGTCGTCAAGCCTGACCTCCCGAGGCTGCTCTTATTCCATTAACGACGGCCTCGATCACGATAAACCGAGGGATCGCGGGGGCTTAAGCTACACGCCTCGTCCTCACGCTTGTGGAGCCTTCCCTCACATTATCGAGAGGCAACCGGGTTATGCGTGCGCAAACTTAGAGCCTATTGCGAAACCGCCCTGCAGGGGCGCGAGAGGCTGGCCTCAACATTCCTAGCGCTCATAGAGGCGACATGCGTGCTCGCTACCCGAGGGTTCTGCAACGAGTTCTTACTTAACACCGCAGCCTCCCGCCCGGCAGATGCTAGATGCCATAGGGTGAGAGCTGTAGGAGGTCCTATCGGGTATCCCAGCGTCGACGAAGGCCCTGTGTCTATTCACGCAGGACTCGCATCGACCGCAGTGCCTCTCGCCCGAGAGGTAGCAGCTCCAGGTCTCGAAGATGAGGTCGCCCGCGATCGCGTAGCCCCTCCTGAGGTTCTCAGCCTTCGACAACCCCTCCCTCGCTGGGCTCCAGACCTCAAGCTTCGGCCTGCCGACGGGGAAGTGCGCAACCCTGACGACCTCCTCAAACGCCTTAGCCGCGTCGGGCGTGCAGTCTGGGTACATCGGCTCGCCCGTATCTGCCCTCGGCGCGACATCGCTTAGGTGGGCACCGTATATTATGACCGACGCGCCGATCGATAGGGCATACGCCGAGGCGATGGAGAGGAACACGATGTTGCGGATTGGGACTACGACCGTCGGCCTGTACTCAGCCTCAACCTCAACCCTGCTATCCGTCAGCTGAGTGCCCTGCCAGACCTCCCTCAGGGCCGAGATGTCGAGGGTGACGGGCTCGGCAAACCCAGCCCTCAGGCTGAGCCCCCTCGCAACCTCAACCTCCC
>Ga0272445_1001489_pt1 | contig 18013 bp, 20 predicted proteins | sample YNPCB0031_FD_194404 | JGI IMG/M metagenome (GOLD analysis project Ga0272445, IMG submission 194404) | Hot spring sediment microbial communities from Yellowstone National Park, WY, United States - YNP-CB-003-1 | ecosystem: Environmental > Aquatic > Thermal springs > Hot (42-90C) > Sediment... | reverse complement strand
TTTATCAACATATCCCTTTCGCCAAAAAAGATAAAAAAATAAAAATGGGGAGCGTGAGGGGCGAAGCCCCTCACAAACACTCACAAAGTGGTAATGATCTATATGTACAGTACACAATGGTTTTCAAAAAGGGGTGGTTTTTGTGCCTACAATCCATGGGCTATTTTCATCTTCTGGAGTTCTTTTATTTTGTCTCTCAGAGCAGCTGCCTTTTCAAATTCTAACTCCTGTGCTGCCTTTCTCATCTCCTTCCTCAATTTTTCAATGACTTCGTCTATCCTGTCCAGCGGGATATATTCTTCTTTTTCTTCCGCCACCAGTGGGACAGTCCAGTAATCCCTTTCATATATGGATTCCCTTATATCCCTAATCTTCTTCTTAATTGTCTCAGGAGTTATGTTATGCTTTCTGTTGTATTCTTCCTGAATCCTTCTCCTCCTGTTTGTTTCTTCAATGGCAATTTTCATTGCTTCTGTCATTGTATCAGCATAAAATATTACCGTCCCGTTCACATTTCTTGCAGCCCTTCCGCAAGTCTGAATGAGTGCGGAGGCTGACCTCAAAAATCCCTCTTTGTCTGCATCAAGGATTGCTACAAGGGATACCTCAGGGATGTCAAGTCCTTCCCTCAAGAGGTTTATTCCTATAAGGACATCAAACTCTCCTCTTCTCAAATCCCTTATCAGGTCCATCCTTTCAAGGGGTTCTATGTCTGAATGAAGGTATCTCACCCTTATTCCAAGTTCTGAATAATATTCTGTTAGTTTTTCTGCCATCCTTTTCGTTAAAGTTGTTACAAGAACCCTTTCGTTCCTCTCAATCCTTTTCTTTATTTCCTGAAGGAGGTCCTCCACCTGTCCTTCTGCCTTTTTTACAATTATGACCGGGTCAAGAAGTCCGGTGGGTCTTATTATTTGTTCAATGATAAGTCCCTTTGACTTTTCTATTTCATACCTTCCAGGGGTTGCGGAAACATATATCACCTGATTAATTCTCTCTTCAAATTCTTCAAATTTGAGTGGTCTGTTGTCAAGGGCTGAAGGCAGTCTGAAGCCGTATTCAACGAGTGTTTCTTTTCTTGACCTGTCACCCCTGTACATTCCCTGAAGTTGAGGGATTGTCATGTGACTTTCATCAATTATTAAGAGATAGTCTTTCGGAAAGTAATCAAGAAGGACCGGAGGAGGTTCTCCTGGTTTCCTTCCTGTAAGGTGTCTTGAGTAGTTTTCAATTCCATGGCAGTATCCGGTTGTCTCAAGCATTTCTATGTCAAAATTGGTTCTTGTCTCCAGCCTCTGTGCTTCAAGAAACTTTCCCATTCTTCTCAATTCTTTTACCCTTTCTTTGAGCTCAAGTTTGATGTTTTCAATTGCTATTTTCAGTCTTTCCTGAGGCGTCACATAATGGCTTGCAGGATATACCGTTATCTTTTCCACCTCCCTTAAAATTTTCCCTCTGAAGGGGTCAATCTCAAGGAGCCTGTCAACTTCATCCCCGAAAAACTCAATCCTGTATGCCTTATCCTCTTCTGAGGCAGGGAAGACATCTATTACATCTCCTCTTACCCTGAACCTCCCTCTGTAAAAATCATACTCACTCCTTTCATACTGAATTTCAGTAAGTTTTCTTATAACCCAGTTTCTGTCTATTGTTTCTCCCTTTTTTAAGTGAAGGAGCATTCCATAATAGGCATCCGGTGAGCCAATTCCGTATATGCATGATACGCTTGCAACAACTATCACATCGTTTCTTTCAAGGAGAGATGTGGTGGCTGAGTGTCTCATCCTGTCTATGTCATCGTTTATAGTGGCTTCTTTTTCAATGTAGGTATCTGTCTCAGGAATGTAAGCCTCGGGCTGGTAATAGTCATAATAACTTATGAAGTATTCAACTGCATTCTCTGGGAAAAGTGCTTTTAATTCTGTATATAATTGACCGGCGAGGGTTTTGTTGTGAGCGATAATAAGGGTTGGCTTGTTGACATTGGCAATTACATTTGCTATTGTGAATGTCTTTCCTGAGCCTGTAACACCCAAAAGGACCTGATGCTTAACTCCCTTCAGTATGTTTTCTGTCAGTTTTTCTATTGCCTGAGGCTGGTCTCCCTTTGGTTCATATTCCGTAACGAGTTTGAATTTTGCCATTTTTATACAAATTTTGAGATTGTATAAAAAAGCCTTGAAAAGAGTTCAGTCCTTCTAAATGGATAATCCTTCCATATCCTCCATATTCTTTTTGGGTCCGCATAAAACTTTATATAGGCGTTCCTGTAAACCCTTTTAATGAGGGGGTCAAGAAATTTCCATCTCCTGAAGTAATCAAATGCCTGTGCTTCCCTTTCATCATTTTTTTCACACATGTTAAATAACTCCGTCCCTTTGTGGGGAATTACTATGAAGAACATGGCTGTATGAAGAGGTGAATTGAGAGCAAAATCAACAGTCATTTTCATTTCCTCTTCTGTTTCTGTTGGAAAGCCGAGCATAAAAAACCCGTTTGAGAATATGCCAAGTGATACCGCATCTTCAATCGCCTTTCTTGCTTTGTCAAGGTCAAGGTTCTTTTTTATGAACTTTTGGAGCCTTGGTGAACCGGTTTCTATGGCAAAGGAAATGTAGTATGTTCCCCCCTTTCTCATCACTTCAAGTGTTTTTCTTGATAATCTGTCTGACCTCAATCCGTTTGGGAAGGAAAAACGGAGTTTAAGATTCCTTCTCATTATTTCTTCAAATATATTCACAACCCTTTCCTCATTGATGTTAAATATGTCATCAAAAACCTCAACCTCATTTACACCTATCCTTTTAGTTATTTCTTCTATCTCATCAGCTACATTCAAAGGGCTTCTCAATCTTGGTATTTTCCCGAACATGTTGTGGCAGTATATACACCTGTATGGACAAGCCCTTGAGGTTATAACTCCAATGTATGGGATTTTATGACCAACTGGGGTGAAACGGAATTCCTTAAAGTAATTCTCAGGGTGAACAAGATCCCATGCTGGAAATGGCAGTTCGTCAAGGTTTTCTATAAAATCGGGTTCGCCAGTAAAAATGAGTTTCCCGTTTTCCCTCATGTAGATTCCCTTTATCCGTGATGGCTTTTTTCCAGAAGATAAGCACCTAACTATTTCCAGAAATGTCTTTTCGCCTTCCCTTATTACCGCATAGTCAATGTTTTCATCCGTCATTACTTCTTCGGGGTAGGATGTGGGATGTGGACCACCCACAATCACAGGGATATTCCTTGAAACCTCTTTTACCTCTTTTGCAATAGAATGCATCTTTTTAGCCTCAACAGTGATAGCACTTATACCGACTATATCTGGCTTGAACTCAATAATTTTTTCTTTTATCTTTCCCTCTTTCTGACATTCAACCCTTGTATCTATTATTTTTATCTTTACATCTTTCTCCTTTTCCCTTAAAAAACTCGCAAGATACATGAGGCCCAGGGGCGGTGAAACCCCTCTGTTGTGGTAATAATAGTATGAAGCCTTTATCAAAAGAATTCGCATTTTATTTTTCATTTTAAGGAATATCCCTTATTTTTTCAACTGACCTTTTTGCCAAAAATTTTGCTTGACCTCTTTTTATCTTTCTTATTGAATGATTAAAAAAGGAGGAGTGAGATGAAGGGAATAATAAAAAGTAGCAGTGATAGTGTTTCTAACAGGTCCCCTATATGCTGAGGAGTATAGAGGGGAAATAGAGGTTGGTGTTCCTATAATGCCATCCTATTTTTCGCTCTTAATGGAATTAGAAACACTTTCAGAAAGTCCAATAGATAACCTCTTAACAATGGATTTTCCGTTAGCGTATAGATACAGAGTAAGCCCTAATCTCAGTGCTGGATTGGGAGTGGATATGAAGCTTGTCTATGGAGAAAATGAGGGCGGATGGGATGAAGAAGGCTCTTTTTCTTTCCTCGGGGTTGCCTTTTTGAGTGGACCATCCCTAAGATTAAAAATTCAGGATGGAAGTTCCCCTTTCATTGACCTTCGCACTGGATTCGGGTTTGTGTATGATGAAGTAGAATTTGATGGAGAGAGTCACTCTGACACAAATTTTGCTTTTGGAATTTCTCCAGTGGTAGGATACATATTCAATATCAAAAACATAGATATAGGAATAGGGTTGTCGTATTCATTTTTTTATATTAAGCCCGATGAAGAAAGGATTACGACTCATCATCTTGAACTCATGTTATCCTTCACCTTCCTTCACAAATAACCTCAAACCCTCTTCGCAATTTCGTATGCGTCGTGGATGGCATCTGGCATCTTTCTTACCTCTTTGCTATCACCTATCAAAAAGACATCCATTTTCATACCCTTAATTTCTTCGTAAATTTTTCTGTTGCTTAAGTATCCGGTTGCTATTACCACTGAATCCGCTGGAATCTCCTCACCGTCTTCAAGAAGGACGCTTGATTCTTTAATTTCAATTACCTTTCTCCCTGTTATAATCCGAACATCATATTTGTTAAACACAGGAATAAAAAAGCCAAATTTGAATGCAGGAGAAATATCCCTCCCCCATTTATCCATCATTTCAACAATTTTGACACTTTTTCCCCTTTCAGAAAGAAAGACTGCTACCTCACATCCTATGCTTCCTCCACCTATTATCACTACATTTTCACCGGTCTTTGCCCTTTCCGAAAGGACATCCGTTGCTAAAAAGACATTCTTTCTTTCAATCCCTTTTATTTCTGGAATCAAGGGTATAGAACCTGTAGATAAAATAAGGACATCTGGATTTACTCTTTGAATAACCGACGGTGTGACCTCTACTCCTGTGAAAATTTTTACATTGAGTCTCCTCGCCTCATTTTCGTAATGCTCTATCACATTTTTCATTTGTGTTTTGAAAGAAGGAATACATGCAAATCTAAGATTTCCGCCGAGTTTTTCTTCCTTTTCATAAAGGGCCACATCATGTCCTTTTTTCTTAAGAAAAACAGCGGATGAGAGACCAGCAGGTCCACCGCCTACAATCATAATCCTTTTTGGAGAAGTTCTGAAAAACTCCTCTCCTTCCCTGCCGACCTCTGGATTTACAGAGCATCTTATTCCAGTTTCAGCCATTGAATCGGAGCAGTAATTACAACCTATGCAGAACCTTATCTCATCTTCCCTTCCTTCCTTGAACTTCTTTATTATCTCCGGGTCTGCTATCAAAGCCCTTCCCATTGAAACCATATCAGCCTTTTCCTTACTGATTATCTCTTCTGCAAAATTTGGTGATGTTATTCTACCAGCCACAATTACCGGGATTTTCACTCCCTTTTTTATCCTTTCAGCGTATTTCACATAACAGCCATTTTCTATGAACATGGGCGGTATAATCATCCATGCAGATGAGTAGCATCCACCAGAAACATGAATTGCAGAAATTCCTTCTTTTTCAAGAAGAGAAACTATTTTTTCAACTTCATCAATCTGCAGACCATCCGGTGTAAACTCATCTGCCGAAATCCTGAATAAGATTGGGAAATCATTTCCCGTTTTCTTCCTCGCATTTCTTATGCATTCAACAGCAAATCTTGCCCTTTTCTCATAACTTTCCCCTCCCCATTCATCTCTTCTTTTGTTAGAAGATGGGGATAGAAACTGGCATATAAGATATCCATGGGCTCCATGAATTTCAACTGCATCAAAACCTGCTTCCCTTGCCCTTCTTGCGGAATCTCCAAACCTCTCAACAAGCTCTTCTATCTCCTCTGCTCTTAATTCCCTTGGTATCTCACCCATTGGGAACCAAGGAATGGGAGAAGGGGCAACTGGTTGGGTTCCTATTAACTTTGAACGGGTTTGCCTTCCTGCATGAAATAGCTGAATTGCGGATTTTGCACCGTTTTTCTTGATTCTTTTTGCGAGTTCCTTAAGCCCCGGAATGAATCTATCATCCCATATTCCAAGTCCTCCTCTGAAGCCTATTCCAGAAGGATGAACTGCTGTTGCTTCAACTATGATAAGTCCTATCTCTCCTTCTCCCCTTCTCTCGTAATATCTGATGAGTTTTTCGTTTACAGTCCCATCGGAATTACCGAAGCCCGTAGCCATTGGAGGCATGACAATTCTGTTTCTTAACTCAAGGTTTCCTATTTTTATTGGCTCAAAAATTTTCACCTTTAAACCTCCCTGCAAATTCCTCTGTAATTTTAATATACCTGTCTCCGAATTCATAACTCTCTTCAATCTCTGTTCCTTCATGCCACTCATTAAAACTTGTTATGAGTATCCAGTCAGGTTTTGCAATCAACGCCTTTTCCCATAATTCCCTGTAAAGTTCTCCATCCTTTCTGTCTATGAAGTGTGGGTTCTCCCTTCCTATATTCCTGTCATCATAGCCGGGAATAACTGTTAGAGCAGGAATCACATTTTGAGACCTTCCTATTCCCACAAATTTTCTGTAAAGGCTTCCAATGTCTCCTATAAAGAGAATGTCAAGAAGGGGGTTGTAGATATGAATGCCTGAAAAGCCATCTTTGATAAATGCTTTGACAAGAATGGATGAAAGAAAATAGGCAGTGAGGTCTCCAGAAAAGATAACTTCGGGAAAGGAATCAATTGCCTTTTTCCATGACACAATTGGAGAAGACCATCCGGGAATGATAGCCCTCCCATAAACAAAAATGACAGGTCTGCTATTCCATTTTAGAAAGTTTTCTCTTTCAAAAAATTCTGAGAGGTAGTATAAATCCTCCACAACCCCATCTATTCCTTTTTCAGGAATTTCTTCGTAATAGACTGATAACTTTATTTTGAATTTTTTCCTCTCCGCCACCTCAAACATTTTTTTGAAAACTTTATCCTCAAATGTTCCTTTTCCCCACCATGAGACAATAAGTCCGTCTATTCCGCACCTTTCAGCAGTTCTGAAATGCCTTTCTATAACTTCCTCGGAGGACGAATCATACACATCCGGATATGGATGATGGCTTGTTCCTGTATCCCTCGTTTCTCCCTTTCCATAATCAGGATTATGCCCTCCCTCGTTCCAGTGCCTCCAGGAACCACTTATATCAGGGGTTCCATACCAGGGATAGTAAAAGGCAAGAACTAAATTTTCTTTTTTTTCACCACAACCTGTTAAAAGGCACAACCCGAGCAACAGAAAGATTTTCTTCATTTCTAAATAATACCAAAAATCGTCTAAGAATCCATACTGCTGGAACTCCTCACCCGATGGAGTATAATTTAAAAATGAGCCTTTTTCTGCTTATAGCATTTTTTAACTCTGGTCATCTCGTCCATCCAGATTATGGAAATGAACTTCACATTCTCTATTCTATTTTTCAGACAGAGGATGGAAAAAAGATAGGAATTGGAGCAGGCTTTTTCAGGGGCGAATTTCTCTCTTTCTCACTTGGTGCCCTCCTTTTTGGATACATTCCATCAGATGAAGAGCCTGATTATGAGGTTCATCCAATATGGAGCGGAGGATACCCTGTGGAAAATACTGCTTATGTGTTTGGAGAAAAGGGAATGATAAAAATAGAAGGGGAAGATTTATACGCCACACTCACCACAAAAAATTATTCATTTTTTCTGAAGTCTCATTCTTTAAACCCGGGATGTGAATTCAAATTCCAGTCTTCAGATGCAGAAGAAACCCTTTTTATTTCCCGTTTTCAATCGGAGGGAAGGGTTAGGGTGCACGGGGTTGAGACCAATCTGAGTGGATTTTCTTTTTTCTGGAACCTCTGGGGGAGAAAGAGGCTCAAGCTCAATGACCACGCTGTATTCTGTGCGGGAGAGCAGTGTGGATTTATTCAGTTTGACATGAAGAAAAAACTGGCAAAGATGTTTATATGTCCGAAAAAAGAGGAGGTAGAGACTGAGTTTGCGATAAGGAGGTTTTCTAAAGGAAAAGTAACAGGAAAATACTACCCTTCCGAAATAGAGCTCAAAAATGAGAGGATGAGAATAAATGTGAGTTCAATGAAGCAGGAAGCAAAACTTTTAACCCTTTCATACCTTATAGCTCTTGTAGAGATTGAGAAAAATTCAAAAAGGGGTAGCGGATTTATATTTTTTCATCCACTGGAGGAAAAGAAGAAATGGGAATTTTAAAAACCCTTGAAGATTGGTTTTTAATTTTGTATTATTCATCAAAAAATTTAAGGAGGTAAAAGGTGCCCTATGTAACGATTAAAGAACTTTTGGAAGCAGGGGTGCATTTTGGACATCAGACATCCAAATGGCATCCCAAGATGAAGCCTTACATATTTGACGAGAGAGAAGGAGTCCATATCATTGACCTTGAAAAAACCGTTCCTCTTTTTGACAGGGCTTATATGTTCATCGTGGATGTCGTATCAAAAGGGGGAAAGGTCCTTTTTGTTGGAACAAAAAAACAGGCACAGGCAGCTATAAAGGAAGATGCGGAAAGATGTGGTATGTTCTATGTGAATACAAGATGGCTTGGAGGAACACTTACTAACTTTAACACTATTAAAAAGAGCATTGAAAAGCTTGAGGAATTAGAGCAGAAAGAGGCTGAGGGTTACTTTGAGAAACTTCCAAAGAAGGAGGCTACGAGGTTGAGGAGAAAACTCATGAGGTTGAGGAAGTATCTTGGGGGATTAAAGGGTATGAAAAAACTGCCAGATGCCCTTTTTGTTATTGATGTAAAAAAAGAGGAAATTGCGGTAAAAGAAGCGAAAAAAATGGGGATTCCGGTAGTAGCGGTGGTGGACACAAATAGCTGCCCAGACCTTGTTGATTATATAATTCCAGGAAATGATGACGCAATAAAGGCATGCAAACTTTTCACCTCAAAAATAGCAGATGCCTGCATTCAGGGAAGAAAGATATATGAGGAAAGTCTGAAGGAGGTGTCACAAAATGAAAGTGGATGACATAAAAAGGCTGAGAGAAGAGACAGGGGCGGGGATAATGGATTGCAGGAGGGCTATTGAGGAAAGCAAAGGTGATTTTGAGAAGGCTAAACAGCTTCTTTTTCAACGGGGACTTGCAAAGGCTGAGAAGAAGGCTGAAAGAATAACAAAAGAAGGATTAATTGATGCATACATTCATCTCGGGGGGAGAATAGGAGCCCTCATTGAGGTTAATTGTGAAACCGATTTTGTGGCAAGGACGGATGAATTTAAAGCTTTGGTGAAAGACCTCCTGCTTCAAATTGTAGCAATGGCTCCAAAATTTATTTCAAAAGATGATGTGCCTGAAGACCTTTTGAAAGAAGAAAGGGAGCGAATAAAAAGGGAGAGGGGAATTGAGGATGAGGAAAAGCTGAAAGAGTATATAGAAAAGTTTTATTCCGAGAAATGTCTCCTTGAACAACCTTTCATCAAAAATGAGGCAATAAAGGTGAAAGACCTCATTGCTACGGTTATAGCAAAGACAGGCGAAAATATAAGGGTGAGGAGGTTTGCGAGGTTTGAACTCTCTGAATAAACCGGTTTATAAAAGGGTTATTTTAAAGTTAAGCGGTGAGGTGATGGGCGGAGAGAAGGGATTTGGAATTGACTTTAAAGAGGTAAGAAGGATATGTGAGGAAATAAAAGAGGTTCACAATTTGGGCGTTCAAATGGGTATAGTAATTGGTGGGGGGAACATATTCAGGGGAGCAGAGCATGGGGATGGTGAAATTGACAGGGTAACAGGAGATTACATCGGAATGTTGGGGACAGTGATAAACAGCCTTGCCCTTCAGAATGTGCTTGAAAACATGGGGGTTCAAACAAGGGTTTTAAGTGCTATAGAAATGAAAGCCCTTGCCGAACCATATATAAGAAGAAGGGCAATAAGACATATGGAAAAGGGCAGGGTAGTAGTATTTGCGGGAGGAACCGGAAGTCCTTATTTCAGTACAGATACTGCATCTTCATTAAGGGCGGTGGAGGTAAATGCTGAGGTTATCTTAAAGGGCACAAAGGTGAACGGAGTTTTTGATGCCGACCCATTTAAAGTAAAATCCGCAAAGATGTTTTCTACCATCACATATATGGAAGCTCTTCAGAGAAATCTTAAGGTTATGGATGCCACAGCCTTTTCTATGTGTATGGATAATAGAATTCCCATAATTGTATTCAATATAACTGTGCCAGGAAATTTACTCCGGATTATATGCGGGGAAAAAATAGGAACTATTGTAAAAGAATAGGAGGGTAAAGATGGAAGAGAAAGAAAAAATTTTGAGTGTGAGTGAGGAAAAGATGAAAAAAACACTGGAAAATATGAAAAAGGAATTTATGAAAATAAGGACAGGAAGGGCATCTCCTTCTTTAATAGAAGATATCAAGGTGGAAGCATACGGTTCAAAAATGCCGTTGAATCAATTATCTACCATAACGGTTCCGGAAAGCAGTTTGATACTGGTTCAAGTGTGGGATAAATCTCTGGTCCCTGCAGTGGAGAAAGCAATAAGGGATGCGGGATTGGGTTTTAACCCAATAGTTGAAGGGAACATTTTGAAAATTCCTGTTCCTCCCCTTACCGAGGAGAGAAGAAAGGAAATAGTTAAAGGATTAAAAAAGAGAGCGGAGGAATTTCGTGTGGCGATAAGAAATATAAGAAGAGATGCAAATGATGCCATTAAGAAATGGCAAAAAAACGGCGAGATTTCAGAAGATGAAATGCACAGGTTGCTTCAGAGGATTCAGGACCTTACGGACAAATATATAAAAGAAATTGATGAGGTGTTTTCAAAAAAAGAAAAGGAAGTGTTGAATATTTGAATTTGACGATTTTTTGAATATAATAAAATAAGATGAAGGAAAAAACTCTCAAAAAAAATACCCTGGAGCATAAATACTGGAAAAAATGGTTCAATTTGATTGACCTCCTTTATAAGAAAAGGGAAATAAGGCTTGCGAATTATGACACGGATAGAAAGAGCATTTCCAAGATAAATGAGGAAATAAAAGCGATAACCAGACAGATAGAAGAAATAGAAAAAGAAGCGAAAAAGAAAGGGATAACACTCAGGCTTTTGAAGGTAAAGGAAAAATACCATCTTTCAAAAGATGAAGAGCTTCTCCTTGTAGCTCTTCTCAAAAATGACCTTGAAGGAGGGTTAAAAAATACGAACAGGGGAGTTGAACTTCTTGAACTTATTTCTAAAGATAATACCGAAAAACTGGAAAAACTGGTATTTTTTTCAGCCAATGGCAATCTCATCAAAAAGAAATTAATATCGCAGGAATATAGGGGTTCACCCCTTAAAACCGAGTATCATTTAACCGAAAAAGCAATGACCGAGCTTGTGGGTTGGAGAGGGGTAAAGGAAAAGGAATGGGTATGGTGGCAGGATGAGGGTTATTATGAGCCTTCCTCTGAATATTTGATAACCTTTCTCAAACCGGATGTCAAACTCAAAGATGTGGTTCTCCCACCAGATGTTCTGGAAAGCATAACAGATGCGATAGCACAGATCAAAGGGCATAAGCTCATCTTTGAAAAATGGGGATTCAATAAGACTATAAATTATGGCACTGGCACAACCCTTCTGTTTTATGGTCCCCCTGGAACAGGAAAGACATTTACAGCCCTTGCAATTGCCGGGGAACTGGAAAAGGAGATAGGGATTGTAAGATATGAAAACCTTCAGGACTATCTCGTGGGCATGACCGAGAAAAACATTGCCAGGGTTTTTGAAGAAGCGGAAAAAAGGAAATGCATACTTCTTTTTGATGAGGCAGATGCCCTTTTCTCTGAAAGGTCTGCCAGAAATATGAAGTATGACAACAGGGAAGTTAGCCTTCTCCTTCAGCATATGGAGAAATTTAGCGGGGTTTTAATTTTAACGACAAATTTCGCTCCCATCCTTGATTGGGCTTTAGAAAGGAGAATTTCTTTAAAAATCAAATTTTCACCCCCTTCTTTTTCTGAAAGGGTGGAAATCTTTAAAAAACTTATTCCCCCTGAAGCCCCAATAGAGGGGTTGGACATAGAGAAACTTGCAGGATATGAGCTTACCGGTGGGCAGATAAAAAATGTTCTTCTCAATGCAGCGAGAAGGGCTGTAAAGATGATAGAGGTGAGGGGGAAAGAAGTGATCACAATGGAAGACCTTGAAAAGGCAATAGAAAGGGAGTTAAAAAAGAAAGAAGAGGAAGAGAAAAAAATAGGTTTTGGAAAGGTTTTATGATGGAGAAGGAAGAAAAAAGAGCTCACAAAAGATTTTTGAGGACCCTGGAGGTGAAATATTCCACGGTAAAAGGTCTTATTTCAGACTGGACCATGAACATAAGCAAAGGGGGAATGTTTATATCCACGAGAGACCCCCTTCCAGAGGGAACAAATTTGATACTGAAATTGAAGGTTCCTAATTCAAATGAGGAAATTGTTCTGGAAGGAGAGGTAGTGTGGAGGGTCAAACCAGAAGAAAGCAGGGGAACCCTGATTCCGGGCATGGGGTTGAGGTTCAAAAATATAGATGAAGAGGCAATTAAAAAGATAGAAAGGATAATAAATGAGCAGGAGGGATAGTTTATGGAGAGAAGAGGGGCACCGAGGTTTCGTGTAAAAATGGCAGTTGATAAAATTGAAGAAGCAGAGATCACCCTTCTTCTTGACAAGGACGGAGATTCTTTTCTTTATGGAGAAGAAGGTGATATCAGTGAAAAAGGGATTTTTGTGGCAACCGAGAATCCTCTTCCGGTTGGAAAAAATGTGCTTTTGAAGTTTTCCCTTCCAGATGTAATTGAGCTTATTGAGGCAAAAGGGAGGGTGGTGTGGACCGGAAGAGGGGGACCGGAGAAGAAAATGGGAATGGGGATTGAGATTTTGGAAATGGATCAAAAGGGGAGAGGGGAACTGAAGAGGTTTATAAGGGGGGAGAAATAAATGCCCAAATATACCAGAGAAGAGGTGATAAAGGGGGTGAAGGAGGGCAGGAGTTTTGAAAACGACGACCTACGGGGGATAAATCTAAAAGGTGCTGACCTGACTGGTGGAAAATTTAAAGGAGCGAACTTTCGTTATACAGACCTTAGAGAGGCAATATTAAGAAATGCCGATCTGCGAGGAGCAAATCTGAGGCATGTAGTTTTAGCAGGTGCCGATCTCACAAATGCGGATCTCAGTAATGCCGATCTTACTCATGCGGATTTGAGGGGAGCAGTGCTTGTGGGAACAAAATTGTCGGGGGCAAAGATTGATGGAGCAAAAGGTATTTCAAATAAGGTGTTTTTTCCGGAGAAAACAATTGAGAGACTTGCGGAAACAGGGGCACTTGAGTTGGAAGGGGAGATTTTGAAAGTATCCGGAAAAGATGGAATAAAAAAATATGAAGTGGAAAGGGCATACAGATTTGTAGGAGTTGAAGGAGGTAATGACTCCCTCAAACTTATTGGAAAGGTAAAGACGAAATCAGAAATTCTCAAGATGAATGCAGAGATATACCAGGATAACATCCTTATTTCAGATGTGGTATACAAGGCTGAGCCAGGATTTCTTGGTACTCCTGTAGGCGAAGGAGAAAAAGAGGCAAAAGAAGAGAAGGCTCAGCCCCTTCCAGAAGATATAAAACTTCTTTCCGATTTAATTCTTAAAGGGAAATAATTTATATCACCTTCAATTTGATGAACTTTCTTTTTCCTATTTTCAGGACATAAATTCCCTTTTCCCTGATGTGATAATTGGGGTCCACTTTTACTCCGTTCACATCAATTCCTCCCTGTTTCGCCATTCTTATTCCCTCGGAGGTGCTTGGAAGAACCTTTAGTTCCTTCAGAAGCTTTGGAAGCCAGATTTCGTTTTCTAATGGGATACTAAACTCTTCCATTTCTTCAGGAATTTCTCTTCTGGAAAATACCCTCTCAAATCTCTCCTTAGCCTTTTTTGCCTGTTCCTCTCCGTGAAAAGTGGATGTGATTTCAAACGCAAGTTCCAGCTTTGCATCCCTTGGATTTAAAGAGCCATCAATGATTCCCCTTTCAATTTCTTTAATTTTTTCTTCTGGAATGGATGTGAGAAGCCTCATATATCTTGTTATCAAAAAATCGGGGATGGACATAATCTTTCCAAACATTTCGTCTGGAGCTTCTTCTATTCCAACATAATTTCCGTATGACTTGCTCATCTTTCTCTTTCCATCAAGCCCTTCAAGAAGAGGTAATGTTAACACAACCTCCGGTGGCTGCCCGAATTCCTTCTGGATTTCCCTTGTAATCATAAAGTTAAATTTCTGGTCTGCTCCACCTATTTCAATATCAGCGTTCAGTGCAACTGAGTCGTAAGCCTGAAAGAGTGGATAAAGAAATTCATGTATACTTATGGGCTTCTGGGATTGATATCTCATTTTGAAATCTTCTCTTTCAAGCATCCTTGCCACCGTCCATTTTCCGCAAAGATTTACTATGTCATAGGGACTCAACTTCCCAAGCCATTCACTGTTAAAGACAATTTCCGTTTTTTCTCTTTTCAACACTTTAAATACCTGCCTTTCATAGGTTTTTGCATTTTCCTTAACTTCCTCTTTTGTCAATGCCCTTCTTGTGGAAGTTTGACCGGATGGGTCTCCTATCATTCCTGTAAAGTCTCCTATAAGGAGTAAAACCTTATGCCCTAATTCTTGAAACTCTCTCAATTTTTTCAAAAGCACATAATGTCCGAGGTGAATATCCGGTGCGGATGGGTCAAACCCGCACTTCACTCTCAACTCTTTTCCTTTCTGCCCACCACTTTTTAGCCTCTCTTTTAATTCCCCTTCTTCAATGATTTCCACACACCCTCTTTTTATTATCTCAAAGGCGTTCTCCATCATTTCCAGAATTTATAAGATGTATACACTTTCTTCAATAAAAATCAATTTTTTATTCCATTCTGAAGTAAAGGATGGGAAATTCTTTTGGGTCTCCTCCGCTCCTGATAACGACAGCTCTTATAGTTGATGTAACTTCACCTACTACTCCGACAGAAAGTATAGAAAAACATGTGCTTGATGTCCTTAACTGTCCCTGGACAAAGCTTTCCTGGGGATTTGTGCTTTCAAACTGTATGTTGAATTCGTCTCTTAAATAGGTTATGAATTCTGTGGGAGTTCTGAACGGTTCTTCCTGTCTTTTTTTGATTATTTCTTCTGCTACTTCCTCGTCTATGTTGATATGCAAAGCCATGAGGACCTCTTTTGGTGCGGTGTTTACATTTATCAAAAATGCATTCGTTCCAGTTGATAATGGGAAAGCAGTTAAGTATGGTGAAGAAAGGGGGTCGTCATTTCCTGGGGGAAATAAAGCTTTTTTCAGGTCTTCATTTATAACCTTTATGAGTTTCAGTTCCGAAAGGCTCATGAAAAGAAAATTTCTCGGAGAATAGGGTCGGTCCAGGGAAGAATAAAATGAGGATTCGTAAAGCCCTTCATCATCCGGGTCAATCCAGTCTATAAGAGCGTTTACTACTTCTTCGGGTGATTCTGCCCCCATTATATCAAAGAACCTTATAAAAACATTCTTCACCATCCTGCTTTCCTTACCCGCATTATCAACGAGGGAATTTATATTGAGTTTTCCCATCTCATCAACTATGTTTCCAACAATTAAACCCTTTTCACCTCCAACTTCCACCTCAAATGGTATTTTTTTAACCTGCGACCATATCTCCTGCTGGAGGTCAAGTTCATCTCCGGATACATAGAAATCTATATTTGGGTAATTCTTTTCGGAACGGTCTTCATCAATGTCTTCTTTTAATAGAGCCTTTGCCCCTTCAAATCCGGAGATTGCTATATTGGTAGCCTTTATCCATTTTTTATATCCGTTCATCTCTTTAAAATAAATCCTCGTCTCATATCCGTAGTCAGTAATCAGTGCGGTAAGAAGGGCAACAAAGCTTACTGCTATAAGGAGGGCAACAGCTCTTTCTTTTTTGATGGATTTCATTGTTGAACCCCTGAAGGAATTCTTGAGGCTCTGAAAATCGGAACTGTTGTTTCAAATGGAACTTCCCCTCCGGATTTATCTTTCAGAACAAAATAAAGGTGAACTGCGTTTGGGAGGGTTCCATTGTCCTGCCAGCCCTCAACCCAGTCAGTTCCATTGAAGAAGGTCAAACGGAACTCAACCACATTCTCAAGAGATACAAAGACAATTCCTCCCTTTTCAGGGTCATTATCCATCGTTGAATCAACTCTCTTCATCAGATTTATCACATCTGTTTTTGGGTCCCTCTGCCAGAAGTATGTGACCTCCTCATGGTCAGACTGATTCATCGTTTCATTTTCAACATACTGATGACACAGATGTGTAAATGTTATTATGTCCATCTCCCTCCCATTAACGCTGTCCCTATCTGATTTAAAAATTGTCGTTCTCGGTCCTCCCTGCCAGACCGGTGAAAGATAGGCGCACCCTATTTCCCTGCTGAAATTCCGCAGGAAGTTTATTCCCCTTGAATATATCTCTGCTACTTCACCACTTGTCTGCCTAGCCCTGACCGTGGTGTAAAAAACCGAATAAATTATTGTGAGAATTGTTGCGAAGACGCTTATGGCAACAATTATCTCAATGAGGGTGAAGCCATTCCTTTTTACCATCCCTCTATCTCCCCTGTAAGGCATATCACATAGTAATCCCTGGGTTTTGAGTTTTTCTTTCCAATTCCAATTGAATACTTAAGATAATTGACAGCGGTTTCTATTGGAATGCAAAGGTCTGGTTCACCCTTTGTCACCTCATAATTTTCCTGAAAAACCTCTGCAAGATTTGGGGGCTTGTAGTCCTTAAAAATGGAACTGAGATAAAGGTCCGAAATCGCCATCTCTCCAAGAAATCCCGATATAGCATCTTCTTTGATTTCCTGCGTTGCTTTTAGATTCTGATTTACAAGGGAAAGAAGCATTGTTAAAGATACAACAAGAATTACAAGGGATGCTATTACCTCTATGAGTGTAAATCCACTATTCCGATTGCACTTCAAATGTTTCATTATAACCCTCAATAATTCTCACCTCACCTGTTGCAGGGTTTAAAGAAACAGTGACCCTTTCCTCTCCCATTTTTAGATGGATGTCAACAGGAGGGGTTGCTCCGGTGTGACTGAACGGTATGAACAATTCCCCTGTCGTAACCCTGTCGCCATAAACGCTTATGTCCTCAATTGAGACACTCTTCGGTATCTGAAATTCCATCTTTCCAAGGGAACCCCATTCACAAACCCCCTCTGCTACAGGTCTGCATACCTCCGGTTTTATCTTTTTATCAGAAAAATTAAAAACAGCTCTCACAGGGTAGTTTGAAAACATTGCTTCTGTCCTTATGCCTTTAAGAAAACCCGCAAGACTCCTCGCAATTCCGCTTAGCCTTTCCCTTTTAAAAAAAGAAAAATTTGGAATAACTATTCCGGTTATGAGAACTATTATGAAAAGGACAACGGAAAGCTCAATAAGGGTGAAGCCTTTATTTCTTTTCTTCTTCCCCGTAAACAATATCGTCACCAGAACCCTGTTCGTCTATCCTGTTTGGACCCTTTGAATAAACAGTGAAGTTCTCACCGTCAAACTTATAAACATATTCCTCGCCCCAGGGGTCCTTTGGAATGCTTCTTTTTGAAAGATACCCGCCTTCCCTCCAGTTTACCCCACTTGCTGTTTTCTCAATAAGAGCCCTCAATCCCTCCTCGGTAGGAGGATAAACCCCGTTATCAAGCCTGAAGAGTTCAAGGGCATTTGCTATAGCACTGAGGTCTGTCTTCGCCTTATTTATTTTTGCCTCATTGAGATAAGAAAAAACCCTCACACTTACTATCCCTGCGAGGAGTCCAATTATTATTACCACCACCATTATTTCCACCAGCGTAAAGCCCCTATCCTTTTTCATCTCTTTCCTCCTTTCTTCTCAGTCTATCAGAAAAAAATTTAAAATCAACCTGCGGAAGGGCGTAAAATCCGAGAGAGTTCTGAAAAAGTGGGGCTATTTTTGTGGATTTTTTGGGAGGGTGTACTGTACATAGAGATCATTACCACTTTGTGAGTGTTTGTGAGGGGCTTCGCCCCTCACGCTCCCCATTTTTATTTTTTTATCTTTTTTGGCGAAAGGGATATGT
>Ga0272445_1001481_pt1 | contig 18068 bp, 16 predicted proteins | sample YNPCB0031_FD_194404 | JGI IMG/M metagenome (GOLD analysis project Ga0272445, IMG submission 194404) | Hot spring sediment microbial communities from Yellowstone National Park, WY, United States - YNP-CB-003-1 | ecosystem: Environmental > Aquatic > Thermal springs > Hot (42-90C) > Sediment... | reverse complement strand
TGAGGGAACCCTCCACTTTAAGGGCCATACAATCGATGTAATTGACTTGCCTGGAATCTACTCTCTCTCCACGTACTCCATCGAGGAGCAGATCTCAAGGAGGTACATCGCGGTCGAGAGGCCGGACGTGGTGATAAACGTCGTGGACGCCTCCGTCCTCGAGAGGAACCTCTACTTCACGCTGCAGCTCATGGAGCTAGGCGCCCCTCTCGTCTTAGCGTTGAACCAAGTTGACGTAGCTAGGAGGAAGGGCATCGAGATCGACGTGGAGAAGCTGGAGAGGCTGTTGGGCATACCCGTCGTTCCAACGGTCGCGATAAAGGGCGTCGGCGTCTTCAAGCTGTTGGAAAAGGCCGTTGAGGTCGCAGGGAGGAGGGAGGCCCCGAAGGCCGTGGTTAAGTTTGGGAGGGAGGTTGAAGACGAGATAGCCAAGCTAGAGAAGATGCTGGAGGGCATCCGCTACTGGTATCCGCCAAGGTACGTGGCGATCAAGCTCCTGGAAGGAGACGAGGAGATAGAGAAGGAGGTGGAGAAGCTCAACCCTGAGGTGGTCGCTACAGCCAAGAGGCTCTCGAAGGAGATAGAGAGGCTCCATGGCCATAGCTGCTCGACAGTGGTGACGGCTGAGCGATACGAGGTGGCCAGCCGCATAGCTAGGGAGGTGCAGAGGATCGTCCCCCCAATAAAGCCGAGGCTTGAGGAACGCCTCCACAACCTTACGACCCACAAGGTAGCTGGGTACGCCATAATGGCCTCCTCCCTCCTCGCAATATTCTACTCTGTCTTCGCCGTCGGAGGGTGCATCTCAGACTTCCTAAACGAGCTCTTCTACGCTGCTGAGCCGCTCCTCTACGGCGTCCTCGGGGCTGGACCCGCGGGGAGGCTGGCGTGGAGCGTTGTGGAGGGGGTCGTCGCCGGCGTCACCATAGCGCTGCCCTACATCGCTCCATTCTACGTCATCCTCTACATCCTTGAGGACTCCGGCTACTTAAGCAGGGTCGCGTTCCTAATGGATAGCGTCATGCATAAGGTCGGGCTGCATGGAAAGGCCTTCATCCCTCTGCTCCTCGGCTACGGGTGCAACGTTCCAGCCTGCTTGGGGTGTAGGATAATGGAGACCGAGAGGGAGAGGCTCCTCGCCGTCTTCACCACGACGCTCGTGCCGTGCGCAGCCCGCACGGTGGTAATCCTCGGCTTGGTTGGAAGGTACTTGGGCATCGGGCATGCATTGGCGCTCTACGCCTTCGACCTCGCGGTGGTATTCATCCTCGGAAGGCTGGCCTTCAAGGCCCTGCCGGGCGAGCCCACCGCCTTGATCATGGAGATGCACGACTACAAGTGGCCCCACCCAAAGACCGTCTTGAAGCAGACGTGGTTCAGGCTGCTCGAGTTCGTCAAGATAGCCTTCCCACTCATAGTCCTCGGGAGCTTCACGATCAAGCTCATGGAGGTCCTCAAGCTGCTTGAACCCCTGGCCTCAGCCTTAAGCCCCATAACGGCTGCATGGCTGGGCCTGCCGCCGATCGTAGGGATAGCCTTAATCTTCGGTGTCTTGAGGAAGGAGCTAACGCTAATCATGCTCGCAGCGCTCCTGGGAACGGAGGACTTCGCGAGGGTCCCAGGGTTCGGCCCCATCCAGATGGTCGTCTTCACGATAGTGACGCTGTTCTACATACCGTGCATATCAACGATAGCGGCCTTAATAAAGGAGGTCGGCTGGAGGAGGGCGCTGCTCATAACGATCTTCGAGGTGGCCTTCGCGATAATGATTGGCGGGATAGCATATAGGGCCTTAATCTTGGCCTTCAAATAAACTAAGACGCGTCAATTCATGGGGCATCGTCGCCCCGCCCGTAGGACCCTCTCGGCTCACTCGCAGCGTCGAATGCATCGCGGGCCCGGGGCCCCCTCAACCTTGGGAGCTGGTCAGACATCACTCAAGGGCTACGCTTAGCAACATGAGCGCTGAAGGCCGCTACTTGCGCTCCTCAAGCTCCTCCTGATGCCTCTTCACGCAGCGGCGTCTGCGGGGCCGCGTACCTTCTAGTTCCTAGCTCTAAGCCTCTCCATCGTCATTAGAAACTGGGTCGGAGATTTCAAAGGCCAGTCTTCTACCATCCAATACAACCCTCAATCTATTAAGGGCTACCCTGCCAATCAACACGTCACGCCTCAGGGCTTCTATCGCCCTCAACCTCTGAAGAGTGAAGCCTGCGACCTCCAAATCAACGTAATAGACAGGCACTTCACTTGGTGGAAAGTCTCTCCGATAGCCATACACCCACTCGGTGCCCCGTTGCGGCAGCTCCAATTCACGCACGACATCGGAGGGTAGGACGAGCAAGTCAGCCCCTGAGTCTATTTTTCCACGCCTCCACGTTTCCTTCCTAATGCTTGGGTTCATAAGTTTGACGTCGAGGATTGGCGCAGGGATCCGCGGTGAGATGTTGTATTTGTAAACCCTCATTCCAGCTCACGCGGAGGTAGCTCGAGGATTTCCCTCCCCTCAGCGACCCTCCCTATGTACGCCACCGCGTTCCCGTACTTTTCATCTATTATTCTCGATAGCTCGGAGTCATCATCGCTGGGCCCGATTAATTCACCGTTCACAACCGCAATCCATCTGCCTCTGTACGTCGGATCCATCAATAGCTTCAGCTTCAAAGCCCTAAACGTCTCGTAGTCTTCATCGAATTGGACCTTAGATGCGTACTCCTTATACAGCTCCTCCGGGCGAGGCTGCCTCAATACGATGAATGGCTCCCTCCACGGCATGTATACGACAACGTCTGCTTTGGTGAGTGCCTCCAACCTCACCTCAGATGGTTTTGAATCCAGGAGAGGTTTTTGTGCGCTCAAGGACAGCTACCTCCCTAGCCTATCTAATCGCCACATTATATTTAAAAATTCCCTGCTAATTACGTAGAAAACGTCCAACCATCGGTTTATGCCTATCGGCCTATCGGTGCGCCTTTGATAGCATTCAATTGGCTTGCCATCTTTTGAGCTGAACTCTATTTCGATGCTTCCCGGCCCTTCAACTATAGGGATGATGGGTGGAAGAGGGACCCCCTCTCTTGATCGGCCTCTATCTCAGGCACTTCGAAGGGAGCTAAGTCATGCCTCACCCCACCGCTATAGTTAATAACTATGGACTTTGCAAGGCAGCCGGGGAAGCCTTCATTCCCGATGTTCTTGATGTACAATGTGATCGTACACTCAATACCCCTCACTAGGTCAAAGGGTTTAAGATAATGCGTATCCTCCAGCCACTTCCTAAATTGCTCGCTAAAGAGCTGTTCTCGCGTATACGCGATTTGAAGCTTATGGCTCAAATATATTCTCCTATATTTCATCTGCTCAGGGGCGCGTCTTTAACTTTTCCCTTGGATAGATGAAGAATTTTCCTTAACCACGTGGAGCGAGCTTTAGTGGGAGCGATCGATGGAGCCGCCTCTCGTGAAGCATACCTCGAGGGAGGAAGAAAAAGTGAGTGTAGAGGAGCCCCTTCACTTATCGCTGCCTCATTTCTTCTCTTCCTTCTTCCGCCTTGGGGCCTTGCACGCGCCCATGCTTAAAGGGCAGCCCAGCAGCCTTATTGAGCTTTTGGCCCCGCTAAGCCTCCTTCCACATCAGCTTCCTAAGCTGGGGGCCCACCTTCTCTATGAGGTGTCCCTCAAGCTCCCTCATGTACTTGTTGAAGGACTCAGGGCCCTCCCGCCTCCAAGCTTCAACCCACTCCTTAGCAAACTCACCGGACTGAACCTCGGAGAGGACCTTCCTCATGGCCTCCTTAACCATCCCTCCAATGACCCTTCCACCCCTCGTAAGCCCCCCGTACCGAGCGGTCTCGCTGACCCTCCTATACATGCCCGCTATCCCGTAGCGCTGGATGAGGTCGACGATGAGCTTAAGCTCATGGAGGCACTCGAAGTAGGCCACCTCAGGCTGGTAGCCCGCCTCGACGAGGACCTCGAAGGCAGTCCTGATCAGCCTATCCACGCCGCCGCAGAGGTCCACCTGCTCGCCGAACCAGTCGGTCTCAGTCTCCTCCTTGAACGTGGTCTCTATGACCCCAGCCCTCGTAGCCCCTATGCCCTTAGCCAAGGCCAGGACCCGCTGCCAAGCCCTGCCCGTGTAGTCCTGATTGACAGCTACGAGCGCTGGGGCCCCGAAGCCCTCGAGGAAGAGCTCGCGTACGCGCTGGCCGGGAGCCTTGGGGGCCACCATGACCACGTCCACGAAGCTCGGCGGCTTAATCCACCCCCAGTGGATGGAGGCTCCATGGGAGAAGCAGAGCGCCTTGCCCGGCCTCAGGTGGGGCTTGACGTAGGCCTCGTAGACCTCGGCGTGCACCATGTCCGGGATTAGGAAGTGTATGATGCTGCCCAGCTCAGCCGCCTCATCTATGTCGTAGACCTTGAAGCCGTCCCGCTCGGCTAGGCTCCTAGTCTCGTCGCGCCTCAGCCCCAAGATGACCTTCACCCCTGAGTCCCTCAGGTTGTTGGCTTGAGCGTAGCCCTGGTTCCCGTAGCCGATGATCGCTACGACCTCGTCCTTCAAGGGGTCCAAGCTAACTTCGTCGTCCCTCCAGATCTTAGCCATCTACCTCGCCCGCCGAGCCTCCTTCAGCCCAGCCCTAAAAACCTCCTCCTGCTTTACCTGAGTATGAGTTAAGGCTGTGCAGCCCTAAATGGACGCGAGCGGCCTCATCTCTATTCGTCCAAGCGACGACAATCCTTACGCTTACAGGGTGGATGTGCTTAGCGTCTTCAGCTTGGGACGTCCAGCGCGACCAAGGCCGCCAGGCTCCTCACCATGAAGGGCTCCTCTCCGTGTGGAGAAAGCTACTTTATCCTCTCTAAGACTATCGCTGGGCAAACCCTCGTGACGCCCTCGAGCTTGCCCACCTTCTGCAGCAAGATGTATGCTAGCTCACGGTTGTCGCGCGCCCAGACCTCAGCCATTATCATATGGTCGCCAGTCGAGGTCACGACGCTCCTTACCTGCTCGAGCCCCGCAAGGGACTCCACGACCGCTAGGTACTTGTCTGGCGTAACATCTAGGCCGACGATGGCTACAGCGTTGTAGCCTAGCTTAGATGGGTTGACGACAACGGTGTAACGCTCTATCACTCCCTCCCGCTCCAGCCTACTCACGCGCTTCCGCACTGCGGACTCACTCATGCGAAGCCTTCTCGCTAGCTCCAAGAAGGGCGTCCTCGCGTTTGCCTGTAGAACCCTTATTATCTCAAGGTCCTTCTCGTCCAAGGGCCCGTCTCTCCTTGACGAGTTTCGGACCACAAATTTATAAAATTCGCACTAACCTTAAACCTTTGGGGGAGCGTAATGAAGTTGGAGGAGTACCTAGAGAGGTGGGCGCAGGGCGAGACGTCGGAGGTCGGGCTCTACCTAGCTATGGCGAAGCAGGCAGAGCGGGAGGGCTACCCTGAAGTAGCCTCAGCGCTGCAGAGGATCGCTTGGGAGGAGGCCGAGCACGCCGCTGAAGCGCTTCTCCTAGCGGGGAAGATAGGTGGGACAAAGGAGAACTTGGAGAAAATGCTCGCTGGAGAGCAGAACGCAGCTAAGGTCAGGCTGGAGGAGGCCAGACACCATGGCGAGCCCGAGAAGACGTACTTCTACGTGACCGCCAAGGCAGAGGAGCGACACGCAGAGGCGCTGCGCGGGCTGCTGAAGCGGTACTTCGGCCAGGCTTAAGCCGGTGCATCTCAGCATCGGCCAGCCCCTCAGCCCTCTTTTTCCGCAGCGCTTTACGAAGAACCTCCTGCACACATCATTGGATTCAGGATTCACTCCTTATCACGAGCTCTTGGTAGCTACCACCTATGCGGCATAGCTACTACAAGCCCACCACATATAGTCCTTAGTGAGCGCTAAGCCCCCTAAAGTTTGACGAGCTGCGCTTCGTAACTTGCCTCGCTCCACCCTCGTCCCTCTAGCTGCACCCTTTGAGCCCTCAACGCTTGAAGCGTTGAGCAGGCTCCTCATCGCGCCTCAAGCCTTGCCGTCTAGGTCGCAGAGCTCGGCCCAAGGCCCCTTTACGCTCAACCACTGCTCCATCTTCTGTACAAACTGTGGCGCGTTGATCGTTAATCCCTCCACTAACGGGAGCTCCATATCTTGCTGCATTCATCGCAGGGCTTCATGAAGGAAAGGGCCATCCCTTGAGGAAGCTCCTCAGCTCTGCCGACTCCCTGGGGCCTACGATCGTCCGCCACCCTGAAAGCCTCTCCACGTCCGCCCTGAGCTTAGCCGCCCTCCCCGGCAGGATCAAGGTTTTATGGGCGACCCTCCCCTCCACCTTGGACTCCTTGATGGCCTCAGCCACCTTCTCCGCTGTCAGCTTGCCGCCAGCCATGGAGGTCGCTACGGACAGCCCCTCCGTGTCCACGACAACCATGTAGCATGGCACCCCGCTTGCCCCTGCGTCCTCCCTAACCATGTGGAAGGTCAAGGCGTAGTTGGTGGTCACTAAGACTGGAGACTGGGGCGTCGGCTCGCCCACCTCGTAGAGGCCTGGCTTAACGCTCATGGGCCTCTGAGGGTCGCTGTAGATCGCCTGTCTCAGTGTCATCAGGGGCGCGAGCCTTAATGGGTCCAGGCCCTCAAGGAAGATGAGGCTCGCGTAGCGTAGGAGCATCAAGCTCGAGGCGAGGAGCTCCATGAGCTGAGGGGCGGAGGACTTGAGGGCGAAGGCCTTGGGATAGGCGGTCAGGGGGAGGCCCAGCTCCCTAACCCCCCTCCTGACGGCCAACCCCCTGGCCAAAATCATGTTGCTTAAGGTCTCAGCCAGCGAGGGCCCAGTGAGATCTAAGGCTACCTCCTCGAGGCCGAAGCTGAGGACCTGCCCCACGAGCTCAACGGCCTCGTCCAGGCTGGACGCATGAACCGTCAGCGAGGAGTTGAAGCGGGCGGCCAGCTCAACCATGGAGATCAGGTTGGAGGAGTCGGCAGCATAGATCAGCGGCCTCAGCCCCTCCGCCGCCTTAAGCCCGGCCTCCATGACCTTGGGCTCCATGGAGCAGAGGGCTAAGGGCAGGCCCGTGGCCTTAGCCGCGGACGCCACGGCCTCGGCGAAGCGCGTAGGCTCGCCTGTGGACGACCTAACGGCTATCAAGCCCACCTTAAGCCTCTCGCCCAGCCTCTCGAGCGCGTAGCCTTCAGCTTCAGCCGCCAGCTTCGCGACCTCCCTCGGGCCGTGCGCGTCGTCGAGGACCACGGCTATGGATGCCGGCCTCAGGAACCTACGCTCATGCCTGTAGAGGACCTCCTCTCCCCCCAGCTTGACGCTTCTAGGAGGCGAGCCGATAACTATGGCCTTGACGGGCGGCGCGAGGAGGGCCTTCAGCCTCTCCTTGGAGGCCGGCTCCAGCAGGGGGCAGGCCTCAACTTCAGCCTCGCCGGCCGCCAGCTTCAGGGCGAAGGCCATGCAGGTTGGCAGCCCACACTTACGGCAGTTCTTCTTGGGCAGCAGCCCGTAGAGCTGCATGGGGGGCGGCTTCTTAGCCAACGCGCGCCTTCAGCACCTCCTTGAGCGGGGTGGATGGGGAGCCCGCCGAGGTGATGGCCTCCTCGACCAGCCTCATGGCCTCCGGGTGGAGCATCACGAGCACGTCGGCTCCAGCGGCTGCGTGGGCCACGGCTGTGACGGCCTCCCAAGCCACGCCCCTCAGCTTCAAGGGGCCTAGCTCTAGGCGCTTAGGGTGGCTGTAGCTCTCCCTAGCTGTCCAGGCGTTGCAGGCTGCAGCTAGGAGGGGCATTTGAAGCTGCTCGTCCCCTTGAAGCGCTAGCAGCCTTATCCTCTCGAACACCGTGTAGGTGTACTCAAGGCTCCAGCCCAAGGCCGCCGTGGTCGGATCGATGATGATGTCCTCCCTCCTAAGCCCGGCCTCTAGGAGGTTGGCGTTCAGCTGCTTGGCTAAGTTTACGTCGGTCGGGGTGTAGGCCACGACGGCGTGACCATGCTCCTTAGCCGCCTTGGCCACGACGTGGAACTGGTCGAGCGTGGCGTAGGATAGCGCTACGCGCTCCCCTCTAAGGGCCTCGGCAGCCCTCGTTAGTACCTCCGCGTCTAGGATGGGCCTCTCAGGGTCCCCTGGAGCCCCAACGATGAGAGGTGCCTTCACCTCGTCCGCCACCTTCTCCAAGGCCTTGACCGCGCCCTCCAACGTCCCCCCGTGGAGGGGGCTCGACAGGTATACGTAGATGAGCTTGGCCTTCAGCTTCTCCACAGCGAAGCTAGCCCAGGCCGCCGGGTCGCCTACGAGGTCGCCGTAGACGTCTCTGAGCGGCTTGGGGAGCTTCACCGGCCCCTCGACGACCAGCGGGGTAATTAGGGGGGGCTTCCACGTCCCTCCCTCGAAGAGGTGGAAGGGCATGGAGCTAGCGCCGCCGAGGACTACGCTCCAGCTCCTCGTCCCTCCCTCCTCGCTCGTGCCGCCAAGCTTCACTTCAGCTATCTTGCTGACCCTTCTATCCAGCGGGCCTCGATGGATCGAGGTCTTCGTCACCACCCCCTCCTCCTAGCGTAGTCCTCAAGCATCTCCTCCAGCACTTCCCTCTTCAGCCTACCATGGGGCGTGGGCGCCTCGAAGAGCCTATCTGGGAGCTTGACCTCCTTCAGGTTGAAGCCCTCGCGCCTCTTGAAGGAGTGCGCCGTAAGGTAGATCTCCCTGCCCATGGAGTAGAGCTCCTCCACGCTGCGCTCGATGCCCACCGCCTTCAAGCAGTCCTCCACAACCTTCTCCGTGTAGACGCCCCGCGAGAACATGCAGACCGCGAGGCTCGTGAGCACGTAGCGCCAGTCGTCCTCCTTCACTAGTCTCGACACCATCTCCTCGGGGCTGAGCCCAGCCTTCAAGGCCTCCTGGTCCAGGCTGTAGCCGGCGTTGCTGTTGTGGGAGTGCCTAGCCCCCACCATCATGCCCAACACGTTGGCGTAGCCGGTGTGGTAGCCAGCCATCCCGTTTCCAGCTATGGTGAGGCAGAACTCCCGGCCGCCGAAGGCCTCCGCGGCCCTCTCGGGGCCTTGAGCTAGGGCCGCGTATAGCTCGTTGGGCATCGCGACTATCCTCTCCAAGGCCTTCAGGTAGGCCTCTGCGTCACCCCACCTGGGCCTGACCTCGTCAGTCTGGGCGTCACTTATGAGGCCCTTCTCGTAGGCCTCCGTGAGCCAGGAAAGGGCCGTGCCGAGAAGCATGGTGTCCACCCCCAGCGCGTTGGCCCTATGGATCAGCCTCAATACGTCCACGGCGCCCCCTATCATCAGGTTGCTCCCCAAGGCGTAGATGGACTCGTAGTTGTAGTAGACGTCTATGGACTCATATTCGTAGCCAGCCTGAAAGGCAGGCCTCAGCTTGGCTATGTGGAGGCAGCCTATGGGGCAGCCGGCGCAGGACACCTTCCGCTCGAGCAGAGCCTCAGCGATGTGCTCCCCGCTTATCCCCTCCGCCTCGTCGAAGGACGTGAGCTGGAAGTTCTTGGTGGGCAGGGCCTTGATGGCGTTTAGGGCTAGGACGTTGATCGGTGTCCCCACGTAGTGATACTTAGACATCTTGTCCGTCTTAGCTACGAGCTCGTAGACCCTCTCGAAGCTCTCCTTGTAGCGAGCAGGGTCTGGGACCGTCAGCTGCCCTGTGCCGGCCACGCTTATCGCCTTCAGGTTCTTGGCCCCCATCACCGCCCCCATCCCGAGCCTCCCGAAGAAGTTGTACCTATCCACGTTGGCCCCGGCGAAGAAGACCATCCTCTCGCCGGCCGGGCCTATGGCGACGACGCTTTGAAGCCCCGGGGCGCTCAAGCCCCTAAGGTAGCGCTCAGCCTCATAGGTGGTTGAGCCCTTCAGCGGGGAGGCGTCTAGGAGCTTCACCTTGGAGTCGACCACGGAGATTATCGTGGGCCTCTCCGCGCAGCCCTTGACTACCATGGCGTCGAGGCCTGCCATCCTCATGGCCAGCGAGAGCCTACCGCCCGCGTGCGTCTCGCCTAGGTTGCCCGTGACGGGGCTCTTGAAGGCAGCCACGGTCTTAGCGGCGCAGGGGAAGAGGCCGTTCAGCGGGCCCACCGCCAGTATCAATGGGTTCTCTGGGGCGAAGGGGTCGACGCCCTGAGGGCATTCATGGAGGAGCAGGTTCAAGGCCGCGCCGCTGCCCCCAAGGTACTTGTCGAAGAGGTCGGGGCGCTCGACGACCTCATGCCTCCCCTCGGTCAGGTCTACGTAGAGGACCCTACCCATCATGCCTCCTTCACCTCCCCGTACGTTATGACTTCATGGGGGCAGAACTTTGCGCACATGCCGCACTGCGTGCATACGACAGGCCTCCCGGTCAGGGGGTCTATGGGGAGGGCTCCAGTCACGCAGGCCTTGGCGCAGTCCTTGGTCTCGCACGTGGAGCACTTTGAGGGGTTGACGAGCGTAGGCCCACCTTCAGGCTGAGCCGCTAAAGCCCCGTAGGGGCATGCAGCTACGCAGGGCGGGTTGCGGCAGGCTACGCATATAGATATGACGGGAGGGCTTGAGAGGCTGGAGGTCTTAACTTGAAGGGCTACACGTGTCGTCGACGACGAGCCGAAGAGCTCACGTGAGCACGCAAGGAGGCAGTTGAGGCAGGCGATGCAGCGCTCAGGATGCTCAAGCCTTATCCGCGCGGGCATGGAGTTCGCCCTCGCTGGACGAGGCTCTTTAAAAGCTTGCCTAGCTGCTGGAGGCGGTGAAGCTGCATATGGTTCTCTACTTCGCCTACGGCTCGAACATGAGCGCCAAGAGGATGGAGGAGCGTGGAGTTAGGTTTTCATCGAGGAGGCATGCCACCCTAGAGGGGTTTAAGCTGGTCTTCAACAAGGCCTCCTCCTCGAACCCTAGAGAGGGCTACGCGAACATAGTCGAGAGCGAGGGCAGCGTCGTCGAGGGCGTCCTCTACGAGGTCGACGAGGAGGGCTTGAGGAGGCTGGACGCACATGAAGGCTATCCTCGGCACTACGATAGGGTTGTCGTGCCCGTCAAGCTGGACGACGGCCGAGTGGTCGAGGCTTTCACGTACGTCGCCCAGCCCAGCGTGACTAGGGATGGGCTGAAGCCTTCGAGGAGGTACTTGAGCTACCTGCTGGATGGAGGCGACCTCCTTCCAAGGAGCTACCTCGAGAGGCTAAATAGGGCGGAGACCCTCGACGGCTGAAGCATCCATGAAGGCCCGTAGACCCACCAAATGCGCTGTTCCCCAGCTCAGGCCAGCTTAACGAGCGCTGAAGGCTGGAGACGGCCCTCCTCGGCGCCTTCTCGATCACTTCTCGACCCCATCCTGAAGGTTACCTTTACAGGCCCGTCCCTGTATAGGGTAGCCAGGGTCTGTATGAGGGTCAAGGTATTGGCGCCCCTGCTGATCTTAATGCTCGTCGCCTCAACGTGCTTGGCCCTCTCACCGCCCCTGACGGTGAGCGCGCAGGGGCCTGAGCCCAAGGCGAGGGCCGTCTCAGCGCTCGAGCAAACTATAGAGAGCCTCAACATGAGGCTTAAGGAGGTGGCTGAGAGGCTAAACGACACTCGATCACTGAAGGAGCTTGAGGGGCTGAAGATAGGCATCCAGCAGGTCAAGGCGCTGGTGGATGAAGGCAGGTACGAGGATGCCTGGCAGCTAGGTAGGGAGGTCCTAGCTAACTTAAGCTTGAAGCTCAAGGCTCTCTACGAGAGGAGGGAAGAACTCAAGGTTAAGCTCGAGGAGAGGATGGCGAACCTCAGCGCACGCGCCCAAGCTGAAATGAATGGGGCCTTGATCGAGGTCATGATGAAGGCTGCGGAGAGAGGCAACCTAACTCAGCTGAACTCCACGCTCGCTCAAGCGAGGGCGTACGTCGAGAGGGGCAGACATGAAGAGGCTCGTGGGCTGCTGGCTCAATGCATGCGTAAGGTTGAGGAGGCTGCCCTCAACAACACGTCTAGGAGGGCGATCAAGGCAGCTGAAAGGGAGCTAGCCTCCTTGGACGTTACGGCTAGAGGCATAGACAACGCGATAAGCAGGATAGCTAGCACGGCCGAGAGGCTCGACGCGCTGGCTGAGCACCTTGAGGAGGTCGGCGCCAGCCCCAACGCCACGGCTGCGCTCAAGGCAGCTGCGCTCCACCTCGAATCCGTCGCGCTCCACCTCGAGTCCGTCAGGGAGCTGGTGGCGACAGGGGCTATCAACGTCACGCTTCCCTCAAAGCTCGAAACAAAGGTTGAGGCCCTCATTGAAAGGAGCTTAGAGGAAGCCGAGGGGCCGCTGAAGGAGGCCCCTAAGATGAACATAACCATACCCATGGAGTTGAAGGAGCAGCTTCAGGGGTTGAAGCCAAGGATTCAGGATGCCTTGAGGAGGGGCAACCTCACTGAGGTAAGGATGCTGCTAAGGGAGCTGGAGGCCGCGAAGGTCGAGCTCTTGAGACAGGTAGTTATGGTTAGAGAGCGGAAGCTGAAGCCGCTGACCCCTGAAGGGAGAGAGGAAAGGTGGATTCCCTACATCCCCACCTCCGAGCAAGTCTCCATAGATGTATACGTGTATAAGGTATACAGCCCTGCAAAGCCCTCTAAATCCATGGAGTGGATGGTTTCTGTGAGGGTCACGTTGACGTTCCCAAGCGCTGGCTTCCAAGTCTCCAGCTGGGGCGCATTGTCGAGGGAGGGCAACGACTTACTCGTTGACGCTAGGGTGATGCAATGGACGGGGCCGTCGGCGCAGGTCGTGACTAAGGCCGTCCACGTCTACACGTTGGGCAAGCTCGAGCCCGGCACGTACACCTTTACCTTCAAGGCTTGGGGCCAGCCCGTTGCAAGCACCACCTTCAAGGTTCCAGCGGGCTAAGCCTCGACGGCCTCACTTCCACTTTTTTCTCATACGATGAACCAAGGGTTAGCCTTTTTAGGCTGCGAAGTTGCTTCGCTTGAGACGCGGGCGGTCGACGTGAGCAGAGCCGTGCTTGCGTCAATCCTCTCACAGATGCGCGTATGGGTAAGTGAGCTTGAAGCTGAGGAGCTCTACCGCGAGCTGATCGCCTACTTCGGGCTCGCTGGCGCAGTCGACGAGTGCCGCGCCCTTGAATCCGCCTGGGAGGATCCCTACGGTAGGCGGGAGGTTGAGGAGTTCATTAAGGCGTGGCTCGCAAGGAGGAGGAAGCTGGCGCCAGCAGCGAGAGCTGCCTACGTCGTTTAGGCTTAACTATACAGCCACTGGACCTGGCAACTTAGGTATCAGGCGTAACATGTTAAGTTGCCGGGTCCCAGCCGCTCAACCCACGAGGCTTGAGAGGCTTATGAAGCACGTCCGAAGGCTCCTCAGCGTTCAGATGAGCGAGCGTGAAGGAAAAAAGCCAAAGCTATAGTGTTTCCACGGTGACCTCTAGGTCCTCCCCCCTCACGATGTCCTGGCTGGCTGTAAGCTCCCTGTCTAGATCCCAGATCTTTAAGAGCCTCCATAGGCTGGCGGCCTCACCCTTCTTGGAGCCTAGGTCAACCATGGTTTCCATCGGCTCGAGCTTAGCTACGTTAACCTTAATCTTCGCCCCAGTGGGTGCGTCGACCTGGGCGGTGAAGGCCTTCCTACGCTCCTCCACGGTGAAGAGCTGGCGCAGCTTGACCCTCTCCCCCCTCTTAACGTTCATCGTGGCTGAGAGCCTCATCGAGCCCAGCAGCGCCATCGAGCCCCCTCCATGTAGGCGCTCGGCCTGCTGTGCTGCAGGGATTAGGATAAAAGCCTTACATTCGGCCTCTTCACGCTGCCAGCGCTGGTTGAGGGCTTAAGCTGCCGCTAGCTTGGCTTTGCCGTCTTCTCCCTCTGCATGGCTATCACGCCGGTCCTAGCTAGCTCCTTCACGCCGTACCGCTTGACTATATCGAGGAACGCGTTTATCTTCTCAGGGTCCCCTGAGAGCTCAATAGTTAAGCTTTCAGGCGAGGCGTCGACGACGTGGCCCCTGAAGATCTCCACGAACTGCATGACGTCCGCTCGCGCCGCGTGGTCTGGGGCATGCACCTTCACCATGGCTAGCTCCCTCGCAACCGTGGACTCAGGCTTAAGCCTGCTTACCTTAACCACGTCGATCAGCTTGGCTAGCTGCTTCACCACCTGCTCTAGGACCCTCTCGTCCCCAGCCATGGTCATGGTTATCCTAGACACCCCCTCCACCTCCGTGGCCCCTACGGTTATGGTGTCTATGTTGAACCCCCTCCTCCTGATCAACGACGCCACGCGGTGGAGGACGCCGGGCTTATCCTCCACGAAGGCCAGCACTATGTGTCTATCCTGCCTGCTGGACGCCGTCGAACTCACCCCCATGAGACCTCGCTTAGATCCTTGCCCGGGAGGACCATGGGGAACACCTTCTCGTCGGGGCTGATGGGGACGTCGATGACAGTGGTGACCTCCACCTTAAGGGCCTCCCTGACCGCTGCCTCAAACTCCTCGTAGGAGCCTACGCGGACGCCGTGGGCCCCGTAGGCCTCAGCCAGCTTGACGAAGTCTGGGATCCTCTTCAGGTCGACGGCCATGAACCTCCCGCCGAACATCAGCTCCTGCCACTGCCTAACCATGCCGAGGGAGGAGTTGTTGAGTACGACCACCACGACTGGTATGCCTTCAGCCACGCTCGTGGCTAGGTCCTGCTCCGTCATGATTAGGCTGCCGTCGCCGTCCAGGTCGACCACGACCCTCTCCGGCCTAGCCAGCTTAGCGCCTATTGCGGCTGGCAGGCCGAAGCCCATGGTTCCAAGCCCGCCCGAGGTTATGAAGGTTCTTGGCTCGTAGACCTCGAAGTTTATGGCAGCCCACATCTGGTTTTGGCCCACCCCCGTGGTCAAGATGGCGTCGCGCGGCAGGAGCCTCCTCAGGAGCCTCACCAGCCTAGCTGGCTTAAGCCCCTCCCCCCTCCCAGCCTCGTAGAGGTCCTTGAACTGCTCCCTAAGCTCCTTCACCATCTTGATCCACGGGGAGCCCTCAGCCCCCCTACGAGCCTGCTGAGCCACGGCCTCCCTTATGGCGGCTAGAGCCGACTTGGCGTCCGCCACTATCGGCACGTCCACCCTGACGTTCTTGCCCACCTCAGCTGGATCTACGTCCACGTGGATTATATTAGCCCGCTGGGCGAAGGCGTCGAAGCGCCCCACCGACCTATCTGAGAACCTCGTGCCCACAGCCAGCAGGACGTCGGCCTTAGTGACGGCAGCGTTGGCCTCGCCGCGCCCATGCATCCCTATCATGCCCAAGCAGAGCGGGTGGTCCTCAGGTATGGCTCCCTTGCCCATCAACGTCGTCACCACCGGCGCCATCAATAGCTCCGCCAGCTCCAACAGCTCCCTAGAGGCCCCTGAAGATATGACGCCCCCGCCCGCCAGGATGATCGGCGCCTCAGCTGAGAGGAGGAGCTCAGCAGCCCTCTTAACCTGCAGTGGATGAGGGTTTCTAACGGGTGGCTTCAGCCCCCTAAGCTCAACCTTCTCAGGCACCTCCACGTCGGCCTCCTCCACCTGTACGTCCCTAGGTATGTCGACGAGCACTGGGCTCGGCCTGCCCGTCGAGGCTATGTGGAAGGCTGCCTTCAGCGCCGTCGCTACCTCTAAGGCAGAGCGAGGCTGGAAGGTGTATTTAGTTATCGGCGTAGCTATGCCGACTATGTCGGCCTCTTGGAAGGCGTCCCTGCCTATCATGGCCCTAGGCACCTGGCCCGTGATGGCTACGATGGGCGAGCTGTCGAGGTAGGCGTTAGCTATCCCAGTAACTAAGTTGGTCGCCCCAGGCCCAGAGGTTGCTGTACATACGCCGACCTTGCCGCTGGCCCTAGCGTAGCCGTCAGCCATGTGGGCTACGCACTGCTCGTGGCGCCCCAAGACATACCTAAGCCAGCCCTCCTCAACAGCCCTCCTCAGCTCGTCGTGGAGGGGCAGCGTAGCTCCACCTGGGATGCCGAAGATCACCTCCACGCCCTCGCGGCGTAGAACCTCAACTACTGCCTTAGCGCCGCTCATCCTCATGGAGGACCACCGCCCAGCTCAAGCCCACGTTGAAGACGATGCCGCGAGAAGCCGCTACACTTGGAGGGTACCACCACTCATCTTCACGTCCTCCAAGCCCACCAGCTTAAAGTCAGAGCTATAAAAAATTGCCGCGCGCCTGGCTTTAGTTGGTGGAGGCATGTAGCTCTTCGGGCTTGACCTCGACGCGACGCCTTTACCTCCCTCTAGACGGGTTGGCTAAGCGTTAAGGATGAAGCGCTCTGAGCGGTATGCTTACGCTCAACCACGTCAGCCCCGAGGTGTGGAAAGGCTTCCTACCTCTGCCTTGAAGCGGCGCTTAAGGAGCGCGCGATAAAGCTCGCCTGCTGGCTGCTTGAAGCGCTAGGCGAGCGCTTCAGGGCTGCTCCAGCTGGTAAACCTTAAGCGAAAGAGTAAATAGCCGTTGAGCCCTTCCAGCCTCGGTGGCTTGCTTGAGGTATGAGGTTGTCGGCAGCCCAGCTTACTCAGCCCTCAAGGTCTTCTTGGAGGCGGGGGAGGCCGTGGCGGCGGAGGCTGGAGCCCTGTTGGCTATGGAGGGCGACCTGTCCGTCGAGACTAAGACCGCTGGCGGCGTGGCGAAGGGGCTTCTCAGGAGGTTCACGGTTGGTGAGTCCGTCTTCATCAACACCTTCAGGGCTGGGCCTCGAGGGGGCGTGGTGTGGCTGGCGCCCAGCGTGCCGGGCGACATACACTACTGTGAGCTTAAGGGTGAAGGCTTGGTCCTTCAGGACTATGCGTACCTAGCTCACCACGGCGACGTGGATTACGAGCTGAAGTGGAGGGGGCTGAAGGGCCTCCTAGCTGAGCCTGGGGCCGGCTTAATATGGATGAGGCTTCACGGTCTAGGCGGCGTGTGGCTGAACAGCTATGGAGCCCTCCAAGCGAGGGAGCTGAAGCCTGGGGAGGAGATGACGGTTGACAACGGCCACCTGGTGGCGATGCAGGACACCGTGGACTTCACGGTCGGGAAGTTTGGAGGGTGGAGGAGCTTCCTGCTTGGAGGGGAGGGGCTTGTGGTTAAGGTTAGGGGTCCTGGCCTCATCCTCCTCCAGACTAGAACCCTGCCCATGTTGGCTGAGGTTCTAAGCAGGTTCCTACCCATGCGCCGCGGCTGAGGGCTTGACGGTTGAGGGCGCTGGTGAAGCTAGGGGGCTCTGTGATCACCCGTAAGGAGGTGGAGGGCTCAGTCAACCAAGAGGCCTTGGAGAGGCTCTGCTGCGAGCTGGCTGAAGCTTGGAGGAGGGGTGTCGAGCTGGTCGTGGTTCACGGTGGAGGCTCCTTCCCCCACCCTGTGGCTGAGAGGTTTAGGGTTCACAGCGGCTTAAGGTCGGGCAGCCTACATGAGCTGAGGGGCTTCGCCCTAACTAACGACGCAGCGGCTAGGCTGAATAGGCTGGTGGTGGCGCAGCTCCTCAAGGCAGGGCCTCCAGCTGTAGGCCTCCAGCCCTCAGCGATGATGATGGCTAGGAGGGGCGTGGTGGAGAGGGTCTTCACTGAGGCCCTGGAGTCCATGCTTAAGCTACGCTTGATCCCCGTCCTATACGGCGACGCCGTGATGGATGCTGAGAGGGGCTTCTCCATAGCTTCAGCGGAGTCCATCATCGCTTCGCTGGCCCCCACCTTGAAGCCTGAGCGGATAGTGCTTTGCGTCGACGTCGACGGCGTCTACGATAGATACCCCGGCGGGGCCTTGATCAGGAGGGTGTGGAGCGGCAACATAGAGGAGGTTAGGAGGGGGCTTGGAGGCGCAAGGGGGGCTGACGTAACTGGAGGCATGCTCCATAAGGTTGAAAGCCTCTACGCCCTCGCCCGTAGAGGCTACCCCTCCATGATCGTCAGCGGCCTGAAGCCGGGCCTGCTCCTCAAGGCCATCATGGGGGAGCCCTGCGAAGGAACCTTGATCGAGGGGTGATGGAGCTGAGCGTGGAGGAGGCGATCGCCGACGTAGCTAGGAGGGTGGCTGGGTGCAGGCGGTGTGAGCTATGGAGGACTAGGACCAACCCCGTGGTGGGTGAGGGCTCTCTTAAGCCTAA
>Ga0272445_1001480_pt1 | contig 18096 bp, 19 predicted proteins | sample YNPCB0031_FD_194404 | JGI IMG/M metagenome (GOLD analysis project Ga0272445, IMG submission 194404) | Hot spring sediment microbial communities from Yellowstone National Park, WY, United States - YNP-CB-003-1 | ecosystem: Environmental > Aquatic > Thermal springs > Hot (42-90C) > Sediment... | reverse complement strand
ACGTGGCAACTTAAGCTCACCTCCTTAGGTGGTTGTAGTATAGTATGAATAGTTTTATTAGTAGGTTCCAGCATAGTGTTGATCTCCTAAACCTCTCGCTTTTGTTTAGTGGGTTTGATGTTATGTTATTGAAGAATACTTTTGTTCTCTTGAATGATGAGTATACGGATTCTACTAGGCTTCTATCTGAAGGGGCTTTGTATTGTATGTTAATCCTAACTCCTCCAATGCATGTTAAGCCATGGAGCATTATCAACGATGAATGCTGGTCTTCCAATACAGTAGTTTAGAACTTCATCTATGAATTGTTGGTGGTAAAAATATTTCTCGATGGATAAACCCTCATAGATCTCATTCCTATCAACATCCAATGCTGCATAAACCCAATACTCCAATCCATTAACCTTAACGCACGTCTCATCCAATGCTATAAGCCTCCTAACAATCCTAGATGGATTAACATTAATCCTCTCACTAAACTTCCTAACCCACTTCCAACAGCTGTCTTAGAGACCCTATGAACCTCAGATAATGCTCTAGCAGCCCTCCTAAGACTTGAAAGCTGAATATAGAATGCTAACCCAAGAATCTTAAGCTCCAACGGAACCCTATTCCTCTCAAAAACACCTAAACTCTCAACCAGAGACCTAATACTCAACATGAAATAATTAAACAACAGAATATATAAACCTTAAGTTGCCACGTCCCGATTTCTGAAACCTGACAACTTAACATATTGTATTCAACCTTCTAAGTTGCCACGTCCTATTTTATTAACGTAAAGTTTTTAAATAACACAGTTATCTTTAGTGATATTATGTTGAGATGTGAAATTTGTGGGAGGCTTGTTGATAAGCCGATTACAAGGAAAACATGCTGTGTAAATAAGCTTCATATTTTCTGCTCTGAGAAGTGTCTTCAAGCATGGTCTAGGAAGTGGCTAAGAAACCAGGAGCAAATAGTTAGGAGGAGATTTTAAGGGGGATTTATGTCTATAAATCCATACAAGATAGTTTACGACTTTCCAATGCTTATATTGAGGAATATTGTGTATTTAGATAATGCTTCAACAACTCATAAGCCTAAACAAGTTATTAATGCTATTCAGACATTCTACGAGAACCATTACGCCATTCCATACAGGGCTGTATACTCGATTAGTCAGGAAGCTACTGAGCTCTACGAGAAGGCACGTAGAGTTGTAGCTGATTTTATCGGTGCTAAATTTAATGAGGTGGTTTTCACTAAGAATGCTACTGAAGCATTAAATATTGTTGCATTAAGCTTTATGTCTAAGCTTAGAAGAGATGATGAAGTCATAACTACAACCATGGAGCATCACAGTAATATTCTTCCATGGATTAAAATATCTAAACTTAAAGGAGTTAAGGTTAGATTTATTAGTGTTGATCAGAACGGTGAGTTAAGCTATGATGAGTTAAGTAATGCTTTAAATAGGAAAACCAGAATTGTAGCATTAACCCATGTCTCACATGTACTTGGAGTTATAAATGATGTTAAAAGGATTGTTGATGAAGCTCACGATTTTAACGCTAAAGTTGTTGTTGATGGAGCTATATCCACCCCACACATACCTGTTAACGTATCAAAGCTAGACTGCGACTTCCTAGTCTTTACAGGCCATAAAATGCTTGGACCATCAGGTATTGGAGTGCTTTACGGACGTGAAGAACTTCTGGAAGAATTAGATCCAGCAATTGTTGGTGGAGAGATGGTAAGTAGTGTAAGTATTAAGGGTGGATGTATGGTTTCATGGAGTAAAATACCTTCAAAGTTTGAAGCTGGAAGCCAAAACATTCCAGGTGCTTTAGGACTTATGGAGGCTTTAAAGTATTTAAGTAGTATAGGTATGGATAATGTTTTAATCCATGAAAGATCACTCCTAAAAACATTTATGGACAGCATAAGCGATCTTAGAAACGTTAAGACTTATGGAGTTAATGACTTAAATAGGAGAATAGGTATTGCAGCTTTTAATATTGATGGTATAGATCCCCATGATGTAGCTCTCCTACTAGACCAGAACAACATAATGGTGAGAAGCGGCTACCACTGCGCACAACCACTACATGAAAACCTAAATCTAAAAGGCTCCGTAAGAGTAAGCTTCTACATATATAATACAAGGGAGGATGTTGAAAAACTCGTTAATACAATTAGTCAAATAACCGTTTAACTCAGAAATATAAAGTAATAACAAAGAATCACAGCATCATAAACTTAAATAAAAATTATTTGAATTGTTAGTAAAGTTTCTAAACTTGATTTAGTGGGCTGTAAGAACATGCAGCCTGGATTGTCTTAGATAAAGAATTGCTGCAATAATTTCGATGATGTTTCTCTCACCCTCATAATTTGTGGAGCTAGATCCTGAAGTAAAGCGGGCTGATGGGGGTTCATATCCTGTATAGGAGGTTTAGGCTTTTATCAAACTAAATAACTCGATAGCAGAATGAAGACTTTACTTAACTACTGAGTTCCGCTTCTATTCTTTGCAGGCTTAAGCCTCTACGGCAAAGTTGTTACTCCATATTTTCTAGATACTTCTCTTTGCTTTTTGTTAAGGGTAAGTATTGGCTTATTTTGATGAATTGCTAGTGATATGTAGAGCGCATCGTAAACCGTTATTCCTTCTTTAAGCGCTATCTCCAACGCTCTGTCCAGATACTCATCCCCTCTTATTAGCTGCATGTTTTATCAAGGTATTTCTTGAGTAGGCCAACACATCTTAACGCTTCTCCACTATCTATTTTCTTTTTTATACTTACAGCCTTCCAAACAGCATTATAGAACTCCTTAACAGCATGATCTAGAGATACTGTTCTAACCATATGCTTAGCGAATTCATTTCAACCTTCCTCACGTAGAAAGAAGGCTATGAGGATGAAGGCATCAACCACTATCACGATCCTCCCTCACGCTAGCAGCTGAGAAGCCCTTAGGCATACTCCATTTAGCATTCTCTAACTCCTGTAAAACCACTTTAAAGTTTTCCTCAGCCTCAAGCTGTTTAAGCCTCTCCTCAATAGCCTCCCTGATCTCCTGCGCCCAATTCACCTTATTCGCGTATTTTTCATTTTCTCCCCAATTTCTCCCCGAACTCTAACACTTACTACACTCATATAATTGCTGAATAAAGGTAAACCATTTTATAAACCTTACTGTATACCAAATTGATATTACTTGAGTAAAATTACCTCAAGTAATCTATATCTACTACTTTAAACGAGCATTTCATTATGGTTGGCTAATGTTCAATTAAGATCTTCTACTAGTATTGGCAAGAAGTCTATTATAAAATCTTGATATGGTGATTATGTTGGAAGTGATTACTTATTAGATGAAGCCTGAATCTTTAAGGTATTTTATGCAGCCTCTATATATTTCCTCTGAAACCTTTTCTTTATCATCTTCATTATTGATTACCAGGTTAAGCTCTCCTATAAGTTTCTGAATGTTAATATTGTATATTCTCTCCAGCCTCTTTACATCCGTATTGTTTCTTTCAACTATTTTCTTCACGATTAAATCTAGCGGTAGGCTACGTTCAGGTCTACGTTTACTCTTAGCTATTCTCTGCGCTGCTACTTCAGGTGAGACAAGCAGCCATACCGTAAACCCCCATTTACCTATAGTGAAGGGAGCCATCCTACCAACATATATCCCCCCATTCCTTAAAGCATTCTCTAATGTTTCCCTCTCAATCCTCTTATCTATCCTCTCAGCATAATCCTCTGAAAACTCATATTTCTTCATAAACTGGTCAAGATCCTTCTCGCTAAACCCCTCCATCCTCGCTAACCTCCTTACGAAGTGGCCAGCAACAGTAACTTTTAATCTTAGCCCAACCCTACATTCCAGCTTTCTTCTAAGCAGCATAGCGTGAGTATCCTTTCCTGAACCGCTTAAACCACCAATAGCTATAATTGGTTTAAACGGTTTATCCCTAATACCTAGCTTCCTCACAAGCTCCTCCTCTATTGGAGCTAGGTACGGCACTAAGGTTTTAGCCATACTAAAGTTTAAAATAGAAACTTAAAAACTTAGTTATGGAATTTAGGAACCTGGCAACTTAACATATTGCATACAACTTCTTAAGTTACCACGTCCGGATTTAGGGATACCGTCAAGTTAAGCCTTAAGCTTAATGAGCCTACTATATGTTACTTGACAGTATCTTAGGAGCTTAGCAACTTAAGGTTCATATATTCTTGCTTGTTACTTAATGTTGAGTATTAGGTTTCCGGTTGAGGATTTAGTTTTTGAGGAGGTTAAGGTCTATTAGAGATTAAGATTTTGGCTTAGCATTCCATATTCAGCTTTTAAGTCTTAGGAGGTAGAGCATTACCTAGTAGCCTAAAGGCGACTGCTAAATGCCCACACGTAAAACCACACGGAGATAGAGCATTACCTAGTAGCTGTTGGGGTGGTTGGTGAAGGATTAATGTTAGTCCATACCTAGAAGAGATGTAGTGTTTGATGGGAAATGTGTTAGGGTTGATGGTTTGAATTATTGGGTTTATGCAGTGTTGGATGTTGATGGGAGTAGGGTGTTGTCTATGAGGATTTATTCATCAAAATATTCTTATCACCAACAATTCATAGATGTTTAAATCGTGTTGGAGACGATACTTATCATTTAAGAAAGTAAAAGTATTCTTCAACAACATATCATCAAACCCAATAAGTAAATGATTTAGAAGATCAATAATAGTAAGCTATTCATACTGTCTACAACCACCTAGGAAGGCGGGCTTAAGTTACTGAGTCCTATACTCTTTACTAAAGCTTTAAATTTTTGGGATGAATTCTAAAATATGGTTATTGATCCTATATATAGGGATGCTTTGATTTTCTCTAATCTTCTCACACTTCTAAGCATCGGTCTTACGCTAACTTATCTTACAACTAGAGTTCCAAATTTTGCTCACGGCTCCTTCGCTACTGTAGGTATTTATGTAGCTTTAACTATAAGTAGGATTTTTAAGTATAATGTATATTATGGTCTTCCATTATCATTTCTACTTGGGGGATTTGTTGCCTTATCCCAGTATGTTTTTATTCTTAAACCACTGTTGAGGAGGAATGCTTCAATAAACCACTTAATGGTAGCTACAATAGCTTTCGAGCTTATACTGCTTGCAGCCTTAAACATTTACGCAGATTTTCTCGGTAGAGTATTTAAAATAACGTCGAGATATTTTCAGCTAAGAGGACTGGATTTCCAATATGCTGGATATCCAGGTCTCCTTATAGTTTCCCTATCTCTTGTTGCTTCAGTAGGATTTATTCTCTACATTGTTTTAACGAGAACGAGGTTTGGTATTGCTATGAGGGCAACTATCGAGAATCCAAGTCTAGCTGAAACCCTAGGCGTTAACGCTGACCTCGTATATACTGTATCCTGGTTTCTTGCTGGTGGTTTAGCTGGTCTTTCAGGAAATCTTCTACCACTATGGTTTATAGGGAATCCTGATACAGGCTCATTCATGCTTGTAAGCATATTTGCAGCAAGCACGTCTGGTGGGCTTTACAGTCTTTTCGGAGCCTTGCTTGGAGGATATCTTGTCGGTTTTGCTGAAGTACTTGGGACGAATAGGCTTGCATCACTTATCGGTGCCTGGATAATTCCTTATAGACCAATCATACCCTTAACGGTAATGGTTTTGACGTTGATGGCTATTCCTAGAGGATTATCTGATCTTATATCTAGGATTGAGGCTTTTAGGAGGTGGGGTAGGTGACGATACCTTACGAAATCCTATTTATAATAGATCTTCTAGCATCCCTCTCACCATACATAATTGTGGTTCTCAGCTTAAATCTTGAGTTCGGATATGCGGGTGTAGCTAACTTCGGGAAGACGCTATCCGTTGCTGGAGGAGCATTTCTAGTAGGCTATCTTCCAGGTAGGCTTGCATCATGGATACTTGGAATAGAAGTAGGAAACTACGTTGCAAACAGTAATGTAATAGTAGCCCAGATCAACACAGTATTTGCAGTAAACCCTACCCTAGCACTATCAATATTCGTATTGACGATTGCTACAGCTATGATTGTGGGAGCTGCTTTAGGATTTATTGCAGCATACCCTGTAGTAAGGCTGCGTGAAGAATATTTAGCAATGGTCTTCCTAGCTATGGGGGAGGCTCTACTCGTTATAGGATACAACTATCCTGAGCTTGTTGGAGGAACCTTAGGGGTCCCCGTTCCAGACCCCTTCGCATGGTTTAGGGAGTTAAGATATCCTGCTGTAACTATGATTATGCTGTTTATAGCTATACTTACATTTATATATATCGAAATATTGACGAAGTCTCCGTTAGGTAGAATGCTTAGAGCTATTAGAGATGATGAGTATGCAGCTATGGCTCTAGGGAAAAACGTAGCTAGAGTAAGAGTGAAGACCGTAATGCTCTCCTCATCCATAGCTGCCGTAGGGGGAGCGCTATACGCATTCTATAGTGGAGGCGTAATTGCAACAGCCTACAATAGGGTTTCATGGACCTTCTGGCCATGGGTTATGGTCATACTTGGAGGAGCTGCTAACAATAAGGGAGCTGTTCTAGGAACATTCATATTTGTGACAGTAAGGAAAATCATAGAGTTCAACAAGGATAGGCTTGCACCCTACATCCCATTCGATGCAGTATGGCTTGATATGCTTCTCCTAGGAGTAGCTTTAATAGTAATACTTATATTTAGACCTGAAGGGATAATACCTGAAAAACCAGTAAGAACAGTTAAACCAATGAAGTAAGCTAACCAGCTAGAGGTATGCAGTGTTAACTCATGTAATTACTAAAATCCTAATTACTACTTTAAGCAGCTTAACTTCGGAGTTCATAGAGTAGAATGGACTAACATTTCATACAGATTTAAAGTAGGAGTTATCAAGTATTAAGCCGTAAATAACTCTAAGCTTAAACCTGGAGCTCTACGTGCTGGCTTAATGGTATCCGCTAGAAAAGTATAAAAGCCTCCATACAGTATTAACGTGTATGAGAACTGATATTATAGCTGTAGGTATTATAGCTCTTATTGTTGGTGTTGCTATCGGCTACTTTGCAGCTCCACCAAAAGTAGAGGTAGTTACCAAAACAGCTCCAGGAACTGTAACTACATCAACTATTGTAACTACATCAACCGTAACGTCAACATATACAACAACTGTTGAGAAGCCTATATCGCCATTAACAGGTGAAATACCTATAGGTGTACTTACCCAGCTATCAGGTGAGCTTGGTGCTTGGGGTGATAACTATAGGGTAGCCTTAGAGCTTGCAGTATCCGAAGTAAACGATTTCCTAGCTAAGGCTGGGGCAGCTTTTAGAGTTAAGCTTCTCGTAGAGGATACTGCTTCAAGACCTGATATTGCTCTTGAAAAGCTGAAAACGCTAGCTGCGAAGGGGGTGAAGGTTGTTGTAGGCTCAGCTTCAAGCGGTGAAGCTAGAAACATTATGGGCTATGCTGATGCAAATAATATACTTATACTTAGCGGTATGTCAACAGCGCCTGAGCTAGCTATACCTGGAGATAATCTTTTCAGGCTATGTCCGGACGATAATAAGCAGGGTAAAGCAATATCTAGAGTTATCTATGATTCAGGTGTTAGATACATAATACCTGTATGGAGGGGTGATGCCTGGGGTGATGGGTTGGTTGAAGCAGCTAGGAAGAGGTTTGAGGAGCTTGGGGGGAAGTTTCTTGAGGGTATAAGATATGCGCCTGAAGCTAAAGAGTTTTCAGCTGAGGTCGGTGTTTTAGCCTCTAAGGTTACGGATGCCATTAAGAGATATGGTAGGGATAAGGTTGGAGTATACTACGCAGCTTTTGAGGAGGCTATTACATTCTTCACGCAGGCAGCAGGATACCCTGTTCTATCAGAGGTTAAATGGTTTGGAACTGATGGAACTGTTCTAGGAGATAAATTCGTTACGGAAACTTTAGTTGCAGAATTCTGCGTTAAGACGGGTGGATTCATAAATCCCGTCTTCGCACCGACAAGATCAAGCATTACGGTAAAGGTTGAAAACACCGTTAAAGAAAAGCTTGGAAGAGCTCCTGACGCATATACATACAGCGTATACGATACATTATGGCTTGCAGTTAAATGCATACTAGCAGCAGGTAAATATGATGCTGGAGCTATTAAAGCTGTACTACCTAAGGTTGCGGAGACAACGTTTGGAGCTAGTGGATGGCTTAAGCTTAACGAGGCTGGCGATAGGGAAATTGCCGACTATGAGCTTTGGGCTATAGCTATGGAGAATGGGAAATATACGTGGAGGCTTGCAGGAATCTACACAGCAGCATCAGACTCAGTTACGTGGCTTTAACCATAAATCCTTTTTATGAGCATCCTAACAGTTAAAGATGTTAGGAAAATGTTTGGTGGGCTTACCGCACTTGACGATGTAAATATAGAGGTTAAAGAAAACACAGTAACCCTAATTATGGGTCCTAACGGAAGCGGTAAAACAACACTAATAAACGTTATTTCAGGATTCTACAAGCCTGATAAGGGCAGAATCATCTATATGGGTAGAGATATAACCGGTTTACCCCCATACGAGATTTATAGGCTAGGTATTGTGAGGACATTCCAGATACCTGCACCATTCATTAAGCTCTCAGTTATTGAAAACATGCTTACAGCATATCCGGATAATCCTGGTGAAAGCTTTCTTAAAGCACCGTTCAGGAGGTTATGGATAAGGAAGGAGGTTGAAGCTGTTGAGAAAGCCTACAGAATACTTGATCTAATTGAGCTCAGCAATCTAGCAGACCATCCATCATTTAAGCTAAGCGGAGGACAGATGAAGCTTCTTGAGATAGGTAGAGCCCTCATGAGCGGTGCAAAGCTAATACTGGCTGACGAGCCTGCATCAGGCCTAAACCCAACACTAGCACATAAAATCTTCAACTACCTAACAAAGCTGAAAAGCCTAAACGTTACGTTCCTAGTTGTTGAGCATAGACTTGAGGTAGCTCTACAATACGTTGACTACGTATACGCTATGTCTAAGGGAAAAATTATATCGGAAGGTATTGGAGAAAATGTTTTAAAAGACCCTAGAGTAATGGATGAATATCTAGGTGGTTAAATGATAGATGTTGAAAACATAAATGCCGGCTACGGAAAATTCCACGTTTTATTCGATATAAATACATCGATAATAAGGGATAAGGTAACAGTTATAGTTGGACCTAACGGCAGTGGTAAAACAACGTTCCTGAAAGCAATCTCAGGGCTTGCAACAATATATTCTGGAAAGGTAAGGTTTAACGGTCAAGACATTACGAATCTTCCAACACATGAAATCGCCAGAATAGGTATAGCATACCTACCACAGATCGGTAATATATTCCTAAACCTGAACGTAAAGGAAAACCTCATAATGTCAAGCTACACCCTAAGCAAAAGTGAAGCTAAGGATAGGGTTGAGGAGGTTTTAAACTACTTCCCAATATTGAGGAAATACTATAATAGAAAAGCAAATACCCTAAGTGGAGGGGAGAGGCAGATGCTAGCTATAGCGATGGCCCTGATGAGGAGACCTAAAGTAATGCTTTTCGACGAGCCTACAGCAAACCTATCGCCAAAGCTCGCTATTGAAGTCCTGAAGGAAATAGTGAATCTAAGAGATAACTACAAAATAACAGTAGCTATCGTAGAGCAGAACGCTAGAAAAGCACTTGAATGCGGGGATAGAGCACTGCTATTCGTAGGTGGAAGAATAGTTTACGATGGGGAAGCTCAAGAACTACTGAAACATCCAGAGCTAAGCACCCTATATCTTGGGGTAAGACGTTAATTCAAGCAATTTAATTTCAGAATACAGTAAGGCTGGGAATCAATCGATAAGATCCTATTAATTATATGCTAGTAGCATCATGGACGTATAGCTTATTGTAAATATGTTAGCTGCATCACGTATAGTAGGGTTAATAAACGTATTTCAGCCTGTATTCCCTTGCTTTTTTAACCCATGATGGAACTGGAGGGACAAATCTGTCTTCAGGCTCTACAGCGATCTCTACGAATGCAGGCTTATTTGAATTGAAGATTTTCCGGAATGTGTTTGGCAATTCGTTCGGCTCCTCTACTTTAAACGCCTCTATCCCAAATCCTTCAGCAATCTTAACGTAGTCGACCGGTTTAAAATCTGTTGCGAAGTATTTTGGTCCATACTTAAAGTATATTGCAGCTCTTATCCATCCGAAACATTGATTGTTAAATAGGATAATCTTAATGTTCCCCCCAACTCTACTAATAGTTTCCAGCTCACCAGCTGTAAAGCCGAAGCTTCCATCACCGGTTAATGCTACTACAGTATTTCCATTATTAGCATAGTATGCCCCTATAGAGGCGGGGATAGCGTAGCCTAAAGCACCTAGGGAGTAGTTGAATATAATGCTTCTCCCAGCTTTCTTAACCCTGTAGAATGCTGATATGTAGATTGCGCTTACACCGGGATCAGCTATAATTACATGTTCCGACGGGATGCTTTCTTCAAGCTCCTTCACGATTCTAAGTGGATTGATGGGTTTCTCGTTGGAGTTCATATAGTCCTTAAGGCTTTCCCTAAACGCTTCAGCATTCTTAAATATTTCCTTCACTCTCGGAACCTCCCTATAATCCCTCTTCACCTTCTCCCTAACCATTTCTATCATCATTTTTAATGTAGCTTTTGCATCACCGACCAGTATGATGTCTGTCTGATAGTTATTACCGCCTTCCACACTACTAATATCCAGGTGGATTATTCTTCTATCCTTCTCAAGCGGGGGGAGTGTCCAGTTATCAGTAGCTGCGGAGTCGGTATTGCATCCAATGTAGAATATTAAGTCGGAATCCTTAAGAATCCTGTTTGAGAAGCTTGTTCCGCCACGGGAGCCAACAACCCCGATTGATAATGGATGTGTTTCCGGTATACTTCCCTTCCCAGTCATTGTTGTTCCTACCGGTACTCCAAGCAGCTCCGCAAGCTCTACAACTTCACTCCATGCCTGGGAGTAAAGCACCCCCTGCCCACAGACAATAACTGGTTTTTCACTATTAGCCAGCATTGCTAGTGCTTGCTTCACCTTCTCTATTTCAGCTATGAATCTATGTCCAGGATACTTCGCAAAGTCCTTCTGGGCATAAATATCCGGGTTTTCAACATTCTCCTCAAGAATATTCATCGGAAGCCTAACATGTACGGGCCCAGGCTGCCCTGTTGTAGCTATTCTAAACGCTCTTCTAATAATGTGTGGTATCTCCAACGCTTTCGTTACCGTTACTGTTTCCTTCACTATACCGCTGAACAGCGATGTTTGGTTAATTCCTGTAAGCATATTCCTCCTTTCAAGATGGAGCGGTATATCTGTTGTAAACAGTATCATTGGAAGTGATGATTTAAATGCTTCCGCAACTCCCGGTATTAAATGTGTTGCTCCTACACTGGGGGATTCACATACCCCCGGCTTAAAAGATACTCTAGCATAGGCATCAGCCATGAATGATGCGCTTCTCTCATCTCTAGCCATTACGTGAATGATTTCCGGGAAATCATGCCACTCCATATATAGGGGGATTGTTGTCTCTCCAGGAAGACCGAAGACATGCTTAACCTCGTACTCCCTCAACATTTCAAGAACAACTCTACCTCCATTCATTCCACCACCCTAACTCCCTAAATCTCCTTAATACTTCAGGCTCCCCATCCTTAAGACTTAATGCCTTAAGAACCTCGGGATTTGCTATGTATTTTGGTTTATATCCCTCAAGCACTCTTACAACCTCCTCAGCAGCTATAATAGCCTCCCTCCTATATGCTTCATATGTACATGATGCATAATGCGGTGTTGAAATAACGTTTGGAAGCTTAAGTAAGGGATTATCCGGATCTGGAGGCTCCTTCTCAAATACGTCTAAAGCTGCTCCAGCAATCCATCCCTCCCTAAGAGCCTTTATTAAAGCCTCCTCATCCACTATAGCTCCCCTAGCAGTATTTACTAGAATTGCTGTTGGCTTCATTACTTTAAACTCCTCCTCCCCAATCATATGGTATGTTTCCTCAGTTAATGTAGCGTGTATAGTAATTATATCTGAATCTCTAAGCAACGCCCCTAAATCCTTAACTAATTCCACATTTAAACTCTCAACATCATCCCTAGATATGTATGGATCGTAGCCTATTATCCTAACATCGAATCCCTGAAGTATCTTAGCAACCCTCCTACCTATCTGTCCTAATCCTATAATTCCAACAGTTTTCCCCCTTAACTCATATCCTAAAACCCCGCTTCTCAACAATGAATCCCTCCATAAACCCTCCTTAAGGCTTTGCGATACGGTGGATATCTTCTTAACAGCGTAAAGCATTAAGCCAACCGTAAACTCAGCAACACTATCATAGTTAGCTCCAAACGTATAGCAGACAGGAATCTTCCTTTCAGTTGCAGCCTCCAAATCCACATTATCTATGCCAGGCTTAGATCCATACTTAACTATAACCTTTAACTTAGGGCAATTATATATAATCCTCCTAGATATTCTATGCTGTGACGTAATTACTACAGCATCAACATCCCTTAACATATTAATTAGCTGGTCTTCAGAATACTTAACACCTGGAACACCGACAAAAACATCCGCAACCTCCCTAATTATCTTATGAGACTCCTCCCATTCAGGTTCAAGAATATAAACCTTCCTCATAAAACCGCTCCTAAACCATCTTAAGCCTAAATCAGCCTTACTTAAAAGCTTAACGGTTTATTCTCTAAGCCACTAACTTCAAGAAATAAATTAACTACATCATCCTTAGACTCAACATATACTATTAATAGTTCTTCAGAGCTTACTTCTAGAAACAATAGAAATATTATTAGCTATGATAGTAGGCTACATACAAAATCTCAGTAATACTTTGCATTACCATATCTACAATAGCTTGAGTATTGAAATCAGGATTCTTAAACTCAGATTAACCATAATAGTTACATAGTAAATGATACTGTAACATGTCTACATGTTATAGAGGTAAGCTCTAATATTCTACATAGTGTTAGACTTTTAAGCTTTGGAAAAAATTAAATACTGATACTTATTCCTAGTTAGGGATGGATTTGAAGCTATGGAAAGTTTTTGGAGTAGCTACGTTACCCTTATGTTTAGTGTCGATGTATTTATCTCTCTCATCCCCTCCCCCTATTGAAGCCGGTATAGCTTCACCTGATGTATATAGGGTGCTATATGTTCATGTTCCACCAGCTTGGATTAGCTATCTATCCATGGGTGTTGCTTTAGTTTCCAGTATTATCTATTTAGCTAGGAGAACTGTGAAGGCGGATATTATAGCTTTATCCTCAATGAGGATAGGATTACCATTATCCTGGGTTACAATAGTAACAGGTTCTCTCTGGGCTAACATAGCGTGGGGTGAATACTGGTCTTGGGATCCTAGGGAAACCACAACATTGGTTTTAGCATTAGCGTTTATAGGCTACTTCATTATACGCTGGTCTATACCTGAGTTAAATAGGAGGCGTAGGGTTTCAGCTATGTATGTTATAGCATCATTCATAACAGTACCTTTAAGCTACTACTCAGCAATCCTCTGGCGTACACTCCACCCAATAGTTATAACACATACAGGCATAGCCCTAGCCCACCATACAGTTTTAATACTGATAATCAACATTATTACAGCCTTACTTATCTTCCTAACTTTGCTAAGCCTATCCTACGATGTTGAGCTTGCTGGAGGTAGATGAGAATGTATGTAGAGCTTCTAATATCCTACATACTATACTGGGGGGCTTTAACAGCTTTAGCTATATTCCTCCTACTTAAACGTAGAAGGGTTAAATCATGAAGGTTAAGGTATTAATAGCGGCTTTAACTATTTTATTTATCATATATCTTACATTATCCACATTCACCTCATCGCAAAGATATTTATCCCCTTCGGAGGTGGTTATGGGTAATTATGAGGGAAGATATATAGCTGTAATGGGGGAGGTTGCTGGAACTCCTAGATTTGAGGGTTTAAGCCTTGTTTTCACTGTTACTGATAATCAAACCGGGATAATTGTAAGGTATCAGGGACCTCAAGTATCGCTTAAGGAGGGGGTGGAAGTAGTTGTTGAAGGAATATATCGTGAAGGCGAGCTACTAGCATCCAAAATATTAACTAAATGCCCATCCAGATATGGATCTCTAAGTCATATAGACATGAATACTATAGCTATACCTCTAGCCATCAGCATCTCTGTCTCCGCAGCCCTAATAATAGCAATAATTATACTTGAGAGAAAGGGTGAAAGACAACATATAGAAGCTACACGAAATACTAGCCATCTATGTAGAAGATGTGTTTAGCTATAACGGTTGGGTAAGTATGATTTAAAGCAGCAGTGTCGCTCCTGTTAATTTAACGCCTTCCTTTGGGTCCAGTATTATTCCATATTTATCCATGGTGCCTGAGCCTACAATTAGTTGGGGTAGCTGTATTCTCTTACCCTCCACTTCAATCTCCTTGATGAAATCGTCTATGATGAGTACGGTTTCAGGCAGCTTGAAGCTATCTATGATTATGGTGATTTGGGCGTATTTATCTACTTGAATAGATTCACCATTAATCCAGTAGAGCTTCATAGGCTTATCAAGCGTTGACCATTTAGCGCCGAAGCTTTCCTCAAAAAATATTCGCTGAACTGCTGTAACCCCTGAGCCTGTATCAAACAGCGCCGTACAGCTAACCTCCCTGCCTAGAAAACTTACCCTCACATCTTTCAAAACACGCATTAGCAACACCAAAGAATAATTAAAACTGAAGTTAATTAAGTTTTCTTAACATATTCCCGCTTTGTAAACTTAAGCTTGCTGATTAACTTCTAGGTAAAGCTTAAGTTTACAAAGTCCGTATTCCGGTCTATAAACTTAAGCATACTTGTAGGCTGTAGGGTAATGGAGATGTTGTATATAGATGTTAGTGTTTGTCGTCTTCAACAAGAAGCTGTTAGGAAATATTGAACTATAGGATTAAGCTATAAATATTAGATTTAACTTTTAGCTGTGGGATGGTTGATGGAAACTGCTGTGGAGGCTGTGTCTTTATGGAAGGCTTACGGTGATGTTTGGGCTTTACGTAATGTCTCAATCAGTATTGATGTAGGTAGGCTTGCACTACTTCTAGGACCTAACGGAGCAGGTAAATCAACACTAATTAAGATACTATGTGGATTATTAAGACCAAGTAGGGGTAGGGTTAGGGTTTTGGGTTTTGAGTGGGGGGATGAGGAGCTTAAGAGGAGGGTTGGAGTTCTCCTTCATGAATCCCTACTCTACGAGGAGCTTACAGTACTTGAAAATCTATCTTTCTACGCTTCCTTCTACAATGTAAAGGTTAGTAGTGAATTGCTTAATCTTTTAGGTATTGACTCCATTCTTAACCGGAGAGTTGGTCAGCTATCTTACGGTTGGAGGAGGAGGGTGGATTTAGCACGTGCATTAATACATGATCCTGACCTACTTCTACTTGATGAGCCGTTTTCCGGAGTTGATGAATCTACATGTAGGATTATTGCAGGTCATATAGTTCCAACCTTCATGAAGTATGGGAAAACAGTAGTTATAGCTTCACATATTGAGGAATATATAAATCATCTACCACGCTTAAGAATTATGCTTGATAATGGTGAGTTAAAGCTGTTTGAGGAGGTTCAGATATGTCGGCAATAAATCACGTCCTCCTCCTGTTAAGGAAGGATTTAACCGTAGAAATTCGGAGGGGACAGGAGATTCTAGCAATCTTCATATTCCCCCTAGCCATAATTACGAGTTTAAGCTTTACGGTATCCACCATGCAGCTAGCGGATTTCCCGGTTTACCATTTAGTTTGGCCTTTAATGCTTTTTGAAGCGATCTTCCTAACAACCACAATATTTACGAGGGAGGTGGAGAAGGGAACTATAAATGGCATTAAGCTTCTACCATGCTCGCCAGCAGTAATATGTATTGCAAAATCACTTTACACATTCATATTCACATTATTAACCTCGATTGAAGCCCTAATCCTACTTACCTTCTTCTCCAGGTTGAAGCCTCCACCAACATCAGCATACTACGTAGTAGCTCTAGTAGCTGTAAGCATAGCTTTAATATCAACGTTTTCATCAGCTTTAACTATGCATTCAGAAGGTAAATTCATCGTAATACCATTCATAGTTACCTTCCTCTCAATCCCATCATTAAGCCTAGGAGCTTTAGGACTTCAGAAATCAATTCTCAACATGACTATCGACGATGAGCTGAAAATACTATCCGCCCTCATATTAGCAATAGCTCTGGTTGATGGCTTACTAATGAGTATAGAAGTAGAGGAGGAATAAGCAAGATACTAAATTTATATTTAGCTTTACGGCTTAATCAAATTCTTCTGTTTAAACTCTCCTCCCCCTATGGATTAGAAGAGTGTTGATGAGAGGCTTATTAGGCGTGGTAGCTTCTTCCCAGTTTAGACTTTCTTGAAGACTATGATCTTAAGCTTAGAATCTTGAATGATTATAAGGTTGATATCCATTCAGGATTACAGATGGATAGTTTTATTCTAGCTGTTGTCAGGTATCTATTCTCTATGCCTTATAGCTTGAGGGATTTACTAGAGTTCTTATAGGCTTATCCCAAGGCTTTCACTCATAGACTACTCATGGGTTAGGAGACGTATGCTTAGGCTTAATTTAAGCCCATACAAATCATTAGAAAGTATGATGACCCTATAGTTATAGCTGTTGATTCAAGTGTGGTGGATGAGTCGAGAGGATATATGATAGGAGAAAGAAGAGATGCATTAAGATACATTTCGCTGTTGATGTTAAAACTAGGGAGGCTGTGACTATGAAGATAAATACAGATGACGTATAGCCTAGGAGATAAAATACATTTCGCCGATAACGTATTCCTATACTCTGCTTAGAAGAATGGATATAAAGCCAATCATTAAGCCTAGAAGAAATACTAGAATGGATGGTGGACCTCCTGAGAGACATAGATCAGTCATAACTCTTAAAACCCTTGATGAGGAGGAGTAGAGCAGGATGATAGGTTATGGTAGGAAATGGGCTACTGAAACAGTATTCTAATCATTTAAACGCCTATACGGAGAATACTCCATAGCTAGAACATGTAGAGTATATCTAGGAGACGATGGCTAAGCGTACATATACAACATACTAATAAACATACAAAGCTAAATCAAGAGCAATATCCAAACTAGAGGAGGCTAAACTAAAGAATCAAACCACAAAGCTTAAATTACTTCTTCTAACAGATTCTTTCCGGAATATTTTTATCAGTAATATATATATTGCTTCTTCTATTTATTTATGGTGTTGGTATGGGTTTTGTTGTTTTTGATGAGAGTTGTTTGTGGTGTAGGTCTTTAGCATATCTTATCCGTAGGGTTTCCGATGTTGATGTTATTCCTTTAAGGAGGGCTGTAGAAATTGTTAATGCTAGGTTTGGGAAGGGTAAAATATATATTTTCGATGATGGTGGTTTTAGGGAGGGTTTGAAGCCGTTAATTAAGCTATTGTTAGCTAGGGGTGGGATGGGTGTTTTAAGAATTATCCCATCATATACAGCATATAGGCTTGCTAGAGGAGCTAATCTTAAATGTGGATGTAGCTATGGGAGGAGGATGTTTATAAAGGGTTTGATTAGTCTAGTACTAACAGCAGTAATAACCCAGAAAATACCATTAGCATGGGGTAGGGGGGAGGGTAGGCATCCACTATCTAAGGTTAAGATTGTTAAGACATTAAGGCTTGAAGGAAGGGATCTTGAAGATGCTGTTAAGAAGATGAGGAGAAGCATAGATGTAAAAAATATAGTTGATGTAAGCCAGATAAATATTAATGATGCTATAGCTGCTAAGCATATATTGGAGTTTAACGACGAGTATAATGTGTTGCTAGCTGTAGGATCAACACTGATAAATAAGTCTGAAACCGTAGTCTACTATGAACTTGAAAAACCGGTAGAATGGCTTAAAACAGAGGCATGGCTTATAACCCCTCTAA
>Ga0272445_1001478_pt1 | contig 18110 bp, 16 predicted proteins | sample YNPCB0031_FD_194404 | JGI IMG/M metagenome (GOLD analysis project Ga0272445, IMG submission 194404) | Hot spring sediment microbial communities from Yellowstone National Park, WY, United States - YNP-CB-003-1 | ecosystem: Environmental > Aquatic > Thermal springs > Hot (42-90C) > Sediment... | reverse complement strand
CATACAACACGCCAAGTATCTTCTCTAAGAATCTCGTTGATAGCTTTATAAACAGAATAGATGACAAGATCCATGAAAGAAGGTTTGAGACATCTATTCAATAAATCCACCGATTCAAAAAATATCTATAGGAGAATATAATATCAAAGTCTCTGAGAATTATTAAGATATGGTAAAGTCTCAACTTATAACATCTTGTATAAAAAAGATCTTTATCCCACGACTCTCAAATTCCATTTTTCTATCTATTAAAACACCTCTTCCATCAATAACAATTTTTCTTCTGACACTCTCAGAGATCTTGTCAAGAGATAATCTCTTGACCTCCTCATGATCTGTGAGAATTATAAGTAGATCTGTCTCTAGACACTCTCCAAGATCCTTACAATAAACCACAGAGTCTTTAAATATCTCTTCAGCCTTCTTAACAGCATTATGAATAGGATCATATAATTTAAGTCTGAAGCCTTTTCTCAACAGCTTTTTTATAATCTCAATTGATAAAGATCCTCTGAGATCACTTGTTTTAGAATGATAAGAGAGACCTATGACAGAGATCTCTCCTACGCCATATTTAGAAGCTTCATTGACTAGTTTAACGATCTTGTTAATACTCCATCTATTGATCTCAAAAATAGATCTGTAGAAATCAATGATCTGTCTTTTGATCTCATGATCAAGATCAAGCTTTTTAATATATGAAGTGAAGCTGAAAAGATCTCTCGGAAGACAAGGTCCTCCAAATCCTAATCCAGGTCTCATATGATCTTTTCTTATCCTAGGATCCTCACTAACAGCACTCATGATCTTATAAGGATCACAGTTGATCCTCTCGCATAAGATTGACGCGATATTAGCATAAGATATTTTTGCGGCTAAAAATATGTTTGACAGATATTTAACAAGCTCAGCCTCTTCAAAACTCATTCTAAAGATCGGAACCTTCACATTTAATCTTCTCATATAAAGATCTTTGTAAAACTCCTCGAAATAGCTACATGAGGTTTCGTCATCACATCCTATAACGATCCTCGATGGATTCATAAGATCTTTAAACACATTATGTTCACGACTGAACTCAGGAACGTATGCCAGAAGGATATTTATATCAAAAGTATCTTTGATATATCTATGTAATGCTCTCATGCTGCCTGGGAGAAGAGTTGATCTTATTATGACTCCTCTTGTCTTCTCATGATCTTTATAAATGCTCCATATCTTAACGATTTTATTTATAGAATCATATATGTTGGAAAGATCTTGTTCATCGCCTAGGTATGAGTAGGATGCATCAACATGAATAATGGCTAGATCTGTTTCTTTAAGTATCTCATAATCATCTGAGATTATAAGCATCTTTTTATCTATAGATTCTAGAAAAAACTTTCTAACCTCAGGATCATCTGTATAAAGATCTATGTTTTTATCTCTCAACCTACGGATCTTCTCTTTATCAATATCAACACCATAGACTTCATAGCCGGCTATCCTTGATAGAAAGACGGCCTGTGGAAGACCTATACTACCTAAACCTATGACACCTATAGATCTCATTCGAAAGCCTTGTGAGAATTGATGATAAGCTTTAAAAAACTAACTCACAAAATGTGAATAGATCATTCTATAAAACCTTTTTAATTACATCTTTAATTCTTCTCAAAAACACTTGATCATTGAATTTCTCAAATGTTTTTCTACTGATAAGATCTTTATTCCACATGCGCTCTAAAGTCAAAACAATTTTATCACTAAGATCCTTAGGATCTCCTGGTCTAGAGAGATAGCCTGTGACATTGTCCTCAACAATCTCTCTTATACCTCCTATATCGCTGGCCACCACAGGAGTGCCCAGAAGCTGTGCTTCAGCAACAACTCTTCCAAAAGGCTCTGGCCAGATGCTTGGATACACAACCGCTTTTGATGAAACATATGTTCTGAGAAGATCTTGATAATCTATCTTTCCAAGAAGCTTTATTCTATCACATATATCATTATTCTCATAATCACAAAATCTTTTTAGAATATCATTATTGTATTCACCTGTTAAGACAAGCTTCAGATCTTTGTAAGATCTATAGATCTCTCTGAAGGCCTTCAACAAGATCATGAATCCTTTGACAGGAAGATCTCTGGAAGAATATGTTATAAAAAGATCTTCTGAAGAATCTTGTCTATACATCTTGATCTTTCTGACAACATCTTCAGATAACACAGGATTATAAACCACTTCGATCTTATCCGAAAGGTCAGGAATATGATAAGTATAGATCTCTTTCACAGCATGAGAGATCGCGATAAAAAGATCTATGGAATTTAGAAGTCTGTCATCAACTGTCTCAAGCCATCTCACATAATCTAATAATCCTTTGCCATAGACAAGTACTCTGCCTTTAACATAATACGATAAAATATTGATATAATGATTTTTTATATAATGATCATAGATCCCTTTTTTACATGAGATGATCCTTTGGAAGCTACATTTCGTTAGACATACATCTTTCATGCTATACGAGGCCAGATTTATAGGACATATAATAAGATAATTTCTTAAATAAGCTATGACAGGAACATCTCTAATTCTTTTAATCTTTGGAGCCGTGATATGCTCATTATCTAGTATCCATACAGCATCTGAGGTCTTGATTAGATTTTTAATCTCATCATCAATGATAAATTCTGTGAAAACATTTCTTCTGACACATGATTTCTTAATTATTTTAATATTTAGAGTACTAAGATCCTTCTCAACATCGTTTGAAGAATTTCTACATATGATCATGTTAAAATCATATTCGTCTTTTAAAAGTTCTAAAAATCTTTTAATAGAATAATGAGCTCCACTATCAAATAACGAGTGGTAAAATACTGTGAATATCATGGGTCCTCACATAAGATCATTATAATCATGTTTCATCAGAGAATTATCAGTAAATGTTTTAAAATATCTAACTCACCTTATGTGAACATGATCAGTCTATACTTATTTTTCTCATAACCATATTTAGCAGAGGGCTTCTTATGAGAATCTGGGAGACGTCTGGAGGTGATTATGATCTTAAGAGAAGTTTTATCGCGGTAATATCCATAGGATCTGTTGAGAGACATGGTGACCATCTTCCTCTAGGAACTGATGTTATTGAGGCTTCATATGTTGCTGAGAAAATTGCTGAGAGAATTAATGCAGATCTTTTCCCGCCAATATGGTATGGAAGCACAAGAGCTATGAGAAAATTTAATGGGACTATAGATATTGATCCTGATGTGCTTTTTCTTTATCTAAAAAATGTTTTGAAAGAGATTGCGAGAAACGGCTATAGATATATAGTTGTCGTCAATGGACATGGTGGAAACAGTGATATCATTAGAACGGCCGCTAGAGAAGTTTCTCAAGAGATTGACACAAACATAATAATAATCGACTGGTGGAGAGATCTTGCGCAAGAAGATAGATATAAAATATTCAAAGTCCCTTCTCAGGGTCTCCACTTGTTGCATCTCCTAACAATGCATGTGGATATAGTATAGAGTCGTATTTTTAGAATACACCTGTAGTGGAAGCGGCTTCTCAATATGAGTTTTTGCATAACTCATATTCACAGTGTGAGGAGCTATATAAAGCATTACACTAGTCTCGTCTTCACCGGCGTGCCCGGGCTTGTTTTGTAGTTGATGACTAGTGGTTAGATTTATAAGTTTTGATTTTGTTTATTATTGTTGGTGTTGGTTATTTCAGAGTTTTCAGAGAGGTTGTTGAGACCTAAGGAGGTTTGTGAGAGGCTTGGCATCAGCTATTCTACTCTATCTAGATGGGTTCGAGAAGGAAGGATCAGAGCTATTAGAACTGCCGGTGGCAAATATAGAGTTCCTGAGAGTGAGGTTAGAAGAATTGCTGAAGGACTACCAATAAGCAAGGAGGTCAGGGCAATCGTATATACTCGTGTAAGCTCAGCCGATCAAAAGAGCGATTTGGAGAGACAGATAGAGTATTTGACGCAGTACTGCTCTTCTAAGGGTTACAAAGTTGTTGATGTGCTAAGCGATGTAGCAAGTGGGCTGAAGACTGATAGAAAAGGTTTGCTAAAGCTCTTTAACTATGTTATCAATAGACAGGTGGACGTAGTTGTGGTAACGTATAGAGATAGATTGACTAGATTCGGCTTCGAGTATTTAGAACATTTCTTCAAACAATATGGTGTTAGAGTTGAGGTTGTCTTTGGAGAGGAGCCCAAAGACTCTTATCAAGAGCTTGTAGAAGACTTGATAGAGATCGTGACGTCTTTCGCTGGAAAGCTTTATGGAATGAAGAGCCGCAAGAGGAAGAGACTTGTTGAGGGTTTTAAGAAGTTGTTAGAAGAGGTTGATAAGAGTGAGTGAGCTTATTAGAACAGTTGTTGTGCCGAGTGTTAGGCTTACTGAGAAAAAGCTTGAAGTATTTAGAGAGCTTGAAGATCTCTATAAGCAGGTTCTCGTGGAGCTTGTGGATTATGGCTTTAGAAGCAATATCGACTCGTTTACTAGGTTGAAGAAGGATAAGTATCATGAGTTGCGTGGAAGATATCCACATCTACCAAGCCATTATATTCATACTGCATGTCAAGACGCTTCTACAAGAATTAAAAGTTTTAACAAGCTCAAGAAGAAGAGTTTGGCAAAGTCTGAGAAGCCTGTGGTTAATAGAGTTAGCATCTGGCTAGATGATCATCTATGGAAACGTATAGGATATACTATAATTCTCATCTACACTCACAAAGGCTGGGTGTCAGTAGAGCTTTCTCCACACAAGCTGTACTGGAGATATATTAATAGTGGATGGATATTGAGGACACAACCGAAGATAAAGCTTGACCATAGGTATAAGAGGCTACTAGTATACTTTGTGTTTATTAAATCTGTCAATGTTGATGAGAATAATGTTAAACATGTCATATCAATTGATGTTAATGAGAATAATGTGGCTGTTAAACTTCTCAATAAGGTGTATATTCTTGAGACAGAGATTAAGAGGATCACCCTTGGGTATGCTAGATATAGAGAGGCTGTGCAGAGTGTTAAAGACAATGGATACGCTAGTAGAGCTATTCACGGTAGGGAGCGTGAGAGAAAGAGAGATATCAGATTGAAAATCGCGAACATTATCGCTAATACGGCTAAAAACCTCAATGCTATAGTTGTGTTGGAGAAGCTTCCTAAACAATGCCCTAAGAACATGATTAAAAATGTTAGAGACCCCGTGCTAAGACATAGGATATACCAAGCAGGGTTCAAAGGTATGATTAAAGCTATTGAAGAGAAGTGTTTAGAGAAAGGAGTTCCTGTGGCTAAGGTAGATCCAAGAAACACTTCATCTAAATGTCCGTTCTGTGGCTCTAAGCTGATGAGGGGCGATGCCCCGAGGCAACTCAGATGCCCTAGATGTGGTTTTAAAGCTGGTAGAGATGTAATAGCTGTGTTGAATCTCGAGAGAAAATATCTAACTCTCAAGGGGCTCGTGCCGTCAGCCCCGATGCCCAATGAACCTACTCTCGAGGTAGCAGTGCTGCCAATGAAAGAGTGGGCGAGGAGAAAGTCTCTAGATGCGACGAATAAACATAAATTAATGAGAATGAGCATCTAGAGACAAACGGAGGACATGGCTTGAAAAAGTTGTTGAAGATGGTGTTAGAAAAATTAGAGAGATAATTGATTCTCTGGAGAAGAAAAGATCATGGTTTTTATAATTCTCCTAAGTCTCTCTCATATCTCTTGGCCAGGTCATCTCCCCATCTATTTATATCCTCTAGTCTTCCCAGAAAGAATCTTAGTATAGGAGGCTCATAGATCCATTTCAATCCTTTTATAACATCTCTATTCTCATAAAGCCATAAAACTCTGTCAATAATGTAATCAACATGAGATCTTAGATATGTTCTTCTTGGAAAAGCTATTCTCACAAGCTCTAGATCAGGATAAATCTCTCTTCCATCTTTTGTTCTGTCGCTTGATAATGCTCCTCTCTCCATAGCTCTAACACCTGAGACAAGATATAAAGCTCCTGCTAATGATCCTGCTGGATATCTATCTCTAGAAACATGAGGTAGAAATCTCAGAGCATCTATATGAGCTCCTAATCCTCCAGGCGGAAGAACAACTGGAATATTATTTCTATGAAGCTCCTCAACAAGATGCTCAATCAATTTAAGCTCTGAACCTATAAGATCTTCGTCAATCATCTCTTTAAGACCTATTGCTAATGCAGCAATCTCTTTAATAGACATTCCACCATAGGTGAGAAATCCCTCATAGACTGGGACATGGATCATCATTTTCTCATAATACTCTCTACTGTTAGTAGCTATAAATCCTCCTCTTATAGATGGAGCTTTTCGAGCACTCATATAAAATATGTCTGCATAACTCACAAACTCTTTCAAAAGTTTGTTCAGAGGCCATGAGCCGTAGCCATGTTCTCTCTCTTTTATAAAATATATGTTCCAATCAATCATGCTGCCATCTAATACTAGTGGAACATTATATTTCTCACAGATCTTTTTAGTCTCTCGAATATTCTCCATAGAGACTGGCTGTCCACCTAACAGATTCGCGACAGCCTCAATTCTTACAAAAGCAATCTTCTCTCTACCATATTTCTTCAAAAGATCCTCTAGAAGACCAAGATCAATATTTCCTTTGAAAGGATGTCTACTCAAAGGATCTTTAGCCTCTGGAATAGGGATCTCAATCATCTCACCACCGGCAAGCTCTATATGAGCTCTCGTAGTGGTGAAATGATAATTAGTGACAACAAAAGATCCTGGAGAGACAAAGACTTTAGAGAGAATATGTTCAGCAGCCCTGCCCTGATGAACGGGAAGAACATATTCAAATCCTAACACCTCTTTAACAACATCAACAAACTCGTAAAAAGTTTTTGAGCCAGCATAAGAGTCTTGTGCAGAAATCATTGAGGCAAGCTGTTTATCACTCATAGCATTAACACCACTATCTGTGAGCATATCAAGAAAAACATCCTCACTTTTAAGAAGAAAAGTGTTCCAACCAGCCTCTCTAATAGCTTTTAATCTTCTCTCAAGAGGAGGCAGAGAGATCTTTTCAAAAACTCTCACTCTATAACCATCAACATATAAAAAACCTCCATCTCTAGATCTTACCTTGATAATATTCAACACCAGAAAATCCTTATAAAAAACAAATAAAAGTATCCATTATTAAACACCTCAACTTGTTATAAACAACATCATATGATCATGTTCTCTCAGATCAATATTTATAAGCCGGCATATATATATATGGAAGAGTGTTATGAGACTTCCTCATATATCTAAAAAGATACTTATGATCATATTAATAACTAGTATAGCATCATCTCTCACAGGAATATATGTTCTCTCTCTAACAATATTAGAGCCGGGCCTCTACATAACTCTGAGACTTTATGATGTTGATAGAGACAAAGTTTTTGATGTATCATCGATTATTCAACGTGGAGATGTTATATGGTGTGTGAAGACTGATGTTATTGCGCCATTTATCTCTGAAAACGATTTTGTCACTATACTGAATAAATGCTACAGAGGATCTGGGGCGGCTTTCATATCGTATAACAAGATTAGGCCTGTGATAGATTCATGGATCAACACATACAGTCTTAGAAATGCTGATGTCAAAGGATTGATCAGTGGGATGATAATATCAGTTTTTATAATGAATATTAGTGATAAAAAGATTCTTTTCAAAGGATTTGATGTATATAGTTATAAACCATATGAATATAAAGATCCTAAGCCTGTGAACATAGAGATAACAATGATCAGAGGAAGAGAACATATGTATTTCATAACAAAAATCTTGGGAGCCTCAGGTCTGTCATATTTAAATAAAGCTTCTGAGATAAGTCCTGAAGACAGATACTACACATGGTATGAAGAGAGACAGATAACAATTATAATGCCTGAGAATCTTACAGGAAGCTTACCATCAAATTATTTCCAGAACATAGGAGGAAAGACATATATGAAGACGCCAGTATTAATATTAGAGAATCCACAGCCTAACTCAGCCGCGATTGAAGCAAGTTTAAGTATCAAGATAACAGATCCCTCTATTACTGTGGGGGTATATGCAACATTCACAGCCGGAGACATTATTGAAAAATTAAGAAGTGCCACTCTACCTTCTGTATCTTTTAGAATAACTGATTTCACATGGGGAGGAAACGCATATTATTTCTACCTTGCCCTAATGACATATCCGCAAAATCCAGCTGGATGGTTATATATATGGGCCAGACCTATACAGAAGTATACACAATATTACATTTGTGATGAGACTGGATGTAGAAAAATTGAGGATAGAGTATATTCGTTGATCACTGACGTATGGGTTATCGGATCTACTATACAAGGCGGTGTGGAGAGGGGGCTTCCTCATCAGATTATTATGAATAATTTCTATAGCGGAACTAATGACACAGGAACATTATATATCCCCGGTACACCTCTAGATGACAGTAAACTAGATCCTAATGAAGGCATAAATTTCGGACAGATATTTCCATATTATGATACATGTGGTGCTGATTTTGAGGTAGGAATTCCATTAGGAGCTCTTTTAGCAGGCGCAGCGTGTGCAGGCCTTGGAATACCGACTGGAGGAACGGCTTGTATGGTTGCCACTGCCTTTGCATCTTCATTTCAATTAAGTCTATCGTTTAAAGGCTCAAGCATATATGTTGGCGGTGGCATAATGAATTATGGGCAACTGCCTAATACAAATATCGGTTATAATGTTCCTGTATATATCTATATGAAGATTAGCAGATATAAATATTATGTTCCTCCGCCATGGTGGTGTTTTTGGTGTTCTCCCTGTGAATATAAAGTTCCTGCTGGGATATATTTTAAGGCGTATCCTGCGTCTTGATGTTAATTGTTAAATAATTCTCTTTTTTATAAATAATCTATTTTATAACAAGGATCTTTCTGATAACTCTATTTAACTGAGAGTAGTTTCTCGGCGATTTTTCTAATGATCATTCCGATCCTCCTTAGATCATCTGTGTTTAGATATATTCCTACTCCCTCTTCTGACTCATATAATCTATAGCCTATCATCTCTAATTTTCTTCTCATATTCTCGTCTCTAAATTTTGGTGAGAAAAATATGAATCCTTCTTCTAAGATTTTGAAGCCTAGTTCCAAAGGCTCGTGATATGATATGTTTCTCATAATCCTTATTGAGTCAAGAAGAGTTGTTGCTAATGAAATATTCATCTCACTTGCTTTCTCAAGAGCTGAGGCTATACATTGATTATCAGAGGCTTCTTTTATAAGATCTAGAGCTTTTAATCTTCTACATCTATCTACGCTTCGTAGACATCTGAAACAGAGTAGTCTCAACATGTGTTCTGCTAAGGCTCCTAAGATTTCGACGTAGTCAAGCACCTTATCTACGGCTGGAAACTCTATCTCTCCCAGAGATCTTTCTGTCTCATCAAGATCTTCTAATCTTCTTCTCACTTGAGATTTAAACACCTCTTCTACTGATCCTTCGATCACTTTTATAAGACTTTTGATCTCTTCACCTGAGAAATAAATCTCCTCATCCTCCAATGCTTTAACACATCTATTTCTAAGGTCTTCAATATCAATATTTACATCTATGTAATTCTTCATATGATCCTCGATCTCTCTCTTATATCTCAAGACCTCATGCCACGACCTGGGGTATGTATTATGTTTTATATAGAGATAGACTATTGCTAGATAAAAGAGGATTTTTCTGAGCATTCTAGCATATCTAGACATTACCATGGTCCTGCTGTTTTTAATCATCTCTGCAACACTCAATATATAATCGATCATCTCTCCACTTCTGATACATTCATCAGCTCTCTTCAAAAAATTATTTAATTAAACCTTGAAATCTTCTTTTAAAAATATCTTCTCAGAAGATTTCAACATAATAACTGTATAAGGATCACATTTCTCCAACATTTTTCTCATCATATCAATAGACATTATATTGGCATCTAACGAGACTTCAAATATTTTTCTAAGCTCATATGCAAAATCTTCTCCATATGAATAATCTCTCTCATCTGTCACAATCAAAAGATCTATATCTCTACTCCTCTCACGACCTTCATATAAAAAGCCTCCACCGATCAAAACAGCCTTTAATTTCTCTGAAAAAACATTTTTCTCATCAGCTAATCTAAGGATCCTCTCTTTAACAATCTCTATATCATTAATATCGTTATCTATAGATTTACCCACAGTTCTGTTCCGATAGATATTATAGATAAAGAACATTAATAATCATCTTATACCTCGTCATACCATTATTGCTCAAAATATTCGGCGTCTTTTCATAGCAACAAATACATTATGACTCGAAATACGTACAATGTTTAATAAGTTGAAAAAGAATTATTTTAAAATATTGATTAGTTTCTCAACAGCTTCAAGAGCGTCTCTGCCTAATATTCTGATCATTGCTTCTTTCCCAACATCACCTACATCATAGATTATATCAGGCGCTTCTTCAATAGGTATTTGTGTTGCAATCCACTCCATAGTTCCTTTCGGCGCACTCTTTATCTCAGGAGGCTCTCTCGTTCTATCTACAAAAACGACTCGATACCTTTTGTCTCTAGCTTTCTCAATAAGGCTCTGATCATATCTCACGTTAACTGCCCCATGTATATTAAAGCCTTTTCTAAGTAGAGCCAGCACAAGTCTGGCTAGATGACTTGATCCTCCCATCTTTATATCACCAACTTTCACAAGTTTTTCGCCGGCTTTGACAATCCGACCTTCTACACCTACCACATCAAACACGCTTCTTGCGTAACGCGCGTCTATAGCCTCGACAATGTTGATGCCGACCTCAGGTGCATATGGTAATATCATCTCTTGGTTTTGAAGAAGAATTTTAACAGCTTTTCTAACATTCTCTATCGCTTTATATTTTAATGCTGGTATCTCCAGATACGCGACAGGATTAGCTAGACAATGATCTTTGTCTATCTTTATGCCATAATCTATTGCTAGATTAATAAGCTCTCTCGTATGTTTAATAGATTCAGCTATGCCCATGCCCTTCGCTAAGAATGCTGTTATAGCAGCTGAGAACACATGTCTAGCTCCATAGAAGCATTCATTTGAAGGCATAATCGATTTAAAATAATATACTTCTCCATCATAATATAATGTGTCTACAGCTTCTCTATGATCTAAATAATATCCCTCAACGATCACGCCTGAAACATTATATTTCTCATGTATAAATCTGACGGCTTTAGCGACATCCTCGACAGACTCTATTTTGAATCCCGCAAGAATCTGAGCTTCTGAGACATCGAGAGTCGCGATAAATGCTAATGGCAGAAGTCTCTCTTTCAATATATTAAAAACTTCTTCTCTCATCACTCTAATACCTGAATCAATAGTCATAACAGGATCTACTACAAGCTTTATATTAAAATCTTTGACTGCGTCTGCGATAATGGCTATAGTCTCTGCGTTTCTGAGCATGCTTGTTTTAGCCGCGTCAATGCCTATGTTCTCATAAACCAGTTTTATCTGTTCGTAGACCAATCTGTTAGGTAAATCATAAAATATTGTCTCTGCAGATGTATTTCGAGTTATTATGCTAGTGACGGCGGCTGTCCCATGAACTCCTAAGATGCTGAAAGTCTTTAAATCAGTTTCTACACCGGTTGCGCCGGCTGGGTCGCTCCCGGTAATAGTTAATGCAACAGGAGTTCTATTAGATCTCATCAAGACTTCCTCAGATCTTGTGATACTATCTCTGCCACTTTTCTCCCTGATAAAAGCATTCCAGTGAATATTGGACCCATTCTGTATAGACCATGAAGCGCTGCAACAGCCATGCCTACGACGTAGAGGCCAGGTATCACTCTCCCAGTGTATTCTACTACGTCTCTCTCAGATCTTTCGGCGAAGCCAGATCTTTCTCCTTTAATCACTAGTCCTATATCTTTGTTCTTACTCGCGAGTATGTTAAGCAATGCCGCATCATGACCTGTAGCATCGATAGTCGCTTTTGACATCATGAACAAGGGATCTACATGAAGTCCTGCGATTTTAATGGCACTCCACAGAAATACTACTCCTAATACTCTCCATGGATTCTCACGTATTATAAGGTCTTCTACTTCAATGCCAAAAATGATCTTTGCACCAGCGTCGAGAGCTCCAGCAGCTAACCTGGTCATTAGCTCTGCCGTGTCAACTACGTAATAGCCTTCGACGTTTGTCTCGTTAAATCGTATTCTGAAGTCTCTGAGTATCTCAAGACCTCTCTCATCAACCACAACCTTATGAAACAAACTGCCTCCACCCCCTATACCACCTCCGTAGCTTAATCTCTTCTCTAACACAACTACTTTAAATCCTTTCTCAGCCAAGTATTTGGCGGCTGTCAAACCTGAAGGACCTGCACCAACAATAACCACGTCATTTTCTAAATGATCTATCAGATCTTTGCTAGCTTCTGAGACTATAAGTTTTGAAATTAAATGTTCAAGCTCCAAAGAAGTCACCATTATTACCTACTAATCAAAGATTAATAAGTTTATTATTAACAATAGAAAAACAGGCTGATTTGATTATGACCAAGCCTATTGATACACTATGACTTAATTATATGAAGAATGTGTCAGCAGATTCAACAATAGAAAAGATAAAACTATATAATAGTGAGGAATAGAGAAAATCTTTTATCATCTGACTACATATTTACAGTTATAGCTCTCTCTTTATCGATTAATAATATTATTATGAGAAGATTTGACGTCTTTAATATTTTATAAACATCTAATTATCTAGGGTCTTATGTTCAGATTTTTATCTAAAGAGGATATTGATAAAACTGTTGATCCTTCTGAGCTGATTTTTGTTATTAAAGATCTTTATATCAAGAAACCTTTGATCTCTGAGAGAACATCTCTCGAGTTTAGAGATATATGGATAGGACTTATGCCAGGTATTGATCCTGAGACAGGTTTTGTTCTAAAGATCATAGGTATATATCCTAGGGCAGATCCTCGTGTGAGAGGCTATGTGATAATATCTGATCTTGAGAATGGAGGCATCAAAGCTATTTTAGATGCGTCAGCAGCAACAGGATGGAGAACCGCCACCACATCAGCGTTGGCGACTAAGCTTTTGATGGATTGTGGCCTTGAGAAGAGATGTGATATTGATGTTCTAGGTCTCATAGGCGCAGGCTTTCAAGGTGAGTATCATGTTAATGTTTTCAGAAGACTTTTTAATGTCAAAAAGATCATTGTTTATGATGTTGACAAGTCTAGACTTGAGAGATTTGTTAATAAAATGAATGTTGAAACATCTGATCACAAGGATCTTTTGAAGAGATCTGATGTTATTATTGTCGCAACAAACTCTACTAAACCAGTCGTCTCAGGAGATCTTTTGAAGAGAGATAGCATCATAATCTCCATAGGCGCTCCAAGACCTGTCAATGAGATTGATGATGAGACTAGGCGAAGAGCTGGATGTGCACTTGTAGACACTTTATATGGAGCTCTTAATGAGACTGATGATGTTAAAGGTCTGGAGCTTGTCGAGTTAGGAGAATATCTGTCTGGAAAAAGATGTTTATTCAGAGAGCTGAGGCTTTACAAATCTGTCGGCACAGTTGTTCAAGATATTGCTTTTGCAAGATATATTTTAAGAAAAATATAATATTTTTTGGATAATTATGTTCTGATGAAGAAGGGAGCAAACTCTGAATAATGATGAGCGCGCTCTTCGCGGATGATTTTCATATGAATTTTTAAGTGAGTTAATCAGTATATATAGAGAGGCAATGTATATGGCTCAAATGTTACTTGCGAATCTAGATGAATGGGTTAAGATGCAGAAGAGAGCTTTAGAAGCATTTAAACAGTTGAATGAAGAGATCTTGTCAGGCGGTGATAGACTACAGATTGTTCTTGCAACAAGAGCAGTGTTTCAACATATGATCAAGACTTTGAGAGCATTTGATCAATGGCTTCAAGATCCTGTGATACTCTCAAGTCTAGGCAAAGATGATCTTGCTGCAGTATGGAAGGCGGCTTATGATATAGCTGTGAAACTTCTTGAGCTTGATATATCTCATACATCAAGCTTCAGAGAGCTTGCTGCATCAATGATTAAAGAAGGCAAGATGACACCTTTGATGGCTCTTAAACTTGGCACTCCACAGCTGGGAGAAGAAGAAAGAGAGAGAAGACCTCCTATAATAACAATGTGAAAAATAATAGAAAGCTTAGAAATATTTAAATAAATTATTGTTTATTTAAGTTCTGAAGATAGATTATATGGAAGTCCTCTTTTAAGAACCTCCTCTGGGATATGATCTTTATATTTTCTTAGAAACTCTAGATCCTCTTTCTCTCTTCTATACTCATCTGGAAGCATTCTAGGTATCTCATTTATTATAGGATACCATCTTCCACATTTAGGACATATCAGAATCCCCTCAGCAACCTCGTATTTAAAACATTCTTCACAAGGAGGCTCCTCGCCTCTCTCCTTAAGATCCTTGATCTCTTTGTTTAAAAACGAACAATATAATTCACAGACAGGTTTTCTGCCTCTGAACTCTCTTTTATAAATGTTTCTGTTGAATACTATAAGCTTGAGCGGAAAAGTTTTACACATTGGACATGCCAATAGATCCATTAGTCTATATTTCAATATTTTGTCACCACACTCATGATCTCTTTTAATATGTTCTCGGCAATATCTTTTGTATAAGCCTCGATCATTATTCTTAGAATAGGCTCTGTCCCTGATGGTCTCACAAGAAACCAGTAGTCTCTTCCATCAACTCTCACGCCGTCTATATCAATAATTCTCTCTTTAGAATACATATTCTTCAGCTCTTCAACAACTTTCTTAGTCTTCTCAGGATTGGTAGGCACTTTAGTTTTTATCACATGTCTCTTAGGAAGAACGCTCATTATATCATGAAGATCTTTGTTTTCATAAGCCATAAGCTCGAGCATTAAAACAGTTTTTGCAGCGCCATCTCTAACATATTGATGTTCTGGATATATGAATCCTGTGTTCTCCTCAAAAGCACATAATCCTCCTACTCTCATAAGCTCTCTGGCGATAACTATAGAGCCTACTCTAGTCCACACAACTTCTATCCCTCTCGGCCTTAGGATCTCTTCGACAAGACTTGATGATGAGACTGCTGTCACAACTCTCTTAGGAAGTTTGCTTCTTCTATTCTCAGAAATATGAATAGTCAGAGGAATAGCATCTCTATCACCCCAGTAAGCCTCTCCAAATCTGTCAACAAACATTGCTCTATCAGCGTCACCATCATGAGCAACTCCCATATCAGCATTCAAAATCCTAACGATCTCTCTAAGATCTGTTATAGTCTCTGGGGTAGGCTCATAAGGTCTTGAAGGCTCAGGCTTAAGATCTCCGTTTATGACAAATGTTTTTACGCCAAGGCTCTCAAGAATCTTATGAGTAGTCACTGCGCCAGCGCTGTTAGCAGGATCAATAGCTACTCGAAATCTTTTTGAAGAGATCCTTTCTTTATCAACTAGCTCAACAACTTTCTTCACATAATAATCATTAACCAGATCATCTCTCTCGACCTGGTATTGAACTTCTCTCCAAGAGACTTTTCTAAATCTCTCTTCATGAAAAATCTCTTCAATCTTCTCTTCAACATCTCTAGGAGCCTCGACACCGCTACTCTCTATAAACTTGATCCCTACATACTCAGGAGGATTATGACTTGCAGTGACCATGACGCCAGCATCATATCCTCTGTCTCTCACATTTATTTGAAGTGCGGGAGTAGGGGTTATCCCCGCCTCATAAACTTTTGCTCCACCAGCCATGAGACCTGCTATAGCTGCATAATATATATCGGAAGATCCTGCTCTACCATCTCTTCCAACAAGAACTCTGGCTCCTCTAGGCAGATAAGACGCTATTGCCAGTGAAAGTCTCATTGCTTTAAAAGGATCCATCTCTTCATTATATACCCCGCGAACGCCATCAGTTCCGAATAATCTCCTCATTTTCATCCAAATAAACATTATAAATCTATTTATAAAATATGTGGAGCATGAATTGAGACCTGTGATATGGTTTGATGCTTTAACAACAAAACAACTTCTCATTGGAGGCTCAACAAAAAAATTTTTAGAGGAGAAAGGTTTTGAAGTTCTTCTCACAGCCAGAGATTATGATGTTATAAAAGGACTTTCTGAGAGACTGAGACTTGACACAAAGATCTTTGGAGGATACGGTGAGGATCTTTATGAGAAGCTTCGTCAAGAAGCTTATAGAATGAAGATCGCTACAGATCTTTTGTCAGAATATGGAGAGAGATTCATAGCAGGAGTCTCATACCCTAATCCTGTGGAGGCTAGAGTAGTATATGGCCTTGGAAGAGATTATATAGTGATCTCTGACAGCCCCCACTCTAGACATCCACATATTCTCTCACTGCCTATGGCCAAATATCTTGTTTATACACACTGTATATCAGAGGAGGCGTGGAGAGAATATGTTCATCCAAGACTCACTCTATATCCCTACAAAGGTTTTGATGAGCTGAGCTGGATAAGATATCTTCCAGAGGTTTTTGATAAAAAATTTATTCATGAGCTAGGTCTTGAAGAGAAGAGATATATTGTTCTCAGACCTGAGGAGAGCAAAGCATCATATTACGAATGGGGTTTCAACAAAGATCTTTGGGTTAAAATATCTATAGAGGCTGTCTCTCAAGGTATTAAAACAGTGATCCTTCCGAGATACATGGATCAGAGGATGATATTATCTAAAGAGTTGAGAGAATATGTGAAGAAAGATCTTGTGTTGATCCCAGAGCCTTCGAAGGCTGTCTGCCCAGCGTTTATAAAATATTCTCTTTTAGTTGTAACAGGCGGAGGAACTATGGCTAGAGAGGCTGCTTTACTAGGGGTGTTGGGAGCAACATTCTTCCCAAGATTTTTAGATGTTGATAGATGTGTTGAGAGATATGGTCTCCCCATGAGATACATATCTTCTCACGAAGATCTTATTAAGATGATAAAGGATCTTTCTAAAGATCCTGATAAATATCGTCTCAAGAATATTAATGATATTCTGAGAGACATGATCACTCCTGTAGATGCTGTCTATAACATTCTTAAAAGTTTATATAAAAAAGATCTTGTCTAAATACATTGTTAGAAATATCAATGCCAGATAAGGACTTAGAAACTTAAATATTTTTCTAATCTCACTTCTAGGAGTATAATCATTATGTGTCAACATTCTTTTTATAAGAATGATAGTCATGACAGCTGATGTTGTGAGACTGAGCCACATTTTAAAGCCGCCTGCCACATGATCTATGATTATCACGCCAAATATGATCCCGATCATAAGTGCAGAGATTTTAGCCATGGCTCCTACTCCTTTGACGACTGATAAAGTTGGGATCCTAGCTTTTATATAATCTTCTTTGTGATAAGCACTTATATACCATATATGTGGAGAACTCCACAATGCTACAATGAGCATGAGAGATATCGCGTAAAGATCTATTTTATCTGTGTGTGCAACATATCCTCCGAAGGCTGGCATTCCGCCTGCGAATCCTCCTATGACAACGCTGAGCCATGTTCTTCTCTTAGTGATCAATGTGTATGCTATTATATCAATTATGAAGCCCATCATAGCAGCTACAAAGAATAATGGAGAGACTATGTATGATACTATCAATCCTATCAATAGAGTTGGAAAAGATATTGCAAAAGCCTCTCTTCTTGAGATGTCTCCACGAGGAATCACTCTGTCTCTTGTTCTCATCATTATAGCATCAATGTCTGCATCATAGATCATGTTGAAGCCTGTTGTTCCAGAGATTGTTGTGAAAAGTCCTGTTATTATCAAAACAAGTTTATAAAGATCTATTGAGTAGCCTGCCGCAATAAGATATCCGAAGATCCCTACGTAAGCCAACAAGATCGTCTGTTTTATTTTGAAAAGATCATAGAGAATATATAGAAAACTTCTTCTAAAACCTTTTACAGACGCCTCTTCAACAGGTCT
>Ga0272445_1001477_pt1 | contig 18111 bp, 20 predicted proteins | sample YNPCB0031_FD_194404 | JGI IMG/M metagenome (GOLD analysis project Ga0272445, IMG submission 194404) | Hot spring sediment microbial communities from Yellowstone National Park, WY, United States - YNP-CB-003-1 | ecosystem: Environmental > Aquatic > Thermal springs > Hot (42-90C) > Sediment... | reverse complement strand
CCCCCTCTGGCCACGTAGGCCTGCGTTAGCTCGTAAAACATCATCTGCGCCAGTTGCTTTATCTGCCTGTAACTTAGCCCCCTCAGGTATGGAGCCAAGAAGACGTTATAGTTGTAGAACCCTTGTCCTCCGGCGAAGTTGGTCTGCGCTGCTGCCAAGACCTTGACGCTATGCAACACCGCTACCTCTGGGTGCATGGCTGGGCCCGCGACGCTCGTCTTAAGTCCTGTGCCGTCGGGCATGAGCCCATAGTAGAAGAAGTACCTGAGGTCCCAATCTTGGCAGAAGGGCCTCACGCCAAAGTACTCGAGGTCGTGTATGTGGATGTCCCCTTTGAGGTGGGCGTCGGCGACTTTTGGATGGAGCAGCAGCAGGTACTCCTCTTTTGACAACTTATCGGCCTTCTTCTTGTGCGCTGTCTCGGCGTTGGGCTGCAGGTTGGCGTTCTCCTTGGCCTCGAAGCCAAGGCCCAAGTCTATCAAGTAAGCGTCGTATACTGGGGCGCCAACCCTTGTTAATACATTTCTGTATATCACGTACTCGGGGTGCTCCTCTGATCTTTCAAGTAAGATGTTATTGACGAGCTCTCGTATCAAAGCCCCGCTCACGAACTTAGCCCTCATTTCAAGTATTCTCTTCTCTGCCTCGCGGGCGATCTCCTCGGCATCTTTAGCGCTCATGGGCGGAACGTCGAAGAACTCTTCGGCCAGCTTCGTCTCCCTCAACAATTGCCTGACAATGGCCCCTCTATCCCAAGGAACCATGTAGCCGTCAGTCGTCCTAACGAGGGGCTTGCCAGCAATGTAGTGCGAGACCGCCTTGAACCAAGCCTCTAAAGAGGCCTGCTTAGGCCTTAGATGCGCCTTTCTGCTGTTTCTCTTAGAGGCCACTTCATCCCCTCCCAAGGACTTTACGGAGTTTGTCCATGATCGGCCTCTCCCCATCGAAAATTTCCTCTGCATGGAAGAACTTGCCGTCGACTTCGAGCCCCGGGGTCTCCATTAAGAATATGTCCCTCATTATTAGGTCCACCATCACTTCTGACTTGGATACGTCAAGAACCTCATATTCGACTCCCATCTCCTTCATCACCCTCTTTAGCGTCTCACACCTAGGACATTGAGGAGAAACGTAGAGTTTAACTCTTGCCATAACGAGGTAGACCTCTCGGCTAAGTAAGGGTTTTTCTTCTCAAGAAAAATTTAAAGAAGTAGCGGGTCTGTACGCGGTACTGAAAAAGCGTTACGGTCACCCCTTAGCTCCACCGTTGGAAGAGGTCGTGCTCTATTCCGAGAAGGTCTAATACCTTTCCTACCACGTAGTTGACAAGATCATCGATGCTCTTCGGCTTGTGGTAAAAAGCTGGGCAAGCGGGAAGGACTATTCCTCCCATGTCATTCACCCTCAACATGTTCAATATATGCACCCTGTTGAGAGGTGTCTCTCTTACGACGACTATGAGCTTCCTCCTCTCTTTCAACATCACGTCCGCGGCGCGCGTGACTAAGTTGTTCGACAAACCGTTAGCTATCGACGCCAAGGTCTTCATGCTACAAGGAGCTATTACCATGGCTTCAAATCGAGCCGAGCCACTCGAAGGAGGAGCATCCATCTCTTCTTCGCCATAAATATTGAAACACTCGCCTCTAAGCTCGCCAACCTCCATATTTAACTCATGCTTTAAAACCAACCTTCCAGCTTTAGTGACTACTAGGTGGACTTCATGTCCAAGCCTATGGAGCACTCTTAGCAACTTAACGCCGTAAATAACCCCGCTGGCGCCCGTTATCGCCAAAATAATTTTCATGATAGGCCACCTAGGACTGACATACCTTTGGGTGCTCGAGGGCCGTAGAAGGTGACCTCAACCCCCCTTAATACGCTTTCGATGAATCCGAAGATCCTCGCTATAAAACATGGGAGGCCCTCTTCGTGATGAATTATACGGCGAAATTTTGATGAGGAGAGTTTTTAGGGAGCACCGTTCTTTAGCCGACGCAGATAAGTTGTTAGGTTGGGGCGGAAAAGGTTGACGACTGAAGGGAAATGGGCAAAAAAAGACTTAGAGGGAATAGTCGCCTCTTTGAAGGAGCTATTAGAGAGAACTCGATCCCTCAAAGAACTCGCCCTCTCAAAAGGGCTCTCGATAGCCCCTAGACTGGACGTCGCCCTGTTCTTCATGAAGAGGGCCCTTTCAATAATGAGTGGCTTGCCGATAGACGAAGGCGAGCCAATAAAGTCGGTCCAAGGCGAGATAATGGACGTTGAGGTCGAGGAGGACCTCTTGGCCCTCAATAGGAAAATAGCGCTTGAGAATAAAGCCCTCCTTGATAGACATGGAGTCAAGGCCATAGACTTCATGGGCTCCCTAGGTGCTGGTAAGACGTCGATAATCGAAGCGCTGGCCGAGGTGCTGAAGGACAGGTACAGGATAGCGGTGATAGTGGGCGACGTCGCAACGTCGATAGACGCAAACAGAATATCGCGCCATGGAATAAGAGCCATCCAGATAAACACAGGGAGGGAGTGCCACCTCGATGCTCAATTAATAAGACGAGCCCTCCAGCTCTTGGACCTTAAGAACATAGACCTGCTCTTCATAGAAAACGTCGGGAACTTGATATGCCCAGCGGATTTCCCGCTAGGGGCACACATGAGGGTGGTCGTGGTCAGCGTCAGCGAGGGGAGTGACATGATAATCAAGCACCCCACCTCATTCGTGGGAGCAGATGTAGTGGTCATCAACAAGATCGACGTAACCGAGGCCTTCAACGTAGATCTAGGTAAGCTGGTGAACGACCTGAAGGAAATCAATCCTAAAGCAAAGGTCGTGCTCATGAGCGCGAGGAAGCGTACGGGCTTAGATGATCTTATAAGGGCACTGGGCCTAATTAAATAAGAACTAACTTCCTAAGGAGTGGGTCCGGGAGTGAGCGCGTCAAAATACGCTTACAGCATTGCGAGGGTTAGAGCCAAGAGGGCCTTTATGCTCAAACCCGAAGACTACGAAGCACTACTTAGGGCCCCTAATATCCATCAAGCACTAGCTCATCTACGTTCAATTAGCGACTTCGGAAGGGACATCCCCCAAACTGAGGACGTGTACGAGATTGAGAAGCACCTGGCCAACAGGTTCGTTGAGATCTTACGCCCTCTGGTCGAAAGCGTGACAGAGGGGCCTGCGAGGGATTTCTTGGGATTAGTCCTTGCAAAGTACGAGTATGAGACCTTAAAGGCCCTGCTCAAGGCTAAGTTCTTGGGGATACCTGAGAGCGAAGTAGTGCTGATGGCTCCTCCGCTGGGAAGATATAGTGGCGCGCTGTACACCTCTTTACTATCTGCTAAGAATGTCGACCAAGCGATTGACTTAGTGCCCGAGGCGGAGTTGAGGCTTACATTGAGGGAGGCATCGAGAGAGGCGGGAACGCTAAAGAGCCCTCTGCCAATAGAAGCAACTGTAGACAGATGGCTTTATACACGACTTTGGGGGCTAGCCGCTAAGCTGAGAGGCGACGACAAGAAATGGGCTAAACACCTCTTGGGAATAGAAGTCGACATTAAGAACGTACTAGTCTTGGTGCGGGGGAAGTTTCTAGGCTTACAACCATCGATAATTGAAAAAGCGTGGCTCCCTCTCTGCTACAAACTCCCTCTCGATCTGAAGAGCTTGGCCTCGCAACCTATCTCTTCGATACTACAGGCCATAGCCACGAGCTACTACGGAAAGGCTGTGTCTCCTCTGGCCAGGGACGCGGTGGAGGTCGAGAGGGCTCTCGAGATGTTGTGGATCAAGGAGAACGAAGACGTCTTCCTACACTATCCCTTCACGCTTGGATTAGTCTACGCCTACGCGAATCTAAAGTACGTGGAGCTGAAAGACGTGAGAGCCTTATTGCTCTCTAAGCTAATGAACTTGCCACCTCAAAAGGCGTTGACACTAATAACGAGGTATAGAGAGAGGCTGTCCATCTGAATATCAAAATAAAAAGTAATAACAAGAAAGGTAGAAAAGTGTAGTAATCGAATCGAAGATTGTGAAAGTTAAAGAAGCCACTTGAGAGGTATGTCTTGGTAGTGCCCGCTCGGTAGCTTTCTTCTCACCGTTATCGGTAGTACGCCGAGCTCCAGCTCCTTCATGGCTATCTTCACTGGATCTTTTTCGGGGACTAGGGACAGGTCTATGAGGACTGGAGCGCCCATGGATATCTGTAGCGCCCTAGCTCCGATTATCCTAGCGCGCTCGTACTTCGTGAGCTTTGGTAGCCATACCTTAACTCCTTCAGCCTTTATCCTCTTACTTTTTGTAGAGCTCTTGACGGTCAAAACTCTTCCTCGCCGAATTTAGGAGTCTCCTTCTCTTTTTCTTTTTCCTTCTCTTTCTCCTTCTTCGGAGGCGCCGCAGCTATGACGTCGTCTATCTTCAGTATCATCAGCGCGGCCTCGGTAGCCGACTTGAGCGCTTGCCTCTTGACTGCTAGAGGCTCGAACACGTTTATCTTCATCATGTCCGCTATCTCGCCCTTAAGCACGTCGATACCGTAGGTCCTCATCCCCTTCTCGTGGTACGACCTCAACTTGACTATTATGTCGAGCGGGTCAAGGCCTGCAGTCTCGGCGAGTATCGATGGTATGATCTCCAGCGCATCGGCGAACTTCATGGCGGCCAGCTGTTCCCTACCAGGAAGCCCCCTAGCCCAGTCCCTCAGAGCTAGGGCCATTGATATCTCTGGGGCGCCACCTCCAGGGAGTATCTTGGGCTCTTGGACCACATTCCTCACAACGCAAAGTGCATCGTGGACTGACCTCTCGGCCTCCTTTATGCTCATGTCACTGCTACCCCTTATTAATATCGACACGGCCCTGGGGTTCTTGCAGCCCCTTACGAACACCATCTTCTCATCGGCCACCTTGACCTCTTCGACAACCTCTGCATAGCCTAAGTCGCTCTCGCTCATGTCTTCGATGCTGGTCACTATCTTTGCTCCCGTCGCTTTAGCTATCTTCTCGATGTCCGACCTCTTGACCCTCCTGACAGCCATTATGCCCTTTTTGGCCAAGAAGTGCTGAGCGACGTCATCTATCCCTTTCTCGCAGAAGACCACGTTGGCGCCGACCGAGGCTATCTTCTCGACCATTTTCTTTAAGACGTTGACCTCCTCATCCAAGAACGCCTTCATCTGCTCCGGGGTGGTTATGTTTATCTTGGCCGTTATCTCGGTCTTCTCTATCTCGAGAGGAGCCTCTAGGACAGCAATCTTGGCGTTGCGAACCAGCTTCGGCATGCCCGGGTGGACTACCTCCTTGTCTATCACTAGCCCATCGACGAGGATAGTCTCGTTCAGAGACTCACCTCGCTTCTTCTCGACCTTCACGTCGTCTATGTCGACTACCCACTTCCCGTCCTTCTGCTGAGCGACCTTGAGTATTGCTTCGACGGAGTACTTGGCCAAGAGCTCTCTCGAACCAGCCACGGAGGCCTTACCGCTCAGAGACGTCAAGGCTATCTTCGTCAGGACGTCTTTGTCTGTCGGGCTTACTGGCGTCGCTAGGGTTTCGAGGACCTCAAGCGCTTTGTCCAGCGCTTTCCTGTAGCCGTCGATTATTATCGTGGGGTGTATGTCTTGGTCTAAGAGCTCTTCAGCGCTCTTGAGCAATTCCCCTGCTAGGACAACGGCAGTCGTCGTGCCGTCGCCCACTTCAGAGTCCTGCGCCTTCGCCACCTCGACCATCATTTTGGCAGCCGGGTGTTGTATGTCCATCTCCTTTAGGATCGTAGCGCCGTCGTTAGTTATGGTAACGTCTCCGAAGCTACTCACCAGCATCTTGTCCATTCCTCTAGGGCCGAGGGAGGTCTTGACCGTCTCCGCGACTATCTTCGCGGCCAATATGTTGGCTCTCAGAGCCTCTCTGCCTACGGTTCTCGTCGTGCCCTCCTTAAGCACGAGAACGGGCAATGCTACCGACATCGTCATCACCTAATAGTCATTTTCTGAGTTTACAAGAAGATGCTTCTATATAAATTTAACCACAGATAGGCGATGAACGTTAATCAAGTTGCAATGACATCACGTAGGCGTCCTCTCCGTCAGCGTAATACCTGGGCACTCTCCTCGCGATCTTGAAGCCCAGTTTGTGGTAGAGGTTTATGGCTGGGCTGTTGGAGACCCTGACCTCTAAGTACACCTCTTTTACGCCCCGCCTTTTGACCGCCTCGATGGCCCTCCGAAGCAGGCCCTCTCCAATGCCCCTTCTCCTAGCATGAGGCAGGACGGCTATTGATATCACGTGCCCCTTCTCGGCAAAAGCTCTGTGCGACGAGTAATAGTCAAAGCCCCTATCGACTCTGGTCATTATGTACCCGACGACCGTTCCGTTCATCTCTGCTACCAAGAAGCCCTCAGGGAACTCCCTGAAATGGTAAACGAAGAAGTCCGGCGTATAGTTCTCGGGAAGACAGGTCCTATTTATGTATATCACGCTTTGTAAGTCCTCGATCCTGAACCCTCTTATTACGTACCCAGCCTTGTGTGGAGTCCCCTTATCGTCCGTTCGCAACTCCTCCTCGCCAACTCTTTAGGAAACTTGATATTCTGCTCCTGTGGGTCTTAAAAATCTGCTTCGATTTCACCTCATTTATAGTAAGAAGTTGTCACTCTTTGGAGAGAATAAAAATACAGAAGGGGGATAATTTAAGCGAGCCTACCCTGGGTGTAAATCAGTGAGCTACTTTCCAATTGAAGTGGACGAAATAGTGAGAAAGCACTTTACAGTGACTGAGTGGAAGGTCCAGCATGGCGTCTTGACTTATATCATTGGGGACGAAGATACCAAAGAACGTTTTGTTAGGCTGTACTTTGAGCTCGACAAAAAGGGCTACATACCAATTCTGAGAAACGAGGGCGGTAAGAGAGCTCTCAGAATTTTTAAGAGACGAGAACTGTCGAGGCATAATCCTCTATGGAATGCAGTACTGCTCCTAGCCACGATGGCGACCGTAACCTTGGCCGGCTACTTATTTACAATAGGAGAGGTCTACGACATCGTCGACCCGATGTTCAGCGAGCAGAGAGTGCTCCACCTGCTTGCGTACGTGGTCTCCATCTTCTTCGTGCTCGGCGTTCACGAGCTAGGTCACAAAATTGCTTGCGTGTGGCATAACCTGAGGTCCACGCCTCCGTATTTCATTCCAGGGCCGCCAATGATAGGAGGCTCTTTTGGAGCCGTCATGATACAAGAAACCCCCATACTCAATAGAGACCAGCTCTTTGACGTAGGGCTCCTAGGCCCATTGTTGGGCTTCATAGCGTCGGTCCTCGTAACGTTTATAGGATTTTCCCTTTCCTACGTCATCCCAAACGAAGTGGCTCGGTCGTTATCAGAACAAGGCTTGGCCTCTCCACTACTCATAGAGCCCCTCTTATTCACACTCATATGGGCTAGAGTTGTAGCCCCCCTCTCACAAATGGGGCTTGATCAAACAATATTGATGCACCCAGTGACGTTCGCTGGCTGGGTCGGCATGCTTGTGACGTTTTTAAATACGTTGCCAGCAGGACAGCTAGACGGAGGTCACGTCGTGAGGGCAACCTTGGGCTCTAGGGGACATGTGATAGTGTCCATGATGGCCGTAGCGATAATGATTGCGACGGGGTTTGTGATTATGGCTGCCCTCACCTTGGTGATACTAATGGTACGGCCGCATCCCGGTCCGCTAGACGATGCTTCGCCATTATCTCGCTCAAGGAAGGCCCTTTTCCCTCTCCTGCTAATAATATGCGGCTTATGCTACACTTCGTCATTTAACTTCGTGGTGTTTTAAATGTTGGACCTAACGTCGATAAAGCGTAAGGTGATGGAAGAGATAATACGCTGCGGCGCTTTAATGTTTAGCGAAGCAAGGCTGAAGAGCGGAAGGACGTCCCCCTTCTTCTTCAACGTTGCTAAGATGTTTAACCCTCGTAGTCTCGACATAGTGGGCGAGGCCTATGCTAGGACCATAGCAGGGCTATTGAGCTTGAGGGAGTTTGAAGGAATCTTCGGTCCCTCATACAAAGGCATACCCCTTGCCGTGGCGACGAGCCTTAAGATAAGGCAACTCTACGGAGAGGTCAAGCCAGTGCTCTACGATAGAAAAGAGGTCAAGGGCTACGGGGTCAAGGGCGACGAACGAGTAGTGGGAGCAGTTGACGAGGGCTCCCGCTTAGTGATGGTCGACGACGTCCTGACAACTGGCTTAACCAAGCTCAAGCTAAAGGAAGAGCTCGAGGCCTTGGGCTACAAAGTCGTAGGAGTCGTTGTGTTGATGGATAGGAACGAGAAGGAGGATGGTCTGCCGGCCTCCGACGTCATCAAGGGACGCGGCCTAAAGTTCGCCTCCATAATCGAGGCCGTGGAGCTTTTTCAACTGCTTTGGGCTAGGAGAAGCGAGCTAAGGATAGAGGAGTCAGTTTTTAAGAAGATAAAAGAGTACTACGATGTGTATGGTTCAAAGAAGTTACTCTTTCTCTCTGACGTATAGCACGCCTAGCTCCTTGAGCTTCTCGTAGATCTTGTTTACAGCTCGCTTGACGTCTTCCTCCTTCTTGGCCCCGGTTATGACCATTTTGCCCGAGCTGAAAAGCAGTAAAACAACACCTTCATCTTCCATTCTGTATATCAGGCCGGGGAATTGCTCGGGCTCGTACATGGCGTTTTCGAGCAAGTAAGCTGCCTTCTCTAGGTTTATCTCTGCCCCCAAATTGGCCGAGGCGACTATGTTTTGGATCTGGATCTTCGGCTCTCCCACTATGACTATTTTATGAGCCTTGAGCTCTTGGATTATCTTCCTAACGGTTCTGTAGACATCCTTCTCGGACTTGCCCCCCGTGCAGACCATTTTCCCGGAGCTGAAGATCAAGGTGGCCGTCTTCGGCCTGTCGAGCCTGTAGACCAAGCCGGGGAATTGATCTGGATTGTACTCTGCCTTGAAGACGGCCCCAGCTATGGCATTTAGGTCTATGGCTTGGTTAAGGGTTACGGACGCGACGACGTTCTCTATTTTGTACTTCGGCCTTGTCAAGCTCTACACCCTAAAAACTTTCCTTTAACGAAGAGAAAAGTATTTAAAAACCTTTTTAAACTTATCTTCTTCTTTCTCAAGAACTTCGACTCGTGCTTCCTCTTTCTTTTCAGATGGCCAAATGGCTAAGATCACACCGATAACTATGAGCAGACATATGATCGCATACTTGTAGGGCATCAGGGCTTTAAAGACCACCCCGACTTTCGGGATCCGAAAGTCGGGGACGACGCGTCCCACTACTTGCTCTTCCCCTACGAGGTAAGGGTCGGGATATGGGTTGTTATCCCCTTTGGTCCGGAAGAACCACTTACCGTCTGTGAAGATCTTCTCCACTATCCTGTGAACCACGAGGGTTCCATCGTATTTCCTATAAATGATCACATCACCCACTTTGAGGTCCGAGGGCCTGACCCCCACTATGAATAGTATGTCTCCGTCGTCGTAAGTCGGCCGCATGCTATAACCCTCGACTATCGCCAGGGGCACGTCAGTTCCCGTGACGAGCCTAAGACCCTCGTTGAAGACTAGCAAGGCCAAAATCACCACCAAGACTATAACTACGTCGCGCTTCACGCGCCCTTACCTCTTTTAGCGGGTCTCGTCGCTCACTTTTTGTCTAAGCGCCACCTAATAGAACTAGTGGTGGCGTAAATGGAAGACAGAAGGTTGAGCGATTTACTAGCCCTTAGAGAGCGCATACTCCCTTCGTCCACGGAATCTGTCATAGTTAACGACTTAATCCCTCTCTTAGTCGCGATAAAAAAGGATTTAGAGGAGATAAAGGCTAGGCTACGGAGGATCGAAGAAAAGCTGGGCTTGGTTTAAGGGTTCATTATGGCTTTAAGAGACCAAGAAGACGTGATACGGGAGGGCTCATTCGTCTTACTGTACCTCGATGGAAGGCGCAAGTACCTGACGAGGGCTGAAAAGGGTCGTGCGCTCCACACGCATAAAGGGTTCCTGTCGTTGGATTCCATGATCGGTTTGAAGTATGGTTCTAAAGTCAAGTCGAACATAGGGGCAGAATTCGTCGCTCTGCAACCCACGCCCTGGGACTTCGTCTTAAAGATAGCGCGAAAGACGCAGGTGATATACCCGAAAGACATGGCATTGATGATATTCAAGCTGGGGTTGAGGCCGGGGATGAGGGTCGTCGAGGCTGGCACGGGTAGCGGAGCGCTCACGTGTGCGCTCGCCTTTTTCGTGAGGCCGGGGGTTGTGTACAGCTACGACGTGAATCCAAGCTTCCAAGAGGTGGCGAGGAAGAACTTGGAGCGCGCGGGTCTCCTCGACTACGTCGTCTTGAAGGTCAAGGACGTAACTCAAGGAATAGACGAAGAGGACGTAGACGCCGTGGTCCTCGACATGGCCACTCCTTGGCTTGTTGTTCCTCATGCGTGGAGGGCGCTCAAGGGAGGCGGTCACTTCGCTAGCTTCAGCCCGACGATTAATCAAGTGGAGAAGACGGCAGTGGAGCTGAAGAAACAAGGCTTCGTGGACATTAAGGTCTATGAGCTCTTCCTCAGGGAAATTAAGGTCGAAGAAGGAGCCGTGAGACCAGAGACCTTGATGATTGGCCACACGGGCTACATGACCTTCGCCAGAAAAGCGCTTTAACGTCTCCTTTCGCTTTACGTATCGTCGCTGACTAGGAGAAACGTCTCGTGAGTTCGCACATCTCCCTCGCCTTGTCTGTCGGGTTGTCGCTTTCACATATGGCCCTGCCCACGATTACGTAGGAGGCGCCAGCTCGGAGGGCCTCGACAACGCCCCCGCCTTGGACTACCACGCCCGGTGAGAATATGGGCAGGTCCTCGACTATCTCCCTGACCTGCCTTATGGCCTCGGGCCTCGTAGCTCCTACGACGACTCCGTCAGCGCCCCACTTCAATGACCTTCTCGCAAAGACTTTGTACAGCTTATCGAAGACCCCGAGCTCCTCGTCGTAAATCACGGCCTCGAAGAACTCTGAAGCCCCTCTGTTGCTCATTAAGATTACGGTTATGACCCCCATACCCCTCTCTCTGGCCAAGTGAAATACGCCCTCTAAGCCTTCGGCCCAGCCCGGCAATGGAACCACGGTTATGGCATCGAATCCTGCGTCGAAGTACGTGAAGGCTTCCACGAAGTTCGTGGAGCCTATATCGCACATCTTGCAGTCGGCTATCACTGGCAGTCCCAATGAGTGCGCCCTCTTGATCAAACCTCTTAAGCCCTCGACCCCCCAAGGCAGTATCAAGTGCTTGTTTATCTTAACGCAACAGATGTACTCTGCCGTTTCGCGGAGCAACCTCTCCGCTCTCTCCAGAGCGTCTGGTCCCTTCACGTCGAGCGCTAGCACTATTCTGCTACGGTTTTGCTCCGCCGCCCTCTTTATCATGTCGAGGAAGCCCATGTTCTCATCCTTTTAGCGATACATAGATAAGGTCCCCAAGCTTTTAGTGTTAGCGGGCAATGACGACGGCAGGTATTGTTGATCGATGAAAGGTGACACCAGATCGGAGCCCCTAACACATCAGGGCCGAGAGGAGCAACGGTAACGCTATGGTGAAGTCGCAGTAGACCGTGCAATGCTCTCCTTTTTCAAGGACTTTATCCCAGCTCACGGCTTCTCTCAGCGTCGCGCCTGACAGCCCGCCGTAGTATGGCGGATCCACGGTTATCTGAACTGCGTAGTCGAATGGTTTGCCTGCGATTAGAGCCGATTGGAGGGCGAAGTTCTTCGGACTCCCTCCTCCTACTATCAGGATCCCGGTCCTGTCTCCCCGCCTCTTAGCATCGAACTGCAGATCAACCAAGTAGCTTAGGTCCAGCGCCTCTAGGATCCTAAGCTTTCGCGTTTGGGTTAAGCTCCATAGTTGCACGCCCAAGATCGAGTCATAGAAGGCTGGCACCACGACATCGCAACCGCTCGTAGCCGCGGCACGCATGAAACTGGCCTCATCCCTTATCCTAAGGCCTATCTCTCTCAGGATCTCGCGCGTGGAGTAGGTCCTGTCTTCGAGGCCCTCTAAGATCTCTCGAAGCCCTCTCTCCATGACCGCAAAATCCTCGACACGAACGGCAACGTCGTAGATCCTGCAAAAGCCCTCGGCCCTTAGGGATCCCTCGTCTTCCACCTCACTTAACCTGAGCCTATAATGCTTGCCTCCAAAGGCCATGAGCAGATCGTGGGTGACATTGGCCCCCGTCGACACGACGACGTTAAACAACCTCTTGATCAAGGCCTCGCGCAGCAACCCTCTCAGGCCAGCGGGCACGACTGCACCAGCAACCGTAATGATCCTCAGGCTACACGTCGTGGTCATTCTCTCCAGTATGTCGAGAGCCTTTCCGAGACTTCTCGCATTGAAGGCCGTCTTGGCCATGCCTTTGAGAAGGGCCTTGACGTTTGACTCTAGCCCTATATCCTCAACAGCCCCCTCGATCGCCTTCATTTTCTGAACACCCGCAAAGCCTCAAACTCGAACCCTCGGCCCCCCCACGCGTTCTGTTAAGGTTGAACGTTCTAGGAAAAGGTTATTTCTCGCCCTGCTGATACACCCACGGCGATGACGAGTACCAATCCGCGTGACCGCGATGATCTAACCGTCTCACGCTGAGCCCAAGGCCCTATCTCAACGTCCGTCGCAAAGACCTACATTATCGACATGTCAAGCGCCGAGACAGAGCCCGCTCCTTAAAGTTTAAATCTAGAGGATTGCGGCAACGATGGTCAGTTGCTCGTCACTTCAATACCAGCTTCTTCGCACACCTTTCTCAGCACATCGCTCATTTGATGGAGCTTAGGCATGAAGTTTATGTCATTGGCATAGACCATGAACGTGAGGAAGATCACGTTCCCCTCCCTGCTAATGTCTATGTTCAGCCCTCCTCCCACGGCCTTCAACTTTTCCTCCAACCCCCTCACCTCCTCGTTCTCTACGACCTTTAAAGCAGCCCCCTTCAATCTTTTGAGGGCCTCCTTAGCCACCTTTACGTTCTCGAAGTTCAACGTCGCGACGCCGTCTAGATAGAGGCCGTCGTGCTGTATCTGCAACGTGAAGTAGTCGACTACGGATTTCGAACCATTCCTTGCGACGAACTCGAAGTAAACGCCCTTGTAGGCCCCGGGCTTGTCCTGCACGAGCTTGACGTCGTTTAGGACGTACTCGTTACCGCCCCCTAGGTCATCTAGCAAGTGCTCTGCTATTCTGTGGACTGTTGAGCCCAAGTTTAAGGCATAGCTCAGCACGTGACCCAAGCTCGTTGAGCCATCGAGGGGCTTCTCGACATCGTAAAACTTCTTAACGCTCCTAAGGTCGTTTTTGAACGAGTAGAGCTCGAGCAACGCATCCTCTAAGACCTTTTCGACGCTGACGCCGCCCTTCTTCGCTACCACCATGAACCACTTGAAGGCCTTCCTCGGCAGGGACAGCTTTACTTCCACGGCGTCTTCCTTCACGAAATTTGCAACCCCCAAGCGTTCCGTGCTAGAGCTTTACTCATTGCCTTGCTTAAGACTTAGCCCTCTCGTCTAATAAATGTGACTACGGGATAACCACGACAGGGCAAGTTGGGCGAAGTTGGTACTCGTCCGTGGATTCAAGCCAGCTTAAAGAACCGGTATGTGTTGGAGTAGTGAGATCCCTAGATGGAGGTCTAACTTCATCTTTAACGGACTTTTCCTCGAGAATTATTTGGCACACGGTTAAAACCAAGAATTTAACTTTGTAACATCTGCTCTATGCTCAAGTTTAGGACTATCTCAGCTATATCGCTCGAGTAGTCGCTGATTCTTTTCAGGCTTTCTACAATTAAGGCCACGTCTGCTGATAGATCTCCAGCTTTGTGGGCCACTTCTTTGATTAAGCTTGCCTCCTTCGCTATAGCCTCTTTAACCTTCGATACCACCTCTTCCGCTAATCGGTAATCCCTCTTGAAGAACGCCTTTACTGAGGCCTCGAGGACCGTTTTCGCGAAAGAGCCCATCTCGAGCAACCCACGTAGCGTCGACTCGTCGGGCTTGGCCTTTAAAGACCTCACGACCTCGGCTATCTTGGCGGAGTGGTCGGCTATTCTCTCTATGAACTTTACCAGCACCCTGTAGGCCAAGATCTCTCTCGGATTCGAGAGCCCGATTTCTTGCATCACCTTATTGTCCTGAACGGCCACCTTCAGTTGGCGGATTATGTAGAAGCTCATGCGATCCACTTCGTCGTCTAGCTCTATCACGTTGTTGGCAAGCTCTCTGTCTAAGGTCGTCAAGGCCTTTAAAACGTTTTCGAGGAGTGATGACGTTATCAGGTACAAGCGCCTGAAGGCGTCGTGTACAGGGAGCTCGGCGTAGCCTACTAAGACCTTTAAGGTCATTTCGTGGTGCGTGTCCGATAATATCTCGACCCCTACGAGCTTCTTCCTGGCGAGATCTCTTATGACGTTTCTGTGCAAGGGTTTTATCTGCCCTTCAGCTGCCACGACTCTAATGGGGTCGTAGCCGTTGAGGTACGCCGCTATTATTGCCCGCACGATCTTGCCAGAGGCGTCGTTTTCTGAGATTCTGAGGACTGCTTCGCCAAGGCTGGCCCTCGGTCTAGCCAAACCCTTGGGGGTTATTACCAACGAGGGGCCCTCCTGTGCTATCACTAGTTGATCGCCGGCTCTAAGGCCCATGCTGATGACCCACTTCTTTGGTAGTGAGACTATGAAGGTGGATCGACCGGTGAGCTGGATCTTCCTAACCTCTTCGACCATGTCTCCCAGATCTATATATTCGCTTAGAGGCCTATATAGTTTATTTCGACAAGCTATATAAACTGGCTTCCTCTCATCCACTTGAGGAGTGATGAAGAGAAGGGACATTGCTCTAGCGGGGGCACTCCTAATAGTCATAGCCTTCGTGGGCGTGACGATTTGGCACTTCATAGCTCCTCAGACGACAGAGCAAGGGACGTCGCCATCGCCTCAAACGACGAAAGAAATATCCATTAATGGCGCTGGCGCTACGTTTCCCTTCCCCCTCTACGACAAGTGGATATCGGAGTACTGCAAGGCCCGTCCTAACGTCAAGATAAACTATCAGCCCATTGGTAGTGGCGGCGGCATAAGGGCGCATATAGATAAAACGGTGCACTTCGCGGCCAGCGATGCCCCATTGAGCGAAGAGCAACTCCGAAGAGCTCCGGGCACCCTTCACATACCGATGACGATAGGCGCAGTAGTTGTCGTCTACAACTTGCCCGGCGCGCCTGAGGGCCTCAATTTCAGCGGAGAGGTCTTGGCAAAGATATTCCTCGGAGAGATCACGAGGTGGAGCGACCCCGCTATAGTCGCGTTAAACCCCGGAGTCCAGTTGCCAGACAAGGAAATAGTTGTAGTTCACAGGTCTGATAGCAGCGGGACCACGTACGTCTTTACTGATTACCTCTCGACCGTCAGTCAAAAGTGGGAGGAGAAGGTGGGAAGGGGGGTTTCCGTCAGTTGGCTCGCGCCACGGGCGATAGGGGCTAAGGGCAATGACGGCGTGGTAGTTACGGTTCAACAAACGCCTTACTCGATAGGTTATGTGGAGTTCACGTATGCCATGAAGACGAGGTTGCCCTATGGGAAGTTGATGAATGCCGCTGGAGAATACATAGAGCCGAACATCGAATCCATCAAAAAAGCAGTCGAGTACGTCGCTGTTGAGTTGCCTAGAGGCGATGAGAGCTGGTCGACCGTCTCAATAGCTCGGAGCTTGGCGCGAAACGTGCAAGCCAGAGGGGCCTACCCGATAGTCAGCTTTTCCTACATAATGGTTTACAAGGAGCTGAGCACCTTGCCCGGGATGGACGAGGCGACCGCGAGAGCCTTAGTGGACTTTTTGTGGTGGTGCGTGCACGAAGGGCAAAACTACGCGGCTGAACTCTACTACGTCCCCTTGCCCCCTAGAGTTGTGAAACTAAACGAGGATACGCTCGAGATGATCACGTTCAATGGTCAGAGAGTGCTTGGAAGTTAAGAGAGTTGGTGGCCGACGTGGCGGGACAAACCAAAACCGCACACTTTTTTGACAAGCTACCTCATGATAAAAGAAGGCCAAGGGCTCTAATAACGGGCGATAAGGCGTTTAAGGCCTTTACGGCATCAGTGGCATCAATCGTTGTCTTAATCATCGGGCTAATGACCTATTACCTCTACTTAGGCTCCCGGCCCTCCATTGATAGGTTCGGCGCAGGCTTCATAGTCGGGACTGAGTGGGATCCCGTAAAGGGGGCCTTCGGGGCCCTTCCACTGATCCTAGGCACCTTAACGACTTCGGCCCTGGCCCTCTTAATAGCCCTCCCTCTGAGCCTCGGAGTTGCGCTGGCCCTCTCAGAGTACATGCCTAAGAAGTTTAGCAACGTCTTCTCCTTTCTCGTGGAGCTCTTGGCGGCCGTGCCCAGCGTCGTTTACGGGCTTTGGGGCCTCTACGTCCTAATACCTTTCTTGCGCGAAGTCGTGTACCCGCCGATCAGATCCTCTCTCGGCTTCCTCCCCCTTTTCTCTGGTCCGATATATGGAGGAGGGGTCTTGACGGCTAGCTTGCTCCTCGCCATAATGATTACCCCCATAATGTCCGCGATTATGAGGGACCTCTTCGCCTTAACTCCTTCAACGCTAAAGGAGGCCGCGATAGCGCTGGGAGCTACTAAGTGGGAGGCCGTCAAATTGATGATCAGCTATGCTCGATCCGGCATCGTGGCCGCCACGATATTGGGTTTGGGAAGGGCTCTGGGCGAGGCCATGGCCGTGACCATGGTTATAGGGAACAAGTTCCAGCTCTTGCCCTCATCACTCTTCGACGCTTGGTACACTATGGCGGCCATACTTGCCAACGAGTTCATAGAGGCGACCGACGAGCTTCACATAAGCGCCCTCATAAACGTAGGCTTGTTGCTCTTAGTCATCAACCTAATCGTGCTAATATGCGCTCGACTAATCGTTTGGCGCTATTTGAAGGTAGCTGGAGGTATCATGAGGGAATGAAGGAACTCCATGAAAGAATTAGACGTCTTGAGGACAAGGTTGCGCGTGTTCTCGTGTACGTGGCCCTCATAGTCGCCTTGATCCCTCTCTTCAGCGTCCTATTTGAGGTATTCAAGAGGGGCGTTGGGGTCATAAACCTTGACTTCTTCACCAAGCCAACGCCGGCTGTTGGAGAGGTTGGAGGCGGTGTTGCAAATGCCATACAGGGGACCCTGATAACCATTGGATTGGCCTCTCTCATAGCAGTTCCGATAGGCATTGTTACGGGAATATTTCTAAGCGAATACGGCGATAGCAAGCTTTCGTCAATCGTGAGATCGTTTAACGAATTGCTGAACGGGATGCCGTCGATAGTGATAGGACTCTTCGCGTATATGTTGATAGCCACAAAGGTGGGCTTCTCGGTGACGGCGGCTTCTTTCGCCCTAGCCTTGATAATGATACCGATAGTGAGCAGGGCGACCGAAGAGGCCCTCAAGCTCGTGCCAGCAACTATAAGAGAAGCGGCCATAGCGCTTGGAATGCCTAAATGGAAGACCACAATGTTTGTGGCCCTTAGGATTGCTAGAAGAGCCGTTGCAACGGGGGTGCTCCTCGCAGTAGCTAGGATAGCTGGCGAATCGGCTCCGGTGCTGGTAACCATGGGCTATTGGAAGTGGTGGTTCGCTGGGCTTGACAGGCCAGTCGCCAACTTGGCTCTAAACATCTTCCTGTTCGCGAAATCGCCCTTCGAGAACTGGATAGCGCTAGCTTGGGGCTCGGCATTAATCTTAATCGCCATGATATTGGGCATCAACGTAGTCGTCAGGTTGCTAACGAGGGAGAGGTCCCCATGACATCGGCTTATAAGATGGAGGTCGAGAACCTAAATGCATGGTACGGCTCTAACCACGTCTTGATAGACATAAACATGAAGATCAAGGACCGAGCCGTGACGGCAATAATGGGTCCATCAGGCTGTGGCAAGACCACCTTCATCCGTTGCCTGAATAGAATGCACGAGCTAGTCCCGAGAGCCAGGGTTACTGGAAAGGTGGTATTCGACGGCGTGAACATATACGATG
>Ga0272445_1001474_pt1 | contig 18117 bp, 15 predicted proteins | sample YNPCB0031_FD_194404 | JGI IMG/M metagenome (GOLD analysis project Ga0272445, IMG submission 194404) | Hot spring sediment microbial communities from Yellowstone National Park, WY, United States - YNP-CB-003-1 | ecosystem: Environmental > Aquatic > Thermal springs > Hot (42-90C) > Sediment... | reverse complement strand
GGCGCCCCGCCCGCTGGGCTGGCCGCCGCCTCAGCATGGGGCCGCCGCCCGCCTTCGGCGGGCGGCGGCCCCACAAAATACCACCGACCCGCATTCAGAAACTCTTTGCACCGAACTGGTATAAGACCCAGACCAGCATAGCCCCACCGCCAAACAGAACATCCCCTACGCTACCAGGGCTATCTATCCCAGCTCCGCAGAGCCTATACCCTTAGCCCCCCCTCAGAATTCAGTCCAGAGCTAGAGAGCGAGCTTTCCCTACACATCCAGCCGGGCATACCGAGCATTCTGCTCAATGAAGCGCCGGCGGGGAGCTACCTCCTTACTCATGAGGATGGTGAAGGTTTCGTCCGCTTCGGCAGCATCTTCAATGCTCACCCTGTGGAGGGTGCGAGTTTCGGGGTTCATGGTGGTTTCCCATAGCTGCTCGGGGTTCATTTCGCCAAGACCCTTGTAGCGCTGCACGACCACTTTGGATTCGTCGCCGCCCCCGAGCTCCTCTATCGCTTTGCGGCGCTCCTCCTCCGTCCAGCAATAGCGCTGCTGCGAACCCCGCTTCACCAAGTACAAAGGCGGTAACGCAATATACACATGCCCCCGCTCAATCAATGGCCGCATGTACCGATAAAAGAGCGTCAGCAACAGCGTCCGAATATGGCTCCCATCCACATCCGCATCCGTCATAAGGATGATCTTATGGTAGCGCAGATTTTCTAACTGCCCCTCGTGTATCCCCTGCGGCCCAAACTTACCAATCCCCAGCGCAATCGCAATATTTTTGATTTCTTCGTTTTCGTACACCTTGGTGAGGTTGGCTTTTTCTACGTTGAGGATTTTTCCGCGCAGGGGGAGGATAGCTTGAAAACGTCTATCGCGGGCCTGTTTGGCGCTACCCCCTGCGGAGTCGCCCTCCACGAGGAATATTTCACAGGCTTCGGGATCTTTGCTGGAGCAGTCAGCGAGCTTGCCAGGTAAGCCGCTGCTCATAGAAGCTCCCTTCTTTTGGACGAGCTCCCGGGCTTTTTTCGCGGCGTACCGGGCTTCCGCCGCCAGCAGAACCTTCTGTAAAACCGCCCGAGCTACCTTCGGATTTTTCTCCAAGTACTCAGAAAGCTCCTTATGGACGACGCTCTCCACAATCCCCGCCACCTCAGAATTGCCCAGCTTAGTCTTCGTCTGTCCCTCAAACTGAGGCTCAGGTACCTTCACCGACACAATCGCCGTCAGCCCCTCCCGAAAATCATCCCCCGTCACCTCAAACTTCACCTTCTCAAAAAATCCCTCCTTCTCCCCATAACTCTTGAAAACCCGCGTGAGCGCCTTCCGAAACCCCACCACATGCGTACCCCCCTCATGCGTGCGAATGTTATTCACATACGAGTACAGTGTCTCATTGAAGGTCTCATTATACTGCAGCGCTATCTCCACCGGATATAACCCCTCCGCATCACTCCCCACAATCAAAATGGGCTCATGCAAAACTTCCTTCCCGTGATTGAGATGCTTGACAAACTCTATAAGGCCGCCCTTAGTGTAAAAAACCCGCGTCAGGGGCTCCCCATGGCTATCACTTTCCCGTAAGTCCCGTAAAACTATCTTGATGCCCTTATTGAGATAGGCCAGCTCCCGCAACCGATTAGCAATGATGTCAAACTGAAACTCCGTATCAGGAAAGATGGCAGGGTCAGGTTTGAAGCGCACTTCAGTGCCTCGCTCCTTAGTTTTACCTATGGGTTCTACGGGGGTGATGGGTACGCCCCTGCGGTAGGCCTGGTACCAGATTTTGCCTTCCCGATAGACTCGTACTTCTAAATGTTCGGAGAGGGCATTGACGACGGAGACGCCCACGCCATGCAGACCGCCCGACACCTTGTAAGTACGTTTGTCAAACTTGCCCCCTGCGTGCAAGACTGTCATAACCACTTCCAGGGCCGAACGTTTCTCCGTAGGATGGATATCCACGGGGATGCCCCGGCCGTTGTCTTTCACGGTTACATAGCCATCGGTGTGGAGGACCACCTCAATGTAGTTGCAGTAGCCTGCCATGGCCTCGTCAATGGAGTTATCAACCACTTCAAAGACGAGGTGGTGAAGGCCTTTTACGCCGACGTCCCCAATGTACATGGCGGGGCGTTTGCGTACAGCCTCTAAGCCTTCCAACACCTGAATGGAAGCAGCTGTGTAATCACTTTCAGCGGTAGAAGGAGAAGGGGTGAAGAGGGTTTCTTCCGCGCTCACAAGGCAAAGTTACAAAACCGCTATCTTCGCCTTATGGAACTGAGCTGGGGTTTTAGTTATGAGGTTCTTCCCTGGGAGGCGCTTCCTCCTGAGGAGCAGGCGCTTTTAGAGCAGGCGCAGGCGGCGGCTCAGAGGGCTTATGCGCCGTATTCGGGTTTTGCCGTGGGGGCTGCGGTTCGCCTAAGGGATGGCTCCATCTTCACGGGCAATAATCAGGAGAACCTGGCTTATCCCAGTGGGTTATGTGCGGAGCGGGTAGTGCTTTTTCAGGTGGGAGCCTTAGGGAAGGCCCCCCAGATAGAGGCCTTAGCCGTGTATGCCCCAAAAGGAGCAGAGGTGGCTTTTCCCTGTGGCGCCTGTAGGCAGGTTATGCTGGAATACGAGCAGATGAATCATCGGCCTTGGACCCTTATCTTTGCCGGGGCTGCTGCACATGTATATCGTATGAAGGGCGTTTCGCTACTCCTACCATTGGCTTTCGTATGGAAACGATCGTGAGCACAGACCTCCGCAAGGCAGCGGATTATTTACGCGCAGGTGAAGTCATCGCTATTCCCACAGAGACTGTTTATGGGTTAGCCGCTCATGCTCTGGACCCCCAAGCCGTGGAAAAAATCTTCCGCCTCAAAGGCCGCCCTTTTTCGGACCCTCTCATTGTTCATGTGGCTGATGTAGAGCGGGTCCCCCCCCTGGTTGCGGCTTTACCGCTATGGGCCGAAAAGCTGATGAACCTCTTTTGGCCAGGCCCCCTCACTATCATTTTGCCTAAGAGCGCGCAAGTGCCAGACCTAACTACAGGGGGCTTACCTACTGTGGCGCTGCGCTGCCCTAAGCATCCTTTGACCCGAGCCCTCTTAGAGTCGCTTCCTTTTCCCTTGGCGGCCCCCAGCGCCAATCCCTTCGGAAGAATCAGCCCCACAACCCCAGCCCACGTACTGGAATACTTTGAAGGGCAGATACCTTTTATCTTAGACGGCGGCCCCTGCGAAACCGGCATAGAATCCACCATTCTCGGCGAAGAGAATGGCCGGCTCGTGATCTACCGCCCTGGCGCCATCACCAAAGAAACCCTGGAAGAAGTCCTAGACACCAAAATCGGCTACCGCCTCCACACCAAAAGCCAGCCCCAAGCCCCAGGTCAGTTTCCCAAGCATTACGCCCCCTCTAAGCCCCTCCTTTACGGCTGGCAAGACCCACCCCTTGAACCCAACGCCTCCATCGTCCTCTTTGAAGATGAAACAGACGAGAGCGAGCACCCCTACGTGCATACACTTTCTCCCTCTGGCACCTTAGAGGAGGCCGCCCAGCGCCTATACCAAGTCCTCCACGCCTGCGAAAAAGACCCCACCGAATATATTCTCTTCCAGCAGGTTCCCCAAGAAGGTCTTGGCTTGGCCCTGCACGATAGGCTTCGCCGCGCCCATCATCCCAGTGTTTTCACCATTGGGCACAGCAACCATCCCTGGGAGCTTTTCCTGGACCTTTTGCGCTACTACGAGATTGGCGCTATTTTAGACCTACGTCGCAAGCCTACCTCCGCCATCGCCCCCCACTTTAGCCAGGCCATCCTCCAAAAAGCCCTCACCAAAGAAGGTATCCTCTATGACTGGCAGCCTGTACCAAACCGAGTGCTCTTCTCCTTAGAAAAGCTCATGGCCCGAGCCCCGCGCGTCGCCCTCCTCTGCGCCGAAGCCGACCCCACCAAATGCCACCGCTACAAAGAATCCGACGAACTCACCGAAAAAGGCTTCGCCGTCTTCCATATTTACCCTAACTACACCCTCCGCCTACATAAGGCCGAACTCAGCCTTCCCTTTGAAGAATAGCCTCGCCCAAAAGAGTTTCCTGCCAAGCATCTAAGTAGGCTTGCACTTCCCGCCGATGGGTGAAAATCACCCAAGTAGCTTCCCCAAAGTGCCGCCGCAGATTTTCCAATATCTCGGCAATTTTCTGACTATCCAGCGGGGCGAAGGGATCATCTAATAAAAGCACCTGAGGCCGCCGAATGAGGGTTAAAGCCAAGGCTAACCTCTGACGCTGCCCCCCGGATACTTGCTGCCCCCACTCGCCTATCGGCGTCAAAATGCCCTTGGGTAGGTGCCGCACTTCCTCCGCTAAGCCCGCCCACTCCAAAGCCTGCCAAATCTCCTTCCAAGAAGCCTCTGGCTTCACCAGCCGAAAATTATCCGCTATGCTCCCCTCAAAAAGTACGGGCTCCTGCGGCACATACCCTACATAGCTTCGCAAAACCTTCAGACTATAACTTCTCAGGGGCCTATCCCCCAGCCATATCTGACCTTCGGTGGGGTCCATTTGCCGCACTAAGAGCCGAGCCAGCGTGGTCTTTCCGGTGCCGAGCGGCGCGCCGATGCCTAAGTGCTCACCCGCCTTCACCGCTCCATACAGTCCCCGAAATACCCATGGCCCCCCCTCCTGATAGCAATAGCCCAAATTCTCCCAGCGGTACGCCGGCAACGCCGGCAAAATAGACACCGACGGATACGAAATCGCCCCCTCCACCGCCAAAACCGACAAAAGCCGCTCCGCACTCGCCCGAGCCTGCTGCACCAAACTAAATAACCATCCCAAAGCCCCCATCGGGAAAAGCAGCTGAAGCAAATACAAGCTGAAAGCACTTATGGTCCCCAACGTTTCTCGTCCTTGCATCACCTCATAGCCCCCATACAAAAGCACGATAGTCATGCTCAGCCCGATAAAGAGATAACTCATGGGCTGAAGGTAGGCTTCTACGCGAGCTACGGATAGCGAGGCTTGCCGATAGGCCTCGGAGCGGCGCTCCATTTCTTGCCGGAGAAACTCCGGTTTGGCGAGTGCTTTCAGCGCACGCAAATAGGGAAAGACCTGCTGGACAAAGCCACTCAGATGCGCAAAGGCCGCTTGCTGCGCATGGCCTAAACGCAGCGCTTTCTGCCGAAGGTAGTAAGTGAGAAACGGCAGGGCGACCAGCGGCAAAAGGGCGGCCAGTCCCAGAGTCGGCGCCGTGAGCAGCATGAGCGTCCCAGTAAAAACTAAGAGCGCTAAGGCATTGAGCCCATAAAGGATGACCGGCCCTGTGAAGTTTCGGATGCGATTGAGGTCCTCCGTGAAGTAGGTCAGGAGCTCGCCCCCAGAAAAGCGCCGCAGGGTCAGCAGGTCCCAGCTCAAAAGACGTTCTACCAATTCAGCCCGCTGGGCATTTTCTACTCGGCGGCTAAGAACCACCAGCGTCTGACGCATGCCTACCATTAGCGCTCCGCGCACCAGCGCCACCCCCAGGATGCTCCCTAAGAGCAGCACCACCTCCTTCCTATGCGCTAAAAGCCCCCCCGCCCGCGCAAAAACGACCAGTTTATCTATAAGATGACCCGTCGCCCACGGCGCATATAGGGCCAGCCCATTGACCGCCAGCACAAAAAATACCCCCCACAAAAAAAGCCGCCACTCCCGACGATAATAAGGCCCTAAAAGCCGAAGTAGACTCCGCACAGCGAGCAAAGTTAGGCGCGCTCCCGCTGGACCACTTCCCGCCCTATCGCCACCGCCCGATAATACGCATCACAGCCCGACCCTGCTACCACCTTTAGCTCATCCAGCGCGACAAACCCATCTACCCCCACCTCTCCCCGCACCTCCACCCATACAATAGAAAATATAAGCAGCCGAGTTTGATTCACTTGCAAAAGGTGCTCCTCACTAAAACGGAGCAGCGCCCGCACAGGACTCTCCCTTAAAACCGGCAGCGGAACCCCCTCCACCCATTCCACCTCCAGCCCCGCATACTCCAGCTCACTCTCCGTCGCAGGAATGTGATGATGCGTGCGGTGAGCCCGTTTGTAGAAGCTTTCTGTAACGGCATTCATCGTTGCGTAGGGATAGCTGAGAAGATTTTCGTAGGTATGGCGAGGAACTTTCGTAGGTCGTAGTAGAAACCCCACATATGGCGGCGAAGAGCCTATATGCAGACCAGAGTTGAAGATAGCCGCATTATACACGCCGGCCGGCGAGCGTGTAATGAGGAGATTGAGGTTCTTGAAGCCTACGAGGGAATTGATGAAGTTGATCCGCCAGGCTTTATCGGCCTGCAGGATGTCTCTTTCGGAGTACACGGGCATAAGTCAGAGTGGTCTTAGACTATGCATGCCGCCGTCAATGTGGAAGATTTCGCCGGTGATCCAGCTGCTGTGGGGTGAGAGGAGGAAAGCGATCAGGTGGGCTATATCGGCGGGGGTGCCGAAACGTTTGAGGGGATGACGCTGTGCGGCTTGAGTTTGTTTTTCGGGGGTATTGAGGAGCTTTTCAGCGAGAGGAGTGTTGGTCAAGGAAGGGGCGACGGCATTCACTCGGATGGTAGGCGCCCACTCAGCAGCTAAGCTGCGGGTAAGCCCCTCAATAGCTCCCTTCGCCGAAGCAATGCTCGCATGAAATGGCATCCCTGTCTGCACCGCCACGGTACTCATTAGCACCACACTCGCCCCCTCTGCCTGCCGCAAAAGCCCATACACCGCCTGCAAGGTCTTCACCGCCCCTAAAAAGTTCAGCTCCCACTCCGACCGAAACTGCGCCTCCGAAATCATGTGAAACGGCTTCAGCTGAATAGACCCCGGCAAATACACCACCCCATGCAAAGGCCCTGACAACGATGGCAAAGCATCCTTCAAAATATCCCCCGCATAATGCTCAACTTCTCCCGGCAGATCGCGCCGCTCCCGAGAAAAAACAATAACCTCATGCCCCGCACTCAGTAAAATATCCACCAGCGCCCTCCCAATCCCCGTACTACCTCCTACTAAAAAATACCGCATGTCCAGAATAACAAAATTTGGCCCTCTGCCCGACCCTTCTCCTTGCTGCTGGCTCGCCCCCCTCTGAAAAGAGCTCAAGAAGTCCAAACTGCCCAAACTCCAGCTTAGAACGTATCTTTACACCCCCTTATGCAAGAGGAAGTCCTACCAGATATTGCCGAAAGCGATCTGGAGACGTTCTTTCAGATTATGCATGCGGTGTATGGGTATGATTTTCGGGAATATGCTCGGGCCTCGGTACTGCGGCGATTGGGCACCATCTTCAAGAAATATGGTCTACCCGATATGAAAGCTCTCAACCAGCGCCTTCTAAAACAGCGGGATTTTTTTGAGACCTTTCTTCATGAATTTCGGATTGGGGCTACGGAGCTTTTTCGGGACCCTTCGGCCTGGGTGGCCTTGCGCAAGCAAGTCTTACCCCTTTTTATGGCTAACCAGCAAATTCGCATCTGGCACGCCGGCGCCTCCACCGGCGAAGAGGTTCTCTCCTTAGCCATCCTCCTCACCGAAATAGGCCTTTACCCCCGCAGCCAAATCTACGCTACCGACATTGACCCAAAAACCCTCCAAATCGCCCCCAAAGCCCGATACCCCCTCCGCCATAAACGGCTCTACATGGAAAACTTCCAACAAGTCCTGCCCGATGTCCCCTTCTCCAAATACGCCCGTGAAGAAGGCAACGAACTCGTCTTTGACCCCCAGCTCCTCCAAAACGTCCGCTTCCTCCGACACAACCTCGTCAGCGACGAACCCTTCTCCCGCTTTGAAATGATCCTGTGCCGAAATGTCCTGATTTACTTTACGCCCGAGCTGCAAGATCGGGTCATTCGGAAGTTCATCCAAGCCTTAGTGCCTGGCGGTATCCTGATGATTGGCACCAAAGAGTCTCTTTTCTGGTGCAAAGAAGCAGAAAAAGCTTTCGTCCCCATCAACAGCATAGAGCGGCTATACCGACGACAGGCATGAAGTCCGAAGCTCCCTACTTATGGATAATTGGCGGCTCTGCCGGTAGCTTCACCCCCCTGCGGCAAGCCCTCCTCAACCTCCCCTATGACCCCGATATGACTATTGTCTTATGTCTGCACCGACTCAAACAAGCCCGCTTCCAGATTACCGATGCTTTCCTGCGCATCAAAGGTTGGCGGGTGGCTGAACCCGACGATAAAACGCCCATTGAAGGCGGATGTATCTACATTGCGCCCGCTGACTATCACCTTCTCATAGAAAAAGAGGGGTATTTCAGCCTCTCTGTAGAAGAACCTGTACACTTTTCCCGGCCCAGCATAGATGTTACCATGTTTTCGCTTATTCAGGCGGGCTGGCCTCGGGCCGGGGGCATCCTCCTCTCCGGCGCGAATAAAGACGGCGCCCAGGGCCTCTTCAAGATGTACCAGGTTGGCTACTTCACGGCTGTGCAAGACCCCGCCGACGCCGAAGTCCCCCACATGCCCACCGCCGCCCTCGCGCTCTTCACCCCACATGAGGTTTTCCCCATTTCCACCCTCCCCCACCTCCTCACCCAAAAACCTATCCCCCCCAAATAACCAACCCACCACGCCCCACTCACCCCCCCCTACAATATTCCGCCAAAATAAACGGCTTACTCACCCCCGGCCCCGGCATAAATACCTCCCAACGATACACCTCCCACTCCTCCGGAATCGGTGGAAAGTACGTATCTCCCTCCACCTCCGCCATCACCCAAGAAAGATATAACCGCTCCAAACTGGGAAGCTCCAATGCCCGGCGAAAAATCTCCTCCCCCCCCGCAAAGAAAACCGGCTTTTGCGCCTCAGGCAAAGCCTCCAGAAGCGCGTCCCAGGAAGGAAATATACGCACCCCACCCGTTTCCGGCGGGACCTGTAAATGGCGGGAAAGCACCCACAACGTTCGCCCCGGCAAAGCCGGCCGCCTTAGCGACTCATAGGTGCGCCGCCCCATCACCAAAATGCCCCCCCACGTAAGCTCCCGAAATAGCCTCAGCTCCATAGGAATATACCACGGCAACCGCCCCTTCCATCCGATTACCCCCCGTGGCCAGCTCAGAGCCGCTATAAGCGCTTGCTTCCACCTCCAATCAACGCTCTCCGGGTGGAGAGTATGAGAGCTTAGCACCATTTGGACTTATAACCCTTCGGAAAATCAGAAGCTCGTCTTTGTCGTAAATGAGCTGCCATTTCGGAGAGTGGCTGAGGTAGTCTATAAGTGCCTCGTAATCTTTTACTCCAACGGGCCATGGATTAGTCTCTCCACGTAAAAGAGCAATGTACTCCGTACGAGGATCAATACAAACGGGGCTCTCCTCACCCACCTGATCGCAAAAGCCTATATGAAACTGCCGCCCAGGCCGGGGGGGTAAATGCGGAAGGAGTCGGCTCACCGCCATAACATAACCTGTATCTGGTATGATAGCCAGACCCTCATGTATTTCTTTGTACCTATAAGGCGAAACGTAATGTGCATACCTGTACCATACCATCTGTTCGGGAGAATACCACTTCGAAACTCTATTCTTCATAAGATACAAATTCCAAATGTGAGTCATAAGAACCACCATCACCGCCAGAATAGCCCTTCTATTTTTAGGCACCTGAGCCAACCAAATAGCTAAGGCTAATGGAATATAAGCAGCATACTCCATGCTATACTGAGATAATGTTCCCCAAACTTGGTAGTCATAAGCCAAACTTTTATACAACAGAATCGGGATAATGGGAATAAGCAGCAGAGGCATCCATCCAAAAGCCCATCCACCACATAAAATGACAGAGAGGTAGGTTTCCGACTTTATACCTACATAGGCTGGATCACAATGAGGGGATTCCCACAAAAAAGCCCACATATAGTACCAGTTCTTAATCAAATACTTAACCTTCTGGATAGCCGTCTCGGCGTAATGAGTAGGATTCGTAGGATTGTCAGACCATAAATACCGATACATAGTCGAGAAGCGGGATGAAGAATGATAGTATTTTTCAAAATACGCATTCAAAAGAAATGAGACGATAACTGCAATGATGCTTATCAAGAGCATATAAAGGGAATAACGCCTAAGTAGCTCATCCTTTTTATGGTACAAGTAGAGGAAAATAAAGACAAATACGAGCCAGATGGAGATGGTATGCTTTGAAAATAGAGCCACGAGGGTCAGGGCGAATAGGAGGAGTCTCTTTTTTGTTTCTAATGCGTAGAATATCCAGGGGACCATGCAAGCACCCAGGATTTCGGGATGGACATCATAGGCAAGGGCGCTATAAATGCCCCACATTCCCCAGTAGTGCAGCATGGAGAGCCATGCGAGGTCTCCGATTTTCCGCCGCGCATAGGCGTATATGCCCCACGCCCCCATGCCAATACCCAGCCACTGATAAGCTAAAATACCCCATATCCCACCCAACCAGTAAAATGGAAGCCCTAAAATGTAGACTGCATAAAAGATATGCGGTACATCTCCGGAGTGATACACCGTTCCTAAGAACTTGCCCTGGGAGATATTCTCAAACATGCCCAAGACATAACCCGCATCATACCCGTAAGTCCGAAAGTTATAGTGATTCGGAAAGGTAACGAGGGCTGTTATGACCATTCCGGCTATCCATGTTAGCCAGGCCAGGAGCCTTGGGACAGACGGGTGATTGAGCCACTTAGGCGCGGAAACAAGATTGGAGAAAGGCATTTTCATGCTGGGGCAAAGTTATTGGCTGGGTGGGATAGCTACCAGCCACATAGCCAATATGACCTGCCTCCTCAAGGAGAGTGAATGCGCAATCCCCTCCAAAAGTCCAAGTCGCAGGGTAGAGAAACTCAGACGGCTCAGTTTGCAATAACTCCTCTATTTTTTCAGAGAGCCCCTCTAAGAAGCGGAGCAGGCTTTACTATCGTAACTTTGTACGGATGCCCGCGAGGATAGTGTATTTAGACTATGCGGCTTCGACGCCGCTGGACCCTGAAGTTTTAGAAGTGATGCGTCCGTATTTAGAGGCGGTGGGGAATCCTTCTTCTACGCATGCGGCGGGGCGATTTTTACGCACGGCGCTGGAAGAAGCCCGCCAAACCATAGCCGACCTGCTGGGAGCGGCCCCGGGCGAGATCGTTTTCACCAGCGGCGGCACCGAAGCCGACAACCATGCCCTCCGTAAAGCCGTAGATACCTTCGGTATATCTACAATCCTCTTCAACCCCACCGAGCATCATGCCGTCCTGCACACCATAGAGGACTTAGCTCACCAGGGAAAAATAGAAGCTCACCCCATAGCCATTGACACCTATGGGCGAATAAACCTCAATCACTTGGAGGAGCTTCTCAAAAAACACCCGAAGACGCTGGTGAGCGTGATGTATGCCAATAATGAGATTGGAACCCTGCAGCCAGTAAGAGAGATAGCTGCGCTCTGCCAGCAGTATGGGGCGCTGTATCACTGTGATACGGTGCAGGTGATGGGATTGGGATGGGTGCGCGTGGATGAATGGCCGGTGGATTTTATAGCGGCGTCGGCACATAAGTTTTACGGGCCGAAGGGTGTGGGATTTATGTATCGGCGGCGACCTATCAAGAGTTTTATCACTGGGGGTGCGCAGGAGCGGGGACAACGGGCCGGCACAGAAAACATAGCCAGCATCGTAGGTATGGCCTTCGCCCTCCAAAAAGCCTACAAGCAAAAAGACTCTTACCTTAAGCATCTCTCTACCCTTAAGGCCGAAGCGCTTTCTCTTTTGCAGACTCTCCTGCCTGAGGCGCGCATCAACGGCGATCCCAGCCCAGAAGGAAGCCATCCGGGGATTTTGAACTTTTACCTTCCGCCAGAGAAGGCGGATGATCTGCTTTTAGTGCATTTGGACTTAGCGGGGGTGTGTGCGTCCGGCACTTCCGCATGTGCATCGGGGAGTGGGCACCCGTCCCATGTTTTGGAAGCCTTAGGTCTGCCTGCGGAAGCCGCTATGCGAGCAGTTCGGCTCTCCTGGGGTTGGGGCACAGAAAAAACTCACCTGGAGCTGGCTATTCAGACCCTTCGCCAGAGCCTTCTTTCACCTACTGCGTAGGTTATGCAGGTACCTTATTTGGAGCGGTACGAGATTTTGCAGACGCTGGGCCAGGGCGGCATGGGGGTGGTCTATCTCGCCCGTCAGAAAAAGCTAGACCGTTTAGTGGCGATAAAGGCGATTAGCCCCTATCTTGCGCAGGAGCCGGAAGTCCGGGAACGGTTCGCTGCGGAAGCCAGTGTGCTGGCCCGCCTCTCCCATCCGAATATCGTTACGCTTTACGACTACATTGAGGAGCCGGACGCCCTCTACCTGGTAATGGAGTATGTAGAGGGGAAGCCTCTCTCCGAAATCCTCAAGGCCGGCCCCCTCCCCTTAGAGAGTATTCGGAAATATTTCACGCAGATTTTGGATGCCTTTGCCTATGCCCACAGTAAGGGCGTTATTCATCGCGACATAAAGCCCTCTAATATCATCATTACCTCGCACGGGCAAGTCAAAATCCTGGATTTTGGAGTAGCTAAGATCCTATCCTCGGACCACAGTCAAACCCGGACGGGCATGCGGCTGGGTACCCTCATGTACATGAGCCCCGAGCAAGTCAAGGGAGAAAAAAACCTTGATGCCCGATCGGACATTTACTCGCTGGGGGTGGTGCTTTTTGAGATGCTCACCGGCAAGCCCCCTTATAATCCAGAGCTGGGGGAGTTTGAGATGAGCCTACGGATCGTTCGGGAGCCCCTTTTTGATCTTAGTCATCCGCCTGCGAACATCCCTCAGAAGATTTTAGAGGTCATCCTGCATGCTACGGAAAAGAATCCCGAGCATCGCTTTTCTTCCTGTGCGGAGTTTCGGGAGGCTTTAGAGGGGGCTTTTCAAGAGGGTATTTCGTCGCCCATACCCCCTACGGAGGTAACGCCGGCCTTACCTGCCCCGACCTCAAAAGACCGAAAGAAGTTCTGGATAAAGATAGGTGGAGGGATAGCCGTGTTCATTCTTGGTGGGATAGTTCTGCTCACTTTTTGGTGGGAAAGGCGGGCTTCCAAGGGCGCTACTGCCTTAGCCGATAGCCTTGGAGCTGATACCTCCTCAGTAGCCTTGGATGTCTATGATACGTTAACCGTCCCTTCTGGGGCTTCCGATAGCGGCCTTTCAGAGGGGAGCTCCCAGAAAGCTTCCACAAACCAGGGGACTTCCCCAAAATCCCCTCCACCCTCCACAACTCCCCCAGTTACTTCTTCTCCCCGAAAGTCTTCTCCTTCCAAGCAGCCTACCTCCGCCCCGCCCCCTCCTTCTCCAGCCGATACCTCACCCCAAGCGCATCCCCCCACCCACACACCCTCTTTCCAAGAAGCCCTCAAAGTAGAAGTTCAAAACTTCCAAAAACACGGAATCCTCCAAGTCAAAGCCGATCTGATTTTGACCAACTCCTCCCCCCGGGACTGGAAAAATATCCAGATCATAGTGCGCTTTATCAATAAGGAGGGCAAAGTGAAGCGGACAGAGACCTTACAAGTACCTGAGATGCTCCCCTACGGCCGATGGGAAAAGAAGCTGGATTACTTAGTAGGGGGCACGGCCCGTATAGAGGCTGAGGTAGTAGCTGCAGAGCCGGGTCCTTAAGGAATGCGATCCTACTGGAAAGCGTCTCATAGTCCTGCCTATAACTATTTTCTGGGCATAGTTCTGCTGGTGGGGTATGAAGGGCTTATTCGGTTGGCGCCCACAGGAGCCTCGGTAGGCAGAAACCTTATAGACTTGTGGGTACGATGGGTTTTCCATAGAGTGGAGCCGTATCATTGGGTTTTGTCGCTGGGAGTGGTTCTGATGGGGCTGGCGTATGTGTATTTGATTCGGCGGGACCGAGGGACCCTCTATGCGTGGGTATTTGGGCTGATGCTGGTAGAAAGTGCGGTGTGGGCCTATGGGGTGTGGCGGTTTTTGCCCATGCTCATGCAGCAGGTGGCGGCCCCCGCAGCCCAACTCAGCTTGCCTTCGGAAACGTTACATGCGCTGGCGCTATGTATGGGGGCCGGGTTTTATGAGGAGCTTTTTTTTCGGGTGCTATTGGTGGAGGGGCTTATCTGGGTTTTCACAGGCTTGCGCCCTCAGAAGGCCCACTCGGGACATATCATAGCGAGCTGGATAGTTTCAGCAGGGGTTTTTTCAGCGTTACACTTTGTTCATGAGCCTTTTAGCTGGTATGCGTTCTGGTATCGGGGAGCTTTTGGGCTGGTGATGAGTGGGCTGTACTTAGTGCGGGGTTTTGGGATAGCGGCATGGACGCATGCGCTGTATGATGTAGCGGTCTTGTGGCTGTGATATGATGCGGCTGGCTCAGGTGTGGGCAGGAGAAGAGTTGGAAAAAGTCTGGGAGAGAGCCGGATTATTGGTGGGGAGGCGGGAACCCCCTTCAGCTGTGGTGCAGGTGAGCTGGGATAGTCGGCTTATTCGGCCTGGGGAGGGGAACCTCTTCCTATCGCTGCGAGCGCTGCGAGATGGACATGCGTTTATTGGGGAAGCGCTATCGCGGGGGGCTTCAGCCGCCCTCATGGAAAAGGCCCTCTCCTTTCCGGGTTGGATCGTAAAAGACACTTGGCAAGCCCTTTATGCATGGGCCGCCGCCTGGCGAGAAAAACTGCATTATCCCCTGGTAGCTATCACAGGAGGAGCTGGCAAAACCTGGATTAAAGAGTGGCTATATCAGCTTTTAGACCCGTGGCCTGTCTCTCGTAGCCCGCATAGTTTTAATAGCCGATTAGGTATCCCTCTGAGCATTCTGAGTTTTCCCGCTGATGGTCGGGTGGGGCTTGTAGAGGTAGCTATTACCCAGCCTGACGAAATGCCCCCCCGAGCCAGCCTCATTCGGCCTCAGTATGCTATCTGGACCCCTATCACCGATGAACATATTCAAAACTTTGGCTCCGTAGAAAAACTTTTTTCTGCTTATACTCCGCTTTTGCGGGATTGCAAATGGATAGTAGCGTGGGAAGATAGGAGGATATGGGGTTTAGTGTCGGATTTCGGGGGGCGGTGGTTTTGGGTGGGGGAAGGGGAGGGGGTGCAGTTTCAGGTTGTAGGGCGGGAGGGCCGGTGGGTCTGGTGGCAGCCGCTGGGAGGAGAGGTGCAGAAGCTGGAGCTACCTAATGAGAGTCTGATAGCCCAGCAAAATGCTCTCATAGCCGCGGCTGCTGCGGTTTTGCTGGCTCTTTCTCCACAAAAGGTGGCGCAGAAGTTAGCTTACCTTTCTCCTTTGCCGCATCGGCGGGAGTGGCTACAGCTGGATAGCAATAGGTACCTCCTCAATGACAGCTATCATGGGGATGTATCTTCGGCGGGAGAGCTGATTGAGGAGTTTGCCCGAATGCCTTTCAAGAAAAAGGCAGTTATTTTAGGGGGACTTTCGCCATATACAGCAGAGGCTCACAAGCCTGTGGTTGAACGGTTGCAAGCATATTTTTCGCCGCAGCAGGTGCATCTGATTGGGAGAGAGTGGGCGCCTTATGCCTGGGGAAGGTACTATGAGGATGTAGAGACCTTTGTGCGGCAAGGCGTTTTGGAGGGAGAAGCTATACTACTGAAAGGCGGTTATCGGTATCGGCTCTTTGAGAAGGTTCTGCCCGTGCTTTTGGGGCGAACCGTTGGTCCCATTTTGCGGGTGGATTTAGCGGCGATGCAAGCGAATTTTCGGCGATTGCGGGCGGAGCTTCCTCCTTCTACCCGAATTATAGCCGTTCTCAAGGCAGAAGCGTATGGGCAGGGCGGATCGGTGATTAGTGCCTTTTTGGCTCGGCAGGGGGTGGCAGGAGCTGCTGTAGCATTTATTCCTGAGGCGCTGGCTCTCAGAAAGGCCGGCTTTGCTTTGCCGATATGGGTCTTTTACCCGGATGCGTACGTTACGCAGGAGGCCATAACGGCCAACTTGGAGATGGCGGTGGGGACCTGGCAGGCCCTTCGCACCTGGGGAGAGCATACCCCCATCCACATAGAGATAGATACCGGCATGGGACGCATGGGGTTCCCTCCGGAGGAGGTGGGGGAAGTCTTAGACTACCTTCGGGCGCACCCGGAGGTGCGGGTGGTGGGGGTTTTTAGCCACTTAGCTCTGCCGGAGCAGCCCGAAAATGCGCTTACCCAACGCCAGCTGCGCATCTTTGAGGAAGTAGTACGGGCTTTCAAGGCGGCGTATCCAGAGGTGGTGGCGAGCCTTTTGAGTACGGGAGGAATTTTGCATTTGGGGCGGCGAGCCGCGTATGATGCTGTGCGGGTGGGGATCGGTCTGTATGGCGCCGTAGAGGGTCTAACGGAAGCTACGGCTTTATATGCTCCCATTTTGCGCCTGTGGGAACCTCCCCAAGAGACTTGGCTCAATTACGGCTTTTCTGCCCGGGTGGAGGCTGGCACGCGCATAGCGACTATAGCGATTGGATATGGGGATGGGCTTTTGCGCTCATGGGCCCAATCCCCCGAAGCCCGCGTGTATCTGCGCGGCCAACCCTTGCGCGTTTTACCCCCGCTCAACATGGACTTGATGCTGGCTGCTTTGCCCCCTAACCTCCCCGCTGCCGAAGGCGACCTCGTAGAAATCTGGGGACCTACCCAGCCCCTCCGCATCTTTGCCCAGAAATGCCAAACCATTCCCTACGAGGTACTGGTACGGCTCTCCGCGCGTATCCGCCGCATTTACGAGTGGGGTACCTGAAAGCTATCTTACTTTGGCTTAGCCTTTCTGGGGCCACATTCAGCCAGAATAAAGACTCGCTGGCCTGTGTGCGATTTTTACAGCGAGAAACGACGCGGTTATGTCGGTTTGAGGGGCGGGGCTTTGCAGGTAAAGGCTATCAGAAAGCCGCTCGCTATCTATATCAGCGCTTCCACCGAATGGGTTATGCCGTACAGGTGGATACTTTTCGGCATACGGTGCGGTATGTGGAAAGGGCTTCCCTTCGTCCCGTGGGGGGCCGCCCCTGGAAAGTAGGCATAGACTTTTGGCCGCACCCCAGCGGTCCCCCCATAGAAGGCACCTATGAAGTAACCCTCATCCCCCAGCGCGGAAAGCTCTGGCTCCTCCCCGACACCCTCTCCTTAGCCTCCGCCTTCCCCCAAGCCCTCTCCCATCGAGTCGCAGGCATCTTACGACCAGTCAAAAAAGTAACGGCTACCTATGCCGAAGACCCCCTTCCATTTGCCCTTATAGATATAGCCCAGCCGTGCACAGCAGGAGAAAACCTGAAAATTTTCATCAAAGTCCGGCATGCGGAGGTGGAGAACTATAACATTCTCGCCGGAAGGCCGGGCATGCAGGACAGTTTATGGATTGTAGGGGCACATTATGATCATTTAGGGCGGGTAGGGCAAACTGTTTTCTGGGGGGCTAATGACAATGCTTCGGGTGTAGCGTTTATGCTGCTGCTGGCGAAGCGGCTGAGGGAGGAGAGGCTCCCTTATGGGGTCTTATTTGTGGCGTTTGGGGGTGAGGAGGCGGGGCTTTTGGGCTCGTACTACTTTGTGGGGCGGCATGGAATGGAGCTGACTCGCCTAAGGGGGATGCTCAACTTTGATCTTTTGGGTTTTGGGGAGAGAGGGGTAGCGGTGGTGGGAGCTGCGGATCAGGAAGGTTTCTGGGGGATGGTAGTGCGGCATCGGCCCCCAGAGCTGGCCGACATACCGCATCTTTTACGGCCGAATGCTCCCAATAGCGATCACTATCCTTTTCGGGAAAAGGGCTATCCCGCTCTCTTCTTTTATCTGCAAGGGGGGCCGGGGTATTACCATGATCCTTTGGACCGCCCAGAGACGCTCTCTTGGCACGGCGCCTACAGCCTCCTGCGATGGATAGAAGCCCTGCTCAAAGCCGATTAGAGCACAAGACCCCAGCCATTTCTACGACGAGAGCTTTTCGTCAAGGATGCGCCCTAATCCCATAGGATGAAGGTAGAGGCTATTCTGCAAACCGCCGGGCTTGGTTTCCACCGCAGCCCTAATATCATTTCGATGCAAAGAGTTTCTGAATGCGAGTCGGTGGTATTTTGTGGGGCCGCCGCCCGCCTTCGGCGGGCGGCGGCCCCGTGCCGAAGCGGCGGCCAGCCCGCAGGGC
>Ga0272445_1001473_pt1 | contig 18120 bp, 17 predicted proteins | sample YNPCB0031_FD_194404 | JGI IMG/M metagenome (GOLD analysis project Ga0272445, IMG submission 194404) | Hot spring sediment microbial communities from Yellowstone National Park, WY, United States - YNP-CB-003-1 | ecosystem: Environmental > Aquatic > Thermal springs > Hot (42-90C) > Sediment... | reverse complement strand
AGAAGCCCTCTTTCGCTCTAAAACCTTCGCCGAATGGGAAGCTCTCCTCCAAAATACCGCCTTTTGCATCTCCCCTATCTATACCTTCGCCGAAGCCATCCAAAAACCTTGGAGCTCCCAAGCCTGGCACGAAAACTTCTTGACCTTCTCCGAGAGCGTCAGCTACCAGGGACAAATCCCACAAGTCGGCGCAGACAATACTTCCCTCCGATATGCCTTGCACCTTCCCGAAAGCTTATTCTCCTAAGCTAAAAAGCCTATCACCTCTTCCCGAAGCGGGCTTCCAGCCTCCCACAAGATGTGGAAAATTGCTCAAGCAAGTATCCGTGGATTTACCTAACTTTGCCGCACATGCGGCCTCTGTTCTTAGGAGGAACTATCTTGGGATGGGTGGCTCTCTGCTTTGGTCAAGGTGAGGGGCCTTCCTTGCGACGTATAGAGCGCTGGTATGAGCTCGGTTGGTATGAAAAAATCATCCATGCCTCTCAACGTAATGGAATAGCTTTTCAGGGGGAAAGGCTCTTTTATTTAGCCAGTGCTTACTACAGGGTAGGTCAGCGGGAGGCCGCCCTTCATACTTACCGGCAAGCTTTTGGTGGGATGCCTGAGGCAGAAGCTGTATTCCACTTGGAGTATGCCCGTCTCTTGCACGAGAAGGGGGATTGGGTCAAAGCCCGCCAGCAGTATCAGATAGCCCTGGAGAAAGGCGCACCTGCTCAGGAGATACAACTTTATCTGAGCTACCTTCAAAACGTTACGCAAGCCAGAGTAGATACCACCTACCGCTTAGAACGTCTTGCATTGGGGTGCAATGAGGGGCCTACGTATGCTGCTTACTTAGTGGAGGGGACCCTGTATTACACTCATCGTTGTGAGCGGCCTGGGTGTAAGGTTTATCCGACGGATGGCTATCCGTATGAGCAGGTGGGGGAGGTGCCTTTGCCGACTCGTTACCGGTATCATCAGGGCGTAGTGGGGTATCGTTCGCCTGATACGATTCTCCTGTACCTTTCCCGGGGTAAGGGAGGGATTTATTACATGGTTCGTACGGCGAGTGCGGAGGGTTGGACTCGTCCTCGGCGCTGGCCTCTTCTTCCTAAGCGCCCCCGAGGACAATATAGCGTTTGCGAGGACCCTAAGACAGGCGACTTGTACTTTGTGAGCGACCACGGTCAGAAAAGCGCTACGGGACGGGATATTTACCGCTTGCGGTCCTTAGGAGGAGGTCGGTATGCCCCTCCTGAAAAGCTCCCCATGCCCATCAATACGCCTTACGATGAAGATGCTCCCTTCATCGTAGAAGATACGTTCTACTTTGCCTCTCGTCGGCCGGAAAGCATGGGAGGTTATGACATTTTTTATGCGCTTCGGCAGGGTACCCGTGACTGGGGGCCTCCTATTCCCATGCCAGTGCCTATCAATAGTAGCGCTGATGATATTTACTACTATCCTTTTTCGCCGGAGGCGACGTATCTTTCCTCTGCTCGGGAGGGCCTGATGCAGGTGTATAAGGTACAGCGGTTGAAGCCCGAGCCTTTGCCTCCCCCTATCGTGCAGCGGGAAACTTTACCAGAAGCTCCCCCATCCCCCCGCCTATTAGTCATGACTGGCCGTATCTACGATGCCCGCACTCAGCAGGGCATCTCCGCCCAGATTGTTCTCGTGGACTCCGCCACCCAAAAGGAACTTATCGCCGCTTACGCTAACCCCGATGGAAGCTATCGGCTCTATCCTCCGCGCTCAGGTCGCTTCTACCTCTATGTCCAGGCGACGGGCTATATGACTTATGTGCAAGTGATCCACTTGCCAGAAATGCCGCCAGAGGAGCCCATTCAGCTTTCCATTCCGCTCTTTCCCATTGAGATGGAAGCCACCTTTCAGCTGAGGAATATTTACTTTGACTTCAATAGCGATCGGCTACGGCCTGAGTCCATACCTGAGCTGGAGCGGCTTTTACGACTCCTTCAGCAGAATCCGAACATTCGTATTCGCTTTTCAGGGCACACGGATAATATCGGTGGCGATAAGTATAATCAACAGCTTTCGGAGCGGCGGGCGCGAGCCGTTTATGAGTGGCTTAGGCAAAAGGGGGTTCATCCTATTCAGATGGAATATATTGGTTACGGGAAAACCCGCCCTATTGCCTCTAATGCTACCGAGGAGGGCCGCAGCCTCAATCGCCGCATTGAGATGGAGGTGGTCGGCATCCGAAAATCCGCAGGCCAAGCCGCTATAGAAAGCCAAACCCGATAATATCGCTGTTGTAGGTTACCTTTGTCAGATGCGGAAGGAAGGAGCCATCCGCGTTGCGGTAGTAGGGGGTATTCCCATTTATATTCACTGGAGTTTTGGGCTTCTCATTGCGTGGATTATCCTATCAGCCCTTTGGTACAGCGGGGGAAACTGGACTTTTGTGGGGTGGCGGTTACTTTTGGTGGGGGGGCTGGTGGTAAGCGTAATCCTGCATGAGCTGGGACATGCCTTTGCGGCGGCGGCCTTCCGGATACCGACTCGGGATATTACGATGTATCCTTTCGGGGGCGTGGCCTCCATTGAGAAGCTTCCCGAAAGTCCTCCGCAAGAGCTGGTTATTGCGCTAGCTGGCCCGCTTGTCAACTTCCTCATCACCGGTGTGATTGCTGCAGGACTTTTTTTAGGAGGAGTCTTCTGGGAAATGAAGCTAAGCTATTTTAGCCAGTATGAGCTCACCTTTTCAGAATACTTCGTCCAGCTTGCCGTGCTCAATACCTATTTAGCTCTCTTCAACCTCCTACCCGCTTTCCCAATGGATGGCGGGCGAGTACTCAGAGCTTTTTTAGCGATGCGCTTCCCCTATGCGCGGGCTACCTCTATTGCCGCCACCGTAGGACAGATCTTTGCGGTCTTCTTTGCACTCTTAGGTCTTTTTGGCAACCCTGTGCTCATCCTGATAGGCTTCTTTGTCTTTGTAGCCGCAGAAAACGAGAAGAAAGCTGTAGAGGGACAAACCCTGCTCAAGGGTATTGTTGCTCGGGATGCCGTGATGGTTCATTATCCTGTTTTGCCTGCGACAGCGCCCCTGCAAGCGGCGGTAGAGGCCCTTCTGAGTTCGCAGGCACGTTCTTTTCTGATTACGGACCCGCAGGGGAGGCCCGTGGGCTCCCTCTCCCGGGAGCAGCTGATTAGTGCCCTCCACGAAGGCATCCCCCTCTCTGCACCCATCACGCAAGTCATGAACGAACATCTCATTGCGGTAGATGCAAATACCCCCCTTAGTGAAGTCATGCGCATTTTACAGGCCGAGGACCTGCCCTTCGTCTTAGTAGAGGAGAAAACCGGCTCTACCCCCCTCCTCCTCGGAATCATTGATGCTGAAAATATCGCCGAATACCTGCTCATTAAGAAAGCACAGGAGGCCTTCGCCTCCTCCGTCAGCCCCTAAGGGGCTATCCACCATGCCGAATTTTGTTGTACCTTTGAGTTATGAGCATCACTACGCCTGTAGAGGTAGATAAGGTGGATTACTTTGATATAGAGAGCTTTTTGACCGAGGAGCAGCGGGCTATTCGGGATGCGGTTCGGCAATGGGTGCGCACCCGGCTGGTCCCAATTATTGATGATTACGCTCAGCGGGCGGAATGTCCTACGCATCTGATTCCGGAGATGGCTCAGTTAGGGCTTTTTGGGCCGTTTATTCCGGAGGAGTATGGTGGGGCGGGGCTGGATTATATTTCGTACGGCCTGATGATGCAGGAGCTGGAGGCAGGCGACTCTGGTATTCGTTCTATAGCTTCTGTGCAGGGCTCCCTTGTGATGTATCCGATTTGGAAGTTTGGTTCGGAGGTGCAGCGGCGCAAGTACCTTCCGCGTTTAGCTCGGGGCGAAATCATGGGATGCTTTGGCCTGACGGAGCCTAATCACGGCTCTAATCCCGCCGGCATGGAAACCCACTTTTATGAGGAGGGGGATTATTATGTGGTAACCGGCTCCAAGATGTGGATTTCCAATGCGCCTTTTGCGGATATAGCGATTGTATGGGCTAAGGACCCGGAGGGAGTGATTCGGGGGCTGATTGTGGAGCGGGGGATGGAGGGTTTTTCTACGCCGGAGATCCACCGCAAGTGGTCTTTACGGGCCAGTGCTACGGGGGAGATTGTGCTGGATCGGGTGCGGGTGCCGAAAGAGAACCTCCTACCGGGTGTGCAAGGCCTCAAAGGCCCCCTCTCCTGCCTCAATAGCGCACGTTACGGCATTGCGTGGGGCGCCATTGGAGCAGCCATAGACTGTTATCGCACCGCCCTGCAATATAGCTTAGAGCGCAAGCAGTTTGGCAAGCCTATTGCGGCCTTTCAGCTTACCCAAAAGAAACTGGCCGAGATGCTAACGGAAATCACGAAGGCGCAGCTTCTGGCCTTGCGGCTGGGCCAGCTCATGAATGAAGGCCGAGCCACCCCCGCCCAAATCTCCATGGCCAAACGCAACAATGTCGCTATGGCCTTAGAAGTTGCTCGCACCGCCCGCCAAATCCTCGGCGGCATGGGAATCGTCGGCGATTACCCCATCATGCGCCACATGATGAACTTAGAATCCGTCATCACCTACGAAGGCACCCACGAAATCCACCTCCTCATCACCGGCCAAGACATTACTAAGATTTCAGCCTTCGTCTGATTCATGACGGAGGAAACTCTCTCGCCTCCCTTGGAAAATCTCATAGAGGCTCTCCTCTTTGTCAATCCGAGTCCTTTATCTGCTGAGCTCCTCCAAAAGACTCTGAGCCACCTCCTGAGGCGCAGTATTTCGTTGGAGGAGCTTAGCGAAGCCATAGAGAGGCTGCGGGCCCGTTATGCCTCCACCAGCGTAGAGCTTATGGAAGTGGCGGGAGGGTATGCCTTGCGCACGCGTCCCGAATACGGAGCCCTCCTTGCTCAAGCGCTGGGCCTCCAAACCCCCATCCGCCTCTCCAAACCCCTCTTAGAGACGTTAGCCTTGATTGCCTACCATCAGCCTACGACTAAAGCCTTTGTCTCTCAAATCCGAGGTGCCCAAAGCGACTACGCGGTGGATAGGCTCTTAGAGCTGGAACTGATTGAGCCAGCGGGGCGCTTGGACCTTCCAGGCAAGCCTTTAGCTTATCGCACTACGGCCAAGTTTTTGGAGCTTCTGGGGCTGCGCTCGCTAAGCGACCTGCCCAAACCCACGGACTTCTCGCAAAACCCCCTCTCTACCAGCTGAATCTGGGTCTAAGGCAGGTCTGGCGAAAGCTCCCTTCCGTTCTTTTGCGTGTATCTTCGCAGGGTGGAAGCCCTTTACGAGGCTTTGCTTAGGGAAGGTATAGTTCAGCTTCGGGGGGAGGCTCCCTTTTTTCGGTGGGCTTCAGGGCGTTTGAGTCCGATATACTTGGATTTTCGGCGGTGCTTAGCGTATCCTACGTTGCGCCGGGCCCTAGTAGAAGGGCTCTTAGCCCATCTAAGGGAGGGTCATGCTTTCTTTCGAGCGGTGGCGGGGGTAGCTACGGGAGGCATCAGTTGGGCTGCCTGGATAGCTGAAAGGTTAGACCTCCCTATGGGCTATGTGCGAAATACGCCCAAGACTCATGGGACAAGTCAAATCGTAGAGGGCCTGCTCCCTCAGCATAGCCCTGTCCTCCTAATAGAAGATGTCCTTTCCACGGGCCAGAGCACTCTAACTGCCGCTGCCCACCTGCAAAGGGAAGGCTTCAGCCTTGCTGCGATTGCAGTCTTATGGGATTATGACTTGCCTCAAAGGCAGGCCATACCCTATCCCACTTATTCTGTTTTGCACTTTCTGCAGGCCCTTCGGGTCTGGCAACCGCACCTCTCTGCAGCGCATTATCAACTTCTCAAAACATGGCACGAAACGGGAGAATTGCCAGCCTGATTGGTCTTAGCGGTCTCTTTCTGCTGGGGCAAGCCCAGACGATCTCAGGTCAGCTTATTCTGGATCGGCGGCAGCCTAAGCCCCTACTTTTGGAATACACGGCCGCCGATGGGGGACTGGCATTCATTTCCTACCGCTCCATAACTTCCACCCGTACCCTCACCCTTCACAAGTACAATGCGGATTGGATTCACGAGTGGAGCTTAGACCTTTATGACCAGGATAAGGGCGAAGAGCTCACCGAACTGGCCGTCGTAGATACGATCATCTGGGTATTTACTCAGCTTGAGCGGGGACGTCAGGTAAGTTTATTGACCTATCAAGTGAGTCTGAGCGGCAAGGTCTTAGCTCGCGCCAAAGAGGTGCTGACCCTTCCAGCGAGCGTCCGAAACCGCAGTAAGCTCACCTATTCTCCCAACCGTCAATGGGCTTGTCTGAGCTTTGCCATACGCCGGCCTGCGGATAGCTTAGACCAAATCGCCTATTTCCTAATCGGTGTAGATACGGCATATGGGGGCATATGGACGCTGCCGTATAAAGAACAAGATGTGGAGATACGACGTTCTTTGCAGCCGGGGTACGATGGTACATTGTATGCCTTGGGCAAGATTCGCGAGCGCCATACGTCTTATCCGACTTATGTGCTTTTCAAGTATATTCCATGGGAGGACCTCACTCTGCAGGTACCTTTGGAGGTTGGCGAAATCTACCTGATTGAGCCTATCTTTCGGATTGAGCGGCAGAGTATTCGGATAGCGGCGTTTTATTCGGAGCGGCGGGGCATGCAGGTACGGGGCTTAGTCTTTGCCGAAGTGCGAAATCCGGGGTTCTTCTTGACCATCAATCAAAAAACGCCTCTTCCCCCAGAAATCCTTCAACGTTACCTCTCTGAAAGGCAAATCGCTCGCGGCCGTGGTATCCCTGACCTCTACTTGAATCATCTCATCCCTCAGCGAGAAGGTGGCGTCATCCTCATTGGGGAGCAGTTTTACATCACCACCGTAACTTTTCGCGATTTCATGGGCTTCTGGGAGACCAGAGAAGTCTATCACTACGATGATATTCTGGTTTTTGCGGTAGACTCCTTAGGAGAACTCAAGTGGGTGCGCGTGATTCCTAAGGCCCAAAGCGGTTCGGTCACGACCGAGCTCTCCTATGGCCTCTTAGTAGGCCCTGAGGCCGTTTACTTTATATACCGCTCATACCAGCGAGGGGTGGGGAGTCAAATCTTTGTCGTCTCTCTCAATGAGAAGGGCGATATGAGTCCACCCCGGCCTCTCATCCAGGGTTTTCGCCTGTCGGATGTGTTTTATCAGTCCTATACGCGGCAGTTTTCCAACACCGAAGGCATAATAGCCTACTATCGCCAGCGAACGCGGCAATTTATTCTCGTGCGGCTGGAACTGTAAAAATAAGGGGCATGCTCTTCCGAGCATGCCCCGGAGCTACTCAGGCTGAGAGCGGGCTAGAATCGCACTTGGATGGTATCCATTCCGAGCGTGTCAAGGGAGTTTTCGTGCTGATGGATGAAGGCGAGGTAGATATCCCAGTCTCCGCTCATGTTAAAGCCCAACTGTCCCCGGTAGAGGCCGAAGCTGCCAACTACGGGCTGAGCTGGCTGGTTTCCTTCGGCGCCGTGCCCCATACTGGGCATCCAAGTGTTGAGCTGGACGACCTGGACCATATCCGAGGCCGGCGGAAAGGCGTCAGGATTCTCATGCGGTATGTTCATATTCTGCCGATAGACATACATTCGCACGGGCACGGTGCCCACCTTGAGGGCACCCTCAGGCCGGAATTCATATAACAGTCTCACCTCCCCCATGCTGGTATTGAACCTCTTTCGGCGCACCCAGCCGTTGGGATGGGGATTGACGCGTACTTCTGCAGTGGCCGTGTCGTTTTCGCCCAATATCACATGGAGTTTCCACGGCTCGGTAACAGTGCCATTTATGACTGTCGTCGGCATCTGGAAGAAGGTCTCTGCATAGAAATAGCCGTCGGCCGCCCTGCCATCGGGCTGTCTGGTAGGACAGCTGTGACTATGGCTGCTCATGTACATAATGGGCACGAGCTTTACATTCGTGCCGCTATAGCCCTCTACCTTGATGCGTAAGCGGTTGTAGCCCTCATACACCTGTCCATTTTGACTCCGATGCAGGAGGGCCTCCACATAAACATGCACATTCTGCGGCGAGTGCTCATGCGCAATCTCCACCCATACAGAGTCGGCAGCAGGGTTTTGGGAACTTTCTTTCTCTTTCTTCTTACACCCGCTCACTAAGTAAGCAGCTCCTATGGCTCCTACGAGCAGAAGCCTTTCTGGGAGGGTCCTTACATAATTCATATCGCAACAAAGGTATGAAAACATTATAAGTTGAAACTAACTGATGCTGGGGAGCTCATGTACTTTTGTGGGGTGCGGCTGCTCTACTTGACGTATGATGGGCTGACGGATCCTTTGGGGCAATCGCAGGTTCTGCCGTATATTCAAGGGCTTCGGCGGCGTTTAGGAGAGCTTTTTCAGCCCGATATTCTCAGCTTTGAAAAGTGGGAACGTTATCAGCCGATAGGCTCTAAGCTTTACCAGACTCTCTCTGCGGAGGGAATTGGTTGGTATCCCCAGTCTTTTCATAGGAGCCCTCCGCTGTTAGCCAAGGTTTATGATGCATGGCTTTTCAAGCAGGCGGCAATTAGACTGCATAAGCAAAGGGGCTATGCGGTGTATCATGCGCGTAGTTATGTAGCAGGGTGGGTAGCGCACCAGCTTAGTCAAAAGACGGGGCGGCCGTGGATTTTTGACATGCGGGGCTTTTGGGCGGATGAGCGGCGTTATCATGGGCACTGGCCGCAGAACCATCCCCTTTACCGGTGGCTTTACCGCCTTTGGAAAAAACGCGAGCGCCTCATGCTGCACACGGCCACCGAGATCGTTGTTCTTACCGAAGCCGCTAAGGAAGTACTCCTTTCTTGGGGCATTCCCCCCCAAAAAATCACGGTCATCCCCTGTGTAGCCGACTATGAGTTCTTTCATTTAGAGCCGGCTCAGCGCCAGCAGACCCGTCAATCTATCCGAAAAAAACTCAACATCCCAGCCGATGCCCCCCTTCTTCTATATAGCGGCTCCTTGGCCTCTCACTATGCGCCTGGGGATATCGTAGATATATTTGAGGCCGCTTACAAAATAGACCCCAAAGTTTTTCTGCTGGTGCTGACGCCAGATGAGACTTCCTTCTTGGAAAGGCTCATTCAGCAGCGAGGGCTTCCGCTTTCGCAATATCGGGCGGCTTTTGCCTCCCGAATGGAAATGCCCTCCTATTTGTCCGCTGCGGACGTGGGCATGGCTACGGTTCTGCCCACCTTTGCCAAAGTAGGCTCCTCTTTTACTAAGGTAGCCGAATACTTAGCGGCTGACCTGCCGGTCATTGCTACGGCTATTGGGGATGTAGAGAGGTTGGCTCAACGGCTGCCGGGAATTTTTCCCTACACCTCCCCAGAAAGCATCCCTACTGCCGTGCAGAGGCTCTTCCACTTTCTTCGAGAAGAGAAGAGAACACTTACCCCTTCTCTTTCAGCGCGTACGCGGCCCGTATTGGGCTTAGAAGTTGGCCTGGACCGTTACCAGGCTCTTTATGAGCGGCTCTTCTCCTTGGAAGCTCGCCCGCGTGTGCTGGCTACCTGAATCACTACCCCCAGTAAAAGCGTCACTCCTACGGTTATCCCCACAAGCAGCCAAAAAGTCTGCCGCAGAAAATGCGCATCTTCCTTGGATAGGGGGCGAGCCTCGCCCGGATAAACTATCTGAGGGCTTTTGGCCGCCAGCGGGGAAACTGCGGAGCCATCCCCACCTGCCATCTTAGACTCCGAAGGGGCTGCCTCAGCATTCAGGTAAACCCAGAGGGCCTCTATGTCTTCCGGAGAAAAGTCGGGGTTGGGGGGCATCACCTGCTTATTATAGGCCTCATACACTTCTACGGCTGCCTTATCTCCCGCCTGAATGAGAGCCTGCGAATTCACGACAAACTTTGCAAACCACTCCTTCTCTCGGCGCTGACCAATGCCCGCTAAGGCCGGCCCAATCAGCTTCTGGTGAAGTTTGTGGCATGCCGCACAACGCTCTTGAAATAATGTTTTGCCTTTCTCTTCGCTTTGCGCAAAGCCCAAGCCTAAAAGGCCCAGACCTATCCACCAGACGATTTTTCGCATAGGCGTATCAGTTTTTGAAGATGTTTCTGCGCTTTGTCAAAGTCGGTACTCGCATAGGGTCCATACACCTCTCCTGTACAACTTATGAGAAAAAAAGCGTCGTTATGGAGGATCTCTTCTTGGCCGGGTAGTTTTGCAGCTGTGAGCCCAAAGACCTCCCGCGCTAAAAGAAATGCGTGAGACTGACTTTCGGGTCGCACATAATGCCAGAGGCGTCCTGGCACGGCATAAGCGGAGGCATACGTTGTCAGGACGGTTCCCGTATCCCGCGCGGGGTCCAGCGAAATAGAGAGCGCCGCTGCCGGAGCATCTTGGTCTACTCCCGCTAAAAGGTCCCGCATCGTCGCACTAAGCCGTGGGCACACCGAGCTGCAGCGGGTGTAGATAAACGCTAAGATTACGACCCGATTCTGCAAGGGGGAAAAAGAGAAGGCCTTTCCCTGTGCATCAAAGAGCGGGTATGCGGAGAGGCGGGGCCAGAGGGGCTCTGAGGAGACGGGCCGGGGAAGCTGCATGCGTTCATACCAGGCTATGCCCCCTACTATGAGAGCGGCGCCTCCCAGAGCCCCGTACAACCACGCTGCGGACCCGCGCATGAGATTAGTTTTTGACCTTGACCAGAGGCACGGGATTGTCGGGATTGTAAGGGGGAGCTCCTTGGGGGGTGCTTAGCGCCTGCTTGAGAGGCACCCAGTAGGAGACAACAATCAAAATCCCTGCTACTACCAGCCAGGGACGCAACCGAGCTATGAGTTCTGTTTCCGTAGCTTCTGGGTGCAGGCTCTCTGCCGTGGGAAAGCTTAGCTGACCCGCAGGCGCCTCCGCCTTCCCTAAGAGCGTACTTAGCAGTACCGCCAGATAAATCACGAATGCGACCGTTAAGATCGTGCCGCCTATGCCGGTCAAGTACGCTGTAGGCACCCAGTCTGCCCGGAAGTGCGGTGAAGAGGGGTCTAAATACGATAGTCCCATGTTCGTGCGGCGCGGCTGTCCTAAAAGCCCCCCATACATCATCGCCGTGGAAAACACTACCAGTCCGAGAATCCACAGGTATGGCACTGCCACATTCCACCCCTTGAGCCGAATGGGCTTACCCGTCAGCTGGCGAATCAGCTCTAAGCTCATCCCCAGAATCATCAGGAATACAGGCCCACCTACCGTCATGTGAAAGTGCCCCGAGATAAACCCGGTGTTGTGAATGGTCTGATTGATATTGTACGAGGCATTGACGATTCCCGTCAGCCCACCATAAATGAAGATGAGCAAACCTGCGATGCTGTATGCGAAGAGGGGCCGATCGGCATCAAACCACGGTAGTCGTCCTATCCAGCCAAAGAGGCCCTTTCCTCCTTGGCGAACCCCGGCATATTCCAGCGAGGCGGCCACGGTAAAAGCCGTCATAAAACTCGGTATGGCCACTGCAAAAGTCAAAAGGGCATGTACGGCCTTCCAAAAGCGATCAAAGCCGGGCTCCGTATACTGATGGTGGAGACCTACGGGGATGCTAAAAATCAAGAAGAGGAGGAAAGCGAGTCGGGCTGCTTTGTCTGAGTAAAGTTTTCCGCCGGCGACCTTAGGGAGCATCACATAATACACTACATAGGCCGGTAAGAGCCAGAAATACACCAGCGGATGCCCGAAAAACCAGAAGAGCGTTCGTGCTAAGGGGATGTTGATAGTTTCTACCCATCCCAGACTCCAGGGAATGAGCATGAAGAGCACCTCAATAGCGAGGGGGATCGTACAGATAAACCAGATGATGAAAGTGACGAGCATACCAAGGACAGCGAGTGGGAGGGGTTGATCAGGGTTTGCTTTTCGCCAGGCGATGATGAGTGGGAGCCAGCCAAAGAAGGCCACCCAGGAGCCTACCACTAACATGGCCGCCCCAATATAGAAGGCGGGATGGGCTTTGAGGGGAGGATAAAAGGTGTAGAGCACATCCGCGGCCCCTAGTAGCATCGGCAGAGCGGCGATGAGCGTGCCCACGACCATTAGGCCGGTGGAGAGCCCATGTACCCACGAGATAAGCGGCCGCTGGAGGTAATACTGCATGATGGCATTCCCAAAAGCCACCCCGAAAAAGGTAGTTAGCACCACTGCATTGACGACGCCATGAAGAGTCAGCCCCTGATAGTAGCCCAGCCCCAAAAAGTCTGCACTCTGGATAATGCCAGCCCGATAGAGGGCCTGCATAAAGCCGTGATAGATGCCCACAATCAGAAGCACCAGGGGCAAAACGACCTCAATAGTCATCAGGATTCGAGACAGGCGTGACACCGCAAAGGGCGGCAGCGCCGCCTCAGAAGCTTTTAGGGTAGACATAGTCTTATGAATTTAGGTTTCATTTAGCGACGATGTAGGCGACCATGTTTTGATGGGCGGAGCCGCAGTACTCATGGCAGATGACGGGGTAGACACCGGGCTTGTCTATGCGGAGGGTGTAGGCGTTGACGGCGCCGGGAATAGCCATAAGGTTGGTGTTGGTCCAGCTTACATACAGGCCGTGGGTGACATCGGCGGTGCTGAGGAAGATTTCGGTAGGTTTTCCGGCGGGTACCTCTACGATTTCGGGTTCAAAGCGCCACATGCGAGCTACATAGAAGATGCGGCGGCTCCCATCGGGTAGGGTGTCTATGCGCCCTTCGCTGAAAGGCTTGATTTCGGGTGGCAAACATGGGGGGACATCTATGGATGCCAGCCTTGCAGCCAGCATGAGCGCGACAAAAAAGACCCCCATTAGCCCGACTGAAAAACCCAGTACGATTTTTTCGGCTCGCTCCATAGGTAAATTCGTTTTTAGCCGCGGTTCAGCATGAGAAAGTAAATAGAAAGCCACACCAGAATGGCTAATCCTATCAGCAGCCCGAAAAACGCTAAGCTGCCCCACGGTACAAAGCTCTCGCCTGAGAGCTCGGTTCTGGTTTCTACGGGTTTGGTCGGTTCCATACGCACCTCCTTTTGGGCAAAGGTACAAACTTTTTTTCATATTGAAGTGAAATAGCATGCCTCCGAAGGGAGGGCGGTTAAAAAGAGAGGCGGGGAGCTACTCTCGTAGCTCCCCGCTGGCCATGATGCAGGAAGTTCTTAGAACTGATATCCTAGACGTAAGACCCCCACGGTATTGATGAGGAGGTCGCTTGTTCTGCCGCCAGCCTGCTTGGTCTCGGTAGTGGTTCCCGCTATGGAGGTCTTGATAGTCACATCGCTATAGGAAGTGCGGAGGAAGTTGAGTCCCCATTCAATCCCGAGATACACCTTTTCTGTGAAGTACCAGTCAAAGCCTGAATAGAGTCCTAAGCCGAAGGAGGTGGATTTATTTTGCGGGCTACCTCCTATGGTGGCCTGTCCATCTATGGTTTGGGAAAAGTTAGCTTGATAGCCACCTGCGCGGTAGTTCGTCCGGGTAGTTTTAGCTGAGGTCAGCTCGAGGATGATCTGGGCGCCCGCAAAGGTGGAGAGCTTTTCTCCGCCTGCGAAGTGATATTCTACCCCTGGCCGAAAGCCAAAGAGGAAGTAGGTATTTTTCTCTTCTCCCACGCCTCCTGTGCCATCGGGATTTTCGTAGTCCCGCTCAATTTCGCTCTGATTGGTGAGATTTAGGCCGATGCGGACGGCCAAGTTGTCTCCTAAGAAATAACGAACTCGGGCACCGGCAATGGGAGCGATCTGGATGTTGTTAATGGCTCCTTGCAGGCCGACCTCGGCTGTAACTGTACCACCTGTGGGCTTTTGCGCCCAAACGCCTCCTAAGAAAAGGAGGATTGCGATTACCAACGTGCTACGCATACCGGCGGCAAAGGTATGGTGAAAATCTCAAAGTCCAGTTGGTTTTTTCACATTTGATGCACACTCCCTTTGGCTATGGTATAGGATGAGGCTGAGGGGAAGGACGATACTTCCTAAGAGGGCGATGGCGGCGCCCCTCCAGCCTAAGCGCCAGCCTCCTTGGAGGAGCCAGCTTTTGAGGGTCCGCCATAAGGCCCGTGCGATGATGTTTCCCCAGGAGGGCACGGGCTTCATTCCCTGCGCATAAGCCTGTGATAGGAGGGTGGCGTACCGGTAAGTGCGGGCCCAGTGGTCGGCTACCGACCGATAGGTATAATGCCATAGGTGGCCGGGGAGCCGTTCTACCCGCAGATGGCCTTCCCAGCACAGACGCTCATGGAGGGGGTTTTCATCCCACCAGGCTACTCCCCGTCGAAAGAGCCGTACCTTCCAATCGGGGTACCAGCCACCTTTCTGCACGGGGTGCCCCGCATAAAAGGGCAGCCGATTTACGGCGTAGAGAGGGGCTTTCCACCGCCCTTTTACCGCCAAAATAGCCGCCCTCAGCTCAGGCGAAAGCACCTCATCGGCATCTAAGGACAAGATATACTCTCCTTGAGCCAACGTATTGGCGTAGTTTTTTTGCGGGCCGTAACCGTCAAATGGCCGCTCATACCAACGTACTAAGGGATGGGCCGTAGCGATGGCTTTGGTTCCATCCGTAGAGCCGCTATCTACAATGATGATCTCGTCGGCGATGCCTTCCAGAGCCGCCAAAGTCGCTGGCAGCCGGTCTGCTTCATTGTAAGTAATGATGACGACGGAGAGCTGGGGCTTCATGCGCCACGAATAGCTTCAATAGGTTGGAGCCGGGCCGCTCGGTAAGCTGGGGCCAGCGCCGCTATGAGTCCCACCCCTAAGGAAAGAGCTACAGCTTTTAGCACCTGAATGCCGGACCACCCTAAGATCAGCCCCTCCTCCGCCAGAAACGGCCGAGCTATGCCCATTGCCGCCGCCGTCAAGCCAATACCCCCTAAGCCTCCAATTAGCGATAAGTAGGCCCCCTCCGTCAAAAATAGCCCCAAAATGAATCCTCGAGGGGCCCCCATCGCGCGCTGTATCCCAATTTCTCCCTGTCGTTCCCGCACCGACACATAGAGGATATTCGCTATACCCGTACCCCCCACCAAAAGCGCAAAACCCGCAATAAAGAGCCCCACCAGCTGGACATACCCTACAATCCCTCGTACCTGCTCCAAAAGCGCATCTTGCCGGTTGATAGCGAAGTTATCTTCGGCTCGGGGAGGAAGACGTCGCACCTGCCGCATAAGCCATCGCACCCGCTGCTCCAGCTCATCTATGCTTAGGCTCTCAGAGGACTTCGCCTTAATCAGCAGAGTAGGATCTCCCTCAGACCCATACCGACTAAGCCTGTGAATCCGAATCAGCAGGGGCAATGGCACATACACCGCCCTATCATCGCCCCCGAACATCCCTTGCGCCTTCAAAACGCCAATGATCAACAAGGGCCGCCCCTCATACCAGATTACTTTTCCGATGGGAGAGGCCTTTCCAAAGAAATTTCGGGCAAAGGCGCTGCCTACGACAGCTAAGAGGGAGGGGCGCCGCAGCTCCTCCGGTCGGAAAAATCGCCCTTCCCGTACTTCTACGCCACTGGTATAGACTCCGTCTTCGGAGAGCCCCCGAATATTAGCTTGCTGCCGATCCTTCCCATGGCGGAAGGTCTGCTCCCGGACCGTGTACAGAAGCGCTACCCATGCCTGATGTTGCAGTCCCTGCCGCATGCCCTCCAAATCCCGTAAAGTCACCCGAGGCCGCCTCGCATACTTCTGCCAATCCTGCCCACCGCCAAACTTCCACGGAAAATGATGCACATATACGATAGATACCCCGTATCGCTCAAAACGCTCTACGATAGACCGCTCCATAGAATAGGTAAAAACCTGCACGGCGGACACACTAAAAATTCCTATGGCAATAGAAAGTAAGGTCAGTACGGCTCGGCGGCGGTGGGCTGTAAGGTTTCGCCAGGCCTGTCTTAGGATTTCTTCCCACACCTTACAAAAATACACACCCTCAAGACCCCTATCTTTGCACCCCTATGAGTTCGCGCCTAAGCGATTATGCGTTTGACCTGCCGGAAAGCCAAATCGCCCAGTATCCTCCCGAACCCCGCGACCGAGTGCGCCTCCTCGTGATCCGAAAAGATACCGGCGAAATCTCCCACCATCACTTTACGGACCTACCCCAATTCTTTGATGAAGACGATGTGGTCATTTATAACCAGTCTCTGCCTTTCCCTTGCCGACTGTGGGGCTACAAGGAAAAATCCACTTCCGAAGTAGAAGTGCTTCTCATGCGCGAGCTGGACCCGGAATCCCACCTCTGGAATGCCATCGTGGAGCCCGCCCGAAAAATCCGCGTCGGCAACAAAATCTATTTTAAGGATAGCAAGTTTTCGGCCGAAGTCGTGGATAATACCACCAGTCGAGAACGGGCTCTTCGCTTTATTGTGCCGCCCGGCGAGAGCTTCAAACTCTTTATTGATACCTACGGCGAAATGGCCCTTCCTTCTTACATTAAAAGGCCGCATCATCCCAAAGACTATACTGCTTATCTACCCGTATGGCCGGGGATTCCGGGGTCTGTTCAGGTACCCGATGCTAGTCTGCCTTTTACGAAGCTTCTGATTCGCGAGATGGAGGTGAAGGGGGTTGTTTTCGTGCCGATAACGCTTCATACCGGCGCGCCGAACTTCCGCAGCATTGAGGTAGAAGACTTGAATAAGTTTAGCATGGATGCGGAGTATGCGGAGGTCCCAGCAGAGACGGCTGAACGGGTGCGGGCCGCTCGAAAAGCAGGGCGCCGGGTCTTAGCCGTAGGAGTGAGTGTGTTGCGCGCGGTAGAGTCTCACCTTACCGCTTACAACGAACTTAGAGCCGGTGCCGACTGGACGATTAAGTTCATTTTCCCTCCCACCAAAGTGTATGTTCCCACGGCGCTTTTGACGCAGTTTCATCGGCCTAAATCGCCTGGCTACATTGCTACGGCTTCGTTTGTAGGCTATCCTATTGCCCGGAAGGCATACGAGACTGCCTTAGCCGAAGGCTACCAGTGGGGATGCTACGGGGATATGCTCCTGATTTTGTGAAGGTCATTTGGGTGCAGCTTGCCGCCGGCAGCGGCCAACGTCTGGGCGGTACTCCTAAGCAGTTTCGCCGTTTAGGTCGCAAGCCTATCCTCACTTATGCCATTGATACCTTTCTTTCTGTCTATCCGGATGGGCTTGTGGTCGGGGTGCTGAGCCTGACCCATTATCAGCGGGGCAAGCGCCTTCTGGAAAAGGCTATTCCTTCCGCGCAGCTTCTTGTGGTGGTGGGGGGCGCCGAAAGGCAAGATTCCACTATGGCAGCCATAGCCCGGCTAAAAGAGTTAGACCTAATAAAGCCGGAAAGCGTCGTGGCTTTTCATGATGCGGCTCGGCCCTTAGTCCCCGCCGAAGTGATAAAAAGAACTATAACCACCGCCCAGGAGAAGGGTGCGGCCGTATGTGGATGGCCCGTGCGGTTTTCACTGCGACGTCTGACGGAAACAGGCAGTGAGGCTGTCCCCCGCCGCCTCTACTGGGAAGTCCAGACTCCACAAGCTATCCGAGGCGATATCCTCCTTGCGGCCTATGAGAAACTATCCCCTAATGCCCAGCCCGACTTTACCGACGAGGGCAGCTGGATAGAAAGCGCAGGGTATCCGGTTACCCTTGTTGCAGGCCACCCTCACAACCTCAAAATCACCTATGAGTCCGACCTCCTTTTGGCGCGACTTTTAGTGAAGTCAGCCTAATACCCCTTCTCTGGAGGAGGCCGTCATCTTGTACTATTTCCTGGGATAGACTTTCTATTCAGGCGGCGCCAGCCCCCGTAGGGGGCTGGCGCCGCCTCCAATGTCCCTCTCCCCATTCAGAACCCCTTTGCTGAAAAGAAACTATCCCCTAATGCCCAGCCCGACTTTACTGACGAGGGTAGCTGGATAGAAAGGACGGGGTATCCCGTTACCCTTGTCGCTGACCACCCCCGCAATTTCAAAATCACCTATGAGCCTGACCTCCTTTGGGCACGGCTCTTAGTGAGGTCAGCCTAATACCATTTTGAGGCCAAGGCTTTCTTAATGCGAAGAGGGGATGGCCGCGCCCGCCCTGCGGGCGGGCGCGGCCTCACAGCGGCGGCCAGCCCCCATAGGGGGCTGGCC
>Ga0272445_1001472_pt1 | contig 18121 bp, 13 predicted proteins | sample YNPCB0031_FD_194404 | JGI IMG/M metagenome (GOLD analysis project Ga0272445, IMG submission 194404) | Hot spring sediment microbial communities from Yellowstone National Park, WY, United States - YNP-CB-003-1 | ecosystem: Environmental > Aquatic > Thermal springs > Hot (42-90C) > Sediment... | reverse complement strand
TGAGAACGGTGACCGTTACGTCGCCGGTGTTCCTGAGCCTCGCCACGCCGCGGTTCGGATCTCTCCAGTCGGGGAAGTAGACGTAATCGGCACCTATCACCGATTTAAGGACCAGCTGTTCCTTGTTAAGGCTCTGGACCTCCTGTTGCCTTGTGACGTTGGCCGACGATGAAACGAAGGTGAGGACGGCGATGCTGACGGCTACAACGAAGGCGGCCGCTATGGCTATCGATACGGTCTCCGATATGCCCCGGGCTTCTGGGCGCCTCAAGTCATCCCACCCTCACCTCGACGGTGTACACCTTGAACGCGAGGACCGGCTGGCTCAATGGCAGGTCGACGAAGAACCTGTCGAACTCGACACCAGCCGGGACCTTCACTGTGAGGGGGCCTACGTCTGCCAGAACGTTCCCGTTGCAGTCGATGAGCCGGATCCTGATGGGCACATTTGCCACCGCGTCGAAGTTCTGCTTGGCGAGCTCGACCACCACTGTTGTCACGATTGGGTCGCTTCCGATCCAGGTGATGAACTGCGTTATGAGGCCTATGCCTGAGACGTGGATGAGGCCTGCTGAAGGGTCGTTGTAGGCTCCGAAGTAGAACGTGTTGGGGATTACCGTATAAGTGCCGGATGAGGCTGTCACCGTGAAGGGCGCCCTGATGGATGCCATCGGTCCGCTCACGGGCTGCTCCGAAGAGACATCGACCCTGAGGTCGCCTGTGAGGGAGCCGGACGAGTCGGAGCCGGTGAACGCGAACGTGAAGGGCTGGGGCGTCGAGGTCAGCGGCTTGGCGTGCCTGAAGCTGACGTAAAGCTTGTCGGGCCGGTCGCTCGGGATCTCTCCTGGAGGGTCAGAGGCCCTCGTCAGAGGGTCCACCGATGCGAGGAAGACGGACGGCGTCCCTTCTGGCGGAACGCAGGCCTCCGGAGAAGCGAGGCCGGGATAGATGATCAGCGTCTCGACGAACTGCATCTCATCGGCCGAGACCTCGGGGTTGTCCTGGTCGTAGACGTTCAGCGCGATGTACCAGACCCTGAGCTTGACCCTCTCCGCGAAGAAACAGTCTGGACAGCTGGGGAGCCGGTCGCCGGTGATGGTGAGGCTTCCTTTGGGCGGTATGGGGTTGAAACCTCCAGCGCCTCCGCACCTGAGCCACCTCTGGGGTGGGGACGGGTACTGGCCGCCGATGGAGCCGTCAGCCCTTATCAGCTCTAGGCGCACGACGCAAAGGTCCACTTTGGCGACGTTCCTGAGCGTGACGCTCCTCTCTTCGACTGCAAGCGGGTACTTCACCATCTCGAAGACCAACATGCCTGAGGTTCGGACGAGGTGGATCGCCCTGTCGGTCTTCTGAGTCAGGTCGGTTGCAGAGGCTCCGAACCAGTTGAAGGAGACCGCCATCAGCAGAATCCCCAGCGCAACCGTGACAGATGCGAGAACAGCAGTGGAGACGGCAGGTGAGACGCCCGACGATCGTGAAAGTTTGTGAGCGTGAGTTTTCATCTGGTTGACACATTTGTTTCATCCAAATGATATAAGTTGCTGGAGAAGGTGTGGGCGGCTTGATGGCGATGCCTTATATACCTTGTCAAATTTGCCACCCAATTCGGCCTCGGGATCGGCATTTCAGAAAGAAATGGCCAAACTTCCACAGTACGCTTCCGGTATTGCTTGGAGCTACACATGGTCGGCCTATTTGCTACAGAAGACCCTCCGGTGTATCAGCTCGGAGAACGTAACTGCGAAGACTAGCATGGCAGCGGTGATGAACGTTGCGGCAAGGCCCTCTGCCACCCATCGGCCGAGCAAGAGGTTGTAGATGAGGTGAGGGTGAAGAGGAAGTCCCAGTAGGGAAAGGCCAGGTTCATGACGAGGGCGAAGGGCGAGAGGACGGAAGCGAGGAGGACTGGGTAGGTTATGAGGCGAGAACACGTGGTTACAGTTCTTCATTTTTGATGTTATGTTGGGCTGGGTTAGAAACAGCACGTTATTGTTAAGAATTGTGAAGAAGGGCTACGTTAACTCCACGCAACATGACATATGAGATGAGAAGGAAATCAAAAAAGGGGTCGTGGATAAGATCCGGTTAGGGTTAGGCGCCTCCGCCTACCTCACAACCTACGTTCCCGATATTTAGGTTGCCATCAGTGCTGCCATCGGAATGTGCTAGAACTGCTGTTGGGTACTGTTTCCCACCTGATGTCCTCAGCATAACTTCATACGTCACACCACCCTTCAAACCACTTGTTGTGATGGTAATGGTAGCAGTGCTACCTACAGGTATATTACAGGTGGACGGCGCCTCCTTGACAAACATTCCGTTCAACACGACCTCGGTTACGCTTGTCGGCGACGAACCCGTATTCCTTACTCTAATCACAATTTTATCGACATCATCACCAGTACTTTGATATGCCGACAGTATTTCGAGCTTCTCGAACCTCGTGAAGATTCCGACGAGCCCTGAAGCCCAGAACGCCACAGCGATCGCTATCACTATCGCCACCGCAACCAGAATCACCGTCGCTACTACCGGGCTGATTCCTGACTTCTTTCTCCCTTTCACGCGCTATCAGAGGTATATCCAATAGTTAATTCTTTCCTCCACCACGAAAGAATGGTAGGGAGCTTCATCATCAACGCATTTTCCAAATTGCCAACAAAATCCGCATCAGAGTTGGCAGACCCGAAAACGTTGGCCATGCATCCGACGGGCGCCGAAATTCACCGCGAGCAGCTGAAGGACTCCACCTCGAGCTCTCCAGACACGCCGCTCCCCTCGACGGCCTGGAGCATCGTGAAGAACCTCTTGCCCGTGGACGTGATCACACCGACCTCGATCACTATGCCAGGCGGTGGGCTCTCCGAGAGGACGACCTCGCAGCTCACCTCATCACCGGGCCTCAGGACGACCTCACCTGTTGCGCTGGCCGCCGGCCTCCCCTGAACCGTCAGGACCGACAACCTGGAGACCTCAACTCCTGGGTTCCTGACCCTGAAGGCTATGGTCCTCGAATCCGTCATGCGAGCACCGTAAACCTCCAACCTCTCGAACCTCGTAACCGAGGACATCAGGTTGAGAGCGTAGTAAGAGATCACTAACGCCATCGTGACCGCCACCACGACGAGGATCACCTTGGCCATCACAGGAGACATCTGCATCAAATCGATCCCATCCGAAATAACCGTCTTTCGCCCGGCCTTTGCCCGTTGACCCCACCCTCAGCCGAAGACCCAACCAGCAAAGCATATTACCCCTCGAGCAACATGACTCATACAAGGGAAATGGGCTTCTCGGACTCCTTCGCTTCCTTCTCTTTCACCTACTTCAGAGGGCTCGGCAGCAAGCTGGTCCTCAAGTTAGCTCCGGGCATCCCAGAGAAGCTAGACTCGACCGGAAAGCGGATCCACCCTGAGGTCTTCGCTTCTATGGTCTCAGCGGCCTTCGTCATATCTGTAGCTGTCACGGGTGCGCTCATGGGCGTGGTCTTCGTCCTGACGGGGAACCCGTTACTCGCGTTGCTTTTGCTGCCGATCCCGTTCCTCGTCCTCCTGCTCGGCATCGCCTACCCGTACCTCTCCGCTTCCGGTGCCGCTTCCATGTTCGAGAGCGAGGTCCCCTACGCCGCAGCCTACCTGGCCGTCATGTCGACCGGAGGGATACCGCCCTACAAGAGCCTCGAGCGCCTCTCCGAGAGCGCCCTCCTTCCCAATATCGCGAGGTCGGCGAAGATCGCGCGGATCCACGTCTCGGTGGCCGGAGAGGACCCCGTGACTGCGATCGAGAAGATGGCCAAGGGCATACCCTCGAAGGAGTACAGGGACCTGCTGCTGGGATACGCTTCGACTCTGAGGAGCGGAGGCGACGTAGTCCACTTCCTCATCCGGAAGACCGAGCAGATCTTCAACGCCCGCATGGGGACGATGCGGATCGTCGGCGAGAGGATGGGCATGCTGATGGAGGGTTACGCGGCCATCACGATGATGCTCTCCCTCGTGCTCTTCACTATCTACATCGTCTCGAGGGCACTTCCGTCCGAGTTCATGGTCCTCCCCGCCGAGCAGTTCGCCATCATCGCCTACATAGTGCTGCCCATGCTTTCTATCGTCTTCCTTTACATCGCCGACATCAGCCAGCCGAAGTACCCCCAGACCGATCCGAGGCCTATGCGGGTCTTCTACTACACGCTCCCGGCCGGTTTCGCCTTCTTCGCCCTCTTCGTACTGCCCTTCTACTTCCCGGAGCTTCGGGTCGTCTCGCCCTTCAAAGAAACGTCGGGCCTCATCGTCGCTCTAAGGTCTTTGATGGGCCTCGAGGCGGGCTACGAGTCCTCGATAGCGCTCTGCCTCAACTTCATCGTTTTCTTCCTCCCAGGCGCCGTTGCCTACATGAAGTACAGCAGCGAGAACTTCTCCGTCATCCACGGCATGACCGTCTTCCTCAGGGACCTCACAGAGGTCCGCAAAACGGGCCTGAGCCCCGAGCAGTGCATCATCGACCTCTCGCGGAACAACTACGGCGCCTTCTCCAAGCGGCTGAGGGAGATAGCCAGGATGATCAGCTGGGGCCTCCCGCTCAGCAAGATCTACCAGGAGTTCGTCAAGAGGACCTACGGCTGGCTCGAGCGCGCAGGGATGTTCATCCTGATCGACGCCATCGACGTAGGTGGTGGAGCCCCCGAGACCCTAGAAGTGCTCACCACGTTCTCCGAGGACCTCGAGGAGATCGAGCGGCAGAAGCGCGCCACCCTGAGGCCGCTGATGATGATACCGTACCTCACGGCGCTCCTGCTCGTTACTGTCGTCGTCATTCTCGTCGTCTTCATGAGGGAGTTGCTGAAGGTGGCCAGAATGCCGATATCCGCCGCCGAGTTCATCGGCTTCTTCCTCCCGCCAGTGATCTTCATAGCCGCCATCAGCGGGCTGGTCGCAGGCAAGATATCCACATCGAGGGTTGCCGGCGGGTTCGTGCACGCAGTGATCCTCTCTGCGGTCTCGCTGATAGCGATCTGGATAACTGGCATCGTCTCGGTGCAGTTGTTCCAGCTCCCATCGGTCGGTTGAGAAAAGCCCTGGCTCCTGAATTCAGCCCGCGATTTTCCTTAGTTGATCCGCAATTGCTGATAATCTCCTCGGTAGTTCCTCCTCCCTCAAATCCGAGAGGTCTACCAGCTCGATCTCGAGGCTCTTGACGAGCTCCGCGACCTCAGGCGACGGCCTGCTGAGGGAAAGCACGTAAACGTGATCGAGGTTCTCGTGGATCTTGAACCAGAAAGCCTCGGACACGACGTCCGCTGTGCTCTTGTACGGAACACCTATTACGAAGACGGCCGCCACGACCCTGCCGTAGGCCTTCACCACCAGATCGGCCATCCTGCTCAAGCCCATCTCGTCGACAGTTATGTACGGCGTCTCGACTATCAGACCGAGGTTTCTGAGGAGGTTCGTCAGCACTATTATGGGCCTCTTCTCCCTCAACACCGCATCCCTGTACGTCGGGTTCAGCCTTACAGCCGAAAATCTGAAGATCTGACCCGTTTGTATGTCGTAAATCTCTCCACATGACTTGCAGAGGTATGTGGTCCTCGGAACGTCGAAGACCATATTACACGAATCGCATTTGAATAGCGACGAATAGACCGTGAAAACGGGCTGGGCGCCTACCCGTGGTTCAATCGTCGGTGTTTGGTATGGAACGACCACCTCGGACCTTATTCTGCACTGCGGGCATTCGTAAAAGGTTCCTCGCGTGAAGCTCTGCTGAGGTCCCAGGTACCCGCAATTGGAGCACTGGTAGATGTCCTGGCGGCCTATGTTGTCTGACCTGCAGTGTGGACAGACCAATTCGGAGAAGGCGTCGGCCTTCAGACACTTCGGACAACACACCGATTTGAACACGAAACCTGCGTTCTCCAGAACTCCTTTCCTCAACAGCGAGCTGATGGCGTTGTAGATCGTCATCGGATCGTATAACAGCGCCTTCTCAATGGCCATGTACCTGCCGCCCGTTTCAGCCGCTATGTCCTTCACTGGGACTAGTGCCCCCTCCAATTCTGCCATCAGTTCTACTATAGTCCGCTCCTGCGGCGAGAGGACAAGAATCGGCTGCCCTGTCCCGACGAGCTCAGATATCCTCTTCTTCCCTTCTGTACCGGTTTCCGCTTTAGATAGGGCCTCCTTTGGCGTCGGCTGAGACCCGCCCACCGGAGCCTCTGTTGCCTTCTCGATTGTGGTGCCGATTTTTGCGGACTCTGGAGGTGGACCCGCCTTCGGTTCAGCTGTAGCAACCTGAGCTTGCTGGACCAGCGCTGGGACAGCCCCTTCTTCTGCTTTCCTCCTCCTGCTAGAGATTTGGATCAGCGCCGTGATTGCTATGATGAAAATTGCAGGCTGTATTGCCGTCACCACGATCAGCGACACGATACCGGTGATCTGTGAGAAGATCAAAGAGTAGAGGATTATCCCGATCAGCCATCCCAGAACGCCCGCCGTAACAGTGACCAAAAGTCCCTCAGATGTTCTCGTTCTGGGCACCGTCAAAACCGATAGAGACATCAGCCCTCCAATTACGCCGGGTGCGATGGCGACGAGCGTTAAGGGTAGGGCCGTTGATACGAGGAGTGAAACTATGGTGATTGGAACGAGAATGAGTGTGAGGAGGAAGAGGTAGACCGCAGATTTCCGATCAGTTTGAACCGCGTCCATATTCTAACTCCCTCATTAGTGTCTTCCGGTTGCATAAATGCTTTAAATGCTAAACCGTTATCCGAGCACTCACAGGACCTGACCCGATAACGTATGAAAAGTTCTCTTCCAGACACGTGGCGTTATATGCATGTGATGTGATTAGGGTTGGAGCGGAGGCCTTGCACCCTGACAGGAGGCCTTGGACCGAGAAGTATAGGCCGAGGAGGGTCAGCGAGGTGGTGGGGAACCCTGAAGCGATCAGAGCGTTCCTCGACTGGATCAGGAGCTGGGGATCCGGAAGGCCCTCGAAAAAGGCTGTCCTCCTCCACGGCCCACCTGGGACCGGCAAGACCTCGCTGGTCCTGGCCTTCGCCGAGGAGAACGGGTACGATCTGGTTCAGGTGAACGCCAGCGACAGGAGGTCCGCGGAGGACCTGGAGAACCTGCTCGGTCAGGCGATCAGGGCCGCCTCCGTCTTCGGAAGGAAGAGGATAGTGTTGATCGACGAGGTCGACGGCCTCTCGACGACGGCCGACGCTGGAGGCGTCAGGGCAATAGCCTCGCTCATCGACAGGACCGAGGTCCCGATCGTCCTGGTGGCCAACGACCCCTGGGATCCGGCGCTCCAGGAGCTCAGGACCCGGTGCGAGATGATCGAGTTCAGGCGCCTGAGGGCGAAGGAGATAGTCTCGAGGCTCGAGGAGATCTGCAGGAGGGAGGGCGTCAACGTCGGGACCGATGTGCTCGAGGCTATCGCGGAGAGGTCTCACGGCGACATGAGGGCGGCGATCAACGACCTCCAGCTGGTCGTCACCTCCGGTGCCGAGCCGAGCAGGGTCCTCGAATCGATCCCGAACAGGTTGGTCGAGCTGAACGCCTTCGAGCTCCTCGGCCGGATCTTCGGCGCACGAAGGTTCGCAGACGGCAGGGGAACGCTCTCCAACACCGACCTCGACATAGACACGGTCTTCACTTGGGTCCTCGACAACCTCGAGAACCAGATAAGGGACCCGAAGGCGCTCCACGAGGCCTACAGGATCCTCGCCGATGCCGACCTCCACCTGAAGAGGGCCAACAGGCTCCAGCGCTGGGAGCTGATGAAGTACGGGACGATACTGCTCTCCGCCGGTCCAGGTGTGATCAAGGCCACCGTTGCCGAGAAGGGAGGGCGTTTCGAGTTCCCCTCGAGGATCAGGTTCATGCAGCAGACCAAGGACCTCAGGTCCCTTTCAGACTCGATCCTGACGAAGGTGACGAAGCGCCTCCACATGTCGACGGCGAAGGCAGCGACCGAGTTCTTGCCTTACCTCCGGCTGATGCTGAAGTCCGGAGATAAGGGGATCGCCAGGTACTTCAGGCTGACGGAGCAGGAGGTCGAACACCTCGTCTCGAGGGCTCCGGAGCTGAAGGTCGAGCCCGTTGCGAGGGAGGCCGTGACCCGCGAGGAGGGTAAGGTCAAGACGGAAGCTAGGAGGGCGAGGACCAAGTCCCGATGACCGTTTCAGTGCTTCAGTAGGCCTGCCCTTGACCCTTCCTGAGCAGCGCGGTCAGCTCCCGCTCTAGGACCGATGCCGGCACCTCCGGCAGGGTGATGTAGCTCTTCCTCCCCCTGATCCCTTCGCTCTTGACCCTGATCCGTATGAAGCCCTGGTCCTCGAGGCGCTGGAGTATCTCCCAGAACCTCGTCGATGCCCTCGGAGCCACCTCGTGCTCCTCGCATACCATCGCGTAGTACCTGTTCAGCTCGCTGGCGGTTACTGAGGACGCGTTGTTGGTCAGGAAGTAGCGGGCGATTGAGAGGAGGACGAGCTTCTCGTGCAGCGAAAGGTAGTGGAGGCTCTCGCGCCTTATAGCGGGGTAGACGCTCGCCGCTGCCTTCCTCACGTGCTCTGCCTTCACCCTCTCGGAGCCCTCGTGCTCAGCGAACTTCCCAGCCCTCCACAGCAGCTCGATCGCGTACCTCGCATCGCCGCGCTCCGATGCCAGGTCGACGATCGCCTCCATCGCCTCCTCCGTCACTACACCCTCGTAGAACGCCTCCGATGCCCTGAACTCCACTATGTCCCTCAGCTGCCTGTGGTCGTACTCGCTGAGGTTGATCACGTTCGTCAGGAACATGGTCCTCGTCCCTTCGTCAACCCCCTGAAAGGCCTCCAGGCCCCTCGTGATGAGGACCATCGAGAACCTCGAGCCGCCCCTCCTCTCCTCCCCGACCCTCGCGAGGTAGTACAGGGCCTCCTGCTCCTCCCTCAGCAGCGCGTCCACCTCGTCCAGAGCCAGTATCACCCTCACGTCCCTCTCCTCGAGGTAGTCGAGGAGGTTGTGGAGCAGCTCCTCGTTGGAGAGGCCCCTTGCCGGCATCGCTGTCCTCAGCTGTTCTATTGTCCTCTTCAGAACTGAAAAGAGCGTCCTGTGGATGCGGCAATTGATGTAGGCGAACCTCACATCGGTCATCGACTGCTTAGATAGCTCCTCGGCCCTCTTCCCGAAGAGCTTGGAGAGCGCGGTCTTCCCGGTGCCTGTCGGTCCGGCGATCAGGACCCTGACCGGCGTCGTCCTCCTGCCTTTGATGAAGGACGAGAAGAGGGTGTTGAGGTGCTCGAGCTCGTCCTCCCTGTGGGGAAGCCTCGGAGGGACGTACTCGGGCGAGAGCTTGTCCTCGTCCCTGAAGATCGGCATCCCCAACCGGCCTGCTCAACCGCCGGTATTTTTGTGGAAGGGTTAGGGTTGGCCGAAAGTGGAGGCACACCGATCGGGCGTCCTGGAGCCGGCCCCCGTCCACCTCGCTCAAATACTCCACATCTGTTTCATGAAGAACGTGCAGGAGGTGAACGAGGAATACGTCGCTCCCCTCATCCCTCCTAGGCGGAGGTGGTCGAGGAAGGGCGAGAACGGCGTCGTCCTCTGCGTCGGGGGCAGCAGACTCTACCACGGCGCTCCGGCCCTGATGGCGATGGCCGCTTACAGGACCGGTGTGGACCTGGTCTACTTGGCGGTCCCCGAGGTCCACGAGAGGCCCATCAGGTCGATGGCACCGGAGCTGATAGTCATCCCGATGGTCGACGCCAAGCTCACCAAGCGCGTAGCCGATCAGATCCTGAAGTGGCTTCCGGGACGTCCTAACTCCGCCGCTATCGGGCCCGGCCTCTCGATCGCCAAGGTCGTCGCTCTCCAGTACCTCGTCGGCCAGCTACTCTCCGACGGCGTCCCGGTCGTCCTCGACGCCTCTGCCCTGATCCCCGAGGTCCTCGAGGTGGTCAGGGGGAAGAGGGTCGTCCTCACGCCTCATGCGGGCGAATTCGCGAGGTTGTTCGGGAAACATCCGGGCAACTCCGTGGAAGAGAGGGTCAGGTCGGCGCAGGAGGCCGCAAGGTCCAACGAAGTGGTGGTGCTCCTGAAGGGGCCTGTCGACGTGATCACTGACGGCGAGCGCGTCCTGATCAACAGAAGGGGAACGCCAGCCATGACCGTGGGAGGGACCGGTGACGTCCTGACCGGCATCGTGGCCGGCCTGCTCGCGAAGGGGATGGAGCCGCTAGAGGCTGCCGCCGCTGGAGCCTTCATCAACTGTGTGGCAGGTGAGATCGCTGAGCGCGATTTGGGCCTTCACGTGCTGCCCTCCGACCTGACCGCAAGGATTCCTATAGTGATGAAGTCCTTCGACCGCGTCATCGATTGACGTATCATCTTGACGAAACGCCTATTACATGTTGAGATTGTATGTGCTCGATGAGTGAGCTGACAGGAGAGGAGATCGTCAAGCGTATTGTCAGCGACAAAGGAGCGCTAAAGGATCTGATCTATCACATCGTCTACGATCCCGAGATGAGGGTGGCCGTGATATCGGCAGTCCTTTCAGAGGTGGCGACGAAACAGGACGTCAGGGATTTGCGTCAGGAGATGAATCAATTGAGGACGGAGATGAGCCAGTTGAGGCATGAGACGAATCAATTGAGGGCAGAGATGGACGCGCGATTCAATGAGGTGAGGCGAGAGATGAACCAGCTGAGGACGGAGATTAACGGTTTGAGGCGAGAGATCAACGATCTGAGGAGGGAGATGAGGAGCCTCATCAGGTGGACCATCACAGCAATACTCATCGTCTGGGGATCTACGGTACTTCCAGTGATGATGAGGCTAGCCGGAATAATCTGATCGAGAGGACATGGGTGCGGCCGCCGGGATTTGAACCCGGGATCTGCGGGCCGGGGCCCCGCCGTCCTACCAGGCTAGACGACGGCCGCCGATCCTGACTCTCCGATCCGTCCCCAAAAACTTTAACGCGACGTCTCCACTTATTGGCCCTTCACACCGGTACCGGTAATTAGATCGCCTTGACGCGTCGCAGGGGATGGGAGAGGTCCAGAGGCCCTTCCACAGCATGCCGGTAGAGGAAGTGGTAAGGGCACTGGGGGTCGACCCGTCGAGGGGCCTCAGCGCGGAGGAGGTCGAGCGGCGCAGGAGGACCTACGGGCCCAACAGGATCATAGAGGTCAAGAGGTCCAGCCCCTTCCTCCTCTTCCTGAACCAGTACAGGAGCGTCCTGGTGATGATCTTGCTGGCTGCGACTGTCGTCAGCGCGGCCCTCGGCGATGTGATAGAGGCGGCGGTTATAGGCGTCATCCTCCTCTTCATCGGCTTCATGGGGTTCCTGCAGGAGTACAGGGCCGAGAGGGCGCTGGAGAGACTGAGGGAGCTGACGGCTCCGCGGTGCAGGGTCCTGAGGGACGGAGAGGTCGTCGTGGTGCCCTCGGAGGACCTCGTGCCGGGTGACGTCCTCGTCCTCGGAGAGGGCGACGTGGTGGCCGCCGACGGCAGGGTGATCGAGTCCTCGGGGCTTCGCGTCGACGAGTCGCCCCTCACAGGCGAATCCGCACCGGTCGACAAGAGGACAGAGCCCCTTCCGGAGGAGACGCCGATGGCAGACAGGACCAACTGCGTATACGCTGGGACCCTTGTCGTTTCCGGAAAGGGGAAGGCGGTCGTCACGGCCACCGGCAGATCGACTGAGCTGGGCAAGATCGCCGAGTATACGGGCCAGGTCAGGGAGGAGAGGACGCCCCTCGAGGTGAGGATGGAGGACCTCGGAAAGAAGTTCGGCATCCTGGCGCTGGTGATAATAGCGACGCTCTTCGCGGCCGAGTTCGTAGAATCGGTCCTCGCAGGCGACGCATCCTTAGGCTTCCTCATCGAGGTCTTCCTCTTCAGCGTGGCCCTCGCTGTCGCTGCCGTCCCCGAGGCCCTGCCAGCGATAGTCACCGCGTCGCTCGCCATAGGAGCCTGGACGCTCGCCAAGCACGGTGCCCTCGTCAGGAAACTCTCGGCCGTCGAGAGCCTCGGGTCGACGCAGGTCATGTGCTTCGATAAGACCGGCACCCTCACCAGGGGCGAGCAGACGGTGAGGGCCCTCTACATTGACAGGAAGGTCATCCGCATCGAGGAGCAACCATCCGCCGACGGCTCCCAGCCTTCCTGGCCCTCCACTCCAACCTTCGAGAACCTGCTGAGGGCGATCGTCCTCTGCAACGACGCCCGCCTCTCCTCAGGCGGCAAGCGGCACTTCTCCGGCGACCCGACAGAGGTCGCGCTCCTTCAGCTGGCAGCGAAGGCTGGAGTCGATCCGGAAAGGCTCAGGTCGAGGTTCCAGAGGGTCGCGGAAAGGCCCTTCTCCAGCGACAGGATGTTGATGTCGACCGTCAACCTCGTCGACGGCAAGCGGGTCTCGCACGTGAAGGGAGCGGCAGAGGTGGTCCTGGCAAGATGCGACCGCATCATGCTCGATGGAGAGGTGAGGCCGCTCGGCGAACAGGAGAGGATTGAGGTCCTGCAGGTCAACGAGCAGCTCGCGTCGGAGGGGATGAGGGTTCTCGCGGTCGCCGTCAAGGAGCTGAGGGGTGAGGGTGAGGAAGATCCCGAGAGCGGCCTGACCTTCTTGGGGCTGGTTGGTCTGATCGATCCGCCGAGGCCCGGTGCCGTCGAGGCCATAGCTTCGGCCAAGTCGGCAGGCGTCGTACCCGTCATGATAACCGGAGACCACAGACTGACTGCCGTCTCGATCGCGAGGGAATGCGGGATAGATGTGGACATGGTCCTGACGGGAAAGGAGCTGGAGCGGATGAGCGCCGACGAGCTGGCTGAGGTCGTGGAGCGCGTCAGAGTCTACGCGAGGACCACTCCCTCCCAGAAGCTGAAGATCGTCGAGGCCTGGAAGAAGAAGGACTACGTCGTGGCGATGACCGGTGACGGCGTCAACGACGCTCCGGCCCTGAAGCGGGCCGACATAGGAGTCGCGATGGGCATAAGGGGCACCGAGGTAGCCAAGGAGGCTTCCGACATAATCCTGACTGACGACAGCCTGTCGACGCTGGTCAAGGCGATCGAGCTCGGGCGCTGGATCTTCGACAACATCAAGAAGTACCTGGCCTACCTCCTCCAGGCTAACCTCGTCGAGATAGTCGTCCTCTCAGTCACCACGCTCGTGATCCTCAGGGCACTCGGGTACTCCGGCGAGGAGTCGCTGGCTCTGCTTCCCGTCCACATACTCTACATCAACTTGGCGACCGACGGCCTCCCGGCCCTAGCGCTCGGCGTCAGCCCTCCAGACCCAGACCTGATGAAGAGGCCGCCGCCGAAGAGGGGAGAGAGCGTCCTGAGCCGTGATGTGATCAGGTTCCTGGTAATGGCCGTCATCGTCGAGTCGCCGCTCCTCATAGCAGCCTTTTACCTGGCGTTGCCGATGGGCATAGACGCCGCGAGGACGAGGCTCTTCCTGCTGTTCATCGCCTTCGAGCTTGTGCTGGCCCTCAACTGCAGGTCCCTCAGGCACTCCGTCCTGAAGGTGAGGCCCCACAAGTGGCTCGTGCTTGCGGTCATATGGGAGCTGTCGTTGATCACGCTGCTCGTCTCGCATCCCGTGACCCGCACGCTCCTCCACCTCACGGTCCCGACGGTTGATGACGTGCTCTGGTGCGTCGCGGGCGGGCTTGCCACTTTCGCCAGCATCGAGGCCCTCAAGCACATCAGTTCCAAGTCAGAGCCTGCTCACCGGTGAATTCATTAGCGGGTCAACCGATCTACGATCCGGGATGAAGTGAGCGGGTATTCCTGACCCCACGGGATGAGGAGTGATACCCGATCTGACCAACGCTTATGAGTTGGAGGGGCAGGGTAGAAGTGCAAGGGGTGCCTGTATTGTCGAACGCGAACACCAACGTTCTCACATTGGACGACTTCGACCTCGAGGGGAAGACCGTCTTCGTCAGGGCCGACATGAACAGCTCCATCGACCCCAAGACGGGAAGGGTGATGGACACCTCGAGGATAGCGGAGGCCGCCGTGACGCTCAGGGACCTCGTCAGGTCTAAGGTAGTCGTCGCGTCGCACCAGGGCAGGGTCGGAGGTTACGATTACGTCTCCCTCGAGCAGCATGCCAGGATCCTTGAGGAGTACCTCGGGAGGCCTGTGAAGTTCGTGGACGACGTGATGGGGAGGGCTGCGCTGCAGGAGATCAGGTCGCTCAGGGAGGGTGAGGTCTTAGTGCTCGACAACCTGAGGTTCGCCGCTGAGGAGAACTTCGAGTTCACGATCGAGGAGGCCATGAGGACCCACTTCGTCCGCAGGTTATCGACGGTGATAGACTTCTGCGTGCTCGACGCCTTCCCCACAGCCCACAGGGCACACCCCTCGATAGTCGGGTTCGCGAAGGTGAAGCCGACCCTTGCAGGGAGGCTGGTGATGAAGGAGCTGAAGTCGCTGAGGAAGATCCAGTCGGTCATGAAGGCGCCCTTCGTCACGGTCCTCGGAGGTGCCAAGGTCAGGGACAGGCTCGAGGCGATGGAGGCCCTGATACAGGGAGGGAAGGCCGACAAGATCCTGCTGACAGGGTTGATCGCGCTCGTCTTCCTCAAGGCCGTCGGCAAGATCAAGGGGAAGCTCAACGTCCAGAACGAGGACCAGATGGTCGAGAAGGCCCGCTCCATCTACCAGAAGTACGACGACCGTTTCGAGCTTCCGGAGGACCTGGCGATCGAGAGGAACGGCGAGCGCGTCGAGCTTCCTGTAAGCTCCGTCGAGGACCCGACTCAGGTCAAGGACATCGGTCACGCCACGGTGAGGAAGTACGTGAGGCTGATCAAGAGCGCGGGAACTGTCTTCGTCAGCGGCCCCCCTGGCGTCTTCGAGGACGACCGCTTCTCGTTCGGGACCTATGAAATACTCCAGGCTACTGCCAGCTCATTCGGGATAACGATCGTCAGCGGAGGCCATCTGAACGCCGCCCTCCAGAAGCTCAAGATAAGGGACTGGATCGATTACGTCAGCACAGCAGGAGGGGCCCTCGTCATGTACCTGGCCGGCAAGAAGATGCCGATGTTCGAGGCGCTGAGCGTCTCCTACGAGACATGGTCAAAAGATAGCAGGAGGGCCGGTGGTTCGTGAGGAGGGTCTTCGTCAACGGTTACGGCGTCATAGGCCGGAGGGTCGCGGAGGCCATAGCACGGCAGCGCGACATGGAGCTGGTGGGGATAGGGAAGACGAAGCCGGACTACAAGGCCAGGCTCGCGGCCTCAAGGGGCTACAGGATCTACGTGCCCTCAGAGAAGGAGGCCCAGTCCTTCGCAGCCCAAGGCATCGAGGTGGCAGGTCTGACAGCGGACGCGGTTAAGGGTGCAGACCTGACCGTCGACGCTACGCCCGACGGAACCGGTGCGAAGAACCTGGCGCTCTACAGGGAGCTCGGCAAACCGGCGATCTTCCAGGGAGGCGAGGAGCCCGAAGTCGGGGAGGTCTCCTTCGTCTCCGAGTGCAACTACGACGAGGCGAGGGGCAAGAGGTACGTGAGGGTCGTCTCCTGTAACACTACAGGCCTCTGCAGGGTGATCAACGCGCTGATCAGAGGCGTGGGCCTCAGCTCGGCCAGAGTCGTGATAGCGAGGAGGGCCGCTGACCCCGAGGAGGTCTCGAAGGGTCCGATAAACGCGATTGTCCTGGACCCGGTCGAGGTGCCGTCTCACCACGCTGAAGACGTGAAGACCGTCATCAAGGGTTTCGACGTCGTGACGATGGCCTTGAAGGTCCCCAACACTCAGGTCCACATCCACTCCTTCATTGGCCGCGTACGAGGTGAGAGCGTGACGAAGGATCAGGTGATAGAGGCCCTCGCTTCTTCGAGGAGGATACTTCTGCTCGAGTCCAAGCTCGGCTTCAAGTCGACCGCTAACCTGATTGAGCTGGCCAGGGAAGCGGGGAGACCGAGGGGCGATCTGTATGAGGTTGTCGTCTGGAGGGACTCGATCAACGTCTCGGGGAACGAAGTGATGTTCTTCATGGGAGTCCACCAGGAGGCGATCGTAGTGCCGGAAAACGTCGATGCCGTCAGGGCTATGCTCACCGACTTGAGCCAGAGGGAGAGCTCATCGATGACCGATGCCTCCCTCGGGATCCCTCTCAAGCTCTGATCCCTTATTCTGTCATAATTTGCCATCGGCGGATTTCACGTTGTTGCAGCGTCCGTTGCAAAGGTAGCTGTTAAAACCAAGCGGGCCGACAGCAATCTCGGGTTGGAGCGATACGACCTCGCCGTGATAGGTGCAGGGATCTTCGGACTCGCATCGGCATATCACTACGTCAGGCGAGCTGGGGGTAAGGTGGTGGTCGTCGATTCGCTCAGCGGTCCCGGTCAGGGTAACACGGGCAGGAGCGTCGGAGGTTACAGGAAGGGCATCTTCACCTCGAACCTCAACCGTCTCCTTTCGGAATCGACCGTCGCCTTCTTCGAGGACCTTCAGAGGTCAGGCGTCGACCTGGGGATGCACCCGATCGGTTACCTGATACTGCTGGACGCGGAGGGGTTGGAGCGGAACTCCCATGCGATCGAGGCCTTCGTGAAGAAGGGGAACGCCAAGTTGCTGGAGGCGGACGAGCTGAGCTCTATGGTGCCATGGATGAGGCTGAAGTTCGGCGGCGACGAGGAGGCCCAGCTTCTGGGACTCAGGGACGTCGAGACCGCGGTCTTCTCGCCGAGCTCCGGTTACCTGGACGTGGAGAAGCTGGTCTCATACTACCACAGGGACCTCCTGGACAGAGGAGTGGAGTTCAGGTTCGGGACCACCGTCAAGCGCTTGAGACTCAGCCCGGTGACCAGCATAGGTCATCCTAGGGAGCCCCTTGCATGGCAGGCGAAGAAGGTGGGGGCCCTTGAGACCGATCGCGGCGAGATCTCCGCAGAGAACGTCGTCGTAGCAGCAGGTGCTTGGGTCAACGATCTCCTCGATCCTCTGGGGATAGACTCGCACGTCAAGCCTAAGAAGAGGCAGGTCTTCTCGGTCGAGGCCAAAGGCGAGCTCTCCAAGTTCTTCGAGGTCGAGGGCTTCAACGGATACCGTTCCATGCCGATGACGTTCATCCCGAGGGGACCCTACGTCGCACCCCGAGTGAGGGAGAGGGCCCTTTGGCTCGGGTACAGCGACGACCTCGGCAGGCCCTGGGGAATCGACTTCACGCCCGAGGAGCACTTCTACTACGACGACATCTATCCGATGGTCAGCAAGTTGTTCCCGGCCTTCAGGGACGTCAGGCCCAGCAGCATGTGGGCCGGGTGCTACTCGATCAACACGATAGACGAGAACCCCATAGTTTTCAGGGTGATGAACCTCGTCGTCGCGACAGGAGGCAGCGGTTCCGGTGTGATGAAGGCCGACGCTATCGGGAGAGCGGTCACTTCGCTCCTGCTCGGAGAGGAGGAGACCGTGCTCTACACGGGAGAGAGGCTTCCCGTATCCTGGCTCGGTGTGAGGGGGAGGAGGGCGGAGCCAGAATCGTTCGTCTTCTGAGCCCACAAATTCTCAAGGATTGCAGTAGTGCTGTGGTCGTTGTTTCATGGTTGTTGATTGGTGGACAGATACCTTAAGAGGCCGTAGTATAAATCTCAACGCCCACCTCTCTCGCAGCTTTTATCGCAGCTTCCTCAGCATATGGGGTCACCATGATCAGTCTGTCAGGCTTGATGCCCGTCTTCCTCTCGTACAGTTGTGCCTTCCTCAAGAAAGCCGCTACATCGGATAGTCCCATACGTGATGATATCTCGATCAACAAAGTCTTTCCGTCTTTGACTGCGATGTCAATTTCTATAACGCTACTGAAACCGTAGACTTTTCCCTCTTCATCTTTTGTGACCCATCTCTCAACCTTCACCCCGAACTCCTTCTCGAGGATTCCTCTCAATCCTTCCCTGAAAGCCTGCTCGCTCATTAATCCCCACCTAGCGCCAAGCGCGGAGATCTGCCTGTTGACCAGATCGAAGCCTTTTATCATGTCCTCGCGTAGCCTCACGAGTTCTTGCTCGATCCTCGCGAACCTCTCCTCGTGTTTCTCGAACATCTTCATCATGTCCTCCCTGAGCTTATTCATGTCCTCCCTCAGTTTCTCGATCTCCT
>Ga0272445_1001471_pt1 | contig 18124 bp, 20 predicted proteins | sample YNPCB0031_FD_194404 | JGI IMG/M metagenome (GOLD analysis project Ga0272445, IMG submission 194404) | Hot spring sediment microbial communities from Yellowstone National Park, WY, United States - YNP-CB-003-1 | ecosystem: Environmental > Aquatic > Thermal springs > Hot (42-90C) > Sediment... | reverse complement strand
CTAACAAGATTAGGGTGCTAAAACAATTGTTGGACAGATATGCGGGTGACCTCGAAGGGAATTTGGTGATTGCTACAGAGACCACAGTCAGGATAATTCGCTTCCCTAAAACTTAAGGTCTGTCGCAGCCTCTTTACGGGTTTTAGGCGTGGATGCCGAAGATAGAGCGGTGTCGGAAGGCAAGTAATCGGAGATTTTCTCAACACGGACAACTCTTACCCCTGCCACTTTCTTTATCGCCTCAAGTTCATCCTCAGTAGGATTGTCAGCAATCAGCCAAACTGAAGCACCTTCCCCCTTCCTCTCAAAAGTCCTGACAATCACCCTCGACTTCTCCGACATCCTCCCCATCAACCTGCAAACCTTGCAAGGATTCGTTTTTGGAGGACAAACCGTTATCCTATCCTCGTGCTCTATCCCCCAAAATTCCAACAACTTGCTCCTTAACCATCCTCGGTAGATGAAAGGGTTCTTAATCTCCGTCTCCCCAGCAAGATAGACTATCCTCTCAATTGCACCCGTCTCCATCGCCTTGAACCATGAACTCCAGTTCATCCTCAACTTGTTGAAAATTTGCTGGGCTAACCTTACGAAGGGTGAAGGGAGGGAAAATTCACCGTCGCCAATTAGTTCTGTTGCCTTTGGGTTGAATCGGTTGATGACTTCTTCTGGCTTCCCAATTGATGTCCCTACCACCTTTATGGAGCAGTAGCCAAATCCCATAGATGTGTTTGCTCCTATCCCGAAGTTTTGGAGCAACTTTAATGCTCCCAACACTATGTCGAGATTTTCTTTTGGGACTTGAACTTGGAAGGCGATTTGACCTTGAAAGAACTCTTGACCTCTAACCTTGACCATCTTCTCCTTCCCCATCAAGAAACCGTCGGAGACTTTGACCGAGGGGGCAGGTCTATTGACAGACTTAGCAAGCCTAAGGGAGAGGGTGGCTATTTGAGTTGTCAAGACGATGGAAGGGATGAAAGGTTTCCTTCTCAGGTCTCTAACTTGCCTTCCAGTTCCAAAACCGACATGGGTGGGTTTCTTTAGTTCAGCGATACACTTTAATGTCACCATCTTCCCTTCACCCGTTCACAAGTTTGCCATCCCGTTTTTGAGTGAGCAGGGCTTTTCACGAATTTATTTTAGGCACAGAAAGATGATGGACAGAAGACTACCTTATCTGCCTCCCTCGCGCCTTTAGATAGCCATTGTGGTAGCGCAAAGAAGGATGATGTCAAGATTACTTGAGGGAAGGGGAAGTGAGCGACGATGATTGACTTTGAGACGATTAGAACGATAGTGCTCATTACCTTAATCGCTATCGTAGCAACCTTGCTGCGCCGCAGGGTAGGGTTCGATTGTTCTGTGGGCGTTTGCTCTCGGTTTCTTTATCGCAGCAAAGATAATCAAGATGCAAGCGACGAGGCATCTAAACGAGGCAATTCATACCGACAAAGTTAACGGGAGATGAAGAAAGGAGGTGTATGGTGTGAAGTTCACTCGCATCACCATTGATCCAGAGCAGATGGGGGAGTTCCTTGCATTCGCGGGTTGAGGATTCCTGTCGCCACGCTCTTGGAGATGTTAGCGGAAGGAATGACGGAACAGGAGATACTTGCCGCTTACCCTGATTTGGAACCAGAGGACATTAAAGAAGCCCTTAAGTTTGCCGCCGAAGCGGTTCAGGAAAGGCAACTGCCTTTGGTGACAGTGCCGTGAAGGGGATGATGCCATTGGTGGGAAAGGGTCTTGGGGTGGTTGGATTACTTTTGTGACCTGTGAAGAAAGAGAGATGATTCCCCCTTTTGTCTTCTTTTGAACTCTAAACATCCCCAAAAGCCCAAGATCACGCCCGCATGAAAACGCTCCAAAAGAGACAAAAGTTTGCGCAAAAGATTGACCGCCCCGACGGACGGTGATGATGGCGATGGCGACGACGATGACGATGATGGCGAACCCTTGCCCCCACCAACTTGCGACCTTTGTGGGCGCTCTGAAGGCGAACCTTATCCAGCGTTGAACAAGGGGCAAGTCAACAACCTGATGGCGCTGTCGGTCCTTTCCGACGCCTTCTGACACCGCTTCGGGCTGCCCGAATTCGGCGTGATTTGTCGTGGGTGCTACATGACTCTTTGCCGAACTTTGCTCCTTGGCAGGCAACCCGACCCCACTCTAACCCCTACTGACTAAGCCCCGATGGACGCCGTTGCCGAAGCGAACCCTGACAGTCATCAATCCGAACCCGACCGATTGAAGGCTTTTGGAGGTGACCGATGATGCGCTGCAAAGCCATTCATCAGCGCAACGGGACGCCCCCAACTCATCTTTGCGTCAACGCAAGCAGACAGCCTGCCTAAGCCATCCCAAACCGCCAAAAGCTCCACACTTTATCCACACTTACATCTTTTGAGTGCTCCGACAGCCTCATTCTTTAGGCTTATCGCCGAGAAAAGCGCAAAGCTTCCTGAGCGGCTCGGCGGATTTCGGGGTAACGACTTCTCAGCAGCAACGGTAACTTGCGGCTGCGGTAGGCTACCCCTGTCTTCTTCAGCAACTCAATCCACTCCAAAGTCATATAGCGGTTGGCACCTGGCAATTTAGCGTCCGAAAGCGGGACGGCTTCCGCTCCCAATAACCGCACCAATGCCTTTCCTGCTGCAAGTTGCACTTCAAAACGCTTCTGAGGTTGACGCCAGTAACTCATGATGACCCTGCAGGAAGAGGTGGGATCATGGAGCAATGCTTTCAAGGCAGGGATGTCAGAACGGTCGCCAAGCGTTTCAAGGAGCAATGCTGCCCTCGCCCGACGGAAGGGATTAGGATGACGAACTTCCTTGCAGATAATCTGAAGGGCTTCCCGACGAACAGCCATCTTCAGCGCCGATGAAAGGGGAAGGTGTCGTCCTGTCACCAACTCAAAGACGCCTATCGTCCCCCTCTCGGTCACGAAGGCGAATTGCTTTTGCCCTTGGCGGAAGAAAAAGAGGGCATTGCTGCTTCACCAACGGGAAGACATTGTGGTAGGCACTTCCAAAATTTCGTCAAAGGGCAGGAGTTGCTCTAAGGTGTAGGATGCCAAAACCCTGCCGTCAGGACCGAAAAAGGTCAGGACTTTCCCGTAACCCACTTGCCCCCATTGGTCGCGCAAGACGACATAGCGTCCGTCGTCAGGGATGAAAGCCTGAACGGGGGTAGGATGAAGGGCAATCCATCGCGACCGAAATCCGTTCTGACCTCGCTCCTTGAGCACCAACCTGCTCTGTCCCTAAGCCAATTCGGAGACGAACAGGACAAATTGGCGATCGTTTGACCAATGTTCTTTCAGTGGTGGACCCCAACTATCTGCCCAGCCAAATCGGAAAGAAGTGATGAGCGAGACAATGACGAGAAAAGCGGTAGTTGGTAACTTCGATCGCCCGAACATGAGCAAACGCTCCTCCCTTTCGGGGTTAAGATTTTCGGTCAGGCAGGAACTCGACATTCCAAAGATTGACGAAACTTTAGAGCACATCTCCCGATGCGCTGAAAATTTTTCGGCAGGAGGGCATTGCCCTACAAAACTGCTTGCCATTCGCTATTCTCCATTTGCCGGTCGTTATTCGCTGCCGTTTCGGTTTGACAGAAACCACACCTTCTCAGGCCGATTTTGCGACTTGCTGATAAGTCGCGTCTGAGTGCCGAAATTTGCTGCAAGATGAGGACATCGCCTTGAAGGTTTTCTTTGTGTTACGACCGACCGCACAACATCACTATCGTCCCCTTTCACAAGTTTTGGACGGCAGCGGTAGTAGTAGACGCCGACCTTTCAGCAAAGCCCTTTCATCTTAAACGCACCATTGTTGCCGAGTGACCCGCTGATTGCCATTGCCATCGTTGAGGTCAATCGCGACCTTCAAGCCACTGTCGCCATCAGTCAAAGCCTTTAAGGTCGCCGACAAGCCCGTAGAATACAGTGAGCTAGATGGCAATGACGAAATTCAAGGCGACTCGAAGCGCCTTCGTGAATGGGATGTCGCGATCCTCTTAGCCCGCCAGAAGGTTCTGAAAGGGGTCTTTTGGATTGGGGACGGGTGATGGTAGCGGTGGGAGTGGGGCACTCCCAGCAAGGCAGGTAAAAACTTTTTGGCTGCTATGAGAAAGTGGGCATAATCAAGGTCGTCAAACTTCGGAGGACTGCTTGGCAAAGCGTTGAATCATTGGGAAATAGCAAGCGACGGTTTGGGTGAGATAAGGCTTCAAAGCAATAAATCAATCTATCCTCCTGTAGAGGCTGCGGCAAAGAAATTCCCGATGCCCATATTTCAACCGTTCCGTGGTAACTTGAAGGTAGTTACCAAACCGCTGGTTCTTCGTTATCAATTTAATCTCCCCTTCCTTTGGCACTCCAAAAACTTGCACGAGGATCCGACCGCTTTTTATCTGAACCCGCAAAACCATTGGTTCTCTTGTTGGATTGCGGATTTTTAAGTCTTTATTGGGAAAGTTTAAGGTCGCATCTAAACCTGGCTGGGCATAGCGAACTAATCGGGTGTGGGGATGGCGCTCCACAATATCCATCCCCGCTTGGGCAGCCGCTAAGAAAACAGCAGTTGCCACTGGACAAATCCCTCCACCAAGCCCTAAGTCTCTTCGCTCGTTGATGAGGACGGGTGCTGGTAAAAATCCCCTTTCCTTCGTCCGGCGACCGATTAACTCGTTCAGGGACAACACTTGTTTGGGGAAGACAACCGCTTTATCTATCGCTTGAGCGGCCAATTGGGCATTGTGATAGGCATTTGGATGTCTTGAAGTCATTGTGACGATCACCTGTGCCCGTAAAGATGTCACTCTTAATAGTTCTCTTGAGGTAATGGTCGGAACCTCCGGGCGTAGAGGCAAAAAGAAGAAAGACTGGCCGTTAGAAAGCCCATCTACCAACTTTTCTATTGCACCGTCTAAATCCACCGACCAACCTTTCTGCTCTGGGATCAGATGCACTTTACCCCTAATCAGCGCCACCGTAGCGTTGCGGGGCGGTTTCTTGAGGTTTTGGAGGACTCTTCGCAATTGGGGTTTCTCCACACGAACAGGCATCGGCACCGAAAGCCCTCTTCGCGCCAGCCATCGGGAACGGAGCCTTGCCCAAAGAGAGAACTCTCGCCCCGCCATCCACGCTTTTGCCGCCGCCCTTTCAGGGAAGAAATGAACACCTAACTCTTTTGGTTTCACTACCAAACGCTTCCCGTTCGCCATCAGCACGATGGGTTGCTCTTCTTTTTGTTGGGCAATTTTTCGGCATTCAAGGAGAACCTCTTGAAAAGACGACCCTCCGATTGTCCTTCCTGCTACCTGAACGCCAGGGAAAACCCCTGAAGGTTCGCTCAGCAGCCACGCCAACAATAAAAAGAACCCCTCCGTGACCAACCCGACGGACAAAAAGAAAGGGAAGCGTTGCCTCAACTGCATCAAGGTTTTTTCACCTCCCAGAGCCAACGGCTTGCTTGATCTTGACCGATTGTCACGATGATGCTGGGGTTGATGAAATTATCGGCATCTTTTCTCCTCACAATCCTTCTCGCCCTAACTTCCTTGCCAATTTCCTCCGCCAAAGGTATTAGTGTTCCTTCGGTGTATTCCACAGTGGTTGTTGCCACAAATGCTGAAGGGGCATTGCCCGCAAAGCAATGGATGCCCAAATGCCGTTGAAGCCGTTCAGCCATTTTCCGAGCGAGGTGCGGCTCTGTCGTCCCGTTCAGCACCCAAACTCGCAAGTCCTTTGGGATGACCACACCTAACCGAGCCAATCGGGCTTGACGGCGAGTGGCTTCTTTGTCCAGTTGCACGAACCAAATTCCATTGAGCCGAAAGGAGCGGCCTGGCAGGTAACTGACGGAAAAGTTTTGGGTTTGGATAAACGCCTTCGCAATGAACATGACTTGTCCAACGGACAAGTTGGTCGGAAAAGTTTGATGGGCATCGGAGACGATCGCAGGAAGGCGGGGGAGATTTTTAGGCTGGCGCAATTCGGCGAGGGCTGCCTGCAGAAAGAGTTTCCAGCGTTCAACCCTTGCTGCTTCTCCTCTTTTTCGGGGGTCGGAATAGCGATCCCGCAAGTAAAAAGCTAAATCCCTTCCTCTGAGCCGTCGGATGCCCGGTGGGATGTCGTAAGAGAACCCTGCTGCCCTGTCCGCATAACGGAGGCGATAAGGGACAGAGACGGTCAAGCCGTCAGGAAAAGTGCGGTCAAAGAATGCAGGGAGGGATTGAAAAGGGACGACGATGCAGCCCTCAATAGGATGGGCGACAATTTGGCTCACCAGTTTGGTGAAACCCTGAGGACCCAACCGCTTGTAGAGTCCGTTAATCTTTCGCCCACCCGTGCAGTAGGTGTCTCGGGGAAGGATGAGCGCCTTGAGCCCTGTTTTGTTGACATAGACCAGAAAAATGGCATCGCTGCGGTTGCCTTCGTCTAAACCGAGAACCAAGACGGTGAAACTGGGAAATGACCATGAGCGAAGATAGGGCAACCGTTCAGGATGTCGCCAAGCGAACCAAGCGAGAAGGGCAAGAAGACTAAGCAAGGATAGAAAGAGGAAATGACGCATGAGGTTCACCTCCTTTGCCTCACTTTCGCCCCTACGGCTTGAGCAGTTTCCTCGGCGATAGGGGGAAGGGACGACTCCAAGATGGCAAGTGGGGAGTAGAGCACAAGGCGTTTCGCCCAGCGGTAATGATGGACAACGATGGCAGGGACGAAGCGGTTGGGGTCTTGCGGAAGCCTCCAGCGGTCGGCAAGGGGATTATGGGGCAAATAAGACAGAACAGCAACTGCTATTAGGGCAAGGGCGGTCACGCCCCAAAGGAAGCGCTCCTCAACTTCATGGTGGTGGACAGGGACGACGGTCGGCGAACGGTGGGTGGGGCGCAACACTAAAGGCAAAACGAATCGAATTATCAGGGCAACAAGGGCAGCGGTGAAAGGAACGACGAAACTGGACAAGCAAAAGGCGTAAGCGAAGGCCGTTTCAAGCAACGCAACTAAAACGCGGCGGGACGCACATGGGATTGGTTGAAACCCAGGGCGCCGCAAGTGAAACGGCACAACGAGAAATTGGGTGACAAAAAAACCGAGCAGCAATTTGAGGAAAGGATGCCAGTGGATGACAGCGGCGGAGACGAAGAGAGATGCCGTCAGAACTTTCAAGATGCCGATGCCCCGATGGAGGAGTTGATGGAGATGGGCAAACTCCAGCGAGAGTTCAATAACCGCAAGCAAGAGGGCAAAGGACAAAGTAGTCGGTGTGGAGAGAAAGGCTGCCCATTCCTCTGATGGAGGTGGGGAATTGCCTGTTTGCAAAAGTGCCAACCAAACAAAGAGAGGGATGCTGAACCTCCATCCGACCGCCGCCCCAAAGGAAATGAGCGTTGCCAATTCAACGAACCCGTTCGCCATCGTTTTTCCCTCCCGATCTTCGCCAAAATTTAACCCTTCGTCGGCATACAATTCTCTCCTCCAAACTCTGCCATCGTCGTTCGCGAGGGGAGCGAGTAAGGAGTTGGGCAAGGATGTCATAAAGTTGGGATGGGTCAGCATTCTCTTCCTCTGGCGTAGGACAACGAGGATTATCAGGGTGTTGCCAGGAGACCCATTCAGCACCTTGAGGGTTGGGAATAACAAAGTAGGCATCAGGTGATGGGGCAGGTGAGGGAGGCAGGGACGGGGAAAGGGGTTCCCAGAAGAGCTCCCACCTCGTGCCTGCCCGCAGGTCAACAGGGAAGGGGTGCAAAAAACGCTTCAACCGCCGAAGGCAAGCGTTGGCATAGACAGAGAGCCCCTCCTCCACATCCTTTTTCAAGCCCCTTTCACATAGCCATTGCCATTCCGCCTCAGGGACGACAATGACCAACTGACATGGCTCAACGGGCAGGTCGGTTCGCTCTAAGAAATCGGCTATGAGGAAATAGACTGAGGGCATATTCCAAAAAGTAGCGTTCCAACGCACTTCTAACCTCAGCATCAATCGCTTTATCCACTGTTTGCAGTTCCAACGGAAGGGCTTCATCGCTCATCACCTCCCACCAAAGAAAGGATACCCCCGTAAAGAGGTTCCATCCGAACGAAGGAGGCGTTGGGGTTAAGAATAACTTGACCGTTGCGCACTTGAAAGACACCCCGTTGAATTTGGCGATTAAGGAAACTCCGAAGGCGTTCCCGCCTTCGGGGGGGCAAATGGGGAGGGAGGCGAGTATCATTGACTTGCAGGTGACCGTCAACAAAGGTGACCCAGCCATGCCAAATGGCTTGGCGACAAAGGCGTTCAGTTTCTAAATCTACAAAGCAGGTCTGGAGGATGGCAACACGGGAGAAGGTAGCATGGAAGGCGAAAGAAACGGCGATGATGATGCTCGCAAAAATCGTAACAATGGGAGCGAAAATGGACCGCAATGGCGGTAAGGGGGTGAAAGAAGTCGTTGGGCTGGAGAGGACAAAGGCAAGGGAAAGGGCGAATACAAAAAACCAAAGCGTGGTATGAAACACACTCGCCGTCAACAAGGGAACTGCCAAGCCCATGATGGGCCAACGGCAGGCTGTCCAAGCCGCGACAATCAGGTAGGAAAATGCCCAAGCAAGGAAAACGGTTAAAAACCAAGCCCGGGCTCGGTAGTCGGTCGCTTTTTGCGCCTCTTCCCAAAACCCAAAAGCGACGAAGGCAGCAAGCCCGAGGAGAGCCAACAAACCCACCACGCCCAGCGTTTCGGCGGCGAAGGCGAGGATGTTGTCGGTGACAGGAAGGGAAAGGGCAGGATGGGCTCTTGGGGTAGCAACGGCTTGACAGGCGCAGAGAACGCCTTGATCAGACAAGGTAGCAAAGTGAGCAAGCCCCCTGCCCCAGAGCCCGCCTCTCGCTATCGCCCACAAAGCCTCAAGATGTTGGGCACTCCGAGCTATTGAAGGGGAGAGAAGGGCGTGAACGCGCTCCACGAGCAAAGAAGGAATGCCAAGGAAATAGCCCAAAGTGGGGATTGTCAAGCCCAATACTGTTAACCAAAAAGCAGCACGGCGCTGCCCGAAAGCCTCAAAGGCACCAATGAGGATTACGAGAAAAACGAAGGCGGGAGAGAGGTCACGGAAAAGAAGCAAGACAGCGGTTGGCAAGGCAGCCATAATGAGCGCCCAGCGCCATTTCTGCCACCATTGGGCAAGGTTCGCAGGAACGGCAATGCTGCAAGCGGTGCGGGCGACGATGATGGAGACACCCAGAAGCCACGCTCCCATGAGAGCAGCTGCCGAACCTACGGGGAAGAAACGAAAAAGAGCGAGGGAAAGGAGGACAAGCCAGAGAGCCATTTGAACACCTTTCGGGCCGAACAGTGCTAAAAGAGCCTGTGGACGGGAACAAGCAAAGAAAACAAAGACAAGCCCCGTGAGGATGCAAAGGGTTTGTCTTGGAATGTAAGGGGGCTTCAAAAAGGGTTGAGCGGCGGCGGTCAAGAGTAGGGAGACGCCGAGCAATTCCCACGCAGCAATTATTACCAAAGCGACTTGAAGAGGAAACAACAACCGAAGAAGTGCCCATCCCGCGAGCCAGACGAAAGCGATGGCTAACATTTCGGATACCCAACCCAATTTGATCCCGATGGAGAGTAAGCCCAAGAAAAAGGGAAGGGCGGAGGAGAGCCAACTGACCACTGCCCAACGCTCATTGCGCCAAGCGACGAAAAGGCTGGCGACGGTCAGCCAAAGGGTCGCCACCAGATGGAGATGTAACCAAGCGTCCCAAAGACTCATCGGCAGCAACACCTCCTGACGAGGACGGCAAAAGCAAAGTAACCCAACCGTCTTTGGGATCGCCTTGCCTCACTTCCGGCTCATCAAAGGTCACTTGTGAAGTTTTGGAGTCCACCTTAATGCTCACCAACTCCCTTGTCACTGCTGATTTCAATTGCACTCGCTCCGCATCGGTGAGGGTGCGAGGGGCGAGAATTATCAGGTGCCAACAGGTCACTTCGGGATAATTTTTGAGGCACTCTTTCACCTGCCATCGGATGCGCTGACGGACTTCGGGAAAAGGCTCACTCCGACCATAAACCAGTTGTTCCCAAGCCCATCGCAACCAGCGGATGCAGAGATGGGCATGATGAGTAACTTTCCTCGTCAAAGTCGCCAGGTTAGGCCCCAACATCATCGCCCTCCCCTGCGAATGGCTCCGCAGAGTTGACAGCGAAGCCACCAAAGGCTTGACGAACTTTTTCATCGGCAAGTTGCCACTCTTCCCAATCCTCAACCGCTTGAATGGGGTGGAGTTTAAAAATATGGACGATCAACACACTGGAGTTGTCACTGATGGTTACGAGGCCAGACTCAATTCGTTCTTCAATGGGCTTCCGAATGGCTTGCGGGATTTCAACCCAAATGAACGGCTTTGGCAAACTAAAAAGCAGCGCTTTCTTTTCACCAACGCCAGCCCAAACCGGCAATCGCTTCAGGAGGTTTCCCACTTCGTTTTCGCTAAGCCATTTATCAATGGTAACGGCAGGAACATCCTCAAGCAACGCATCGCAAATCGACTCAGTGATGAATTGAAGGTCGCTGTCGGTCGTTCCATCCCATGGCAGTTTTTGCTTGACCAAACTGTACGCCCTTTCGTGCAGGTATGTCCTCAATGCGTCGAGGTCCTTGAGGTTGTTACCAAAAAAGTTAGTCCCTTCGGGCAGTTCAGGCAGTGATTGAAGTTCTTCGTGGATTTTGCGGTCAAGCGCAAACAGAAAGCGACGAACCTCTTCGGCTTTCGCCCGCCATTCTTGAACGACGGCGATTGCCCTTTGGAGAATTGAAACCAGGTCTACCGCTAATTTGTGTCGTGCCTCCATTTCAACAATTTCGCGGCGCAGTCTCTCAACCTGCGGAGTGAGGCCCAAAAGTTCAAAATCGCCCAAGTCTCTGCGGAGGCGCTTCAACTGTGCATTACCAGAGTTGCTGAAAAGTTGCTGAACTCGCTGTTTAATTGCCTCCGAAAGGGTGTCAAGGTAGTCAACGAAAAGACGCAAGGGCAGGCTTTGTGCCCTCAAACGGAGCCAATTGGAGAAGTCACCCAACAACTCTTCTACTTTCCGCTGCAATCGGTTTCGGGCATCTTCGACGAGGAAGCGGACGGCAGTATCCAAATCTCCGCCCGATCGGCGCAAGGCATCGTCAACGGCGCCCATTGGGATGAGGGATTCCCCCAATTCCTGAAGCAGGTGGGCGAGTTCACTCGGAACCTCGACGGACTCCGAAGCGCCATCCACGGCGGATGGTGAGACAATCATTTGTTCCTTCACCTCCCCATGAGGGTTCGCAAAGCGGACGATAAAGCCGACAAAGCCTCCCGACGGCGAAGAGCGTCCAAAGGCGCCTCAATACGGAAGGTATCGACTCGACAAACCGCGGCGCCAAAGTCCCTGCGGGCGGCGGCGAATCCGTCCAGAAACAATCGCCTGAGTTGCGCCCCCTCAGGACGGGCAAGCAAGCAGAAAAGGAAATTGGCAGTCTCCTGGAGGAGTTGTTCTCGCTGATTGGGGCGACTGTCGAGCCAAAAAACCCAGAGTTGCTCTACCTTTTGCCGTTTTCGGACAGATAAAAAGAGACGGTAGGCGTTCGCCCGCTCAGTGCGGAATTCGTCAAAAGTAGAGCCCGCGTGAGGGCCGACGAGAAAGACCAAAATAAGCGGGGCATCAGGGTGTCTGGACCAAAAATCAATGGCGTTAAGGACGCCCGCATGCCCTGTTGCCCCGCCGGCGGCGCCGACGACCACGATAAATGGGTCTTCCCCCAAATCAACCAAAACCTGCCTTGCTTTGAGTTCCTGCCAAAGTGAGGTGACATCTGTCAATTTCTCCCAAGCCTGCTGACGCCAAGCGACAAGATCACGCTGGTGATGGGGAAGGGCAAAAGCGATGGCAGCGGCGGCAGGTTTTTTGGCAGCGCCGTAACGCAGGTCAACCCCCCAAACCGAACAGGGTAGGTTCTTCATCCAGTCGGGCAAGTCAAGGCGCTCCTTATCTTGCCAAAGCCGTGGCAAAGGAGCAAAGATTGGTAGGAAGTGCCATTCTTGTGGTAAATCGATCGGGCCGTGTTTGATTGTCTCAGTTACCAAAACCCGCCACAGAGGCAACCATTCCTTGAGAGTCCCCTCAACGCGCCGTCGGAGGGCTTTTGCGATTTCCCAAGCAGTCGTTCCATGAAATTCCAAGACCGAACGATACATTTCATGTCCCTCCCTTCAAGGTGCGGGTTGGGTTTTGACGACGATTTCAACATCCACCACAGGAATGCGCACAGTAAAACTCGTCTCGTCCATTTGTTGCGTCTCTTTCGGGCGTAAAGGAAGCGAGCCAACAATGCAAGGCACCCGACCGAAGTTGTGGACGCGCAATGTCAAACCATCCTCAAGTTGGCAAATGATACAAAAATCCGCAAACCTACCCAAAAGGGTCAGCGGGAGAACCAAATCGGCGTCAGGGACGCCTTGACGGGCGATGATGAAGCGGTCACCGCGACGAAGGAGGCGGCGGGCGCGCAAATGTGGTTGACCGACGACTTGGGCCACCACTTCTGCATCAAGCGACGGCAAAGTGGGCGGTGCTTCCTCCTGCGTAGCACCTTCTTGGACTGGCTGTTTTTTGCGCAACAGCGGGGCGAGAGTAAGAACGATAAAGGCGAGCCCGACCAAAGCAAAGGACAATGCGACAGCCTTGCTTACAGCATGGTGGGGATGAATACCGAGCACCAACTGTTCGATGTATCTTTGAACCGTGCTTTGGTCAGCAGCTACTCTGACGGAAGCGCCCGTTAGTCGGGCCATCTCTGCCGATATTGGGTTCGGTGTTCGGGGGAAGCAAAAGACCACAATCAAGTTTCCTTCAATTCGGGGAACACTTTGAGTTTGGATGACTCGCCCCTCCTGCTCCATACCGTCAGTGAAGAGCAAAAGGACTTTTCGCTTACCTTCCTGTTGAACTAACCACTGCACCCCTGCAAGGGTGGCTGACGAGATGGGTGAACCAATGATGTGGGATGGAAATAGTTCCGTCCCAAGCAGCCATTTTTGAAGGGCACGGACATCCTCTTCTTGGAGACAGCCCTGGAATATTTCCTCCCAAATTCCACCAAATCGGACAATGAGCAGGCGTTTGCCGATGAGACCCGGCAACAGTGAAGTAATCGTTGGCAAGTATTTGTTGCGATAATCAGCCCCGACAGAGTGGGAGGCGTCGATCAAGACGGCGACAGCGTCAGCAGGCGTTGGGCGTGTTAGCAAAAGCAACACCGCAGCCACTGCCATCAAAACCATCCCAACGACGAATTTCGCAAGGCTTGCCGTTCTTGGGCCCATCGTGTTTACCCCCTTGCTTAGTTTGAAAGACCCCAATCGGCCAGCGATGTCAAGACTTTGGGGTGCTTACTAAGGGACTATTTGGGCAGATTTATGAGATATACTGTGGAATATAAACGAGGTTTCTAATGGGCATCTAAGGCGCTGGTGCGCCGTTCTACGCGTTATTGCTTCTAAGGGGTATATACTGAGACTAAGGGTGCCTTTGCACCCTTTTACCAATCTAAGGCGCTGGTGCGCCGTTCTATATTGGCGATCATAGCCATTGGGGGCTTTTGCCCCCCTCTAATGACTACAGTCATAAGGCGCTTACGCACTGCTCAATGATAACACTTGGAACTTGCTGCGTCAAGAGTTCCCTTTCAGGCAAAGATGCCATCAATTTGGCTGAGATTAACGAACTGGTCGCAGGAACGGATGAGGTCAGGTGAGGTGAGGCGGTCAGGACCGATGACTTTGACGATCTTGCCCATCCGAGCCAGGTAATCCACCATCGGAGCAAAGTCGCCATCTCCTGTCACCAGAACGATTTCGTCAAGGTAAGGCGCAGAGGTCAAAATCTCCAGCGCCATTTCCATGTCCATGCTGGCTTTGATGCCGCCGTCAGGCAGTCTCTTCAGCGGCTTCGCAACTACTCGGTAGCCCATCATCGCTAAGGCGTGCATGAAATCAACTTGCGAGCGGTTTTCGGGGTCATAGCAGGTGAAGGCGACCATCTTGACCAACGCCCCGTCGCGTGTGAGAAAGTCGCGCAAGACCTTGTAGTTGATCTTGGTGTGCCCAAAGACGGATTTGACGCACATGTAGATGTTCTGGACATCAATGAAGACATCGACCCGCCAGAAGCCCTGGGGTGGTTTGGGCGCGAACTCGTCCATCACAGAACACCTCCTAGCAAAATCGGTTTTTTCTCTTTCCCTCGGGACAGCAAATGGGGCATTCATAGCCTAACGATGCTAAAGGGGTCATTAGGGCGATAAGCGGTTAAGGGAGACACTTCTTCCAAAGCCCTAATAAATGTCTCCCTTTAAGCCCTTCAAACCTTTCAAAACTGCCTTATTAAAGGGGTCTTTCACGATAAAAAAGAGACAAAAGGGGTGCTTTTGTCTTACTACCTGAAGCGGAGGAGCTTGAAGAAGGTGGATAGGGTCTATTGCGTTGTCCCTCCCCTCGCTGAGCCTTCCACCTTCATCCCTGATAGGTTCTTGGTTGCTTCAAAACTTTCCCCAGATTCAGTCCTCTCTTACCATACTGCCTTTGAAATCTTGAGCTTTGCCAACCAAGTCTTCACCACGACCTACTACTCAAGCCTTCGCTACAAGCGCCCTTTCATCTATCAAGGGATCCGTTATGTCTGCGTTAGGTTGCCCAACTCCCTCAAATCGAACCCTTTCCTCGGGGTCGTGAGGGTGGAAAGGATGGGGATGTTTGTGAGGGTGACATCCGCTGAGAGGACTTTAGCGGAGTGCTTGGACAGACCAGAATACTGCGGTGGGTTTGAGGAAGCCATCCGTTGCATTTCTTCTTTGCCTTTTGTCGATGAAGAACTGTTGAAGGCTTACTTGAATTTGAGGGGAAGGTAGTCTTGTTTGGGAAGGTGGGTTGGGTTTTAGAGCAGTTAAGGGAAAGGCTTTTCATCACGGAAGGTTTCCTACAATGGCTTAAGGGCATGTCCCCGAAGCATCCTGTCTCGGTTTGCAGGGGCTTTAGGGTGAGAAAGTTTTTGTCAAGAGATGGAACTTGGTCGTTCCGCTCCCTTGGTTGGCAGTGCTGGAGGGAATTAGGGAAGAGGCAATCGGCGCTTTTTCCAAAAAGCCAAAAGGGATGACCAGAAGGATGAAGGAGTCTGTTGGGACGAAAGGGTTTGGTGATATGGGAAGCGTATCCTAATGGTCGTTGAATACACTTCTATTGTGCCGTTTAACTCTCTTTCCACCAAATTGCGGACAGAAGTCAATTCGGGGGAGTCTTTGTCCAATGACATAAATTCGGTACTCACTTCCACACACCATTGTCGCCCTTCATCTCTCACCTGCACGCTAAATCTCCAATCCCCCCTATGCAAAGCCTTACGCAAAATTTTACCCAGAGCAGAGGCAAGAACAATAGCTTGCTTTCTTGGCAAATTGATTTCTCCATGACCAGAACAGCTTATGCTAATTCCCTTGGGTTTTTGGATCGCTTGAGGGTTGGCTTTTACTTGTTCTATCCACATGCTTCCTATCAGTGTAGCAATGTTCAACCCGACAATTTCATCCCCTTTCTGTCTTTCGCCCACGGCAACTTCACCACCTTATGATGGCTTATCCGCATCAATAATGTCTCAGATTTTGTCAACCAAGAACTTATCGCTGATTATAGGACTCCTGACAAGCTTCCTAAGCCCTAATTTCTGTGGTCTGTAGAAGGATTTTTGGAAAGCGGGGAAACAAAAACCAAAGGCGCCGCAGGCAATTAGTGGAGTCCTTGCACCTTTCGGTGCCAATCTCTGGGTCCTGGCCTGCGGCGCCACAGCAATTTTGAATACACCCCTTTAGGCTGTCAATAGGGCATTGTCGTGAATTCCACAACGCCCGATCCTAAAGAAGCCCTTTAGAGCCGGTCATCAGAGGGTGAGAAAGCGAAGAGGTGCAATAAACTGTCTCGGTAGACCAAAGCGAACCCCTCTAACGGCGGTCTCAAAAGCCAATGTTCTCCCAAGCCGACAGGTGACCTTTTGGCCTCTCCCTCATTCTCCCTAAGAGCCGACCAAAAGGCGCGTGCCGCCTCCCCGTTCTCCCCTTCCCTTCCTCCCCTTTCCCTAACTAAGACGCCAAAGAGGTTGCTTTGAACGATCCCCTCCCAAACCTTCGTCCAAACAGTTGGGTTAGGGAGGAGATCTAAACCCCAAACTCTTCCAGCCACAACGCTTATCATCCCGACTTGCTTGGGCAAAGGGAAGCCTTCTCCCCTCATCCCCTCAAGGATTTCCGCTGCCTTTTCCCTCAAACTGTGATAGACTTCCCCGACCGCTTCCGTTTCGGAGATGACCCCTGCTCTTCTGGATGCTCTCCTAACTTCTCCCCAAATTTGCTGTTGGTCCGCCCTCACCTCCCCTGTGATCCGATAGGCGGTGTGGGCTGTCAGGCAAAGGAAGTGGCGCAGTGGGGCGTGGGCTACCATCGCTGCCATCCACGCAGCCTTAAGGGGGGAAGAACGACGATAACCCCATCTCCCCCTCTCAACGCAACTGACGGGAATTCTCTGACGCTGCTTTGGTGCTAAGAGCAAGGAAATGTTCAGCATTCGGTCTTGCTTTCCTCCCTGAAGGATCGTCCCTTGAAGGGCAAGGATTGGTTCGTCACTTTTCACTTCCGCTTCCAATTCGCGGATCTCCCCATCCCCAATTTCTCGGATAACGACCTTCTGTGCCTGAAGGGCTTCGGGGAGAAGGAGAAAGGAGAGGTCAGACAGGGGAGATTCAGCCATCAAAGGGATGAAGGTCACCCCATCCCAATCAAAGGGCTTGCCCCACTCGACCTTATCCAAGAAACTTTGCAAAGTCACCGTCAACATCGTTTCTCACCCCTTTCATCGTTGCCTGACGGCGGTAACGACACGGGCTTCCTTCGCCTTAAACCTCAATCCCTCGGATGTCTCCAGCCTACCAACTTCTCCTTCCTTTTTCTCCCCCCTCACACCAAGCCTAGATATTTTGCTACCCACAGGAAAGCCAAAAGCAGCAAGAACATCGCCAATGCGAACCGAAACATTGTCACCGCTATCTTTCCGCCCCATTTCGGTCCCGCCACCGCGATGGCTAAGCTGCCAAGCAAAGTCAAAGCGATGACGATGATGGCGAAGGAAAATCCCAAAACATCCGTCAGTTTGACAATCATTTTTGCTCCCTCCTTGTCATTCGTAGTGTGAACGGCGGTGGGAATTTTTTCGCCTCAACAAATTCGCCCCTCCTTTGACCCCCCATTTCACAACTTGTCGGACAGGTCTTGGCAAGGCACAGTAAGCCAACAGCGATAAAAGGGAAGCACCCAAACCCGCAACGATCAATGACTTCCCAAACCAAATGACAAAAGCCCAAAAGGCGACAGGGATCATCAAGGGAAGCAAGCGAGCCCAAAGGGGAACCGTCGGCAAAATCTCGCTGAGGGTCTCTCTCCCGCACCAACCACAATAAAGGGCATCGGGTGAGTTCAATTCACCACAACTCAAGCAAACTCTCCCGTCCCAACTGCGACCGCAATATTGACAAAAGTTTGGGTGACCGATGTTGAACCTACGGCAAACAGGACAGTATCTCATGCCTTTTCCCTCCTTTCAGGAAAGCAATGCCCTCCTTTCGCCTCTAACTGTCCATATGGGTTCTGTCAGAATGTCTTTGCATTCTTGGACAACTTCCCGTGTCGCCCACCAAAAAGGTGGGGCACCTTCCACCTTTTCCGTTGCCCCCATCAACTCATCCGCCCTTCCCTCTTTCGTTACCCAGAGGACGCGAAAGCCCCTGAGCCCGTAGCGGTCGGTGTAAAAGCCCTTTCGCCAGTAAGTGGCGTAGTTTTCAGCCTTCTGCCTGATCCTGCCCACCGATTCCGTTCCCCTGTCCCATTCAAGGAAGTAAGCCCAAAGCGTTCCGTCTTTGAAAAACCTGAAGTAAGCGTCGGGCGCGAAGACTTTGACCTTACCGCCATCATCCCTTATCCTGTCAACGCAAAACCTCTCGTCTTCCCAAAGTTCAAGCAAGACTCCATTCCTTCGGCAACTTATTTCAATGGTGA
>Ga0272445_1001470_pt1 | contig 18175 bp, 21 predicted proteins | sample YNPCB0031_FD_194404 | JGI IMG/M metagenome (GOLD analysis project Ga0272445, IMG submission 194404) | Hot spring sediment microbial communities from Yellowstone National Park, WY, United States - YNP-CB-003-1 | ecosystem: Environmental > Aquatic > Thermal springs > Hot (42-90C) > Sediment... | reverse complement strand
TGATGATGTTCATGGGGGCGACTCTGCCTCTGGTGAGGTGCCAGAGGGAGAGTCAGGAAGGGGGCAGGAAAGCTCCTCTTCTAACATTGCTCTGCCTTTACAAGAGGCAGGTAGCAAGAGAGGGGAGGAGTTTGCCCAACCTTCCGATGCCCCCGGTCTGTCCCCGGACTTACCCTCAAAAAAAGAGGGAGGGGAGAGCTGTGCTTCCGACAGTTCTGAGCCTGTAGAGGCATCGGAGGGGGAAGGTAGCTCCAGTGATGGAGCCTGTCAGAAGTCGCTGGAGTGTGCTTTCCCACAACAGGTTGAGGGGGATGCCTCTATGGATGGGCAGGCATCCATAGAGGAAGGGACCGGAAGCCTTGCTTCTGAGGCAACCCTCGAGGATATTTTAGATATCCTCGAGGAAGAGGGGATGGAGGAGCCCCAGTTGTCTCAGGAGCCAGGGGAATTGAGTACCCTGCCGACTTCCGGCGGCGCTAAAGAGGGGGAGGCGCCGGAACCCGAAAGGGAAGTATCCCCCTCATTATCTTTTAAAGAGTTGAAGAAAATAATGGACAGAAGGCAAGCTATGCCTTCTGTCCAATCAAGATACAATTTTGGTGGGATATCAGCAAGCTTGGAAGGTTTGTATGGTATCCCACCGAGGGAGTTGATCAACCGCACCAGACGAATATTTGCTCGTCTGGTGTCAGAATTTGGGGAGGGAGAGGAGGGTCCTCGTTGGGATCGTAAGAAGATTTCAACGAGGACTGCTTCATATCAGAATTGGCGGGTTTTCGATCGCAAAAAAGAGGTAGGAAGACCCGCTATCGCTGTGCTTCCTGATGTGTCGGGAAGTATGGCAGGCTTTGCTAATCAAGTTCTTGAATTATCAAAAGTTTTGATGGCTCTAGGGGTGCCCGGGGCTGAGGTAATAGTAGTTGTTCAGAGTAATGGGCATCCCTTGGAGTTGTGGATAAATGGGAGGAAGGAAGAGAGTTTTGATTATTATTATTGGAATTCTGAGCAAATATTTGATTGGTATAAAAATGTTTTTTCTCGATTTGATGTCAAAGTGGTTATCTTAGCAGCTGATTGGGATGGGGCATGGCTTTATTCCCGTATGGCTGAAAGTATGGCTGTTAAGATATATTGGCTTGATGTGTATTTGAGTTCAAAGGTTTATCCCACTTTGTCAAGCCAATTTCCTCCTAAGTGGTCATATGGAATCAAATGGAGCATCACGGCATCCAAAAAAGTGAGATATATATATGGGTGCTGTGATGTTGTAGACTTTGTAAAGGGTTTGGAGTTAGCAATAAATAAAAAATAAAACAAGGAGGTGGGGCTATGTTAAAAGTGCCCGTTCGTGGTTTACCATCTAAAAAGGTTGTTTATGAATTTCCCAGTTTAAAAGGTAAGGTGGAGGGTGGTAGTTTTAAATTGTTTTTGCGAGCTCAGTTGAAGAAGGTTCCAGAGTATCATGAAGCCGTTGAGATGGATTTCAAAGTAGAAGGCAAATCTTCTGAGGGTATTCCCATTCCTGTTAATACACTTGGTAGGTGGTTATTTGGTGTTTCTGGTTATGCTGGCAATGCGAGGTTTATTGCATTGCCAGGTAAGGTTCCTTATGTGGAGGTGTGGTGTGGGGGGTGTGAGGAGGAAGTTATTAAAGTTTTAGATAGGTTGTTTTCGTATGTAGGAGGCAAGAGAATTTAAATATCAGATAAAACACAAAAAAGAGGAGGTGGAGCTATGAGGAGAGACTTTGATGGGAGAGAGGTCAAGTGTATTCTTAAGATGTATTATCCCAGAGCAGAATTCAGAGTAAGGATTAGGAGAGCCGGTTTTGATAGAACGCTTGAAATTCGAACTGATTTATTGCAGTATACTCGGGCGGTAAATGAGAAACATTGCGATTTAGAGTGGAAGTTAAGACGAAGAGAAGGATTAAACGAAAAAGAGTGGGAGGCTTATCAGATTTATGAGAAAATTAAAGACCAAGATACGGAGTTTAAAAAAAGCATAAAAGAAATATTAAAAAAACATGGCATTGAAGAAAATATCAATCGGTGTGAAGTATCAGGAGAAATCTTACTTGGTGCCAATTTTTATATTGATATAAAACCATTGGAGTAAAGTTAAGTAAAACAACGCCCGCCTTGTAGAGGCGGGCAGGGAGGCGGAGCCTTGAAAAAAAGGAGGTGATGCTTATGGAGGAGAGATAAGAACAGTATAATCAGTGGTTAAAAAAAAAATCAAGAGGAGGTGGAGCGATGAAGGAAGTTCAAGCACCGAAGTATTTGACCCTCTGGTGTTTTTGACATTTGTCTTTTTGTGTTTGTTCATATAATGAAAATTATTTTGATAGAACCTTGGGGGAATTAATTGATGGGGTAGTGGCTGTAAAAAACTAAAAAGGGGGTGAGGAAGATGTTGAGAGTATTGAAAAAGCTGTTTAGGAGGAGGAAGGATTTTGTTGTGAAGTTTAGATTGGATTTTGACTTGGTGGGGAAGAGATGGAAATTTGTTGAGAATAGATAAAAAGGAGGTGGGTTATGGTAGATGCGAACAGGTTTGTTGAGGTTCTTACTAAGATGGTGTATAGGGAGTGTAAGAAGAGGGGATTGTGTCCTGACGAAGATTTAGTTCAAGATGTATTGATGCGGGGATGGGTTGCATTGAGGCGCTTATATTCCCAGTCGAAGGGAGTGAAGTGGACTACATATGTTTGGTATGTGATTGATTCGGTTTTGAAGGATAGGAGAAAAGAGTTGCAAAAGTGCAAAAATGTTTTGTTGTTTGATGAGGTGTTAGGCAAAAGTGAAGATGGAGAGTTGGAGAGTGATATGTTTGTTAAGTTTGAGGAAAGTTTTAGTGAAAAGTTATTACGGATTGTGAGGTGGTATAATGTAAATGAGGATTTTGTAAAGTTGGTGATAGGCGATGTAGATGTAAGCAATGCTTTGAGAAGTATTAAGGTTAGTAAAAAGAAAGGTGAGGAGTGGATAGAGTGGTGGTTGGGGCGACGTTTAAGTGAGGATGAGCGACGGTGTTGTGGTGAGATAAGAGCTCTTTTGAGAGAGATGTAATTTTATATAAGGAAGGCAAGGGAGGAGCTTGGAGGTAGCAATATTTCTGGGCTCCTCTCTTTTTTATTTTGAGGTGTGAGGTTCTGGTGTGAGGTCAGAGGGTTTTTTGTGTAAAATTGGTAGTAGAGATGATGATGTATTTAAGTGTGAGGTATGAGGTTAATAAGAAAGGAGGTGGTTTTGTATGAGGTGGAATGATGTCATGTGGAAGTTGGTTAAGTTAGCTAATTTGGTGGCGGATGAGAAGTTAGAGAAAGGTGGGATGTGGGGTGTGTTGCGGTTTTTAAAAGATGGTTATGTATGGGGTGGTAATGGATATTTTGAGTTTTTGTTAGAGTGTGGTGTTGATTTTGATGCGGTTGTATCTGCTTCGAGGTTTTATGATGTTGTGAGGGTATTAAACGAGGGGTTGGTGTATGATGTTGAGGTGGAGAGTGGGAATTTGGTTATAAGTGGTGAGGGTGTGGAGGTGAAGTTAGGGTTGATGCATGTGGATAGTTTTGGGTGGAGTGTGGATAGTTTGTTGACTATAGAGGATGGCAAAGATGTTGGTATTGATTGGCATAAGGATATTGTGAAGGTATTGAAGAAGGAGATGCAGATTGCGTCAGCGGGAAGTTTTTCGGATTATAAGGCGATATGTTTTGATTCGAAGGGTGTTTATGCAACTGATAGGGTGAGGATAGTTTGTTATTTCTTTCCTATTGTGATTTGTGAGGATAAGGTATTGATTTCTGTTGATGGTGTGAAGAGGTTGATAGAGGTGATGGAGGATGAGTTAGTTGTAGGTGCGTGGGTTTTAGGGAATAAGTTATGTATAAAGTTTGACAGTGGGTTGTTGGTATGGGTTTCTTGCTATGATATGGCGTATCCTGATATGGTTCAAGTGTTAGGAATGTATAAGGAGAAGGTAGAAAGGTTCTTTGTGGATAAGTTTGTAATAGATGAGGTTAGTAGGATGTTGAAGGTGTTGGATTCGTCGGATGTGTTGTATTTTGTGGTAAATGATGGATGGTTAAAGGTTTATGTGAGGTCTGTGAAGGGGTTTGAAATTAGTAAAAGGTTGCAGCGGGTGAAGGTGGATGGTGGATATGAAGTTGGGGTGTTGGTTAAGGATATTGAGGATGTGTTTGATGATGTGGTGGAGTTAGGGTTTTCTGATGAGGTGATGTATTGTCGGAGTGAAGATGGGTTGGAGTATGTAGTAGCAACTGTGAGGTAAAAATGAGGGGAGGTGTTGGATATGGTTGATATTAGTGGGTTGTTGAAGGATTTGAAGTCTTTAAAAGGTGTTTCGTTTTCGTTGGGTGATGAGAAGAAGGTTAAGAATTGGTTAAAGTCAGGGATATTGGCATTTGATTGGTTAGTATCTAGAGGGAAAGGGTTTCCGCTTGGGAGGGTGATTGAGATATGTGGGGATTATTCGGCTGGTAAGAGTTTGGTAGCGTATAAGTTATTGGCTATGGCTCAGAGGAAGGGTTTTTTGGCGGTGTTATTTGATATTGAAGTGTCGTATGACAAGGAGTTTGGTGAGCGGTGTGGAATAGATAATAGTCAATTGTTGGTGTTATCTGGTTTGTCTGTGGAAAAGGTTTGGGAGGTTATGTTTGAGTTGTTGCAGAGGTCTGATGTACCTGTTGTGTTTGTGTGGGATAGTGTGGCGGCGACACCTACTGAAAAGGAAATGAAAGATGGGATGGATGTACGAGATTTGACGAAGGCTCAGTTAGTTGGTAAGGGATTTAGAATGGTTGTTCAGGAGCTTGATAGGAAAGATAGTATGCTTGTGTTGTTGAATCAGTTGAGAGAGAAAATTGGGGATTTTTATGGAAGTAATGAGTTTGCACCTGGTGGCAGAGCAATTGATTATCATGTGTCGGTGAAGATAGATTTGAAGAGAACAGGCAAGATCGTAGATGACAAGATGGTGCGGGGTTTTAAGGTAAGAGCTGTAGTGTCTAAAAATAGGGTAGATATACCGTTTCGTGAGTTGTTGATTACGTTGAGATGGGATCGAGAGGATTTTGTTCCGTGGTGGGAGGGGTTGCTTGATATATTAATACTGGAAGGGAAGGTAATAGAGGCAGGTGGCTGGTATAAGTTTGTGTATGAAGATAAAAAATGGAGGGCTGGTGATTTTTTTGAGATTTTAGCGGTACAGCCAGATAGAGTTCTTCCGGCTCTGGAAGGGGTGTTTGGAGCCGAGATATATGATTATTTAGTAGAAGTTTTTCCGGAGTTAAAGAAGGCTGCGAATGAGTAGAGATTTTGCGACGAGGTATAGACCCAAGAAATGGAGTGAAGTTGTTGGGCAGGATCATGTAGTGCGTGTTTTGAAGAGGAAGCGGGATTGGAAGACTCTTTTATTTTATGGACCTTCTGGGACGGGTAAGACGACAGTAGCGAGGCTTGTTGCGATGTGGGTGAATTGTGAGGGTGGTGGTGATGATGTGTGTTGTGTATGTGAGAAGTGTGGGGCTATTCTGAGTGGACAGGCTATTGACTATAGAGAAGAGAATGTAGGGGATAGTAGGACGATAGAGGCGATGCGGGGAATAGTTGATTGGTTGATGTATAAGCCGGTGTTTTTGGCAAAGAAGGTTTTAGTGTTAGATGAGGTGCATAATTTATCTGTTGGAGCTCAGAATTTGTTGTTGAAGGTGCTTGAAGAGCCTCCTCGGGATGTTGTGGTTGTGCTTTGTACTACGAAACTTGATGGGATAATTGAGCCGTTGAGGCAGAGGTGTCAAGAGTTTGAGTTTAAGCTTGTGTCTCAGGATGATTTGATGAAGTTGTTTGTGAGGGTTGTGCAAGATGAGCCTAGGTTACTTGAGTTGGAGGATAGGGTGTTGCGTGATGTTTTCTTTGAGGCGAGGGGTAGTCCTCGTCGGTTTTTGACTTTACTTGAGAGGGTGTATTTGGGAGGTGAGGTTGTAGTAGAAGAGGAAGAAAAGGTAATGTCTGTTGTGGATATGGTGTTAGATGGTGATGTACTAAGTGTTGTGAGGAGTGTGGATGATGTGATAAGGGAGGTTGGTGTGAAGAATGTAGTTCCGTATGTGGTTGGGGTGATAGTGAGGAAGATAAGGCGGGCGTCTTCGTATCATGAGGTAGTGAAGTTGTATGGTGTATTGAATGCGATGTCGTTGCCTTCTGGTTTGTATGGTATAAAAGATGAGGATAAGGTGTTGTATCAGTTGTTGTCTGCGGCGTTGTGGGTGAAGAATTTAGATGTGAGGTAGGAGGTGGGTGGGGTGGCTGATGTGGTGTTGAGTGTTGATGCTGTTTATACGTATGTGAGGACGGATAAGTCTGAGGTGCATAATGTAATAGATAAGGTGTTATCTGTCAAGTTGGATTGGGCGAGGTGGAGTAAAGCGTACAGAATGGGTTTATGGGATGGGTATAGGAGGTTTTATGATATTTTGAGAAATAGGTTTTTGACGGGATTTTTGGCGATTGTGTTAGCTAGTTTAGTTGATAAGGGGTATGAGGTTGAGATAGAGGGTAAGGAGTATGTGTTTGGTGGTTGGGAGGGTGATGTGGAGAGTATAGTGCTTAATGGGATAGATGAGGTGAGGTGGAGGGAGACGCAGTTGCCTGTGTTAAAGCAGTTGTTGTCTTGCAAGAGAGCTGTTGTGAAGATGGGGACAGGTGCGGGGAAGACGGAGGTGATTGCGGGGATATTGAGAGCTTTATCTGATGAGAGGGCGTTGGTATTGGTGCATAGGGTTGAGTTGTTGCATCAGATGGTGGAAAGATTGAGGTTGAGGTTGGGGGAGGAGGTGGGGATGATAGGGAGTGGTAAGGTTGATATGGGGAAGAGGGTTGTTGTAGGTATGGTTCAGTCGGTATGGATGAAGAAGCCTTTGCTGGCGAAATGGTTGAAGGAAGATGTTGGAGTGTTAGTGATAGATGAGTGTCATCATAGTCCGAGCAAGATATGGGCTCAGATTGCTATGTTGTGTGGTGCGAGATGGAGGTATGGGTTTTCTGGGACGCCGATTGTTTATAATGAGGAGAGGGATTTGTTGTTGGTGGGTTTGACTGGTGAGGTAATTTATGGTGTGCAGGTGAAGGATTTAGTTGAGAGGGGTTATGCGGCGAAGCCTCGGGTTAATATTGTTGTAGTGCCGTTTAGGTATAAGGGTGGCTGGCATAGTGTATTTGAGGAGGTATATGGGAAGGATGAGAGGATGGTTGAGGTGTTGAAGGCTGTTTTGAGGTGGGAGTTAGGGAGTGGTAAGAGGTGTGTGGTGGTGTTTGTTGAGAGGGTAAGGCATGGGGAAAGGTTGTTTAGGGAGTTGAAGAAGGAGGGGTGGAGTGTGGTGTTTGTGTATGGAGAGAGGAGTGATGTGGAGAGGGTGAGTATTTTGAGAAGTATGAAAGAGAAGAGGTATGATGTGGTTATAGCGACGACGATATTTGATGAGGGTATAGATGTAGCTGGGATAGAGGGGGTGGTATTTTGGTGTAGTATGAAGAGTGTGGTGAGGGTGATGCAAAGGATAGGAAGGGGGGTGAGGGTTGAGGGGGGTAAGAATGAGGTGAATGTGTGGGAGTTTGTAGTAGACAACAGGTATATGAAGAATCATTTAAAGAAGAGGATTGAGTATTATAGGAAGGAGGAGTTGGAATGGAGGTTTTGGGTGTGGACGGGGAGTGGGTTAGTTGAGATGGAGCAAGGTGGTGTTAAGAGGGAGGTTTAGTGAGAGGTGAGTATGATTTGGAAGTATTATTTATTAGAGGGATGTGTAGGTAGTAGGAGGGGGTGTGAGGCATGGTTGATATTCAGATAGATTTTGAGAGGGTGTTTAGCATATTGAAGAGTTTGAGGTGTGATTTGAGTGAAGAGTATGTAGATAGAGCTTGTTTTAAAGGTTGGGGGGATAGGGTATTGATGGAGACTGAGGGGGTATTGGCGTATTTGATTCGGTTAGTTTTTTTGGTTGAGGTGGTGGATTTAATGCGTAGGTTGAATAATGGGGAGGGAGATGAGAAAGATGTTTTGTTTTTTCTTGTGGTGAAGGGGTTAGGTTTGAGGTATTTATCTGAGGTTGTGGATGCTGCTGAGAGGGGGCTTGAGAGGTTGTATGAGGAGGGGGATTTTAGTGCTTTTAGTGTGTGTTTAGAGAAGATGTTGGAAGAGTGTGTAGATGAGATAAGTAAGAAAATGGAGGAGAAGGAGGTGATGGTTCAGTGAAGGATTTTAGGTATTTAACTGCTGATGTTTATGTAGTGCTTGCGGTATGGCAGGATATATCTGGAGTTGATGTATTGGATTATAGGGGGGCGTGTAAGCTTGTGAAGTGTGTGGAGGTGGAGGTGAAGGGGTGGCAGGGGAAGGAGTTTAGGGAGAAGGTTGAGTGGTTGTATGGTTTTTTGAAATGGTTATGGGTTGAGGGGAAGAGGCTTGGGGATGGGTGGCGGTATGTGACGAAGTATGTGGTTGATATGAGGGTGGAGAATGGTGTGAGGGAGGTTGTGGAGGAGTATAAGAGGTATGTGAGGGAGCGTTTTGGGAAGGATGTTTATGTGGATTTGATGGATAAGGAGGTGATAAAGGCGGCGAAAGTTGTTCAGCGTGTGGCGAAGGAGTTAGGGATGAGTGTGTATGAGGTGATAAAGTATCAGCATGAGTGTTGGGAAGAAATAAGGGAGCCTCTTGTATTTAAGAGGATGGTAGATGAAGATTTGGTGAAGAGGCGGATAAAGGTGAAGATGGATGAGGATAGGAGGCAGGGAGTAGTTAGTAGGAGGTTTGAAGAGAGCAAGAGGGATTTGGAGGCGTTGGTAGCTAAGTATTGGAGGACTATTTTGTCTGTTGGTGTGGTGTTTTATGTGACGAAGAAAGGGTGGCTTGCTGAAGTAGCGAGGGAGTATTGGGAGAAGTTGAAGAATGCTGATTTATTGAAAAGGAATGAGTTGAAGTTGGAGTATTCGGTTGAGAATGTAGTGAAGAGGTGGAAGGCGGAGGGTTGTCCAGAGAATTTGCTTGTGTAGTAGGGGGTTGGGGAGTGGGGAAGTATCTTTTAGGTCAGTTAGCGGGGCATAGGTTTGCGGATAAGACGCTGGAGAATTTTGTTTGGGATGTGGGGAATGGTTATTTAAGGGATTTTTTTTATGAGTTAATTGAGAGGAGGGATTGGGAGAAGGGAGTTGGGCTAGTGGGGGATGTTGGTGTGGGGAAGACTCATTTGTTGTCGGCTTTGTATAAGAATAGGGCGTGGGTGTCTGTATTTCAAGGTGGTGGTGTTCCGTTTTGGATTAGTTTTTTTGATTTAGTTATTGAGTATAGGGAGGATAGGAAGGTATTGAAGGAGTTAGTTGAGAATTATGATTTGATTTTTGTGGATGATATTTGGAGTGTTGGGGCGTCGGTTGAAGAGAGGAATGTAGTTAGGGAGTTAGTGTTTAGGTGTTATGATGGAAGGAAGGTGTTGTGTTATACGGCGAATTGGAGTTATGAGAGGTGGGATGTGGATGAGAGGGTGAGGGACAGGTTGAGGGAGATGTGTGTGGAGGTTGATTTGGTTGGTAGTTCGTTTAGGGGTGTGTAGATGGAGTGGTTTTTGATAAAGGCGGTGGTGGATGGTTTATTGGGGAGTTCTGTGTTGTCTGAGGTGGATGTGTGGTTTTTTAGTGAGGAGTTGGATAGGAAGGTATGGGTGTTATTGAGGAAGGTGGCTGAGAGAGGGAAGTTGGTGAGGAGTTGGGATGATTTGTATATGGTTGCATTGATGGATGGGGTAGGTGATGAGGTGTTACAGAGGATATTGTGGTATAAGGAAAATGATGTGAGTTTATCGTCAGAGTTAGTATTGGATGTGGTGGATAGGTTATGGAAAGAGAAGGTGGTAATTGAAGGGGTGAAGAGGGTTGAGGAGAAGTTGTTGAGGGGGGTAGATATAGATAGTGTGGTAGGTGATTTGGGTAGGGTGTATAGGGTTGTTATGGCGAGGTCAATAGGGCGTGTGGGTTTGAGGGAGGATGTGTTGGATAGTGTGTTAGATAGGATGGTTGGGTATGTGGTAGAGGCGAGGGAGGAGAGGAGGTTGTTATCTGGGTTTGTTCAATTAGATGTTGTGTTGAATGGTGGGTTTAGGCAGGGGTCGTTGGTGGTGTGGATAGGGGCGACGAGTGTAGGTAAGACGATGATGTTGGTGTTTCAGTCGGTGATGTTTATGTTGCAGGGTAAGAATGTGTTGTATATATCGCTTGAGGACAGCAAGGATGTAGTGTTAGAGCGGTTTGATAGGTTATTGTTTTCGAATGTGAGGGATGATGTAGAGGGTTTAAGTAAAAGGATTGAGTTATTGAAGGGTATGGGCAAGGTTGAGGTGATGTATATGTCTCGGATGTTGATAGATGAGTTAGAGGGTTTGGTGGATAGTTTAGCGGATAAGGTAGATGTGGTTGTGATAGATTATGGGGATTTATTGAGTGTGGGGAAGGGGTATAAGGAGGCGGATTGGGTAGAGCAAGGTGAGGTATTTGAGAGGATGATGAGGATAGCGGACAGGTATAACAAGTGGGTGGTGACGGCGTCTCAAGCGAATAGGGAAGCGGTGGATAAGAAGGTATTGTCGTTAGGGAATGTAGGTAGGAGTTTTAGGAAGGTGCAGGTAGCGGATTATGTGATAGCGTTGTCTCAGACAAAAGAGGAGGAGCAGCAGGGGTTGATAAAGCTTGTGGTGTTGAAGAACAAATTTGGGAAGAGGGGAGATGTGATATCGTTGAGGGTGATAAGGGAGTGTAGTTATTTTAGGGAGGAGATGATGTGAGGGAGTTAAGTTTGTCTGCGAGTGTGTTAGGGGTGAATTGTTTGAGGAGGTTATGGTTTATTGCGCATGGGGTTGAGGGTGTTGAGTTGGATGAGGCTACTAAGAGGATTTTTGATATAGGGAGGGCGCTTGAGCCTGTTGTTATAGAGTGGGAGAGGAGGAAGGGTAGGGAGGTGTTTTATAATGCGAAGGGTCATGAGGATGAGCCGGATTTTGTATTGAAGGTTGGGAAGGGTGTGGTGGTGGGGAGGTTTGATGCGATTTTTGATAGAGAGATTTTGGTGGATATTAAGACGTGTAATTTGAGGAAGTTTATTGAGTTATCGGAGGGTAATATTTTTAAAAGTTGGTTGGTTCAGGTGAATGTGTATTTTTTTGGGTTGAAGTTGGCGTGTGTTAGGGATGATATAAGGGAGCTTGTTGAGAGTATAAGGAAGGTAGGGATATTGGGTGTGCATAAGGAGAGTGGGAGGACGGTGGAGGTTGTGAAGGATCCGGATGTGAGGTTGTTTGAGGGGGTGATAAGGAAGGCGAATGAGGTGTTTAATGTGGAAAGTGTAGAGGGGTTATTAGTTGATGTGAGTGAATGTAGTTGGTGTGAGTTTAGGGTTAGGTGTGAGGAAATTGGGGGCAAGTGATGGATCTTATTGAGTGGTTGTTATCGCAGGGGGCTAAGGTAAGTAAGGGTGGTCAGGAGTATTGTGTGAATTGTCCGAAGTGTGGTGATGTTAAGAAGCATTTGTATATTAATCCTTATTTGGGGGTTGGGCATTGTTTTCGGTGTGGGTATTCGGGGAGGGTTGAGGAGATATTGGTGGATGGGTTTGGTTTATTGTTTAAGGATGTGAGGGATTTGTTGGTGGGGTTTAGGAGGGTGAGGAGTGAGATGAGGGTTCAGGAGAGGTGTGATGAGGTTTCTTTTCCTGAAGGGAGTGTGGAGTTAGGAAAGATAGGCAAAGGAGTGGAGTGGTTGGTTAGGGAGTGGTGTGAGGGGAGTAATGTGAGGTATGAGGATTTAGTGGAGATGGGGTGTCGGTGGTGGAATGGGCGATTGGTTGTGCCATGTTGGAAGGACAGGGATAGAAAGGAGCTATGGTATTGGATAGCGAGAGCGATCAAGGATATTGAGCCGAAGTATATTAATTGTTCTATTCCTAAGAGTGGGGTAGTGTGGGGGTTGGATTGGTATGATGTGAGTGATGGGTATTTGTATGTATGTGAGGGGTGGAAGGATGCGTATCGGGTAAGGGGTGTAGCGTTATTAGGGAAGGAGGTGAGTGATGAGCAGGTGGAAGTAGTGTCGGGGTTAGTAGGTGGTAGTGGAGTGAGGGTGTTATTGGATAGTGATGCATGGCGTGAGGGTGTGATGGTTGGTATGAGGATAGGCAAGGTGGTGGGGTATGATAAGGTTGAGGTAGGTTTTTTGATGGGGTTAAAGGATCCTGGGGAGGGCAGGAGTAAGGATGAGGTGTTAAGGGTGTCTGAGTTTTTCAAGTTGACTGATGGTGTTGGTTGGATGGTGGAGGTTATTCGTAAGTGGATGGTAAAGAGAGTTGAGGAGGGTTTGAGGGTTTTAGGGAGAGGTGTAAGGGGTAGTGGAGTATAATATAAGTAGGAAGAAGAGAGAGGTGGGAGGTGGGTAGTATGAAGGGATTGATTGAGGGTATTAACTTAGAGGCTGTGTATGAGTTGTTTAAGGAAGAGGTAAAGATTTTTGAGTTATTTCCTGTTGAGGAGGCTCGGAGGGTTAAAGTAGAGCCTCATCAGTTGAGGTTATTATCTTGTAATATTCCAAATTATTGGTTGGTGGTTGATGGAGTGGAGTGTGAGGTTTCTGGGTTTAGTTTGTATAGGGTATTAGTGTTGACGGAGGATTTATGTTTAGCGGATTTTAGGGAGGATGTGCCGTATTTACGTGTTGGTAGGCGTCTTTATGTGGCATGTTTGCCATTTTGGATTTATTTGACTAGTGATTTTCTTGAGGAATATTCTGTGTTTATGGCGAAGGTGGAAGGTGAAGTGGTTCGGTATTTATTTGAGTGGGTGAAGAGGGTTGAGTTACCGGATGGAGATAGTGTGAGGGGTAGGTATATTGTGGATATGATGGAGCTGACGAGTTGGTGGAATGTGAGTAGTATTATGGATGTAGTTGATGCTTGTGAAGATTATGAGATAGCAATTTTAGAACAAAATTAAAAGGAGGTGGGTGTTATGGCATTAGATTTTGAAGTGTTAAGGAAAGAGTATCAGGAAGCTATTGCACAGCAGGCAACTGATGAGTATTGGGTGCCTGATTTTGGGGAGAATCTTATTCGGGTATTACCTCCTCGTGATGGAAAGTTATTTTATAAGAAGGTAGGTGTTCATTTCAGGCTTGTTGGGTCTGGGATGGAGTATTGTCCGAGGTTGACTGAGGGGTTAGCTTGTCCGGTGTGTGAGGTTGTGGATCAGTTGAAGAGGTTGAAGACGCCGGTGGCGATGCAGTTAGTGAATAGGTTAGTAGTTGTTGAGCGGTTTTTGATGAATATTATTCCGCTAAAGGAAGGTGAGGAGAAGTCGATTAGGCAGTATTTAGCGCCGAAAACAGTGAGGTTGGCATTGTTGAAGACAATATTAGACCCTGATTATGGGGATATTACGGATTTGGAAAAGGGGCGGAATGTTGTTATTGAAAAGGTACAAGGTAGTGGAGGTTTTGTGAATTATACGGTGAGGGTGAAGCCTCGTGAGGTATCTATAAGGGAGCTTTTAAGAAGAGAGTTGTATATAGAGGAGATTCCGGATTTACATGAGTTTGTTTCTCGCAGGTTGAAGGGGTATGATGAGTTGAAGAGTATTTTGTATGGTGGGGATGAGGAGTTAGGAGTTGAGGGTTTAGTTGAGAGGTATGTGAGTGCTGGGGCGTTAGAAGAGGAAAGGGAGAAGGAGAGTGAGGAGAAGAAAATTGATGTTGGAGTTGTAGGTGCAAAGGCGAAGGGTGGTTCTATGGATATTGATGGGATGTTGAGGATGGCGAAGCGGATTGTTGAGCAATATCAATATAAGGAATTGAAGGATGAGGATATTCCGTTTTAAGGGTTTTAGGGGTATGTGATGAGTGATGTGGTATGTTTATCTTGTCCGTTGCGTGGGAGGCGGAGGGTTGATTCTGAGGGCAGTTTAGATGCTGAGTTAGTGTTTGTTGGTGAGGCTCCTGGTGAGGAGGAGGAGCGCCAGGGGCGTCCTTTTGTTGGGTATTCGGGCAAGGTTTTGAGAACGGTATTAGATGCGGTGGGTGTTGATTGGTCTAAGGTTTATATCACGAATGTAGTCAAGTGTTGTCCTCCGAATAATCAATTGTCGAAGGAGGTAGTGAGGTGTTGTAAAGTGAAGTTAGAGCAGGAGTTAATGCGTCTTAAGAAGCGGCGGTTGATAGTTGCGTTGGGATCTACGGCGAAGGAGTTTTTTGGGGTGCCTGGGGTGTTAGCTGATGTGAGGGGCAATATTGTTGATACGAAGTATGGGAAGGTATTGGTGACGTGGCATCCTGCGTATCGTCAGATGTTTAATAAAGATGTGGTTTTTGATATGAGTCCGTATGAGCAATTTGTAAAGGATCTATTACGTGGGTGTATGTTTGTTGAGACTGGGAGGTTGTATAGGAGGATTAGGTATGAGGTTGTTGAGGATGGGAGGTTAGATGAGGTTTTGTCAGTAGTAGGTGGTAAGGAGGTTGCGCTTGATTTTGAGACGGTTGGGAGTGATATATGGCATGGAGATTTTAAGGTGTTGACGGTTGGGTTAGCGGTTGATGGTAGGTGTTATGTAGTGGATTTGGAGAGGTTGGGTGAGGTGAGGGCGAGGGAATTTATGAGGGGGGTGTATGAGAGGGCTGGGAAGTTAATTGTGTATAATGCAGGGTTTGATGTGGTGTTAGGTGTAAAGGAGTATGGTTGGGAGTTGTATGGGAGGAGTGGTGATATAGAGGATGTTCAGGTGATGTATTATTTGCTTAGTGGGAAGGCGACACCGGGTGTGTCGTTGAAGAGGCTTGTGTTGGATTATCTTGATGTAGGGCAGTATGGTATAGATTGGAAGAAAATAGATATTAGGAGGTTAGATAGGGAGAGGTTGTATGAGTATAATGCGATTGATGCGTATGTAACTTTAGAGTTATATAAGTTGTTTAAGGAGAGGCTGAAGGGAGCACCTCTTTGGTGGAGTGAGATATTTGGGAGGGTGGGTAGGAGTTTATGGGATGCGTATGAGGTGGTGAAGAGGGTATTGGGGTTGAGTATTGAGTTGCAGGTGAATGGGATGTATGTGGATGTGGGGTATTTAGTTGAGTTGAGGAGGGAGCTTGAGGCGAGGAAGAGGGAGTTTTTGCGTGGGGTTGGGAGAGTTAATTTGAATTCACCGAGGCAGGTGATGGAGTGGTTGAGGGAGGTTGGTGTTGAGGTTGAGTCGACGAGGAAGGAGGTTTTGGAAGGGATTTTGAAGGTTCAGGGGGATAGGTTATCTGATGAGGCGAGGGTGAGGATAGAGAGGTTGCTTGAGTATCGTGTTATAGAGAAGATGCTTAGGACGTATGTTGAGCCGTTTTTGGAGGAATGGATACGGAGTGATGGGTGTATTCATTCGAAGTTTTCTGTGGTTGGGACGGATACGGGGAGGCTTGCATCATTTGAGCCGAATTTGATGAATATTCCGACGAGGTTGGGTCCTATTTTAGAGAAGGCGTTTGTAAGTAGGTTTGGTGAGGATGGTAGGATAGTGAAGGCGGATTTTAGTCAGCATGAGTTGAGGGTGGCGTGTCAGTATTCAAAGGACAGGAGGATGAAGGAGTTTTTTGAGTCTGGTGTGGATATTCATACGAAGGTGGCGATTGAGTTGTATGGAATGCCTGAGGATGTTTCTGAGGAAGAGAAGAAGGAGTATAGGAGGCGGGCTAAGGGTTTTAATTTTGGGGTAATTTATGGTCGTGGTTATAGGAGTGTAGCGGAGGAGTTAGGGATGTTGGAGAGGGAGGCTAAGGAGACGATAGAGAAGTATTTTCAGATGTTTTTTGGGTTGAAGAGGTGGTTAGATAGGGTAAAGGAGTTTGCTAGGGAGAGTGGGTATGTGAGGACGATGTTTGGTCGGTTTAGGTGGATAAGTTTAGGTGGTGATGGAGGGGAAGGTGAGGGTTGGGCTCAGAGGGCTGTTAATACGCCTGTTCAGAGTGCGGCGAGTGATATTGCGGCGTTGACGGCGTGGCGGATTGTGGAGAGGTTATGGAGAGAGGGTTTTAGGAGTAAGGTAGTGAATTTTGTTCATGATTCTGTGATTGTGGATTGTCCTGAGGATGAAGTTGATGAGGTATGTCAGGTGATAAAGGAAGAGGTGAGGAATATAGAGTTACCTGAAGAAAAGTTTGTAGAGTTTGAGATAGATATTGCGATAGGTAAATCGTGGGGAGATTGTAAGGAGTAGGATATGGGTAGGAGGTCGATTAAAGTTGGGAAGGGATTTGAGTATAGGGTTAGGGATTGGTTTAGGCGTGCGGGGTTTGAGGCAAATAGGGTTCCTGTTTCAGGGGCATCATCTGCTATGAAGGGTGATGTAGTGGTTAAGGTTAGTAGAGGGTTGGAGTTGTTTATAGAGTGTAAGAGGCGGACTGGTGGGTATAAGGAGTTATTTAGGTGGGTTGAGGATGCTTTGGGGAAAGGGGTTGATGTGTTGGTGTTAGGGGTTAGTAGGCAGAAGCCGGTTGTGATTATGAGGATAGATAAATTTATAGAGTTAATATTGAGGAGGGGGTAGTATGTTGAAAGGGTGTTTTGGGAAGTTTGGGGAGGGTGAGTGTTTGGAGTGTAGTTTGTTTGAGATGTGTTCTGGGTATTATGTGGTGGGTGAGGTTGGTAGGTGTCCGAGGTTTGGTGTGGGGTTTGAGCAAGGGAATGAGATGTGTCGGTTGTGTTTGAAGTATTTTTATGGGGAGGAGTGTAAAAGTTTTTCTAGGAAGAGGAGGGGCAAGGTGTGAGGTGTTTTTGGGTATAATGTATATGGAGGAATGAGAAAGGGGGGTGGGTGTATGAAGTTTAGTGAGATGGGAGGTAATGAGTTTGAGAGGTTTCTTAGGGAGACTTTGGTGATAGATGATGGTCGACTTGAGGAGGATTTGAGGGAGTTGAGTTATAGGTATGCGGAGTTAGGGGTATTATTAGCAAAGGCGAAGGCGGAGTATGAGAGTAGGAGGTTAGAGTTTCAGGTGCTTGAGGCGAATTTGGCTAAGCATTTTAGGGAGACGTTGCCTAAGGTGACTGAGAAGGCGGTTGAGGAGGCGGTGGTGAGGTCTTTTGAGTGGCAGGAGGTGAAGAGGCGTGTTATTGAGGCGAAGCAGGAGGTTGATTTGTTGTCTGCGTTGGTTCAGGCATTGGAGACAAAGCGGGATCTTTTGATGACTTATTTGTCGTGGAAAAAGGAATTGGCAAAGATGAACAGAGAGATTGAGTTTTAGGTGATAAAAATTGAAAGAGAGGTTTTTTTGTTCTGATTTTGATGAGGTATTTGTTTAATCAAATTTGAAGAGGGGTGGTGGGTATGGCTGAGACTAAGTATGCGGAGTGGTTAGATGAGTTATTGGAGAGGGGTTTTTATTTATCTGAGTTTAAGAGGTTGGTGCAGGAGAGGTTTCCTGGTGAGAATATTGATTTGTGGAGGTTTTTGCATCGGAGGAGGAAGCAGGGGTGGAAGATAGAGATGAGGAAAGAGGGTAATGATACTTTTTACAAGGTGGTAAGCAAGCCTGAGAGGTGGAAGGAGTTTAGGTTGAAGCAAGTAGATGAGGTTGAGGAGGGATGTGGTAGGCAGGGAAGTAAGGTGTTATGTGGTGTGGGGGTATATGAGTTAGAGGGTTTAGGTGGGAGGTATAGGGTGAAGGTGCGGGTAGGTTCGGATAGTTGGGAAGTAGAGTTTGAGGGTCGGAGGGTTGAGGATGTGTTAAGAGAGTTATGTGGCAAGGAGGTTGAGGTGAAGAAGGTTGAGAAGGTTGGTCAGGTTGAGAGAGGGGTGTTTAGTTTGTATGAGGTTATATAAGTAATTTGTATAAATATGAGTAGGGAGGTGGGAGGTATGGTGAGGAAGATAGTGACTCATAAGGAGCCGAGGCATTGGGATGATTTTATTGCTGTGTCGTTGTTGAAGAGGAGTTATCCTGATGCGGTGGTAGAGTTTGTGCATCCTCAGCAAGTGCCTATGGAGTATTATCAGGATGGAGAGGTATGTCTTGTAGATGTAGGAGGTAGGTATGAGCCTGAGTGGATGAATTTTGATCATCATCAGGATTTGAATCTGAATTGT
>Ga0272445_1001469_pt1 | contig 18193 bp, 19 predicted proteins | sample YNPCB0031_FD_194404 | JGI IMG/M metagenome (GOLD analysis project Ga0272445, IMG submission 194404) | Hot spring sediment microbial communities from Yellowstone National Park, WY, United States - YNP-CB-003-1 | ecosystem: Environmental > Aquatic > Thermal springs > Hot (42-90C) > Sediment... | reverse complement strand
AGCCGATATGGTTATTTTAAATGATGATTTAGAAGTGGCTATGACTATAGTGAATGGTAATATATTATTCAATAAAACTGATTTACAGCTATAGCTACTATACAGCATAGCTAAGCTATAGGGATGTCACTATGTATTATTATAGCATTTCTATGTATTGAGATACTCTGTCCTCCTCCCCACCATAAAGGGCAAGACCTTCAGTTGTAAATAGTTATAATGAGGATTTAAGGCTTTTAAAATAGTGTAGTATCTATTTTATTGTATTATTTGTTTAAGTTGCTGAAGCATTTTAATACCTGTTCCAGTTAATGGCATCAATATATTCTCGATGCCCATTTTTCTAAACCATTCTATGTTCTTCTTTAACGCAGCATATACTGTAGCTGATGTAGGCTCAACTATAAATCCCATATCCCGTAATTCTTTAACAGACTCAACAATTTCATCATCATTAACTAGAGATGCTAGTCCTTTGCTTTTAACTATTATAGAAACTATTTCATCGATTCTCGGAGGTGATTTTATTCTTATACCATCTGCTAGCAAAGCCACTCCTTTAGGAGGTTTATGTGAGTATAGTTTTTCATAGATAGGAGCAACATCTACTCCCTGTACAGCTATCATTCTAGGCATCTTTTTAATTAATCCTGTTCTATACAGATCCTTAAACCCTCTGTATATGCCTATAAACAAACCACCCGAACCTACCGGCACAATAACAGCATCTATGTCACCTACCTGCTCAAATGCTTCATAAGCAATAGTTCTATATCCTTCAATATAAAGCGGGTTTGAGAGGTGGTCAACATAGTAACATTTCTTATCTAGTGAAATATTTTGTGCTAGCCTCGATGCATCCTCTCTACTACTGGCTTCTATAACCTCACCACCTACTACCTCAATAGCTAATCTCTTACTATATGAAACATTAGAAGGAACAACAATATACGATTTCATGTTTAACGCTCTTGAATATAAAGCAGTAGAAAAACCTGCATTTCCAGATGAATCCTCAACAACACAGCTAGCATTAATTAAATATGCATGTGATAGTGATATAGATGAACCTCTATCCTTAAAACTACCACTTGGATTAAAATACTCTAGCTTAAAATATGCTCTAAAGCCATATAGGTCTATAGATACAACAGGTGTAAAACCTTCACCAAGAGTTTTCACGGGCTTTAGAAAAATCATTGAGCTATACCTATATAAACCAAATCCACTAGGATTCCAAATCCTCTCAACTTCATATACCTCAAGAGGAGATCCACATTTAGAGCATCTAAACCCATGAATAACATCATTAAATCTATAGATATTGTTACATACATTGCATTGAAAAGCCATATTCTCAAACCTTCACTAAATCTACGTTATAAGGGCTAGAGATATAAATAATAATCAATAAATCTAGGTCGATGCGCTCTTTATCTCAATACGATACAGCATCTTGAAGCTTAAATATATAAACCATCTCTACAAACAAATCAAAAGAGATGTATTAGAATAACTATTTTGTGCCATTAGATAAAATGTTTTTATAGTAGTCTTTGAATAAAAACATTTATAAAAAAATATATGGATACAAACAATAATTTACATTTTTATTTTAAGAAAGATTAATATACAGCTCCCTGCATATAGTTTTATTATACCATACCAACTACAATACAGGTCTCTATTCAATGCTTACATCAGATAATGATACAGTTCTTAAACAAATACTTGAAAAAATATGCAAAAACACTAATACAGCATGTATGGATATCATTCCTTTTTCTAAAGACGTGGCCAACTTTATATTAACCTGGTTAGAGACATGGATATTTTTATATAGCGGAAACATTAGATTGCAAGACATAAAAGAAAATACTGATTTAGAGTTCATAGAGAAGGTTGCTAAATGTCATTTAGAGACATTTAAATATGCAAAAAATGGTATCTATATCTATAATGTAGATGTTGATGAACTCATTAAAATAGCTAAGGTATTATCTAAAGGTTAAAAACAAAATTGATTATTGTTTAATAAATTTCAGTTATCTAAATATTATCTAGTATAATAACACAAGACTCAAATGTTTTCGCTACCTATATACCTTAACTATTCAACTTCTCTCCACTACGATACAATTTAGTGCGATGTTTTATCTATATACCTTTTATTTTCAAGAATTAAACTGAAAATAGACTCTCCTAGCTTACCATTCTATTCATCAAGGATTTAGCATAGCAAGCTCCATATCATTTGCAACTATCTACAGATAACTGTAGACATTTTATTACCTCTAACACTTATAGACTCTTTGAAAAAGCTATTCTTGTGTATAGATGAAGGATTATCTGCCTAAGAAGAGCTGATCTCCCTAGAGAACATCCAGAGAAAGAAAAGTAAGAATAATGCGGGAGAAGAAGGATGAGGCAATGGAATTTATATCAAACTATTAATCTATACAAAAGCTAAACCCTTTTTATCGTAGTAAATCAAATCTTATCTCTGAGATAAAAGTTTTATATCTGCGATCTATTCAATTGTATATAATTTATGTTTAACTCGCTTTACTTAGTGTTTCTTTTATTTTAAAGAGCTTAAAGTTTTTTGTATAGCATTTAAAACTTTTCTCAACGGTATTTTAAGATCCTGGGCTATTCTTTTAACGCTTTCATATTCAGGTTTTACATTGACTATATTTCCTTTGTAATCTCTACTAATTTTTATCAAGACCTCTTTTCTATGTCCATTGATATCTATCTCTATTGGCACTATCTCTCTATTTGGTACTACTAATCTATTGTATGTAGTATATCTAACGCCAAGTGTTCCAAGCTCCTCTATCAATGTCTTTATTAACTCACCACTTTTCTCTATATCAGTAATAACCCTAACGGTATATCCTGGTCTATTCTTCTTCATATATATAGGAACTATAGATACGTCTCTTGCACCTAACTGTAACAACTTCTCAAATACATATCCTACAACCTCTCCTGAAACATCATCAATATCTGTTTCAAGAATAGCTATGCTTTCCAGTCTATATCCATCATCTAAAAAACCAATATTTTCTCCACTAAATACCCTAACAATATTTGGTACTATGCCAAGATCTTTATCCCCAGCACCATATCCTATAGCCTTTACTTTAAACAAAGGATATCTATCAATAAACTTTTTAACGAAGTTGATAAGTATAGCGGCTCCCGTAGGTGTTGTAAGCTCGCCTTCAGCAAAACCTCCAACAATTATAGCATTGCCTCTTCTAAGTATCTCTATAGTAGCTGGAGCTGGTACTGGATATACTCCATGCGAAAACTTTATATATCCCTTACCAATAGCAACAGGCATTGAAACAGCATATGATTTAAATAGATTAAGATTATAGAGAGCTAATGCAGCTCCAATAACATCTATAATAGTATCTATAGACCCTGTTTCGTGAAGCTCAACATCATCTATATTCTTGCCATGGATATATGCCTCAACCTCTATAAGGGTTTTTATAGTATTAAGAGAAAAATTAAATGCATCTTTATCTAAATCTACGCTTTTTGCCACACACTCTGCTGCTTTAATCAATTCATAGCCATGTCTATGAACATGTCTATTCTCAAACCTTGTTACAAGTTTTTTAGCTTTTATCCCATTTTTAATAACATCAACAAATTTTATTTCTATGTTAGATGCATCATCAACACACCTTGGTATTACATCTTTAAGATCCTCAATAATTTTTTGATCCGCTCCTAAAGATATTAATGCAGCAAGAAACATGTCCCCTGAAATACCAGCTATACTGGGATCCACAACAATAGCTTTATCCATAAACCCCACCTATTCATTTTATTAGCTAAAGTTAAGTTAGTAATTAGTATAATTAATAAATCTACATAGAATTATTCAAACTTTGTTTTTCTATATAATGAAATTCTTTTTCCAATTAAACCTGCCACAATGCCTGCATTAACACCATTATCTATATTTACAATTGCTAGACCTAGTGGACATGCTTGTAGCATTGAGTATAATGCAGCTACACCACCTCCGCCAACACCATATCCTATAGATGTAGGTACACCTATAACTGGTACATCTAATAGTGATGCGATTACAGAAGGAAGTGCTCCCTCCATACCAGCTACAGCAATAACCACATCAACATCTTCATCTTTAAGCTTTTTAATAGCTTCTAAAGTTCTATGAAGACCAGCAATTCCAACATCGTATAGTGTTATCACATCACATCCCATTTCTTCAGCTATAACCTTAGCCTCTTCTGCTACACGTATATCAGCCGTACCTCCTGTAACAATACCTACTTTACATATATGTTCCGATCTCTTGATATTTTCCAATCTTGCAACAGCAATTCTACCTACTTCATTTACCTCAATCACTATATTATCTATTTTTAAACTCTTTAGAAAGTTTATCTGGTCATCTCTAAGCCTAGATATTATCACTTTGCCAATAACAGATGTAACCCTTCTTATAATGTTTTCCAATGTGCTTAGATCTTTATTTTCACCAAATACAATCTCTGGTACATCTCTTCGAATGGATCTTCCAATATCATATCTAACTTTGCTATCTATATACTCTATAGCAAAAAGCCTAATTCTCTTCAAAGCCTCATCAACATCTATATCACCGCTAGCTAGAGACTCAAGTATATTTCTAAGGCTCTCCAAATATATCCCCCGCAATCCAACAACTATCTTTTATAATGTTCAATAAGCTCTATAATAGCTCCAAGAACTTCCCTTGCATCTATATATGTATATCTTCCCCCACTAAACATGCCACTTTGCTGCACATATCCCCCGATCTCCAAAATCTTTTTACTACAATCAGCATTACCACTAATATCAAAAGCTATATGATGGATTCCTTGACCATGCTTATCTAAGAACTCTTTCCATGTACTAGGCCCGTCTATAGGCTCTATAAGTTCTATTACAATATTATTTAAATTAAAGAACGCCAACTTTGCCCTTCCCTTGGATGGTGCCCCCATAAAACTCATCTTTGTTTCTTCCCACTCCCTAGTCTCTATTATTCTTTGCGGTTTCATCCCTAAAATCTTAGACCATGCTTCAACAGCTTTACTAATATCCTTTACAACTATAGCTATTTGAATAACATTTTTAAATGCCTCCTCACACATATATTACACACCATAATCTCTACCACTACGGTATAAACAATTATAAGATTTATGGTATAAACAAAACGACTGTATTACCAAATTCAGGTGTTTATTGATGCTATCTATAACGCCGAGAACAATTATAGCGATATTCCTTACAGATTCCGTTATGTGGGGAATGTGGTTTGGAGGGCTTTGGTCGTATAGAACCGCCTTTGCATCGAGAATAACTAATAGCTATACACATATCGCAATATCTACAGCAATGCCATTAATTGCTGCTTCTGCTATATACATGTTTTTCAGCATTCATGGAAATTTTATAAAGAGATATAGAGTCTCGTTATTTAAAATAGCTGTGGTTCTATCTAGGATAATATATCTTGCAACATCATATATAATCCTCACCAACTTATTTAATGACATAAAGCTTCTCTATATCACATCAATAGGGTTTACAATCGCAAATACTATTGGATCTATAGCTGGTATTGCATGGGCTGATTACATAGCTGATAATATTCCTATTAAATTTAAATCAAGATATATTGCACTAGATAGCACCTTAGGTACGCTAGGAGCTCTAGTTGGAACCTTTATTGCTGGTTTAATGCTATATGAGATACATGGTATTGAAAACTATGGCAGACTTTTCACAACAATCTCGATAATATTTTTAATCGATGTACCTCTTCTCATGTTTATAAAAGAGTTGAGCAAAGCATCTATTGAATATAGTGAAAAGCCTTCTAGACATTATGAAGAGCCTATAGGCAGATTCTACATAGCTATAGTCATAATATATCTAGCAATAAATCTCACATCCTCTGTTATACCGCCTTACATAATATATAGATTCAAAGGTGATGAAATTTGGATAAGTATGATTAATGGGGTTAACTGGATAGCAGGTCTTGTAACCCCTATCCTATGGAGCATTGCTGTAGATTACATAGGATCTTTAAACACTACAAAAATAGCTGTAACATTGGCGATAGTAACAAATGTTGTATTCCCATATATGCCTTCTCTTTACCTACAAACTATAAGAGCATTTCTTGCTGGTGCTGCTGGTGTTGGGATATGGATTACACTTATTAGTTATCTTATAAAAGATATTGATATCAGCCATAGAGTTAACCATATCGCTAGGGTATTCACAGTTCAAAACCTGGTACCAGCTATTGCAATGAATTTAGGTGGGGTTTTAGCAGATGCTCTTACTGTTCCAGAAATTGTATTTATGCTACCTGTAATAGGATTTATATCACTAGCTTTATTAAAAGCGAATAGATGCTGAGAAACTAGGTTAGAGCTCTAGAATGTGGATATGAAAAAGATTTTAGGCTTGTCAAATAGTTTATAGATAATGCTTCTAAGCTATTGCTTTAGACAACTCTGATATAACTTCTTCAGCCTCTTCCTTACTCTTAGCCTCTACTACATGTGAGTGATCAGGTAGCAATACAACAGTATAATTCTTAAATTTAACTATATATGTAGGTCCCTTATCCATGCATTCTGCAAGTTCTGTTCCAAGCTGTGGGTTCTTGAATACCCTAAGAAGCTTTGCACATGATGAATATCTCAATGCCTTTATACCCTTTGCTAGAAATGCTGTCTCATCTTTAACAGATATTACTTTATCTACCTTCACCATATATGTACACCACCTACTACACTTCCTACCGAGGATTATAAACTTTACTGACAAATAGCTTGCAAGAGATCTTTTGATTTAAAGCAACATTAAATGGTTTATTTCTCTAAACCCAACTATTTTTCCATCTCCAAATCTATGAAACTCATAAATTTAACTTATTTCATGGTATAGAGAAGAATAAAAATAAAGAATATATCTATATCACATGCTCTCTGAATAGATATATAGATAAGGTAATAGACATACTACTTTAATTCATATAGAAACTTTGTAAATATATCAACAAATCTTTTTGCTTGTTCCTTACTATGAATCATGGATGGCATAAGATGAGGCATTTTTTCAGAGAGGTAAAGTATCTTATTGATTCTCATATATAGATGTAAAGCTTCATAGATCTTACTGCTATATCTTAGATAATACGCCTCCTCTATATTTCTAGGCTTTGATTTTGTGAAATGAATACCCAGCATATTACCAACATTTGTAATCCAGCAAAGTCTGTTATATTCCTCACATACCTTGTCCATCTCCTTTGCAATGTTACTCCACATTCCATTGAAACTGGTGTACATCTCTTTATTTCTATTGAGATAATTAACTAATGTAAAACCTGATACAATTGTTATTGGATTCCCTGTAAATGTTCCGCCATGAAAGCTTCTATTCCTTGGATCAGGATATTTAATATGGTTGAGAGGAGACATTATCTCTCCTTTTCCACAGAAAGCTCCAGCTCCAGGCATACCACCACCTATTATCTTACCAAGGGTAACAATATCTGCTTTTACATTGAAGTACTCTTGAGCACCTCCTAGCGAAAGTCTAAACCCTGTAATCACTTCATCGAATATCAATAGAGATCCATATCTATCCACAAGCTCTCTAACACCCTTTAAATAACCCTCTATAGGTTCTATACATCCCCCAGCACCAGGAACAGGTTCCATAATAACAGCTGCTACATCATATGATTTCAAAACCCTTTCCAGTTCATCTAAATTGTTATAGGATATAGATATAGTGTATTTAATTAGATTCTCTGGCAACCCTGCTGATTCAGGCCCTATAAACGGTGGGGATACTCCTACATGAAGCTGATCTAAACCTCCATGCCATCCACCCTTAATTTTAACTATATATCTTCTCTTAGTATATGTTCTTGCAAGTCTTATAGCATACATATTTGCCTCAGTACCGCTGTTGGTAAATTTAACCATATCGCAATTTGGTATTATCTTAGTCAACAACTCGGCATATTCAATAGCATAGATATTCTCAAAACCGAAATGTGTACCATATCTAGAAACCTCACATACCTTGTCAATAACAAAGTCAGGTGAGTGCCCAAGAATGTGTGTTCCATGGCCCATCCAATAATCTTCATATTTATTTCCATCAACATCCCAAACATATGTCTCTTTAGCTTTAATTACATAGATAGGATATGGGTGAAAGAATCTAATGTGATACACAACACCTCCTGGTATAAATCTACCAGCCCTCTCAAAAAGCTCTCTGCTTTTATTAGTCATATCCTTGTATGTTTTCAGATATCTAGAGATGAGATCCTCTGCCTTGGAGTCATAAAGATTCATGGCATATGACCCGTAATAGGCTGTGTTATAAATAAATCTATATAGAGAAATATATAGCTTTGTTGTTTTAAATTTTTAGATATGGTTGCTAAGAATTTACAACTTATGAATTCTCAGCCCATTAGTTTTATTAACGTGAAGCAAAAATGCTGGTCAATCTCTATTTAAATTATCTATATAGAGTCTTAGGAGATGATATATATAGATATATAATGGATATCCCCCCAGGTAAAATTACTCTTAAAAACTCCTCTTCATTGAATTTATTTGACCATCTCCATATAGCTATATGGCATAGATTTTTAATAGATGTTTTCAACCCTAGTTTAATAGATAAAGTCTATGCCTTAATCCTACCATGTAGTAGTATAAAGCCTTATAGAGCTTCAACAACACATAGACTTGCAGATGCTATTATCAAAAAGAGCAACCTAGATAAATACATCCAGATATATGTATTATCTGAACCTATGATAATTGTACCTAGAGAACTTGACATATATTATCCATTTGCAAACTATGACTATCCTCCAAAAGAATTAGATAAAATCTATAGAGAAAAATTTATTGAAATTCTGGCAAAGGTTTTACCAAAATTATCGAGGCATAGAAAGATAGTAGCTGTCTTACCAAAGCATCATAAAAGCATTCTTTTAGAATCTATTAAGAGATGCGGCCATGATATTAATCTAGATGTTGTCGACTATGGGAAAAAGGCTTTTAAATCAATAAGACATGGTATAGAAATTCTAAGAAATGAAATATTCTCTAATTAAAGGTAGTGATGGTCTCGTCTCCAGATTCATAAACTATTTAAAATCCTTTCTAGCTTCTATTCTATATCATAACATATAAAACCTAGTACTATAGCTGTGATTACACATCACCCTACTTTTCCGCACTATTTAGTTAAGCATATTCAATCTATTTTTATAATAGAAAACTCTGTACATATCATTGGACTCCATATATGTATCCATTTAGGCTTTGTTCTATTAATAACATTTATAACTTTTTCAACATAGTTTCTCTCAATAAACATAAATATTCCTTCACCTATCATATTCATCGAAGCTCCTAAAACACCCCTAATACCAGCTACCTCTTTTATAACACTGTTTATCCAGTTAGTTATAAGCTCTGATTTAACTGCAAATTCATAGCATTTTCTTATAAAGGTTTCAGGAGAGGGGTCTTTAAGTATTTCACTAAGTATCTCAAGACCTATTCTTTTAATTTTTTCAAGATCGTTGTTGGAATTCAATATATTGTTTTTAGGAATTGGGTTGTAGAAAGCTGATATAGCTGTTATAGAACTATCAACAGGTATGTGATCTATTTCAGCATGATATGGGTCGCCAGCTTTTTTAACAATTACTATACCTCCACATGGATTTAAAAGACCCACAACAGTTCCTAAACCTGTCCTACAGATGATGTCTGCCTCGTGAGCTACTTGAGCTATCTGCTTAATAGTTTTTCTTAGCTTTAATGAATTTGCTAATGCTAAAGCTATTGCTAGAGCCGATGCTCCGCTAGAGCCATATCCACCTCCAATAGGCACATCAATTCTTTGATTAATTGATATCTTTATCCCATCTACTCCTGCTTCTGACAATAGCCTAGAGATAACATGCTTTGCTATACAGCTATTATTTATTTTTATATTATTTATATAATTTTCAACTAAAACACCGTTTTTACTATTATGATGATCTATTGAAAGCTCTAAATATACACCTCTATCAATAGTTATTCCACCTCCAATAGCACCTGTAAAAACAAAGTTTTCTGTTATATATGGAGCAAAAAATCCTGATAAACCACCAGAAACCTTAGTAGCATACTTCATATCTTTATTGTTCACCTCTCAACACTACTATAATGCTTCAAAGCCATAGAGCTATTTACATATACAAACAAGATATAGAGATAAATATATATGTATTCCATAAATATATTAATATATCGACAGCTTTCTAACATTGTTCATCTACGTCTCATTAGCAATATTGATTAATAACTCCTTTAACTTAGCTATAAAAGACTGTTTATTCCAATCAAGATAAATCTCAATATCTTCCACCACAATAGGCTTTAACCTCATCTTACTTCTCCATGTATTGCTAAGCTGCTTTGAAAATAAATCAACAATTTGGTCGCCATCTATATGCAAGTCTATTCCTTTTAGCTTGTAGATAGCATAGAGAGCCACATATGCAAGTAGAGTTCTACTAGCTGCTTCACTAAATCGATAGTTAACCTTGTAATACACACTTCCTTCTGGAAGCTTATCTGAGCAAATGACTGGGATTTTCTTAAGTGAGACAGTAGTATAGATATATCTATCAATCTTTATTATCCTATTGATCTTTGGTAGAACTTCACAAGCTTTAACAACATCGATGCCTACATTTCTAAGGGTTTTTCTAGCTTTTTCAATTTCTCTACTACAATACTCATCAATACTTTGAAACAAATCATTTACAAGCTTAGTATAGCTAATCTCTATAGAGAATTTCTCCTTCATAAAAGGTATGATATGCTCACGGATAAGTTTATTAGCAATGCTATTAGTATAAGCAACAACTTTAAGAGGGCAACACCCAATAAATGGACAGTATACAAGTTTAGACATAATAACCCCACTACAGCAACTCTGTTAAACATATTTAAAGAAGAAATATATACTTTTATATATATCCAATTAACTTAAATAATTAAATATCAAAGCAATGCAACTGTCAATGAAATAGGTTTCTAGATATGCTATTTACACACTTAAATAGAATGCATTGATGAAACTAGTGCTTAGTATATGGTTTAAAAATGCTTGTTGCTGTATGTTCATCTCTTTATAGTTATTGGTATAACAAATAGTGCTGAAGCTAGCAGTATCCATATAGGTGAAGGTAGCTGTAATAATAATGGTGCTGTTAAAGCTTTTGAGATCCCATGAACAGCTATTGCATAGATTAAAATTGCCTCGCCTAATAATATAGATGCTATTGCATAGATGTAGCTATATCTATTCATATCTTTTTTTCTAATTATTGCGGCTATTGTTATAGGTGCTAGAGGTAATAGTCCTGCTGATGATATTACTGATAACTCTACTATATAGCCTACTTTCATTATAGCTGTTATTGAAGCTAGTATAAGAAGTGAGAGTATAGAAGCTGTAGATACTACTTTAGATGTTTTTTCATTTGGCTTAACAACTATTCTCTCATAGAGGTCCCTCACTATAGAGCTAGACACTGATAAAACTATAGAATTTGCTGTTGATATTGCAGCTGCAGTTATACCTACATAGGCTATGGCAGCTAGTAGTGGATGTGTTAATGTCAACATATATGGCGTAACCGAATCTCTATTCTTTAAAAGAATACCTTCGACATCTACATTATTAAATGCTATATAAACTCTAAAAACCATTCCAAGCAACACGCATATTACAGTATATATAAAACCATATAATGCAAAGTACTTAACCATTTTCATATAGGCCTTTCTATCCTTAGGTATATAGAGTCTTTGCACAACTTGAGGATTCGTCAATGCGAAAAATATCCAAGGTATTGTAAGACCTATAAACATTTGAGGGCTCCATATAAATGAAAGTAGATTTCCGCTAGAGCTATTGCTAAGGATATTAACAAACATATTGTAGTCTATATTGCTAGCTGATAAGAGAAATAGTATCGACCATATAGCTACAGCAATACTTGAGCCTAACATCCATATACCTTGAAAAGCATCAGTTGTTGCAACACTCCATAGACCTGCTATAAGAATCCAAAAAGCTATAGCTATAAATGCAAATATTACACCATACTCATAACCTAGATTAATTGAGTTAAATATCTCCCCAACTCCCTTAAGCTGTGCAGCTGTATATGGCACTAGTGTAAATAAATAGACAAGTGAAACAATTATACCAACATATCTGGATCCATATAAATCAGAAAGCATTTCGGAAGAGCTTACCCATCCTCTCCTCCTTGCTTCATACCATATAACAGGTCCTATAGACCCCAATATAACAACTGTTGAAGCTAGATACACAAGTTCAAAACCTAAAGCTGCAACACCACTTGCAAAAGTCAGCCCTACTAAACCAACCATCATAAAAGCACTATATGTTGTAGCCGCATAAGTCATAGCTGATATGAACCCTCCTATTTTATAACCCCCAACAAAAAACTCTCTAGAGCCCTTCCCAAGATATCTTCTACTAAGCCATGCTATTATAGTTCCCATTACAAAAAAGAATACCAGGACAGCAACATATAGCTCTTTCATAAAGCTTCACCTATCAATCTTTTCAATGTTTTGATGCCAATAAATACAGCAACCAGCGTTAATACAATCCAATACAACATTAACCCAAAATTAAATGCTTTTACAAACAAATCTGAAAACAATTTAAACATTGGAATATAAAACAATATTATGACCATTATAGAGATCACTATATACTTCTTCATTTCATCCACCTTTAAACGTTTGTTTAAAGAAGAACAGTTTATAAACTTTATATACAAAATACATGTATATATTGCAATAGTGTAGTGATGGTTTATGAATATCAACGTTTTTCAAAAGATTATTGATATACTTGCTAAAAACCCTAATGGCATTCCACAATCATACATACATAGATCTTTAAGTGTTTCAAAGGCATATATAAGCATTATTCTAAAAGATATGGAGAAACAAGGTATAATCTATAGAACCAAGATTGGCAATACATATATAGTTAAATTGGCAGGTAAAGCTCCATTAAATAATAAAGTTTTAAGACTTGGTATTGTATGGTCAAGTGAGTATCTCTTTCTTGGACACTTTGCTAAAACACTTAAAAATCTCTATAACATCGATCTCACTGTAAATGTCTATTCCAATGCTTTACAAGCAACACTAGCTATTATTAGAGGTGAGGTAGATGCAGTTCTAAGTCCATTAGTAACACAGCTATATGCATACATATTATCAAGAAACATTGTTATAGCTGGTGGTGGTGCTGGTGGTGGTGCTACGCTATACGAATTCCCAAAAAGTAAAACAGATATTATAATCTCTAGCGAAGCTTCTTCAATGGATCTCTGCAGATTGATTGCCTCAAAAAGGAAAATTATAGAACATGAAGGTGTAAGATACTTTACCACACCAAATGAAGCGCTAGAGTTTATCAAAAGAGGAAAAGCTAGATATGCTGTTATCTGGCATCCGCTAACAGAATTTGTCAAACCAATAGAACATAGAGTAGTTATAGATTGTGGAGAATTTGAGGAAATTAAACACTGCTGTACATTAGCCTTATCAAAGTTTATTGGTATAGAGAATATTGAAAAGATATCAGCAGCATATAGAAACGCTATTATAGAGTTTCTACATAGCCCTGTAAAATTCATAGATTGGTATTCATCGATAACAAATATAGATAGCTCAATACTTAGAAAAGCATTGAATGCCTATAGATACACCTATGAAATAGATTCCAAAGATATTCAAACAGTTGTAGATGCTATAAATATAAACATTCCACAAAAACATGCTATGCTCAATGCTATTATACACATTTGATGCAATAAGCAATAGATATTAACGCTATAGACCCTTCATTTATTTTCATAAAGCCAACACTTAACCTTTACACCATTAACTATAAACTCTGGTGGCACCTGCTCAATACATTTCTTTGTTACATATGGACATCTAGAAGCATATTTACATCCCTTAGCTAAAAACTCTCTCTCTTCTATGGTTGCTGTTAGCTTTATTGCTTTTAACCACCTCTCTCTCCACTTTGGATCTGGCATAGGTGCTGACATCATTAGTGTTTGTGTATATGGATGTAAAGGATCTGTAAATATTTTATCCACGGGTCCCTGCTCCACTATCCATCCTCTATACATAATAGCTATATAGTCACTTATATAGTAGGCTGTTGAGAGATCATGTGTTATATATATAAATGATAACTTAAGATCATCCTTGAATTGCTTAAATAAATTAACTATAGTGACTCTAAGCGATGCATCAAGCATTGAAACAGGTTCGTCAGCCAATATAAGTCTAGGTTTCGTGATAAGAGCTCTAGCAATGGCTACTCTTTGAAGCTCTCCTCCTGAGAATTCAGAAGGATACTTCCCTTTAACCTTCTCTAAACTTAGTCCAACTCTCTTTAGAACATCCTCTATACTACTCTCAATCTCATCTTCATTTATCTTCGCAACATTTTTAGCTGTTTCATATAGATAATCATAAACTTTTTTCAATGGGTTAAAAGTTGCATATGGATCTTGAAAAACTGCTTGAACTTCTCTTCTAAACCATATAGCATCACTTCCTTTAAGAGTGTGAATATTCTTTCCCTTGTAGAGAACCTCACCATATTCTGGTACATGAACCCCTAGTATTATTCTTGCTAAAGTTGTTTTTCCAGAACCACTTTCACCTGCAACAGTAAATATAAATGGTTTATCTTCAAGAGATAGCGATACGTTATCTATAGCTCTAAACTCAAATCCAAATAATCCATATCTAAATATCTTTACAACATTATTTAACTTTAATAGTAATTCACCCATATTATTTCACCTCTTAGTATATAGCCAGCAAGAAACATATCTATTTTTATCAATTGTTATTTGTGGAGGCTCTTCTCTTCTACATATATCCATAGCATATGGACATCTAGGATGAAACCTACAGCCAGGTGGAGGATTAATTAGATCTGGTGGTTGTCCAGCTAATCCTTTTCTCAATGATTTATCGCCAATTCTAGGAAGAGATTCTATCAATGCTTTGGTATATGGATGAAGAGGATTTTCAAACATCTCCTCGGTTTTTCCTAGCTCAACTCCTTTACCTGCATACATAATCAAAATTCTATTAGTAACCATAGCCTGTACACCCATATCATGAGTCACCAAAACTAAGGTGTTTCTCAACTCTTTTTGTTTATCTAAAAGCATCTGTAGAACACCTCTTTGAACGACAACATCAAGTGCTGTAGTCGGTTCATCAGCCAATACAACTCTTGGTCTAAGCATAAGTGCAAGTGATATAACAATTCTTTGCCTCATACCACCAGAGAGTTGATGTGGATAAGCATTTAAAACATCTTTGCTAAGGCCAAGCCCCTCAATATAATCTTTTGCAATCTTGTAAGCCTCATCTTTATCTACATCCATGTGCGTCCTTATAGTTTCAATAAAGTGGTCACGTATTCTTTGAAGAGGATTTAGAACATTCATAGAATTTTGAGGGATATAGGATATATATTTCCACCAAACCTTTATTCTATCCTTCAATGCTAAAACATCTATGGTTTTCTCATTAATATAAAGAAAAACATTGCCTTTTTTTACAATAAGAGGTGGTCTTAGATATCCATAGAGAATTTTTATAAGTGTAGATTTACCACAGCCAGACTCACCAGCAATACCTATAATCTCATCGTTTTTTGCATAGAAGTTTACATTACTTACTGCATCTATATATACAGAACTTTCATTAATAATTTTAACACTATATCCTCCAACTATATTAACAGCATCAAGTACTATTTCTGCTGATTGCCTATTTTCAACACTCATATATCTATCCCAGCTCTAAACAATATTTTCACAATCAAATTAAGTGTGATGCTTAATTTAAAAATTTTTTGTTTTATATATGGCTTTATATTGTTCAAACCATACCCTAACCTCCTTCCTATAATAAAAAACTCTACAAACGTTTGATATATCATATATCAATGACATTTATCATTATTTTTGTATTTTAATGAACCCTTCTAGTTCGCTTCTTTTTGGAAATGCTGTTACAGCCCCCCTTCTAACGCATTTAAGAGCTCCTGCTGCATTTGCATACCTCATTGATATATCAATATCCATTTTTTCTAAAATATGATAAACTATAAATGTTGCTGTCCACGCATCTCCAGCACCTGTTGTATCTATTGGTTCTATTCTATATGCAGGCATATATACCTCTTCTCTTCTTGTAGCAACGTATGAACCCATAGAACCAAGTCTTATAGCAACAATTTCAATATTTGGATATTTATCCATAACCTTTTTAGCTACATATCTATAGTCTCTAGAACCAAACATATTTTCAATTTCATCAAAACCCATCGTTATCATTGTTGAAACCTTTATATATCTATCCATAGCATTCAAAGCTCTATCCCCACCACCCCATATATCTTGCCTATAGTTTGGATCAATAGATACCTGAACACCTTTTTCAAAAGCCTTCTCCATAACTCTATAAACGCTTTCACTAAGAGGAGGATAGGCTGTAGCAACACCTGAAACATGTATAGCCTTAGCATTTACAATATCATCAACATTAATGTCATTTAAACTAAGCATAGTATCTGCAGTTTTCACCCACGGCTCTCTATAGAAAAAGAAATCCCTTTCACCATTTTCATAGAGAATCACAAAAGCTAAACTCGTTCTAGCTCTCTTTCTTACAAGCCACTTCGTGTCAACACCTTCATATTCTAGGAAACTCTTTAGCATATCTCCAAATGGATCATCACCAACAGAGCCCACAAAAGCAGACTTGTGCCCAAGTCTAGAGATGCCTACAGCAACGTTAGCAGGTGCTCCACCAAAATGTATCTCAAATCCCATTCCATCTCTATAAACACTAGCTTCAATAGGTATTATATCAACAAGTATTTCACCCATACAAACAACTTCAACATCCATTAAACCACCATAAATCTACATATAATCCCAAGTTTTAAAATCTTATCCTTAAATTAATAACAGCTACCGTAAAGATCTCTGACTTGATTAAATTGATAAATTGGTTTGTTGCACATAAACTATCTAAGGTTTATAAACCATATTCGAATTAATTAAACTGAACACATGACACTAAATATCTATTTGGTGTTAATGTATTGGATAATGGTAAGAAGGTTCTTAGGGAAGTCTATAAATTAATTTACGTTAATCGTGGCAAATATAGAACTACTAGCAGATCTATTGTGAATTCTATAAAGCTTGGATATCTAGCTAAGGAGCTTACCGAGTATTATTTAGAGGTGGTTGAATGGGGAAGGGAGAGAGTGTTGAAATTAAAGAGATAGTCGATGAAGCTTTAAAGATATTTGAGAAGAAAATTCTTCTAGAGCTGAACTCTATAACCGATGAAACTAAAAGATATTTGTATTTTATAGCATGGATAAATAGATTTGTTGAAGATAGAGGTCTTGGTAAGATCATTATAACAGGTGGATTTGCTGTAGAGCTATATACGGCAAGGATATATCGAACTATGGATATTGATATAATTGTCGATGGTTGTAAAGATGTTGTTGAGGAGTTTCTAAAAAGGTTTTCAGAGAGGATTGGAAGAGGATATATGCCAACATATGAAATTATATCATTGAAATCAATAGACATAGTATCTACAGTTTATTCAAGAGTTAAACCACCAACAAAGGTACTGGTAAATGAGTTATATGTATATGTAGACCCGGTTGAAGATCTAATAGCTACATATCTAGCTGGTTGGAAGTATTGGAACTCTACTGAAGATAGAGATAAAGCTCTATGGCTATTAGTGGTATGGGAGGAAAAAATAGATTGGAGTTATTTAAATAGTGTATGCAGAGAGCAAAATGTATTAGATAAACTCATAGAGCTTCTAGAAATACTAAGGAAAAACCCTCTTAAAAATAATCCCTCTATATAAAAATGCTGTAAATTATCTAGAAATATGTTTTCTTTTCTAATTTCTTCGGA
>Ga0272445_1001468_pt1 | contig 18231 bp, 20 predicted proteins | sample YNPCB0031_FD_194404 | JGI IMG/M metagenome (GOLD analysis project Ga0272445, IMG submission 194404) | Hot spring sediment microbial communities from Yellowstone National Park, WY, United States - YNP-CB-003-1 | ecosystem: Environmental > Aquatic > Thermal springs > Hot (42-90C) > Sediment... | reverse complement strand
ATGCCTTCACCGATGCTAGCAGATGGCTTACCGGGCAAATCCCGCATATCCTGGACATTAAGCCCGGCATTTCATAGAAGGGTCTCCCCTCACAGATTCTTTCGAAACCTCGGAAGTCAGTTACGTGAAACCTGGCTTCCTTAACGGTTCCATTATCAGATAGATATATTGCTACTTTAGCATGCCCCTCAATTCTCGTAACCGGATTTATCTCTATTGTCTTCTCACCCATATTTCGCCTTTCCCTCCATGTTCGGGGTTCTGCCGGCTAAAATCTCCGTTAACACATATCTTATCAGATCCGCCGAGGGTGGACATCCTGGGATAAAATAATCAACCTTAACAACCTCATTCAGCGGGTGGGCGCGCTCTAAAAGTTTTGGAACATCATTTGGGATTTGAGGATTTTCAGTGGCGGTTTCAATATAAGCCCTCTTGAGAATCACGTTTGCCCCATCATTTAGGGCATTTCTAAGCGTCACCATATTTCCAGTTACCGCGCAGTCGCCGATCGCGATGAGGATTTTCGTATGCTCCCTAACCTTTCTGATGAGGTTCAGCTGCTCATCGTTTCCAACGGCTCCTTCAACAAAGGTTACATCAACATTTTCCGGGAAGATTTTAGCGTCCATAAGTGGGCTATAGACCATCCGGATTTTTTGGGCGAGATCCAGTATCTGCTCGTCTAGGTCTAGAAATGACATGTGACATCCTGAGCAGCCGCTAAGCCAGACGGTTGAAAAATTAATTTTTCTAGATTCACTCATTATGATCCCCTTCTTAACAGAACAAATTTGGCTATTTCTTTATCTTTAATCTCGGAGAAGGGTTTATCCCTAACATATATTGCTCCAACCGGGCATACCCTAGCGCATTTTCTGCAAGATGTGCATGATTTTGATGAAGCCCAATCTTCATCCATATCTATTATAACCTGCGAATCCTTCCCCCTCATTTTCATATCTAAAACATGAACCCCCTCAACTTCATCGCAAACCCTAATGCATCGGGCACATAAAATGCACCTGTTATGATCTATAACTAGGAAGTCATGCGTTAAATCGATTTTATGTTCAGCCCATTCACGCTCAACCCTCAAATGATCTACACCGAACTCTTTGGCGAGATCCTGGAGCTCGCAATGTCCATTTGCAACACAAATAGAGCATATATGAGGTTTCTCAGACAAAATGAGCTCCAGCGTCAATTTTCTAAATTTTTTCAGCCTCTCAGAGTTTGTGATTATTTCCATCCCGCTACTAACAGGCGTTGTGCAGGACGGGAACAATTTAGGTGAACCTTTAACTTCAACGAGGCAAAGTCGGCAGCCGCCGTAATTGCTTAAGCCATCCAGATAGCATAGGGTTGGAATATATATGCCGGCCCTTTTAGCGGCGCTTAGAATTGTGTCTCCTTCGTAAGCGGTAACTTCAACATTGTCAATTTTAATTTTAATAACGCTGAAGCTGCTCATAATCTCACCTCTAAGGGCGCTTCTTTTTTAAAGCATTTTCCAGCTGGGCATCTTTTTTCAGCTATATGCGCCACATATTCATCTCTAAAGTAACGTAGCGTTGTCAAAGTGGGGTTTGGAGCTGTTTGCCCAAGACCACATAAACTGGCATCCCTCACATATACGCCTAGCTCCTCCAGCAGGCTAATGTCATCCATTTTTCCCTCGCCTCTCATGATTCTCTCAAGGATATTTCTTATTTTTAATAAGCCAACCCTGCATGGGACACATTTACCGCATGATTCATCCACACAGAAGTCTGTGAAGAACCATGCAGTATCAACCATACACGCCGTATCGTCAATTACAACTATTCCGCCTGAACCCATTATGGCCCCCGCCTTGGTGAGAGACTCATAATCTATTGGGAGATCAAGCATGCTTTCCGGTAAGCATCCCCCTGATGGACCGCCAACTAGGACTGCCTTAAACTTTCTGCCTCCAGGGACTCCGCCGCCTATTTCAAAAATAACCTCCCTTAACGTGATTCCCATCGGAACCTCGATAAGTCCAGGGTTCCTCACTTTGCCAGTAAGCGAGAAACATTTCGTTCCAGCGCATTTGGGCGTCCCAATCTTTGCAAACCAGTCTCCACCGTTGAGAATTATTTGCGGCACATTGGCTAAGGTTTCAACATTATTTATAAGCGTTGGTTTTCCCCATAGGCCTGAAACAGCTGGATATGGTGGACGCGGGCGGGGTGTAGCCCTCCGCCCCTCTATGGACGCAAGTATGCCTGTTTCTTCACCAGCAATAAATGCGCCTGCTCCCAGCCTTAACTCAATGTTAAAGTTGAAGCCGCTTTCAAGGATGTTCCCGCCGATAAGGTTCATGGCTTTAGCTTGCTTCAAAGCTTCCCTTAACGTGTTAACGGCTAACGGGTATTCAGCCCTCACGTAGATGTATCCCTGCTCTGCGCCGACAGCGTAGGCAGATATAATCATACCCTCAATTATGGAGTGGGGATCAGCCTCAGCGAGAGTTCTGTTCGCGAAGACCCCGGGATCACCCTCATCCAGGTTTGCAACAACATATTTCGGCGTATTTTTTTCTCTGGCGACAAAGCTCCACTTCTGCCCTGTTGGGAAGCCGGCGCCTCCTCTGCCCCTTAAACCGCTCACTATAACCTCGTCTATAACCTCCTTCGGCGTCATTTTTGTTAGGCATTTAATAAGCGCCTGATATCCGCCGGCGGCTATATAATCCTCTATTCTCATTGGATCTATTTTGCCGGCGTTTCTTAGAACCAGCCTGAATTGCTTCTTGAAGAAGGCTTCGTTCGCATAAAGGTATTCTTTCGCTGGGATCCCGGCGACTATATGGCTCTTAACTATCTCTTTGGCTTTCTCGGGAGTTACATTTTGATATATGTATCCGCCCGGCTCTACAAGCACAACAGGCCCGATTGAACATGTTCCTGGACATCCGGTTCTGGCAACCTTACATTCGCCTTCAACGCCGAACTCCTTAACAGCGTTCTCAAAGGCTTTTAGCAGGTTTAATGCGCCGAAGGGCAGACATCCGCTGGAGCAACAAATGTTTATTCTGTATTTGTAAGCTCTCCACTTTTCAGATTCCTCCCTCGCTATTCTCAAAATATCTTCCGGCTTCAAAAACTATCCTCCAATAATATCTTTTATTCTCTTTAAAACAATCTCTTTGGTTGCTTTCCCAATAACCTCATTGTCAACCGTTACGTTTGGAGCCATCGCGCATGCACCTATACAGCGCGTTATGAAAAGCGATAGTTTTCCATCAGGTGTTGACCCGCCGCGCTTAATATTAAACTCTCTTTCAATGGCCGAGATTATCTCTTCAACACCGCTTACATAGCATGCTGTCCCCATGCATGCAGAGACCACATGTTCCCCCGGCTTTTTCAGTTTAAAAAGATGATAGAAGGATGCGACTCCATAAACATGGCTCGGCGGGAGATTCAAACGTTCAGAAATATAGTTGAGTAGCTCTTTATCAAAGTAACCATATAGTTCATGCGCCAAATGCAATATTTCAAGAAGGGCGCTCTTCTGATACATGCGGGCTTTCATTTCCCGCTCAAGAATCAACAGGCGTCTATCCTCCTTAGACAAGGACCACACCTCAAGCAATCAATTAAAGTGCTCCTAAATGTTGCCTTTTAAATTTGAGTGGGAATAGATCTATTTAAGGGTTACTTGCCATGTTTACTTCAAGCATGAATTAAATTCCGGGTTAAGGCAACGTGGCAAATACTGGTATAAATTTTTAGAGAAAATTCTAAATACTAATTCTTTAAATTATTCTTAATCTAAATGTTTGAGGGAAAGATCTTGAACACAGTCAATGTTGAAGAACAAAAAGTTCTCCTATATGACCCGACGAGATGCACCGGTTGTCTCTTCTGCCATATAGCGTGCTCATATTATCACTTCAAACGCTTCGACCTTAACAAGGCCCATCTACGCGTGCAGTTCGATGAGAAAAACGGGGAGTTTGAGGCGGTTTATTGCCAGCATTGCGATGAGCCGCTTTGTGTGGCAGCATGCCCCAAAGAGGCTTTAGTAAAGGATGAAAAAACCGGCTGGGTTAAGGTAAATCCGATGAAATGCATAGGATGCCAGACATGCACCGTTGCCTGTCCCCTCTCAACTCCATGGTTTAACATGGATTTTCATGTAGCCATGAAATGTGACTTCTGCAATGGCGACCCGCAATGCGCAAAATTCTGCTCTCCTCAAGCGATAAGGGTTGCAAGTAGGAGGGAAGCTTGGGAATTTAATGCTAAACATTATTTGGAGGCGGATATGTAGATGGCTGCAAGTCTAGAAGAGAAAATAATTAACCATATTAGGGAGGCTGCTGGCGGGGGACTCATTGAAGCATATAAGCAGCGTGAGAAAAGAGTTTTCGCAAGGATAAAGCCGGAGGCTTTTAGGGAAGCCGTTAAATCTATAAGGGAGCGCTATAAGACGCTTCGTTTCATAACGATATCAGCCGTTGACAACGGCTTAGACATGGAGTACCTATATCACTTCCACATAGACAGCGTGGTTTTAACATTAAAGGTTACAAAACCGAAGGAAGATAACTCGCTGGAATCGATATCCGACATAATTCCGGCGGCAAACCTGATTGAAAGGGAAATATCTGATCTTTTCGGCGTAAAACTCTTAGGACACCCTCAACCTGAGCATGGCCTAGTGCTCACGAAAGACTGGCCTGATGATAAGCGTCCATTAAGAAAACCATTTGAGGGCGCTCTTCCACCTCAGGCTAGGCCGGTTGCTGAAGCCCTAATATCAAGCGGCTGCGTTGCGCCAATATCATCCTTTATACAGAGGAAACGTGAGGAGGCCGGTCTGCCGAAATCTCCAGCCTTCACATTCACTGATGAGAACGCTATGCGTGAGTTTCATGGAATAGTTAAAGATGTAGGATTGGCTGAGAAGGCCGGCTTTGACTGGGAGAAGAAGAGGTTGAGATATAAATAACTGATGGAGGTGAAGCGATATGGTTAAGTACGCTCTATTTTTAGGCTGTCAGATTCCGATGCGTCTCCCAAGCATTGAGATAGCTTCCAGAAGAGTTTTTAAAACTTTAGGGCTTGAGGCTATTGACCTGCTTGGCTATTCATGCTGCCCAGAGCCCGTTGTATCAAGGCTGCTGGATGAAACAGCGGCTCTGGCGACATCCGCAAGAAACCTCACGCTTGCTGAGGATCTTGGGCTTGATATGTTAACCCTATGCAATGGTTGCTATGAAACATTAGCTGAGGCGAATGAGATCCTTAAGCATGATGCTGAAAAAAGAAGCAGGGTGAATGAAATCTTGAAGCATTATGGTAGAGAATACCTGGGGAAGGCGGATGTGAAGCATATAATTGAAGTCCTACATGAAGATATAGGGCTGGAAAAGATTAGGGAGCACGTCGCTAAACCTTTGAAGATTAACGTCGCATTACATTATGGTTGCCACCTATATCGGGAATATAAGGGTTCAGATATAATGCGTAAACCAAACATGATGAGGGAAATAGTGATGCAAACCGGCGTAAATATAGTTGACTACGGGCTTGAAAGATTATGCTGCGGATATCCAAGCATGCAAGCGGATGAGGAGTTCTCCCTAAAGCATAGGCTGCTTCCGAAATTAAGCCGCATGAGAAGTAAAGGTGCTGAGGCTATTCTCACAATATGTCCAGCATGCACAATACAGTTTGAAATCGGCCAGGTTATGCTTAGGCCTCACGGCTTCCAATTCAATATGCCATGCATAAACCTAATGGAGCTTTTGGCATTATCTTTCGGTGCACCGCCCAGCGATCTGCATCTTGAACTTCACAGAAGCCCTGTTCAACAATTAATTAATAAAGTGTTGGGGGTGAGATAGATGCCTGAAACAGTATATATTGGCCCATATAGACCGCAGCTTGTTGAGCCGGAGAGATTTGAGCTCCTTGTTGAGGGAAACAGGATAATCGATGCTAGGATTGAGCTCGGCTACATGCATAGGGGCATAGAGAAGCTATTTACAACGAAAACATACATGCAGAATCTGGCGCTTGCTGAAAGAATATGTGGAATATGCTCCGGCATCCACACGCTCTGTTATGCGCAGACAGTTGAGAAATTAATGGATATTGAGGTTCCTGAACGCGCAAAATATCTCCGCTGCATATATATGGAGCTTGAACGCTTACATAGCCACTACCTATGGTTTGGCATATTAGCCCATAGCTTAAATGAGCATGAAGCTTTTCTGAAAATAATGATTGAGAGGGAGAGGGTTCAGGATCTGCTGGAATATTTAACTGGCAATAGGATGAATTACTTAATAAACACGATAGGCGGCGTCCGGAGGGACATAACATCTGAAAAAGCCGAGAAGATACGCCGGTTCCTAAAGGAGAGTAAGCCCCTATCGGACTATATAATGGATCTTTTAGGCGATAATGGCGAATTCACTAGAAAGACAAGAGGGGTTGGTGTGCTGCCTAAGGAGAAGGCTTTAGAGGTAGGCGCTGTTGGGCCAACGCTTAGGGGTTCCGGAATAGCCAGCGATATTAGGAAGGATGATCCGTACGCTGCTTATGGCAATCTTGACTTCGAAGTTATAGTTGAAAATGACGGCGACGTGCATGCTAAGGCTCTTGTTAGGGCTAGGGAAACCTATGAAAGCATGAAGATAATTGAGCAGGCACTTGACAATTTGCCAGCTGGCGAAATAGTCGCTGAGCCGAAGGAGCCAAGGGTCGGCGAGGAGTTTGGAAGAACAGAGGCGCCCAGAGGCGAACTAGTCTATTATATTAGGTCCAATGGAACAAATATGCCTGAAAGGGTTAAGGTTAGAACTCCATCATTCGCCAATAACTTCGCTATACTTGAAATGCTTCGCGGTGAAATCCTTGAGAACGCTAGGCTTATTATTGAAAGCATAGATCCATGCTTCGCATGCACGGACCGCGTAACAGTAATTGATGTTAAAACTGGTAAGAGGAAATGCATTTGCCTTAAATAGGGGGTGAGGGAAGAATGGGTAAAATCTCGGTTTACCGTTTCCTATCGGCTGGATGCAACGGTTGCGACGTGCAAGTTTTAGAATGCTTAGTTCCACGTTATAGGCTTGCTGAGCTAAACGTTGATGTTGTCTCAAACCCTGAAGAAGCAAATGTTTTAATTCTAACCGGCGGAGTCAACGTTAAGGGAAAAGAGGAGCTTATAAAAACATATGAAAAAATTAATCCGCCTAAAATAGTAATTGCTGTTGGAAACTGCGCGTTAACAAAGGAAATATTTGATAAGGGCTATCCAATGGTTGGACCTCCAGACCAGATAATTCCAGTTAACTTTTATGTTCCAGGCTGCCCACCTAGACCTCAAGCCATAGTTAAAGCTGTTGCGCAGATACTTAACGCTAAACTTGAGGAGAAAGAGGATTACTGGGCAACCCCGGAGGGATTTAGGGGTAAGCATGAGTTTGACCGCGAGAAATGCATTGGATGCGGCGCATGCGCCCAAGTCTGCAGCTCAGATGCCATAGACGTGATTGATGAGGGCGAAAAGAGAGTTGTGAGAGTTAATTATGGACACTGCTCATTCTGCGCCTTCTGCCAAGATGAGTGCCCAACTCAGGCGATAAGACTCACGCGTGAATATTATCTTTTGACTAATAATCGAGGAACAACCTATGTGACAAATGACGTCGACCTATCTGAGTGCACATTGTGCGGAGCATTCTTCTTCCCGCAGCGTCAGATAGATTGGGCTTTAAAACGCATAACTGAGAAGGTTCCGAAATATAAGGAATTTAATGGTGAAATTTTAGATGCAATGAAGGTATGCTTGAAATGCCGAAGAGAAATAGTGAATGTGAGAAAAGCCAAAAAGACGCTTGCCAAATTATCGATTAAAGCCAGAGAATTCTAGTTTAAGCAACGCTTGAAAATCCTTAATTTTTTATATTTTTAGATTGTTTATGGCACATGCGGCTTCACTGTAACTTTCACTTCACCGCTTCGGTCTATGGTAATTAGACCTATTGGCAGATTAATTGCGCCTAGGGTTCTCTCCAACCTTTTCATTCGGGGGCAGACCTCAGGAACAGCGATGTATGTCGGAATGAAACCATTCTCGACGCAGCAAATCAAGCATTGCCCCACATTTTTATAACATTCTGAAAGCTCCTCGCCGCATTCAACTGAGCAAGGAATTATGCAATACGCCATCCTATATCCTATGCTGTAACCGTCCTCTACCTCATACACTTCAATCCGTTTATCTTCAAAGCGGATTATGCTTGTTGGGAACATTGATGTTAACCACTTTGACAAAATCTCATAAGATTCATTTTTAAACATCTTCAACATTCACCCTTTAAATCAGATTCCATTTTAACCTAGATTTAAACCTACATTAATTTAATTATCGTTTCGCTAATATATAATTTTAGGATTTAATGTGATATTTCGCCTTCAAAGTTAGCGCTATAATTAGTAGGGCTATTAGAGACGTTGCTGCGAATATTACCGCTTGAGAGAGCAAATAAAGGGTGTCTATTTTAAAAATCCATGCAGTCATCTTCAAAATAACACTTGAAGCTATAAAGGCTAGGCATAGTCCAAACGCTATTTTAAAGTTCTTCTCCCCGCCGCATTTTATTGCTGAAATGCCTATCTGTAAACCCATTAGGGAGCCTATGAACATCAAAATCGCTAATGAGAAGTCAACATTTCCCTTAACTGCATGCGATAATGATGCAAACATACAGCTTAAAAATATTTCAAATATACTTGTTCCAGCAGCGATAGCAGACTTACAACCAATAAGATAAATCAGGGAGGGAACAAGGATAAAGCCTCCGCCGGCCCCTAGGAAGCTTGAGAAGAACCCAACGAATAAGCCGAGAAGAATAAGCGTCCAGAAAGACTTTGGCGCAATGTTAGGCTGCGATAAAGTGATCATCGGCGGAATTTTAAGGTCGAAAAGTTTGCTTACAGAGAATCTCTTTTGAGCGGAGAATTTGTGCTGCTCAGGGTTGGAAGCATCATAAATCATGTAGGCCGATGTCAAAGTTAAAATTACAATATAGGCTAAGCTTATTATGGCGTTCAGATGCTGCACATTGATATTTTCAAAGTGCTCCACTGCCTGCGCCCCAAGTTCCGCTCCAATAATTGAGCCGGAGGCTATAATCAAGCTCAACCTCAAATCTACGTTGCCTAGACGCTTATGTCTTAAAGCGGCGACAGCTGAGGACATGAAGATCTGCGTAACATTTGTTCCAACCGCAATATTGGCTGGAACTCCCAAACTTAAAAGAAAAGGCGTGAGAATGAATCCCCCGCCGAAACCTAGGAAACCGGATAAAACCCCAACAACGAAACCGATCATTATAAGGTATAAAGCTAAATATAATATTAGCATTTTGAATGGCTCACCATTCAAATTTTAAAATAAAAAATTAGGGAGACAAACGTTTTTTACCGGATCCTTATCCGCGTAGCCTACCTTCCAGCTTGCTAACCCATTTATTGTACTCTCTAGCGCTTAGCAGGTCGCTTAGCTCCTCCTCTAGAACAGTTGAGTTTCTCGGTTTAATCTCAAGTATCCAGCCTTTCCCATAGGGGTCCTCATTTATCAAGTATGGTTCATTTTTAAGTTCCTCATTAATTTTGACTATTTTTCCGCTTATCGGCGCGTAGATATCAAACATGAACATCCATGTCTCCACAATCCCCACAGGATCCATCTTACCAATCTCCTTACCAACTGGTTCGGTTAATACGTGAGCTATCCCCTTCAAATGTCTCGCCGCATAATCAGAGAGCCCGACGCGTATGTTTCCTTCAGAAGTTATCTGAGCCCATGTGTGTTTAGGTGTGTATAACATTTGCTCCTGAGCCTTCGCCAACACTTCTCTGCGTTTTTCTACGGGGATTCCTTTAGCGCGCATCAGCTCCTCCAGACGCAGCCTTATGGCTTCTGAAACGAATTCCGATATGCTTCTATAGCGTCCAGTTTTAACTGCTTTTTCAATCTCCTCTATTAATTCTTGCTTTATGCTGACGGTTCTCCATTTTGCCATATATACATCCCTCCATTATTTCTGAGTGATATATAACTTAAGCGAAAAATATATATTTAATGCAAATAGAATATTAATTGGTAAATATTGAATATAGAGATGGTAAAATGGAAAGTAGAAAACTGCAGAGGGTAGGGCGTTCAACGCTAACGGTTTCTCTTCCAAATAGGTGGGTGAGAGAGAACGGAATTAAACCAGGAGATTCAGTCTTCATAATGATGGAGAAGGATGGAACATTAAAAATAGTGCCCAGCTACGCTATACGCCTAGAAGAGACTGAGGAGGAATACATAGTTAATGCTGATGCTTGCGATGAAAGCGGCATGCTTGAAAGGATAATTGTCGGAAGCTATATGCTTGGACGCAATGTCATAAGGATAATTTCATCAAATCGTATAGAAAAGAACCAGATAAATGAGGTCCGCAGAGTTACCCGTAAATTGATCGGCTTAGGAATCCTGGAGGAATCATCTAAACAGATACTTCTACAGTGCTCGCTTGATCCAACAAAATTTAAGATTGATATGCTAATTAGACGCCTATCGCTTATTGTCTCAACAATACTCACCGAGGCAATGCAGGCCCTTATAGAAAACAATAGGCTTTTAGCGGAGGAAACTATTGAACGTGAGGATGAAGCTGATACAATTTACTATTTAGCCACGCGCCTGCTTTTATATGCACAGAGAAGACCCGACATTGTGGAGCAGATGGGAATAACTGATCCGCTCTTCATTCCAGCGATGAGGCTAATATTGCAGTCCTTAGAGTTAATAGGCGATTATTCCGAAGATATTGCGAAGAAAGTAATAGCCGTTGGAGCTTATAGGGACAGGATAGAAGAGGAGATCATCAAGAAAATATATGATTTCAGCGAAGCTGCCCAAACCGTTTTCCAAAAAGCCGTTGACTGCGTATTTACAGGAGACATCAAAGTTGCAAATAGCGTGTTAGAAATGAAGAACAACCTTGAAATCGAGGCTGAGAGGCTAATGTATGAGCTTCCTGAAATCCCATATTTAAGGGCAATATTATCGGGCCTACTTAACATAGCAAGCGTTGGATCATTAAATGCAGATATAGCGATAAATAGAGCCCTTCAAGAACACAGCAAACATATTGAGGGCATAGTTAAAATTGTAAGACACACGTGGATCCCGCGGATGGAGAAATAACTTAGTCAGCACATTATTTTTTTAGGCTCTAAAAGCGTTAATCTTCCTTTATGACGCCGCCCCGCCTACTTACTTTAATTTTGCAAGCCTCCTCATTTACGCATTTTAGGCATGTGTAAATTACATCAAATTCATTTTCTTGAGGGTTGAGAGGCGTAACTATGAATGCGAAGCATTCCTCACCCTTCTTAATTGTTGATCCGCAGCAATAGCACTTATGATTCCTCAGCGCAGTGATCTTCATTATGAACCCATAAAAGAAAAGATTAAAAGAAAATAAATCTTACTATGCCACATGTGAGTGATAAGGGTATGTCCAAAAATTTTTGTTTATTCTTGCATCCCAGAATTGATGAGACACGTTAGCTTTAACAGCATTTTTTGGAGGGTCTTACTCCGGCTTTAAGAGGGGGCATTCATCGAAATTGTCGAGTGCCAAAAAATGACGTTCAATATTGTTTTTTAAGCGAATTTTCAAGCTAAAAACGATACCCCCTATAGGCATATTTTTAGCTAGATCGTTTTTGCTGAGTGAAGGTTTAGGGAATTAGCCATGTGAAGGTTATACCTTATGAGTCGCAGCTAATGCATACGCAGCGCAGTTGCACCCATATTCTCCTGGAAATTCATGAGATGCGGGATCACAATCATAAATTTCCATCCGAGATCTAAAGCCTAGAAACAAAAATACGTAAAAGTCTGGCTCCAAAAGTTGGGCGCGGTCAAGCGCTTCCCCCTCAACCCGAGATCTAAGGATGAGATCAAAGATCCTCATGAGGAGATCGAAGCCGTACGCTATAGAATCCCGCCTTCGGAGCATAAAGCAACATATAACGCAACCATGCATAAGCCAATTTTTTTGACATGCCCAGTGACGGGAAAATTAAAAATATATAGTAGTAAATAGAATATTAATTTAGGAGATGATTTAATTTAAATGAATAATTTCGAAGAGGCTTTATCAAACATAGATGTTTTCTGCAAGGTTTTGGTTAGAAAAATGATTGATGATGAGAATTGCCCTGCGGAACCGGAGTCTATTGAAAACCTTCTGAGAAGGAAGTACGCCATAGAGATTTATAAGAATTATGAATGGTTAAGGAAGCCGCTGATAGATATCTTTGAAGATGAGGAGCAAATAAAGATTTTAATGCAGTATCAACGTAAAAATCGGGAAATAACGATTCATCCTAATGAAGACTACGCGGAAATATGGGTTGGCGAAGATGAAAAGATCACATTACCCGTAAAGCGCTTGGACATAAATAATGTGATCGTAAAATGCAATAATCAGGCTATCGAAATAACAATCTTAAAGCGTGGAATATTCCTTAATGCGCAAACTAAATATTCCACTTTAAACGTAAAGTGATTCATGACAGGCGTCTTAACAATAGGCGAAATATTAGTTGAGGTTATGCGTAAAGTAAGAGATGTTCCCCTTGATGTTCCAGCTGAGTTTGCCGGACCATATCCAAGCGGTGCTCCAGCAATATTTGCTGATGCTGCGGCTAAGCTTGGCTTTCCATCAGCCATAATAGGCGCTGTTGGAGACGATGAGTTCGGCCGGCTTGTTTTAAATAGGCTTAGGAGAGACAGCGTTGATGTAAGCCGCGTTAAAGTTCTAAGAAACTATCTCACTGGAATAGCGTTTGTCTCCTATTTTTCCAATGGATCTAGAAGATTCATTTTTCATCTCAGGCATTCAGCCTCGTCTAAGCTTTCAGCGGGGGAAATCGATGAGGAATATGTTGCCGGATTTAGGCATGTGCATATAATGGGTTCATCCCTTTCAATTAATAAAGGTATGCGTGAATCATGCTATAAAGCTGTAGAGATAGCCTACAGAAGCGGTGCAACCATATCCCTAGATCCAAACCTTAGACCTGAACTTATACCGCCAAGAAAAATAAGGGAGATATGCAAACCAATAGTTGAGAAAGCAATAGTTATTTTGCCAAGTGTTGAAGAAGCGAAGACACTTGCAGGCGCAGCTGATCTGGACTCAGCTTGCCAGAAGATTTTGAATATGGGCGTGGAGATCATAGCCGTAAAGATGGGCAGCCTAGGCTCAACAATATACACGCAAAATGAAAAGAAGCATATACCAGCATTCAAAGTTGAGGAGGTCGACCCAACCGGCGCCGGCGACACATATGACGCAGCATTCATAGTGGGGCTGCTCAGAGGCTGGAATCTGGAAAAAGCTGGGCATTACGCTAACGCAGCGGGCGCCCTTGCCGTAACAAAGTTCGGCCCAATGGAGGGATGCCCAACCCATAGTGAAATTCTAAAACTTATAAAGGAGGAAAAACGCGGATTCTAAGCATATTCATCAACAAAAATTTTGAGCAAAGTTCTTCTTCCAACATATCAGAGGCAAAGTCTACTAAAAAGAGAGAGATAAAGAGCCTGCTGCCATATAGAAAATGACATTTCAATTTCTTATTTCAAAACATTCAAATCTGAAGAATTAATATTTCAAAAAAATGGGGATATGAAGGCAGATTATTTGGAAATCTTCTTTTTAGCAACCAAGGCTATAGAAGCCGCTGACATTAATGCGATTAGGGGGGTCAACATGGTGAATTCGGGAATAACTAAGCCGCTGAAAGTAAATGAGAGTCTGTCAATGGAATTCGGATCATCTCCGAAGCTAAAATATGCTATTAACTGCGCAGGTGGTTGAGGCGGCTGAAGGTTGATATACCAACCCTTTAATTGTTCTGGCAGATTTGCAAGCCCAGGTTCAGAGGATACATATGAAACTGTTTCATTAGAGATAATTGTTAGTGAAACTGTTGATGAGATCCAGTCCTCATAAGATGCGTATAGAGACGGCGCGAGGGATTCAACATTAAGCAGGTCTAGGAAATCTATTTTATGTTCGCCGGCGCCAACCGGTATACTCGTAGAATAAACAACCCCCATCGAGTATACCCAATCAAAGCCTCCGCTCTCTTTGTAGGCGCTAACCAAAATAAGGGCACCCATCTCATTACTCATCGGAATAAATGTTAGCGTGAAGCCGCCTAAATCCGGGGCAAGGCATTTTCCCATAAGCCAATTTAGATATCCAGGCAAATCGCTTTTTCCAGATCCAGTATACGTTACATTAACGTAGTTGTCTTCAGTGATTCCCGTAGAGTTCCATGTAAAGCTTATTTTAAACGCCGGTTCTATGGAGTCCTTTACAGCATTCGCGAGAGATGTTGCCGTTGTAGTGTCCGTATTGTTGAAGAGAAAGAGTAGCACTGAACCTTGTCTTGAAAATCCAACCCCGATGAGAATTACATTTGTTAACTCGGCTCCGCTTATATCTATTTCTGTAGGGAAATGCACAAACGTAGCATTACCTATCACTATGCTAGAAATGCTAAGCTCAGCGCTCGTGCAATTGATAGCCACGCTAATATTTTCGCTATATAGGGCTGAATTTTCCTCATTAAATGCATTAACTGCTAGAACGCTTCTTCCATGAATTAAAAGCGTCGTCATAAGAAAAATTGAAAAGAACGCTATTATCTTATGCTTCACCAAATGTCTCTCCTTTTAATAAGTATATTAGTATTTTGATTTATAAGTCTTCTTTAGCAGCATGTTTTAAAGAAACTCTTCTATATAGGGACTGCGCGCCAATTATTATCATTTGATATGCTATAATCCAGGCAATAGACCATAATGGACCATAATAATCATGGAAGCGTTGAACCTCTAATGATGTCACGCCATACTTAACGGCTATTACGAAAATCTCGACTATTCTCAGAACATTAATGAAGTATGTGACTACAGCGCCTACTAGAAAATAGGCTATTTTACGCTTCAATGAGGAGTCATTGTTCTCTAGGAACAGCACAGTTATAACTGAATATATTATTAGGCCATCTATCCCAGAACAGGGCCAGGCTATTCCAAAGGATGCTTCACCCATCTCGCTTCGAACTTTTAAGACCGGAGTCTTATAGGTTTGCCCACCCAATTCAGTTTGGTAACCCATCATGGTCAGGAGACTGTTTGCAAGCGTAACTGTGGTTGGAACAAGCATCTGGAATGGCGTAAACTCCCCAAAGGGATAAAGGTTATCTATGAGGAAGATTAAGCCAGCAGCTCCTAGCAAGGATAATGGCAGCGCAAAGTATCTCAAACCCTCAATTCCATAGGTTAATATTACTATCAGCAAGGATAACGTCGTGAAGACGATGTATTCTATTGTAAGGGGCATAAATTTTGACCACCAATCTAGCCCATAATGTTTAGGCGACAACTCCATAATCGCTGTGTTCAGACCGGAAAAGCTTGAGACTAAAACATATGTTGTAGGAAGCAACGCTGCAATAATCAATATTATAAAGCGTTTAGATCTCAATTCGCAAACCTTCACGTTAATCTTTTCCCAATTCAATGTAAGTTCAAGCGAGACCAACCAAAGAAAGAAAAGGTAGTATATTCTGCCCTTCCAAGTTCTTTCGTAGGACTCTGGATACAATAGATACAGTATTATAAAAGACGCTGCGAAAGAGAGAATAAATACAATCTTAACTAAATTAGATGCCCGCATAATTCTCGAAATTTTAACCTTCAATATCCGCGTCAAATTAGCCCTCATAATCCTTTAAATCCATTTTATAATCAGCCTAAAGGTTTAAATTCTTTGTGACGTGATAAATGGTTCTAATATTTTTGGCTTGTTTCCGCATAGATAGCTTCTCTCCGCCTATGATTTTGAATTTATTTCGAAGATCTTTGCGAGATTAAACTGTCTTTAAAAAGTTTAATATGCTGCTCCGCCACCTTGCTCCAAACTCTATCTCTAAACTTTTTTCTTAAGTTTCTTCCCATATTTTTCCTGAGAACATCATTGTTTATCAGTAAAGAGAGAACATCAGATATTTTCTTCGGGTCATCTAATTCAACCATTACGCAATCTTTTCCATCTTCAAGTTCAGCTTCAAACTTCGGCACTCTACTGCAAATGAGAGGTTTTCCATACATTGCAACCCTTGCTAAAGATCCGCTTGCCTCAATATAATGGTTTCCTAAGGATGGAAGTACGATAATTTTGCTTTCCCAAATCAGCCTGTCTAAGGTTTTTTCATCAACAAAACCAGTGATGATGATATTTTTTACCTCATAATTTAATAATCTTTTCTTTACGAGATTGATGTATTCTTCACTGTCATGGGCATGCCTTCCGCCGACAATTATAAAGACAGCTCTTGGACAATTAATTGAAAACATTCTAAAAGCTTCAATTAAGCGCTCGATTCCCTTCTCTCTTCTAATGAAGCCTAGCGATAATATTTTAATGTCCCCATTTCCCTCGATTTCTCTAGGTTTTTCCGGCGCTTCTCTCACACCATGCGGTATAACAAATATTTTCCAGCGATCTTCCTGCAGCGAGTATAGATCCTCTAATGCTTTTTTCATTAAATTGTTGTGTACAATAATTCTGCTGGAAAGTTTTACAATGGATTTTGTTAAAAAAATAATAGCTACTTTAGCTACGAAATTGATGATCCTATTCTCATGCAGCCAAGGCTTTCCCCCTATCACCGTATGCATAGTTACTATAATCGGCCTCTTAATTAAGCGTAGAAGAAGAAGCAACAGCGGAAATAACGGAGGAGAAAATTTATCACCATAAAGTAGCCAGCCGTGCTGTAAATGAATAATGTTAGGTTTTTCCATCAATATCCTGCTGAAGATTTTGAAGGGATAGGTGATGCTTCCTCTCTTCCAACATCTGAGAACCGTGTAGCGACTCTTTATATTTGAACCCTTTCCGCTGAAAGCAGATGAATTAACTATGTTTGCTAAAACTTTAACTTCAGCATTTTTACCAATATGTTCATATAATTGGGCGGAATAAAAGGATATTCCGTCAAGATGAGGCGGCCATGTGGTAACAGCGCATATCTTCATGAAATCACGCGCCTGAAACTTGAGAAATATTCAAGTTATGGAAATAAATATCGGTAGAATTATTTACATAGACCGCTATTTCTATAGGCATAGGCTTTTTAATAGCAAAGCTAAAACTTAAATCCCTCCATTTTTCAGCCAATAGATCATCTCCAGAAAACTCTGCGACAAAAATTTTTATTTCCCCAGGCTTCGTTCTCACCTCAAATCTGGCAGCTACTCCGCAAATTAATGAGGATGCCTTAAGGCGCATGGCAACTTTATAATTTCCAGGCGGCAAATATTTAATAGGCGTTCTGAAAAATAATGGTGAAGGATTCTTAGCTCTATGAACTAGAAAATTTATCGCCATCGTTTCATTCTTAATTAGAATTATTTCTCCAGAAGAATCCACAACGTCGTAAGCCCCGTAATTAAAGTTCACACCACTAAAATATTTAACAGGTCCATCATATCCTCTCTTATAAAGTATGACACCCCCCATGTTTAAGACTATACCATAATCATCACTAATTTTTATGTCGCACCATCTTGTTGCCACATGAGCTGGTCTTGGAAAGACAACATCGTACCACCATGAATAAACATTGACAAGCACATAGTCGACTCCATCGACGAAATATGGGTAAACCTCAAGCCTATTACATACATGCGGATAAATATCAGGCATAACGGATATCATTGCATCTGACGGTATCTCATTTATTGCCAGCCATATAGCATCATTAGACTCATTAAACTTGAGATGTAAGCCTGAGGGAATGAGGAGGGTGGAGAGAAATAATACTGCTATCATCATGATGAAAATACGCTTTATCAAATTAACATTAAAGTTCGTTAACCTTTTTATTCCATCGATGGCTGATAGAAAAATAAATGGTGAAACAAAGGCTGGGTACTGTGTTTCAATAGAATAATAAAGTGGATTTATTGAAAGTAAGCTCGCTGCTAGCCATGGTAAAGCCATCACCAACGGTAGTGGTTCAAGAAGCGATGTGAAGGCTAAAGGTCCAAGTAGAGCGGTGACATAAAGAAATTTTTTCTGCCCATCATTAA
>Ga0272445_1001467_pt1 | contig 18232 bp, 10 predicted proteins | sample YNPCB0031_FD_194404 | JGI IMG/M metagenome (GOLD analysis project Ga0272445, IMG submission 194404) | Hot spring sediment microbial communities from Yellowstone National Park, WY, United States - YNP-CB-003-1 | ecosystem: Environmental > Aquatic > Thermal springs > Hot (42-90C) > Sediment... | reverse complement strand
CGCCCTGCGGGCGGGCGCGGCCATCCCCTCTTCGCATTAAGAAAGCCTTGGCCTCAAAATGGTATAACTCTAACAAACGGTTTTTGAGCGCTCAAATCCCTTCCTGCCTATCCCGTAAGGGCTCCTGCCCAGCCGTTTGGGTAAGACCCAGCTTTTTTGAGCGGCTTTACTGAGCCAGCGTAGAAGAAAGGAAACCTAACCGTACGAGCGGGGACAGGCGACAGCTACCTTCTGAGCGTCCAGATGGAATAAAGTCTCTTTAGAAGGCAGCGAGGGTGGAAGGATTTTGGAGGGTTTCGGCGAGCTCGGATAAGAGGGCTAGAGCCTCCTTAGGATGAGAAACGGGTCGCCAGGTAACCCCTACCCGTTCCCCCTCATTATGCAGACTAAACTGCACCCCCCGCATTTGATGCAGCGCCTTTAGGAGAATAGCTGCGGGCGGCGCCTCCCGAAATTCTACCCGCATCTGGCTTTTATGAACCCGAATAGCACGCAGGCCCAGCTCATCCCCCAGCCACCGTAGCCGCAGCACATCCGCAAGCATCAGCACAGGCTCCGGCAAGTCGCCAAACCTGTCTATAAGACTCCGTAAAAGCTCTTGAAGGGCCGCTTCGTTGTCGGTACTACTGAGCTGACGGTAAATATCCAAGCGGGCAGCGGGATGGGGTATCCAATCCGAGGGTATTTGCGCTGGCCAGTCCGCTTCCACCGTGCATTGCGGCCCCTTGCGCTGAGATACGCCCTCCTGAGGCACCTCCAACTCCGCCTTCACCTCCATTATCGCCTCCTCCAAAAGCTCCTGATAATACTCATACCCCACCGCATGAATAAACCCGCTCTGCTCTGCCCCAAATAGGTCTCCAGCCCCCCTCAGCTCTAAGTCCCGCAGCGCAATCTGAAAACCCGCCCCCAAATCACTAAACTCCTCCAAAGTCTCCAACCGCCTCAGCGCTTCCGGACTAAGGTGGTGCAAAGAAGGCACAAGCAAATAGCAGTAAGCCTGCCGGTCCCGCCGCCCTACCCGCCCCCGTAGCTGATGCAGCTCACTCAACCCAAACCGATGCGCCGGATACACCACCATCGTATTCGCATACGGCACATCCAAACCCGACTCCACAATCGGCGTGCTGACCAAAATATCTATCTGCCGAGCTAAAAACGCCGTCAAAATCGCTTCCACCTGCGGCCCCGGCATCTGCGCATGCACATAAGCTACCTCCGCCTCCGGCAAAAGCTCCTTGAGCTTTTCTGTTAGCCGGGGCAAACCCTCAATCGCATGATGCACAAAAAATGCCTGCCCCTCGCGGCATAGCTCCCGCTCTAAAACCTCCTTCACCAGCTCCCACGAAAAAGGCGCCACATGCGTCTCCACAGGCAAACGCCCCTTCGGCGGCGTCCGAATAATAGACACATCCCGAAGCTCCGACAATGCCATCTGAAGCGTACGCGGGATAGGCGTCGCCGTCAAAAATAACGTATCTACCAAAGGCCAGCGCGCCCGAAGCTTCTCTTTGTCCGCCACCCCAAACCGATGCTCCTCATCAATAATCAAAAGCCCCAAGTCCCTAAACTCCACATCTTTGGAAATCAAGCGATGAGTGCCAATCACAATGTCTATTTCTCCTGCGGCTAAGGCCCGAATAGTGGCTTTTTGCTCCTTGGGAGATTGCAAGCGCGTAAGGGTGGCTATCCGAATAGGCCAATGGCGAAGCCGTTCCCGAAAAGTCTGCGTATGCTGCATAGCCAAGACCGTCGTAGGCACCAAAAGGGCCACCTGCTTTCCTTCTTGCACTGCTTTAAAAGCCGCTCTCAGCGCTACCTCCGTCTTTCCAAAACCGACATCCCCGCAAATGAGCCGCTCCATGGGATGCGGAGACTCCATGTCTCGTTTTACATCCGCAATCGCCTCTAACTGGTCCGGCGTCTCCTCATACGGAAACTGCGCCTCCATCTCTAACTGCGCCAGCGTGTCCGCCCCAAACGCATACCCCGGCGCCACCTTCCGCTGCGCATATAACCTCACCAAGTCTATCGCCAGCTCCCGAATCCGACTCCGAATCTTTTCCGTGGTGCGCTTCCACTCCTGCGACCCCAAACGGCTCAGCTTAGGCGGCGTACTATGCGGCGAACGGTAGCGCGCAATCTCACTAAGCTGATGTATCGGCACATACAACACCGCATCATCCGCAAAAATGAGCTTTACCGCTTCCTGCTCAGGCCGCTGCGGAAGCCCACATAACCCCCCAAACTTCGCAATCCCGTACTGCTTATGCACTACATAATCCCCAATGGAAAGCTCCTCCAGCTCCCTTAGTAGAAGCGCCTCACTACGCCGAAAGCGCCGATGCTCCGGCGGCTGATAAAACCGCTTGAAAATCTGGTGCTCCGCATAATACGCCAGCCACGACCGCACATCCATAAACCCCTCGCTAATCTGCCCCACCACCCACTCCACCGAATAACTCACCGGAATCTCCCGAAATAACCGCTCCAAACGCGGACGATGCCGCTCATTCTCAATAAAAAGATATAGCTTCTCTACTGCCAGCTCCGTAAAGTGCCGCTGAATAAAAGCAATATCCTGAGGCAGAGTAGGTTGAGGCTGCGTCTCATACTCATAAGCGGCCGCCACCTCCCCCCAGGGCTCCAAACTCACTTGGATCGCCTTAGGTAAGAGCCGTTTTACAGCCGCAAGCAGCTCGTCATCCTCTAAACGTTGGAGTGCGGCCTGGATACCCAAGCTATCCGTGAAGCCAATCAGAGTGTCAGGAGGAAGATAGTCCAAGAGGGTGGCCTTCTCCCCCTCCGAAAAGGTCAAGGGTGAGGGAAGAATGTGATAGAGGGGGATTTCGCCCTCGGAGAGCTGGGTCTCAGGACTAAATCGTTGGAGCTTGACAATTGTATCGCCCTCTAAGCGCAGTCGAGCAGGGTAGGGGTGCGCAAAACTAAAAAGGTCTATAACCCCACCCCGGCGAGCATACATCCCCGGCTCCGTAACCGCATCGGTTTCTGTGAAGCCCAGCTCCTCTAAAAGCTCTATGAGGAAGGCCCGGTCAACGGTAGAGTCGGGAGTGAGGGTGAGGCGGTTGGCATGCCAGGTTTGGGGCGGCGGTAAGCGGTCATGCAGCGCTTCAGGATAGGTGATAAGCCAAAAAGAATCGTAGGAAAGAAAATCTTGCAGGGCGGTGGAACGTTCGGCTAACAGGGCCTCGGCTTGGCGACGGCTGGGATGCCGCGCCTGCGGCCACAACGCCATAGGACCCTGCCCCCCTAAGAATATCCCTACATCAGCCAGGAGCCGAGCCGCCGCCTCCCGATCCGGAGTTAGGATAAGTCCCCGCTGAGAAGTCTTTCGGATCACGGCCGCCCAAAAAGCATGGGGCGCACTACCCCGCAGCCCCCGCACCACCAGCGGCCGGGGTAAAGCCTCAACCTCCGCCCACACCCGCTCAAAAGCCTCCAGCATCGCAGGCAAAAGAACAAATTTTACAGGGGTCCCGCCACGGAAAAGACCCCAGACAAAGCCCCCATCCCACCTCAAAGCTCTTCCAGTTTCCTTATCCACTTATCTAAATGCGGACACTTTTCCCGGATACGTTCTAAACCTATCCGCATAACTGCTTGCGAACCATGTAAAACCTTCCGATACCCTCTATAAGCTTTCTCCAAACGAGCCGAGGGATGTGTGTCTTTCCCATCATTGATTTCCTCAGGAGAAGAAAAAAGCTGCCAATCCCCCAATGCTCGGAAATCGGGCGATACGCCGACTACCTCTTCCAGCGCTGCTAATACTATTTCCCATTATAAACTTTCTTTTTGGGCGGCGGCCAGCGCCCAAAGGGTGCTGGCCGCCGCTGTGAGGGCGCGCCCGCCCTGCGGGCGGGCGCGCCCATCCCCTCTTCACATTAGGAAAGCCTTGGCCTCAAAATGGTATTAGCCTCCTCACGGATGCAGGCGCGCCCAAGGAAGTACCTTATCGCTGGTTTCTACGTCTAACTGAGCCCGCCAACCCCCCCGCATGATAAAGCCAAAGAGGATGAAGCAAGAGAGCAAAAAGTGGCCCCCCCAACAAGCCGCCCACTCAAAAGGGCAGGCGTTTCAAAAAGAGGTTTTCAGCCTTAATTGGGGGTGGAAGTTTAGCGCTGCTCCTACCTTTGCGCCGTGTGGAAAGTGGGAGCCGCTAAGGCTGATATTACTTACTTTGAGCCCGGCATAGGCCTTTTAGGCTGGGGTAATAGCCGCCATGTAGCCTACACCGTAGAATCTTCCCTTTATGCCCGCGCTTTTGTTTTGGAGACGGAGACGGAAGGGCCTTACTTTTGGATAGAGGTGGACTTGTGCATGGCTACGGTAGCCGTGTATCAGGAAGTCTATCGGCGACTCTCCTCGGCTTTTCCCAGCCTGCAAATGGGCCACCTCCTCATTACAGCTAACCACACCCATGCCGCTCCGGCCGGCTACTCCTACCACCTCCTTTACCACATCAATACGCCTGGCTTTCATCGGGGCGTCTTTGAAAAGATCGTCTCCGGCATCGTAGAGGCCGCCCACAAAGCCTATCAGAATCGCCAGCCTGCCCAGCTCTTCTATGCTGAAGAAGCTTTCCCCCCCCATGTGCCCATCGCTTTCAACCGGGCTATGCCCGCCTTCCTCAAAAACAAAGGCATAGACCCCAAGCTCAGCGACCACCCCGAATTAGCCGTAGACCGCACCGCCTACCAAATCACCATCCACCCCACGGGCCACCTGATCAACTGGTTTGGCACGCACACGACCACTATCCAGGAAATGAACCTCTGCATTAGCTCCGACCACAAGGGTTATGCCTCCGAGCTGTGTGAGAATGGCCATCAGCGAATAGCGGCCTTTGCGCAAACGACCGCAGGGGATGTCACGCCTAATAATCATGCTTTTCCGGGGCTGCGCGTACGACGAGGCCCCACCCCAAACCCCTTTGAAAATCGGCGCCTCATCGGACAATACCAGGCGGATATGGCCCAGCGCCTCGCCCAAAAGGGAGAACCCCTCCCCCCCCTCCTGCGAAATTGGCACACTTGGGTAGATTTTTCCCGTGTCGCTGTAGAAGAGCCCTACACCCGGGGCCGAGGCCGGGGACAAACAGGCTATGGAGCCATAGGTCCAGCTATGATTGGAGGCACGGCCGAAGGAGGAGGTGTACCCCCCGAAGCCGTCCGTCTGATCTCCCTCTTAGCTCGCCTACGGGGCCTCACTGACCCCGCCATCCACGGCAATAAACCCATCCTCATAGATACGGTGTCCAAACGCATCTTTGGCACCCGCCGCTGGGAAAGCCTGCCTTTACCGCCCACCGACCCTGCCATCCGCTACCTGCAATGGATCGCTCGCCAACGCGGCAAGTATGTCCCCTTTCCCCTCATCCCCCAAATCCTCCCTGTCAGCATCTGGCAAATAGGTTCCGTGGGCCTCATAGCCTTACCCTTTGAGCCTACTACCATGGCAGGGCATCTCATCAAAGATCGCCTCAAACCCCTCATCACACCCCTCGGCATCCAACACCTTATCGTGCAAGGCTACACCAATGGCTACGCGGGTTATCTCACCACTTACGAAGAGTACCAATACCAGCGCTACGAAGGCGGCCACACCCCCTTCGGAAAGTTTCAGCTGGCCGCCGTAGAAAAGGTCCTATCAGAGCTCCTTACAGGCACCTGGCAAGCCGTACCTGCCCCACCCCACCTCCCCCCAGATGAAGCCGAAAAAGTACTTTTCACCTATGAGGTGGCTCGTCGCCTGCGATAAAGGGGGACGCCTCCTTTCGGCGGCCCTCACCAGCCTAACACTCCTGTGGGGACAAACGCTCATAAGGAGCCGGACTTATGGAGGAAGCTTAGCCGATGTTCTGGTAAAAGCTTTCCAAGATGCCAATGGCTATACCTTAGCTGGTTATACCCGTTCTAAGGATGGACTGCTGCGGCGAAACGGTTATGATGCGGACTTCTGGGTGCTTCGGGTGGACCGACAGGGTGAAGTGGTCTGGCATGCCACCTACGGCGCCGAAGGCGATGAAGAGCTGACCGACGCTTATCGCCTCCAAGATGGAAGCCTCCTCCTCGTGGGCTGGACCGACTCCAAAAGCCTCTCCCACGGCAAACGCGACGCCTATATCGTCTATATTGACCCCCTAGGAAAAGTCCTCTGGCAAAAAGCCATAGGAGGAAACGGCAATGATGTGGCTCGCGGCGTGAGGCTCATTGGAGACTCCGTCATAGCTATTGCCGGCGAAATTGGCTCCATAGACTCCCTTCTCTGTCCCAAGCATCGGGGCGGAACCGACGGATGGCTCCTCCTACTCTCCCTAAGGGGGGAGCTCCTCAGTTCCTACAACTGGGGCGGCAGTCATAACGACTACCTCCGCCTCATTGTGCCAGTCTCCCCAGATACCCTGTGGCTAATAGGCGCCTCAGACTCCCAAGATGGAGAAATCGCCAATCCCTTAGGCAAAATGGACATATGGATCGTAGAGACCGATGGAATGGGACGCTTTCAGCGCAGCTGGAATATTGGAGGCACAGACTTTGAAGAACCCTACACTTGGACGCGCGCACCCGAGGGGGAGATATGGGTGGGAGGAACCACCTTTTCTCGGGCGTTGATAGCGTATGGCCGAGCGGACGGCGTGGTGTGGAAGATTGAGCCGGAGGGTTCGGCTCAGGTAGTATGGCAAGGTGGCGGTACAGGCGATGAAGGACTAAACTTCCTTTCTCGTTTGCCTGATGGCGATTGGCTGCTGGCGGGGATGACCAGCTCCCGCGACGGGCTTATTCCCCACCTCGTTGGCCTCTACGATGGCTGGGCCGTGCGCTGGAATCCTTACTCCGACTCGCTGCGCTTCTCCATCACCCTTGGCGGCAAAGACATGGACCGCTGGGAGGCCGCCTTTGAGGCCGAAGGCGGCACCTACGTCAGCTGGGGAACCACCGTCTCCAAAGGCGATGAAATCGGCGGCATACGCACTTATGGCAGTGCTGACTTTTGGGGCGTGTGGTGGAAACCCGATACCCTGCCTCCACCCCCCATCCTCCCCGAAGGCCCCACCTGGCTCTTAGGATACGTCCATCTCAGCGGCACCCGAGAAACGCCCATCCAGCTTTTCTTTAGAAGCGCCACAGGACAGACCATAGACAGCCTCACCCTACAAAAACCCGGCTTCTTCCGGTGGCAGGTCCCCGATACGATCCTCTCTACCTTGCGCGTAAGCTGTCATGCCCAAGGCTATCTCTGGAAAGAAATAGCCGTACGTATCCGCCCCCATCAGGAAAATCGCTTAGACATTCGGTTAGATTCCCTTCGGCTGGGCGTACGTATGCCGCTCTTTTTTGTACATTTTGACAAGGGGAGTGCTCGGCTTCGGCCAGAGGCTTATCCTCAGCTGGATGAGTTCGCTCGGTTTCTCTCTCTTCATCCAAGCCTGCGAATTGAGCTGGCAGGGCATACGGATGGAACCAGCCGAGCGGAAACTGAAATTCAGCTTTCCCGAGACCGAGCCATGGCCGTACGCGATTACTTAGTACGAAAGGGCCTTCCCAAGGAACGTTTCCACATCGTCGGCTATGGGAAAGCGCGCCCCATCGCCGACAACGAAACCCCCGAAGGCCAGCAAAAAAACCGCCGGGTAGAATTCCGCATCTTAGGGTTCTGAACCCAAAATATGCCAGTAGCGCCGGGTCGGCGTCCAAACCACCACATAATACGTATCCGGATATCTCTGAGGCTCCCATGTAAAGACATTCTCTACTCCCCCATTCAGCCAGCCATCGTAAAGGCGTAAAACTTCCTCATACTGCGCATTGAGGAGCTTGATTTTTATGGGTTGGCTCCGCTCTACATAAAGCCGCAAAAATCCCCGCGTAGCCCGCATCTGAAAGGGAGGCGTGTAAACCTTTGTTTGAATGACCAGAGGAAGGGAGGTCAGCGTATCTCCCTCAGGACTCACATAGATGAGACGATACGCATACCGCGCCCCCGCAAAAGTGATGGTGTCATAATACTGAAACTTGTACCGGCCAGGCCCAGAACAGAAATGCGGGAGGATTGGATGCCATCCCTGTAACTCAATCTGCCGCTCCAAAAAGTAACGGCTACACGGTTCCCGAATCTCCACCTCATAGGTCAATAGAATGCCCAAGGTATCGGCTTCGCCATAAAGGGTGCTGAATCTAATGGGGGCGTACAGGAGCTTTTCTTTTTCTTCATTGGCGGTGGTGTAGCGCCATTGGCCTCGGATGAGGGCTACACCGGTAATAGGGTCGGGGTCCCAAGGCACATATTGCCAGAGGGGAGCCGTCTCCGAAGGTAGATAAAAAGGAATAGGCCTACCGCCATGAGAGATATGCACGCCCGAATCAGGTAAAAAACGCACCTGCGGAATAGGCGCCAAATAAAGCCCCGCCCGAGCCTGCCCCGTAGGATCAATTAGAACGGCATAATGCCCCGCTTGCGTCGCATCCGGAATGCGAATGAGGAAATTCGGATGCCGGTCCAGCGAAATGTCGCCTCCCACCTTCAAAATAGTTAGCCGCTGCTGAGGAGGAATTTGCACCCCAGCGGGAAACTCAAAAGAATAATCCCGCGTTACCAAAAGCCACCGCTCAAGGCTAAGAGGTACTTTGGTAGGATTGTAAAGGTCTATGCGGTGGTTGAGATTCTCGCGATAGACGCCCGGAATAAAACGAATAATCTGCGGATTCTGACTCCATACGGCTCCCCACAGCAAAAGAAGAGTTAAGATTTTGGTGCCCTTTTGCTTGGAAGGGGGTGGGGGGGTTGGGCTTGGCGTAGAATGCGGGCTATCTATGACCAGAAGCCTATGAGGAGCCTTCTACCAGGAGGTGTAAGATGTCTGAGCGCGTAATGATATCCCAGCCATTGTCCAGCTGCACTAAGAGGGCGGGCATTTGTCGGGTGAGCATCTTGGAGACGATATCTACGGGAGTGGAGGGAAGCACGATGGCGGGCGGGTCCAGCGCATATTGGTGCACGGGGTGGTCCCGGGCATGGGGATCATCCATGAGCACCTCCAGCAGGCGAGACTCTGTGAGGATCCCATGCACCTTTCCATCTTCAATGACGGGGATTTGGGAGATTTCGTAGGTCTGCATGAGCTCAATCGCTTTTCGGAGGGGGTCATGAGGTCCTACGGTGGCTAGGCCTGGGAGTTTGCGCTCTTTGTGCTCTAAGACATCGCCCACGGTCAGTTCGGAGGTGCGTTCTAAAAAGCCTTGGGCCCGCATCCAGGCGTCGTTGTAGACTTTATTGAGGTAGCGGGTGCCGTGGTCAGGCAGGAGGACGACAACAAGGTCGCGGCTGGTGAGATTTTGGGCGATTTTGAGGGCGGCAAAGGCGGCGGAGCCGGAGGACCACCCCACAAAGAGACCTTCATAGCGGGCTAGCTTTCGGGCCATAAGCGCTCCATCCCGGTCTGACACCTTGATGACCTTATCAATCAAGGAAAGGTCTAAATTTCCCGGGACAATATCCTCGCCGATACCTTCGGTAAGGTACGGATAGATTTCCCGGGGGTCTATTTGGCCGGTTTCGTGGAGCTTCTGAAAAAGGGAGCCGTAGGTATCTACGCCAATGACCTGGATGTTGGGATTTTGTTCTTTGAGGTACTGAGCTACGCCGCAAATAGTGCCGGTAGTTCCCATACCTGCCACGAAGTGGGTGATGCGGCCTTCGGTTTGCTCCCAGATTTCGGGGCCTGTGGTTTCATAATGGGCCTGCCGGTTATGGAGGTTGTCGTACTGGTTGGGATAGAAGGCATTAGGGATTTCTTGGGCAAGCCGTTTGGCCACGCTGTAATAGGAGCGTGGGTCTTCGGGCGGGACGTTGGTAGGGGTTACAATGACCTCCGCGCCTAAGGCCCGTAGCGCGTCTATTTTTTCTTTGGATTGCTTATCGGGGATGGTGAAAATGCATCTATATCCTTTGACGGCGGCTACGAGGGCGAGCCCCATGCCTGTATTTCCAGAAGTAGCCTCAATAATGGTACCCCCGGGTTTGAGCTGGCCGCTCCGCTCCGCTTCCTCAATCATTTTGAGGGCGATCCGATCCTTGACGCTCTGCCCGGGATTGAAGTACTCTACTTTGGCTAAAATCGTAGGGGCCAGCCCCCTCGTAACTGCCTGAAGCTGAATGAGCGGGGTGCGCCCAATGGTTTCTAATATATTCCGGTACCACATAGGAAACGAGACTTACCGAGGTCGGGTACCGCCCGTGGGAGAAGAAGATCGGATGCTCCCTGCGCCCGTGCTCCCGCTTTGGATGGAGGGACGCGAATAGCCAGCGGAATAAGGCGAAGTAGGCGCATAAGAGGGGCGTGAAGGGCTCGTCGGAGCTGAAGTAGCAGAACGGCGAGGAGGCGTCCCCCCAGGTGTAACTACCGTGCCCCGAGGTGGCGTATAAGTCGTGCTTCCGCTGGGAGTAGTGTAAGTACGCGGCCGGTAGTTGTAGCGGGGAGTATAGGAGGAGCCAGATGAGGAGCTGGACGAGGAGCTAGTGCCAGAAGGTGCCACCCACCAGCCGGGCCCCGCATAGTAGCTCCAGCCCCACCCCGGCGTATAATACCACCCCGGCCCCGCATAGGCTGGACCCCAGCCCCACCAAGGATCCCATGCCGAACCCCAGCCCCACCCAGGACCCCAGCTCGCACTCCACCAGCTCCAACCCCACCTAGGACTATACCAGCTACGCCAACCCCACGTCGGACCCCATCCAGGACCCCACCAAGGATCATACCACACACCCGTAGAGTATCGACGCACCCGGCACGAATAGCAGTAATCATCATCGTATTCCCGAGAAGAGCGAGAAAAATTATCTTCTCGGCTATCTACCCCGCTGGAGGCCTTCGCTTGCTGCTGGGATTTATTCAGCTTTTCCCGCTCCTTAGCGGAAAGGTAAGTATCATCCTTATAAGCTACTTTTTGGCCGCTGCAGGCAGAAGCCAATAGCACAGCCACAGCCACCCCAACGAGTTTCATGGTCTTCATATGCCCTCCTTTTTGGACATAACAAATATACGAAAAGTATGCCAAACGGTAGGCATCGGAGGGGGTGCTGTAACTTTGGCTCCATGGTGAAAGATTGGAGCGAGTGGTACCAAGAAATCATCCAGAAGGCTGGCCTAGCCGAACATTCCCCCGTGCGCGGCTGCATGACCATCAAGCCCTATGGGTGGGCTATCTGGGAGCTGATGCGCGACCGTTTAGATGCGGCCTTCAAAGCCACAGGCCATCAGAATGCCTACTTTCCCCTCTTCATCCCCCTGAGCTTTTTAGCTAAAGAGGCCCAACATGTGGAGGGCTTCGCCCAGGAATGCGCCGTCGTTACCCATTATCGCATCAAAACAGACCCCGAGACTCGTGCCGTAACCCCCGATCCCGAAGCAGAACTGGAAGAACCCCTCGTCGTACGCCCCACCTCCGAAACCATCATATGGAGCACCTTCCGAGAGTGGATACAATCCTACCGAGACCTTCCCCTGCTCATCAATCAGTGGGCCAATGTAGTGCGCTGGGAAAAACGCCCCCGCCTCTTTTTACGCACCACGGAATTTCTCTGGCAAGAGGGACACACCGCCCACGCAACCGCCGAAGAAGCCTTAGAAGAAGCCCGCCGCATGCTGGACATTTATGCGGAGTTTGCAGAGCAAGTCCTGGCTATTCCCGTCATCAAGGGCCGCAAAACCCCCTCCGAACGTTTCGCAGGTGCCGTAGAAACCTTCACTATTGAAACCCTCTTAGTGGATGGAAAAGCCCTCCAAGCAGGTACCTCGCACTTTTTAGGGCAGAACTTCGCTAAGGCCTTTGATGTCAAGTACCTCACCGCCGAAAATAAGTTAGAATATGTCTGGGCCACCTCCTGGGGAGTCTCCACGCGCCTGATTGGCGCTCTCATCCTAAGCCATGGCGATGAAAAGGGCTTGATCTTACCGCCGCAGGTAGCCCCCATACAAGTGGTGATTATTCCCGTCTGGAAAAGCACGGAAGAGCAAACCCAAACCACGCAAAAAGCCCATGAACTGGCACGAAAACTTACAGACCTGGGCGTAAGAGTGAAGGTAGATACAGACCCCCACCATCGGCCGGGCTGGAAGTATAATGAGTGGGAGCTACGGGGGGTTCCTGTAAGAATGGTCGTAGGGCCTCGGGACTTAGCAGCGGCTACGGTAGAAGTGGCTTTCCGTCATAATGGCGAAAAGCGCTCAGTCTCAGAAGGGGAGGCCCTGGCAGAAATCAAGAAGTGGCTGGACACCATTCAGCGAACGTTGTATGCGCGAGCCAAGGCCCGTATAGAGCATCAGACGCACTGGGTGGAGGATTATGCGAGAATGCGGGAGATTCTGGAGGAGTCGGGAGGTTTTGTGGTGGCGCACTGGGATGGGACGGCGGAAACGGAAGCCGCCATCAAGGCGGAGACGGGAGCTACGATTCGGTGTATTCCCCTGGACTGGAAGGAGGAGCCGGGGAAATGCATTTACACCGGGCGGCCCTCAGCAGGACGAGTGCTATTTGCCAAAGCCTATTAGGAAGGTCAAACGCCAAACTAAAAGAGAAAAGCTGACACCCGGAGCGGCCCTCGGCAGGGCAAACGCTCTCCTCGCAAAGGTCCATTCAAAGGGGCTTGCGCCCCCGCCCCCATACTCCACCAAAGCCCCTACATCGGCGGACTATGCTTCCACCGATTATGCGTCCAGAGCCAATTGGCAGGGTCCCGCCGAAGGCTGGCCTCCAAATGCTCCACATACAAACGGGTCAGCGCCTCCGCAGAAAGCGCTCGGGGCTCATCAGAAAGAAGAACGGGATAAGCCGCATACCGATGCCGCTCCAAACGACGAATCTCCACAAAAAGAACCCGATAGTTCCCCAAATGCGCAGCCCGGCTCAAACCCCCATGCCAGGCCGTGAGCCGATTCAAAAATGGCAGCCATACCGCCCGCTCCAAGTCACTGGGGCTCTGATCCGCCATCAAAATTAGCGTATGCGTGGTAGTGCGCATCCGAGCCAGCCGTAACCCCATCTGCCCCTGCGGTAACATGTGGCTCCCATACCGCCCCCGCATCCGCAAAAAAAGCGTATCAAATACTACATCCTTAAGCGGAAGATACACGCAGAGAATAGGCGCCGCCGTGTCTTTTCTAACAATCCAGCCGCCCCACTCCCAATTAAACTGATGTCCCATGGCTACAATCACCGACTTTCCCCGAGCATGAGCCTCGTGAAAGAGCGATAAATTCTTGATCTCAAAGCGCTCCCGCACCACTTCCCAATCCTGCGCATACATGAAACTCACTTCCATCATCCAGTCCGCAAAAAGCTGGTAGAAATCTTTTTCTATGGCTTTGCGGGCGGCAGGATTTTTTTCGGGGAAGGCCTGAGCGAGGTGTTTTTCTACCAGCGAACGGCGATACTCTATGGTCTGATAGAAGAGCTTGTACAAGATGCTGCTAATCCAGTCTAAGTTTTTCCAGGAGATGCGACCAAAGCGGTCCAAAGCCCAATCTAAGACCCGGTAGGAGAGGGTTTGAAGGCTCCTCACAAGGTACAAAGATGCGGCGTACCTTTGGGCAGATGTGTCGGATTGGGGGTTATTGGAGTTGGGGGCGGCAAGTAGGCGAGGAGGATTTAGGGCGGCGTTTAGCTGCCATGGCCGCAGCTCAGGCACATGGCGGGCCTGATGATGAGGGCCTCTGGATGGAGCCAGAACAAGGCATAGGCTTTGCTCATCGGCGGCTCTCCATTTTGGATTTGTCCGCAGCAGGACACCAACCCATGAGGCGCGGCCGCTTCGTCATCACGTACAATGGCGAGGTCTATAACTTTCGGGAGATACGGGGGCTTCTGGAAAGGAAGGGCGTATCTTTTACTACGCAGAGCGATACGGAGGTCCTCCTAATGGGGTGGGCGGCGTGGGGGCCGGAGTTTCTTCCTAAGGCCCGGGGTATGTGGGCCTTCGGTCTGTGGGATGGGGAGGCTCTCTGGTTAGTGCGAGACCGCTTCGGCGTAAAGCCTCTCTATTATACAGCCGGCCCCGGCTGGATAGCTTTTGCTTCCGAACTGGGTGCCCTCCTACGCCTGCCAGAAGTGTCCCGCCAAGTTACGCCCGAGCGCATTGCTGCTTATCTCGCGTATGGGTTTATCCCGGGGGGGCGAACCCTCTATGCCGACATCAGCCAGGTGCCGCCCGGTCATTATGTTCGCGTTACCCCCGATCGCCTGGAAACGAAGCCCTGGTGGTCGCCCCGCCCGTACTTCTTTGCTGCGACGAGCGGGCCGCCTCCTACACTGGAAGAGGCAGAAGAAACACTGACCGAGGCTTTCCGGTACCGACTTGTTTCGGATGTGCCGGTGGGGTTGTTTCTGAGCGGGGGGGTGGACTCGAGCCTCGTGGCAACCCTTCTGAGTAAGAAAGCCGGCGCCGCGCTTACGGCCTTTACGCTGGGCTTTCAGGAGCCCCAATGGGACGAAGCGCCCTGGGCCCAAAAAATCGCTTCCTTCCTTGGACTCCCTCATATTGTGCATTACATCACCGAGGCCGAAGTTCTGGCCGAAGTAGAAAAGCTCCCCGCCTTATACGGGCAGCCCTTCGGGGATTCCTCCGCCCTGGCGGTGTATAAGATTGCCCAGGTCGCCCGCCGGGAGGTCAAAGTCGTCCTCTCGGCAGATGGGGGAGATGAGCTTTTTGGTGGGTATGTCCGTTATACCCTCACCGCCCGACAGAACTGGCGCTGGAGGTTCATCCAGCTTCTCAAGAGATCGCCTGCCCTGGCAAAACTCCTCCTCCAAGTCTATAAGCTTTTACCATCTTCTTTTCGCCATCATACTAACTTAGCTGGCAAACTCTACAAGCTTCTGCATCTTCGTCTGGCGGACTATGGGGATTTTCTGCAGGTTTTTCCGCAGATAGCCTTGACAGAGATTATAGAGGGGCTTTCGGTGGAGGGGCTTTTACCGTATTTAGAAGAGGCGATTCCGGTGGGTTGGGATCAGCCAGAGGCGCGGATGTATGCGGATACACGGGTGTATCTCGTAGAAGACATATTGCGCAAAGTGGATAGAGCCACGATGGCAGTGGCCTTAGAGGCTCGTGAGCCCTTTTTAGATGAGGCGATTTTGGCTTTACGGGCGCGTCTTAGCCCCCGGGACTTTATTGAAGGTCGGACTACCAAGCGCTTCTTGAAGAGAATTTTAGCTCGGTACCTGCCGGCGGAGCTGTGGGATCGCCCCAAACAGGGTTTTTCTCCGCCTATCCCGGCCTGGCTGCGCGGCCCTCTCCATGATCGCCTGCGCTATTACTTAGAAAGCGCTGAAAGTCCCCTTCGAGACCACCCCATCCGCCTGGAGAAAATACACCCGCACTACAAAGACTTTGTCAAAGGTGAGGATGGTCTGGCTGGCTTTTTATGGAATGTGTTTGTTTTTGGCCTCTGGGCCGAATGGCTCACTGCCATATCTCCAATAACCGATAGTCCACCCCCGGCCATAAATGCTCCGGCTTAGGACCCGCATATTTCTTTAGCCACTCAGGAAGTCGCACCTGCTCCTCCGGATACGCCCGCACCAGCCATGCGATCTGCCGCTTGCGCACCAGCTTCTCAATCTGTATCGCCTTCGTCTCCTGCGGCGAAAGCCACTTCGGCTCCAACACCATCCCTTCTACACCCCCAAAGCCCTCTATGCCCGGCAAACCCTTAATATAACGACGTTTTTGGCTCTTGCCCTTAGCCGGCTGAGGCACCAACACCTGTATCTGATATAATGCCCAAACCTTTCGTTTCTCTATTCGGGGCTTTTGGAGGCGATGGCCCTTCCTATCATGGAAGTGAGCAAAGCGATAAACCCGCCAACCCATCTTATAGCCTATGACGGGCACACGCCCATAGGCTTCCGTATTGACCCATTCGCCAATAGAGACGCCGCTGTAAGCACTCTGCACCTCACAATGCTTGCGGTGATTGGTGAAGAGATAGCGAAGATCGTAAGCAAAACGTTCGGTCTGGGTCATGACGCCACGCCGCTGCGCATCGCAGGGGACCGTGTAGCTTTTGGGCGAGCGGTGTGCAATGGAGGGAGGCGCACATCCAGCGCGTTGATACGCCTGCGGATGAGAAACCGCAGGGGCATCGCAGGCACTTCTTTGGTGCTTTTGAGAATGACGCAAAGTGGGCGGACGGCAAGCAGCTACTTGCATGCTCTGACGATGACGGATGGGAGAAGGCTCACAACTAGCCCCTTGGTACTTCTGAGAATGACGCAAAGTGGGCGGACGGCAAGCAGCTACTTGCATGCTCTGACGATGACGGATGGGAGAAGGCTCACAACTAGCCCCTTGGTGCTTCTGAGAATGCCGCAAAGTGGGCGGACGGCAAGCAGCTACTTGCATGCTCTGACGATGACGGATGGGAGAAGGCTCACAAGCAGCCCCTTGGTGCCTCTGAGAATGACGCAGCAAGGGAGGAAGGCAGCTCTGGATAGCCATCCATTTCTCTGTAGGGTGGGAAATCGGTGGAGGTTCACAGGGCCTTTGGTGGGTAGTACGATGGCTGGGCTTAGGGAGAACGTAGAACTCCCTTTGAGGCGTCTTGCGGTGGCGAGGGAGGGAAAAGCTCAGATTAAATCGTTCGCTGGCCCGGCGATGTTTAGTTTGGGGAGCCTGATAGGCCCATCGCTCGGGATATGGCTTATGACGGGGAGAGGAGGGCTGATAATGGTGCTTCTCGGCTAAATGGCGATGAGCCGGAATCGGGAGTGGGAGAAACCACTTTTCGGGCTTTCTGGGCTGATGACGGGGGCTTACCGAAGGAGGGCGATAAGACTCCGCCCGCAGCTTATGCGCATGTGCAGTGGAAGGAGGTTTTTGGCGTTCGGCCCGAGCTAAGATGCGCGAGCGCCTTTTACCGGGACGTAGCGCAAACCGCTCAGCGCGGTTTTTATGGGAGGGGGAGGGCAGGGTAGGCTGATATTTCTCGGCCCGAAGGGTGATGCGTCTGGAAGGGCGGGCGGCCCGCAAACGTTGGCGTTCAGGCCGGGCGGAATGACGTACCGACGGCGCATACGGCGCAAACGCTTCTGCCCGCTCCAAGACTTTGTGACGAGGAGATGGCGGCGAAAAACGATACCTTTCCGCTCGCAGACGCGGCTTCGGACGACCAAACCGATCTACCCGCGTCTCCGCCTGCTGCTGCACATGCCGCCGAGGCGTCCGCTCCTTCACCCGCACCCGCTCCGCACACTCCGGCCCCGTACAACGCGGCGGCGCCTTTAAGTCCTGACCCACCACCCACATCCCACCCCCCAAAAGACCTATCACCCAAAAACGAAGACTCATCCGCCACAATATTAAGCACTCCCACTCAGCGCCTGTACGCAAATTATTCACAAAAGGCCGCTATATTTGTTTTATGCATCACCTTCTAAGAAAATCGGAGCAAACCACCCCCTCCACTCATTCCCAAGGCCAACCCCCATCCATTTCCCGCGTATCCAAGGCGCACAACTACTTACAACTTGCCCTCAAAGCCGCCTGGCTCTTAGTTGCCTTCTCCCTGCTGGGAAGCTGTAAAAAGAAAGACTCCCTCCCCCAGAAGGCTATCGCCAAGCCATACGAAACTTCGTAAAAAAGATTAGTGACTACGCCAAAAGCAGAAATCCGAATTTCGCTATCATTCCCCAAAATGGCTTAGAGATCACCCGAGGAGAGGACGGTAGTCCGGCTTGGAGCTATTTTAGCCTCCATAGACGGCGCTGGATGTGAAGAGCTCCTATATAGATACGAGAGCAACGACCGCCCCACCCCAGAAGAAATCACAACTTACTGGAAAAACTACCTGGACCTCCTCAAAGCCAATGGCAAAAAAGTTCTGGTCATAGACTATTGTAGCAGTCCAGCCCATGTAGATAGCTCTTACGCCAAAAACAATCGCTTTGGATATATTTCTTTTGCGGCTCACCGCAGGGAAGTAGATGCTATCCCCCCTTATCCCCCTCAGCCCTTTGCCGTCAATGCGGAAAGCATAGCAACCCTCTCCCAAGCAAAAAACTTCCTTTACCTGCTCAATCCCTCGGGCTTTCCCTCTAAAGGAGCCTTTTTAGACGCTCTGCGAAATACCGACTGCGACCTTCTCATCATAGACCTATTTTACCAGGGCGAGGCTCTCACGCCCGAAGAGGTGCGCAGCCTCCAAATAAAG
>Ga0272445_1001466_pt1 | contig 18237 bp, 21 predicted proteins | sample YNPCB0031_FD_194404 | JGI IMG/M metagenome (GOLD analysis project Ga0272445, IMG submission 194404) | Hot spring sediment microbial communities from Yellowstone National Park, WY, United States - YNP-CB-003-1 | ecosystem: Environmental > Aquatic > Thermal springs > Hot (42-90C) > Sediment... | reverse complement strand
TAGGCTCCATCGCAGGCGGCATAGTAGTTGCTTACATCTACGCTGCATCTCCCCGCCTAGCCTTTATCTTCTCAGGCGCAGTCTTGTTGTTTGCGGCAGTTCCTCTGGCCCGGAGCGCTCTCCAGGCACGCTGAAGCTACTGATCCTTTACTATGAGGACGTCGATAGGCGACTCCTGTACCACTCTTGAGGAGACGCTTCCCATTAATATGCGCCGTATGGTGGAGAGGCCCCTTGCGCCCAGCACTATGAGCGATGCGTTAACCTCTTTTGAAAATTTTATTATTTCGTGGGCTGGGTCTCCCTCCAATATCTTCCCCTCGGAGTCTCTGCCGAGGAAGGCGACTGCCTCCTTTACAAGTTGTTCAGCCTTCTCTCTAAGGCTTGTAAGCACGGCGGGCGAAGAGAACATATCTGACAACGAGAGGACTGCTGTGTCAATTACGTGGACAACGTAGACCTTTGAGTTGAATTTCTCGGCCAACATCTTAGCCTTCTGAAGAGCCTTCTTAGCTTGTGGAGAGCCGTCGTATCCTACCACTATACGTTCCATAAAAAAGACATGAATCAGGTTTATATATATTAGTCTGCGCTAGGCCTGTGCTCCTCTGGCACTCCGTATTCTACCAAACTCTTCAGCACAGACTCTTCAGACACGAGGTCACGTATTGAGATAACCCCGAAGAGTCTGCCCCCTCTGGTCACCACTACGTGACGGATGTTGTGTTGACGCATTATTTTCGCCACGTTCCATATTGGTTCATCCCCCTCCACGGTGATTACGGGAGAAGTCATGATCTCTTTGACTGGAAGATTTAAATCTACGTTGTTGGCCACCGCCTTCACTATGTCGCGTTCAGACACTACGCCGATTGCCACATCAGGCTGAGTCTTCTCAACGATGACTACAAGGCCTATCTTCTTCTCCGCCATCACCCTAGCAACGTCTTTGATTCTTGTCTCCGGCGTCGCGGTAATGGGAGGCTTTCTTGCGACAACCTCTGCCTTCATGAGTCAATCAATTTTCGCATAAATAAACATTTCGGATTATAGATGATGGGAAAAACTTAATCTCTCAAAAGGGCATATCTCGCCGCGTAGGTATAAAGAAAATGGTGGACCGGCCGGGATTCGAACCCGGGATCACCCGCGTTCTTGGGCTGTGTCCATGCAAGGCGGGCTTGAGGGAATTGGCTTCTATCCTTCCGCTAGACTACCGGCCCCGCCGATTGTTCCTCATGGCTTTAAATCTTTTCATCCCACCAACTCGGTATGCTGGGATTAAGTGGCCGCGGAGACGTGACTATGTATTTTTCTCTTGTTTTTACCCCGTGTTTATTAGTTCTCATGAGTTCAAACAGCAGGTTTCCGAGGTGGTTAAGTAGTAAGATGGCCTCTCTACCTTCCTCAACTGCCGCCAGTCTTCTCTCTGCCCACCTCACCCACACCCGTGCGGTGTTTATTAAGGCGCAACATCTGTCGAGGCAGACTACCCACCCCAGCGGAGTATCGGCGAGAAGAGGGTAGAGACACTTCAGGGCCTTCCGCAGGAGGTGAAGACTTGTGTTGTAGTAGCTGTCTTGTCCTGTGGAGAGGTAGAAACCAAGATTAAAAAGGACCCAGTATGCTCTTGTTAAGCATTTTTTCTGTCTTTTGCACACAATAGCTGCCGTGTTTACGTAACTTAATGCGGTCTCCAAGGCGCCGAATATCTTGATTATGTTTGATGCTTTTGAGACGCAGAGCTGTCTGCCGAACCACAAGACCTCGGTATCCCCCAGATCCCCTGGGCAAGACCCGGCGAAAATGCAGGGCTTGCTTACAACAGGCACAAAACTGTTCCTCCACTATTTTAAATCTATGCTAGAAAACGCCACAAGAGGCGAGGTCTTAACAATACGCCATATGATCTCTTCTATGCCACTAGAGTAGCGGATACGAATTGTGTCACCTTCTATATAGACATCTGTAGGTTGACTGCTTGTCTTTATCTCGCCTATAATTCGTCGATAAAGTTGTTCAGCTACGTGAGGCGTAGATACGGTTATAGAGATTCGTCTCTCCATATATACCAGTTCAGTGCATGTATATAAATTTTCTCTTGACGATGCAGAGCGTCAAAAAGCTTAAAAGCTAAGTGGAAAATACCCAACGAGCCCGGTCGTCTAGCGGCCAAAGGAAAACCCGGCTTGGGATGCGGGGCTTTGGACCCCGTGGCCCGGGAGGGGATCCCCCGCCGGGAGGGAACCCCCCGGGAATTCGAATCCCGGCCGGGCTACCATTTCTTCATCTTTCGCTCAACGTTAATCTCTGACACAGATAGATCGGTGGAAAAGAGGGTGTCTTTTCAGGATTTTTTCCGCGATCTCCCTCTGCCTCGGCGTTCCGTTCTTCACCTTTTCAGCGAGATAAAGCGCTATGGCCCTTCTGATTTCGCCGTCTCGCTCTGCAAGCTTTAGGAGGTCGGCCGTGGTGATGTACACCACGTAGTTGGGGCCGGATCTCACAATATTGGGCCTCAGCTCCGCCGCCTTGAGCTTATCGGCTACAGCGAGCGCTTTTCCTAAGTCGCGGGTGTAGTGCTCAGCCAGAAGCGAGCCGCCCCCACCGCTGACAAGATGTAAATACATCACGACGCCCGCCACAGCCACAGCGCCTCTCCGTCTGCTGTTTCTCTCTACGTAGCCAAGCTGTTCGGCAGAAGCTTCGACGCCGTTTTGCCCGAACGCTTCCCTAAGGACGTCTATGCTCCTCTTCTCCGTATTCAGCTTGAAGGCGGCCCTAAAGCCGTCGTCCGTGGCCAACTTTACGACAATCCACTTGTGGGATTGCAATACATCAAGCAACATGCCATATACGCTGGCCGCCTCTCTAAGCCTCTCAAACGCCTCTCTGCCTGTGGCGACAAGGGCCTCTCTTGTGCTTTTGCTCAAACCCAACCTCCAGGGCTCCCTAGCCGAAATAACAAGCTTGTATTCGCCACTTAATACCTCTCCTCGTTTAGCCTCACCATCTCCCAGCCACATCGTTAATACGGGCGCCCACTCTCCGCGCCTGAGGTGGCTTGTCACCAGATCTATGGCCTCCGCCTTGCTCCATATCTGCCTCCAGCTCTTCGCTGTGATAGCCACTTCCACGCTTGCCCCCTCGCGCGTCAAGTTGGCCGAGGTAATGCGCACGCGGAGCTCTCCGTATCTCGTCGCGGTCCAAGCGAACACCTGCCAGGGCTGTGTGGTGTACATGACGGGCCGGCCGCCTATCTCGCCCTCATCGCTCGCCCTCCAGCCCAGCTGAAGCAGTTCAAGCCTCTCGCGCGGAAGCTTCAGTATGTCGGGAAAGTACGCCTTAGCCGATATGCCGTGGATTGGAACATATGGGGTGAAGTTATCTCTTACGTGTATCCACGCCCCGTCTGGCGCGTACAGCCTGCCCCCCTCTACCCTGTGGGTACCGTCGACGACGGCTTTGTATATAGAGGCCAGCTTGGCTTTTGTTTGTCTCCACGCCTCCAGCAAGAGCCGTTTCAGCGTGTCTCGGAAGTGAAGCAACTGTCTCTTCTCCTCCTCTGTGAGCTGAATCGTCTTGGCGATCTTCTGGACTGCGTATTCGGTGTAAAGCATCCACGCCGGGAATACCCAGTCCACTGGCCCCCGGAGGACGCCGTGGGTGGAGACCTGTTCAAGCACCTCCTCCAGCGTCGGCGGCTTCTCGAGCCTCAGCGCGAGCTCTAGACGTTGTTTAACTTCGTTTACGTCCATGACGTGGTAAATGCCGCGGCGCATGTTGAGCTATGAGCCTATCCATGTCTTTTCTTTTGCCTAGTCATATAAGCTTTCTCTCCACAGGTAGATTTACAGATGCAGACTCATAGGTGTAATTACACCGGTGAACGAGTACCTGCGGGCATTGATTCACTTTGTTGAACCATAGGCGCACCCCGTCTTCTTTGTAGGAAAATTATGAAAGAGGCGGTACATCGAAGCGGCGCGTCTATAATCCCTTGAGAAAGTTGTTCACACCACAACGTCTATCTCTCTTATATTACAAGACGGCGTTGACAAAACGCGTGACTCCGGGTTCAAATCTCGGCCGGAGACACTCGCTTTAATCTGCTTAAAAGGACCCTATACATACGTGTTGAAGCCTAAGACGGATCCCTGTATATTTCTCCACGGCGAGCCTGAGGACTGGCGGCTCCTCCTGGGAGAAGACTTCGTAAATGAGCTGATACGACGTCTAAAGCACGTCGCTGGCGACTTAGACCAGGTGGTGCGGTACATTCTCGACAACCCCGGCGTGGCTGGTATAGCGGTTAGAGGTCTCGTCTTTGGCGGACCTTTCCGCGAGGAGTGGAGGCTCTTTGCGGAAGGTGGCTACGTGGATCCCGGCGCCAGGACTAGGTGGCCCTACATGCCCAACGAAGAACAGCTAGGCCTCCGCATCCAAATCTCGCCCTGCTTCCTCCTGGCTTCGTTGAGCAGAGAGGTTAACTACGTGTGGAGGAACAGGGCTTCCTCTCTCTTCAAGTGGGTGTCTGCGGTGCCGCGGAGCAAGCCTCTTGAGGTGTTTAAAGAGGCGTTCCCGGCGTGGCTTAGAGAGGTGGCGCAAAGCCGCGGCTACGCATGGGTGGCTTGGACTAGGTGGAGAGATAGGCGAAACAGAGCATTGGCGGAGTGGCTCTACTGGCTCGACACGGGGAGGATGCCCCACATAGACGCGGCCCTCGGCCGTATGTACGAAACAGCGCTCCGTACAAAAAAGTCAGCCGCCGAAGTCTTGTACGTACCGTCGTAGGGCCATGGCATCGGTGCTCAAAGAGGTGGAGGCGCGGCTCGGCGAGGGCTGGAGAATGCAGTGGGGGCCGCCCCCCCGCGGAGTATATCTCTTGAAGGAGGTATACATGGCGGAGCCTGAGGAGGCGTCTGCCTACTGCGGAGAGGGTGACCTCGTGGTTGTCTACATCGTCTCGGCGCTGGAGGGCGGACTGAACGTGGTGTACGGCAGGGTGAAGCCCGGTTTGTCCAAGTGTCCCATGGCCACCTTCATGCGGAGATTCGCCAAGTCAGAGGCGAGGCAAGCGGTGAAGACGCTTATCGACTTCGCCACGGGGGTGGACAAAGTGCCCCTCTTTCAAATAAACCCCGAGCTGATCAGATTCGCAGGCCTCTGCGACGAATACCCCGTCGTCTGTGAAGACCCCGTTGTCGTCGTAAGCAAGCTGGTAGCCGCATCCGCCAGGCGGCAGAGGCAGAGGGAGGCAGAGCCGCCGCCGAGGCCGCAGACGTGGCTTTTGGAGGAGCTGGTGAAGATTCTAAGAGAGAAGATTGAGCTGGACGCCGGCTTCGTCGAAATAGTGAAGAAGATTGTCGAAGACCCGGAGCGGCTTAGGGGGTGTTATGTTTGACGCCTCAACTGCGGCTCTGCTGAGGGAGGTGGAGAGGGCGTGTAGAGACGTCGAGTTCTACCGGTCCCACAAGGACGTGTGCATAGCGGCGAGGCTTGCGCTTATGAACATAAGAGGACGGGGGGTCAAGGTCAGGCCGTCTCTTCTGCGTCTTGCCGAGCTTTCAGACATAAAGACCGCCTCCAACGTCCTTGCCGAGCTTAAGAGGCTTGTGGGGCCTGTGGCGGACGGCGAAGGCCTTAGGAGGGCCGCCGCGGAGTATGTATACAAGAGAATCGCCGAGGCGTTATGCGGCCGCTGAAGATCGCGTTAGTGACCTCCCTCGACGGGGGGGTTGGGAAGACGACACTGGCGAGCGTGTTGGGCGTCGCCAAGGGCTACGCGCTTCTTATCGACATGGACTGGGAGAAGGCGGATCTTTCACAGCTCTTTAGAGCGCCTCGGAAGCCGGGCTGGCTGGCGCCTTTTCTCAAGGGCGACGCGCCTTACGTCCACAAGATAACCCCCATGTTATATCTCGTGCCGGGGTACGAGGCCTTCGAGCTTTATCAAAGGATGGGGGAGGACGTGGCGGGGGACTTCGCTGAGGCGTTGATGGAGTGGGTTGAGTACCTGCCGAAGTTCGTCCAGCGGCTGAGGATGCCGGCGGACACAGTGATTATAGACACGACGGCCGCCTTGAGGACGGAGCTTCTTTCCAAGTTGCAGAAACACGGCGTTTATAATATATTTATGACAGACCGCCGCCTCATCTCCCGCATATCCGACGTCAAGGCTGAGCAGTACAGAAGGTACATGGCCTACGCCAGCCTGGTGGTGATAAACCTAGTGGAGAAAGACGAGGTGAAGATGGCTAGGAAGATAGCGCCTGTTGTGCTTAAGCGCATCTCCATCAAGGACTACTACGGCGAGTCTGTGGCCGACAGCGTGTTGAGAGACCGCGAAAACAGGAAGGCTGTAGACCAGCTTGTATACCGCCTGAAGGTGGCATGATCTACGCCCACGCAGACGCCGTCCTCAAGTCGCGTTGTGTCCTTAGGAAAGAGGGCGTCATAGTGGACAGAGGCGTGAGGACGGACGTATGCATAACAGAGGACTTCATGTACGTCGTCATAGACCCGGAGCTCCCCGACGACCTACAGACGGCGTTGCTGTTGATTATGTTCCGGGGGGCAGTTCCCCCAGACGAGAGAGAGTACCCCAAGCTGGTAAAATCAGTAGCCGAAGGCCTCAGAGATAAGGCCATCTGGTCTCTTTACAGAGAATACAGAGATGTGGTTCACTACCTCTTGGACAGGTGGTCTGGGGCTAGGGAGTACATGGGCTACGGGGCGCTTGAAGCCTTGATGCGAGACCCCATGCTCACCGAAATCGTCATCCCCCAGCCCGTGGCACCCGCCGCCAAGTACACCTTCATACCGAAGAACCTAAAGGAGCAGCTGGACTACATCAAGTTCCAGATGGTGGAGCTCGGCCGCTACCGTCGCGTCGTGGCGGTGAAGAACGAACTCCGCCTGCCCACAAACATCGTCATCCCAGAGCCGCTTATGTACGTGGTGGTTAAGCAGTTGTTGCCGTCGTTAACCATGGACAGGCCGATGCTTACGCGAGAGGACCAGATCTACAAGGCTAGAATAGCCGCGGACCTCCTCGAGTTCAATGTGAACATAAGAAAGGCGTCGGCGTACCCCAAGCCCTCTAGGTCGTTGTTGAGGCCGTATCTGACGAAGCCTAAACACGTCGGCGAGGCTAAGGCTGAGCCGTACAGCCCAGAGGGGCTTGAAGTCCTTGCCTTCGCCTCCCTCGTCCTAGAGACGCGGGGCTCCGTGGTGTTTTCAGGAGGCATGGGCACGGGCAAGACCACGCAACTGAATCAGTTGCTTTATCTCACCCCGCCTTGGTTTCAAGTGGTGGTGGTGGAGCGGGGCGCCCGGGAGATCTGGGCCCCTCTGGAGGGGCAGATGCTCCACCTCTCCGTCCCCTCTGAGGACAAGCTGTGGATGGCTCTGGACCAAGCTCTGCGCTACGGCACTATGCACACGCTGGTGGCGCTGGCGGAGGCGAGGACGCCGCAGGAGCTTAGGACGCTGGTGAACTACAAGCTGACGGGACACGGGGCTCTTACGACGATGCACGCCGACACCGTCGGCGACGCTGTTCTGCGCATTAAAGAGGCCGAGGCGCCGCCGGAGGGGCTGGACGGGACTCTTGTAATTCAGCTCTCCGCCGTGGGAGGGACGCGCTTCGTCAAGGAGGTGAAGGCGGTGGTGGCCAAAGGCAGGGAGGTCGACGTGGCCGAGCCTTCTGAGCTTGCGGCTAGAGTTGCGTCTTATGTGAGAGACATGTACGACAACGACTTGAAGAAAGAGCTTTCTCTGAGGATGGAGGCGTTGATAAAGGCCTCGGAGGTGGAGGACCCGGCGGCCGCCAGGAGGACGGTCGTAGAGACGGTCTGGCAGAGTCGGCTGGACTTTAGAGAGTACCTCTACGAAGAGGCCAGGCGCTTTGGGTACATCTAAGGTTTTTTCGGGTGGTATACATAGCCGTCTATGTTGAAGAGGAAGTCGCTTGCCGAGGTGTTAGAACAAGACGGAGAGGTAGGCGGCGGGGGGAGACCCGACGCTGGGCGGGAGAGCTGGCAAGACTGCCTCGTCAAGGCGCTTGTGGAGATGCCGTCTGAAGTGGCGGAGAGAGTGATACCGTCGCTTCCTAGGGAGGTTTTGGTAAAGGCGCTTCAAAGCAGAGACGACCCCTACGTGAAACTCGCCTTGAAGCTCCTCGGGCTGAGCCGATGAGCAGGTTGGAGAAGCTGGCCCTTAGGCACGGCTTTACTCTATCCACGGCGAGGTGGCTCGAGGAGTTGGCAAAAGAGCTGGGGGTAAGCGAGAAGAAGCTCCTCAAGGCTGTGGTGAAGTTGGCGCAACACGGAATATGGCTAGAGGCCGAGGATTGGCGCTACGTGGCGCGGCACATCGACCTCTCGCGGCATCTAGACATGGCCGTGGACTACGTCATAAAGCGCGTGGCAGCCGGCGCCTCTCCGGCCGAGGTCGTTAGGGAGCTACCTGCCGCAGTCGAAAAAGCCGGGAAGCTGGCCCACATAAGAGAAGTCTTAAGCAACTTGATCTAAGGCCAGATACGCAGTTTAAAACGGCGTCTCCAGCCGCCGAGGTGGAGGCTGGCTGGACGTGGCTGAGAAGGTCGGCCGCGGTTTAAGACGACGTTTCCTCTGTTGAACGCCGCAGGCAGGGTTTTTCCCCTCGTCTCCTTTCCTCCGGCATGAGGAGGGAGGATTTCTACATATCGGCGGCGCCTATTTTCGCCACGTACATCGGCGTGACGTCGGGCAACGAGGCGCTTAAACACGCCTCCTTCAACACGGCCGAGCTAGACGAAGTCGAGTCTAGGAGACTCTTCGTGGCGTCGCTCATGCCCACGCCCTCCACCCAGTTCATAGAAGACAGAGAGGAGTCTTCCAGGCAGTTCGGCTTCGCCCTTGCGCAGGAGGAGGCCGGCGTGGAGAGACAAATCCTCGTCCACTCCTTCCTGGAAAGCATGAAGGCCGTGGCTGTGGCTAAGACAGAGGCCAAGGCGAGGCTGTATGAATCAATCACCTCGTCGCTGGGGGCGTTGTTTCTGCTTCCGCTGTTCCTCCTCTTCCTCTGGGCCGTTGGGGTCTTCGACGTAGACCCCGCCCTCCTCCTAGCCCTCATCTTCGGCATGACCGCCGCCATGGCCGCCGTAGCGCTGGCGGCCTCCCCCTTCGACGTGAGTCTGCGGAGGACGTATGAGTGGTCTATCCCGCTGGGCCTGGCCGCCGCCGCTGTAGTCGGCTTGTTCAACGCCCCGGCGGCCTTCATCGCATTCGGCGCCGTTGCGTACCTCTGGCTGTACATTAAAGACCGCCTCTGGTGGTTCGGCATTAGGCGGGAGGTGCCACCCATGCTCCGGTCAGCCGCGGCGATGCTTAAGGAAGGCGCCCCGCCTGAGCTCATCATCGGCCGCCTCATTGGGCGGTACAGAGTAGCCGCCAAAATCGCCTACGGCTACTTCATACCCTCTAAATACTTCGTCTTGGCCAAGGCCATGCACCGCGCCATAGTGGAGGCCGGAGGCGCCGCGGCCGTTAAGGCTGTGGAGTATATCCAGTCCGTAATCGACATAGAGACGTCGACGATTAAGAAGATGGCTAGACAGGCTGCGGCCTACTTCGCCCTCTTCATCGCGGCCGTAGTCGTGTTGGCCTTCGCAGTCTCCTCAGCCGCGAAGCAACTGTCGTCGGCTGAGCTCGGCTACATGCCTCTGCTCAGCCCGCCGCCGTATGAGGAGGTCAAGGCCATCCTTGCCACAGCCATGTCTCTAATAGCCGCAAGCTACGTCACGGTATTCATGGCTCCCGAGGGAATACACAAGTCGGCCCTCCTAGGAGGCATTGTCGGCGTCGCCCTAGAGCAAGCGCTGGTCATTTTGCTGTAACAAATCGGACGTAGGGTTTTTCCGGCCGGCCGTCCACAGGGTCATGCCCAAAAACAAAACCAAGAAGATGAGAGGTCTAACCACAGTCGAAGGCTTGCTTATAGCGGCTGCGTTCATAATAGTGGGAGTAATAGGCCTGCTTACGTTCCAAGGCATGGGCAAGTCCGCGGCCCAGGCGCTGAGGGCCAACGCCATAGCCACAGCAGACAGAGCAGGCTTCGACGTGACTGTGGAGGTGCTGAACGGACAGCTGAGCGGCGTGATGCTGGCCTACGCTGCATCTGGCCAGCAACTGAGCACCCCGGTCACCGGCACGTGTATAGTGTCTCAAGGCGGGAGCGTTAGAACCGGCGTCCAGTCCAACGCCATAAATCCGCCCCTGGTAGCTGGCCAGTCGGCCACCTGCAGATTCAACGTGGCAGCGCTACAGGCCGGAACCCAGTACACCTACGTCATATACGCCGTAGACGCGCAGACCGGCAAGACGGTTCAGATCGCCAAGGGGGTTGTCACAGTTGGAATAGCGTAAACAAAAAAACACCCGCTTTTCCCCTTCCCCGTTTTCTCAACCCCCCTCCTTTCTGCACCTCTCCGCCGGCGGTCACTCGTAAGGTTTATCCTCGTGTGTTTGCCGGGAGGCATGTCAACGTGGGGCATGAGATGGGTGTGGCTGGCACCTCTGCTGCTGGCGGCCTCTGCGTTGGCGTATGTGAGCTGGATTCCGCCGCATGTGGTGATAATGCAGGCATATCCCTTGAACACCACCCACTTCACCACGTATGTAAACAACAGCGCCGTCTACATTGTGCAGGCCGGGCTCTCCTTCCACGGCTCTCCAGCCGAGGCGCAAGCAGTCATGCAGTACCTCTACTCGCAGTGTAGATATGTCGCCTTGGACGTGTTGAACGCCACGCAGATCTCTGAGAGCGAGCAACTCTGGATCGCCGACGTCTACTGCTCCTCAGACGGCTCCATGTGGCTTTGGCTGAGGTGGCTCCCGCTCCGCTTCGCCGCCTACAGCGGCTACGTGGAGTTCGTCAACGCCACCAACGCAACAGCGGTCACACCTGTGGGGACGTTCACAAACTACATCCCAGCCGGCTGGTACCTAGACCCCTTGACGAAGACCGTCTTCAAGATGCCCGGAAGCAACACGACACTTCTGTCCTACGTCGACAGCCTCTCGGCCCAGCTCAAGGCCCTCAAGGCCGAGCTGGATAAGAGCAAGGCCAACGCGAGCCAAGCCGCCTCGCTGGTCGCCAAGCTGGAGGCCCAAGCCGCAGGCCTAGAGGCGCAGAGGCGGGCCCTGGAGGAGACCTTGAGGCAGAGGGAGTCCGAGGTGGCGGCGCTGCAGGCCAACCTACGCGCCGCCCAGGCTGAAAACGACCGCCTGAAGGCCCAGCTGGCTCAGCTGAAGGCTGAAAACGACCAGCTGAAAGCCAAGCTGGCCTCTATGAACGAGACCTTGGCCGGCCTAGACGCCCAGCTGTCATCCTTGAAGGCGCAGCTGGCCGTCCAGCCGTCGGGCGGCCAGACGGAGGTCGACCCGCTGATGTACATACTGCCAGCCGCCCTAGCCGGAGTAATCGTCGTCTTCGTTGTATACAGGAAGAAGAAGGCAGAGGAGTAGGCGGGCATAACCTTTTTTAATTTCTCACAGAGTTTGCATGACTGCAGCAAAGATCGGCCTGGTGGCGCTACTGCGGCTGGCCGCCGCCGCCGCGGCGGCCACATCGTTGGCCAGCGTGGACCTCTACAAGTACGACCCGGACAGTAGCAGTCCATATTATCTGCTGTGGTTTCCGCCGTATGCTGTGCCTATGAACTAGACGTTTCTCAATGTAACATGGTTCAAGCCCGAGTCCATATGGTTCAATGGGCACGTACTACGTGCCCGTCTGTAAGGGTGGTTGCCAATATGTGCCGGCCACTATCTACGTTGTCCAGCACGGCGTCAGGGTGGTCGACCCCTCCAAGACTCCTCTGGGCATTCTCGTCGCTGACTTCGTCGGGCGCCACATCAAACGGATATGCGCGCAAGGCACCGCCATGGTGGTTCCCATAGACATAATTGAGCTGAGCCCCACCACCCAAATATGGATCTCCGACGTCTACTGCCTATATTACAACCAGTGGTTCTGGTTGAGGCTGTTGCCGTACGAGCTCCCAGGCGACGTAGTCGGCGAGCTGGAGGTCGTCAACGCTAGCATGTATGTAGACAGACTGGCTGGGCCCTCCTGGCCCCTAGTCCCAGCGGGCTGGTACCTAGACCCCTTGACGAAGACCGTCTTCAGAATTCCAAGCAACAATACAGCCGTCATGGCGGAACTCCAGAAGGCCAGGGAGAGGCTGCCGGCTCTGGAGGCCGAGCTGGCGAACAAGACCGCCCAGCTGGCTCAGCTCAACGCCACAATAGCGTAGCTCAACTTGACGATCGCCCGGCTCAACGCGGCTCTGGCCGAGGCGAGGGGCGAGGCGGCTCGGCTCTCGGCGGAGAACCAGGCGCTGAAGGCCCAGCTAAACGCCGCGCTCAACAAAACGCTCAGCGAACATGCGTCTCAGCTGGAGGCTTGGACGCGCGCCGCCTGGATAGGCGCGGCGGTGGGGGCGGCCGCCGGGGCGGCGGCCATGGCCATAGTGTTTAGAAGAAGAAAGTAAGGTTTTTCCCCGTCTCTCTCTTTCCCCCTCCGTGGAGGACTTCATAGCCAGCGCGGTCTTCATAACTGCGCTTGCGGCGCTGTTCGTAATGGTAGCGGCGACGTTAAAGCCGTTCCTACCGTCGAAGGTGATTGAAACGCCGATAGCGCCTGGGAGGGACGCGCCGGTGGTGCGGGTCTACGTCTACAACGACACGGGTCGCCTCTATGCGGTGGAGTACGTAGGGAACGACCCGGAGGCCTTCAGAAGAGCCGTGGGGGTGCCCGGCTCCCTCGTGGCTGTATTCACAATCTACCCCGGTGGCTACAACTGCACCAGATACACACGCGCCTCGGTGAGGATCGGGCCGGACCCCTACACAAGCCTCTGGTGCCCACCGCCGTTCGACGTAAAGACCGACAGAGCTAATGTGAACAGAACTTGCGTCCCCGTGGGGCTTACCTCCAGAGGCAGGTGGCTCCTGGTGCAGTACAGCTGTCCGGGGATGCCATGATTGTCTTCAGAGATATCTTAATCTTCGCGGGGCTTGCGGCCCTCGCCGCCGCCGTAATAGTGTCGCTGTTCCCCGTGAGAGAGGGCGCCTCGCCGGTGCCTGCCTGCTCCGACTGCGCCTTCAAGCTAACGGGCGGGTACTGGATATGGCAGTACGGCAACTACGCCTCTCTCTACCTCGGCACAAGGGAAGCGGCGAGATACGGATGGGCCTACAGAGTTGATGAAGGAAGGCCGCTGGAGATAGGGGAGAACGTCACATGTAGCCCAGCTATGTACCTCTGGGTGGTCGACGGGGTGGCGTACGTGTCGTGCGACGGCTCCCCGCCGAAACTCGGCCGCGACGTTTTAGGGCCAAAACTGCCTTTTGTCGACGTCCGCCTAAGCGCAGACTGGAGAAGCTGCACATACAGTATTGAATTCAACGCAAACCTCACAGAGCATTACGTGGTCACTGTAGAGGTGTACGACGAGGAGGGGCGGCTGATAGACTCGGCCACAGGCACAATACCTGGCTCTGTGTCCTTCTCAGTCCCGATGGCAGGGGTATACCGCGTACATATATCCGCGCCGCCTATTCTCGACGAGTGGCACACCGCATTTGCCGCAGTTCGCATATCAGACCTACTAAGAGCGCAGGTGTTTACGTCGAACAACACACAAGACCCCCGGCCCTCCACATCGCTCAAGATCTTCGACCTCACCAACTTCTGGAAGAGGGGATACGCCGGCGTGACGGTGTACGTGAACCCAGCCGCGGCGTCTTTCACCGTGGCGGCTCCTGCAGACGCCTTTGCGGACTTCCTCCTGGCTTGGGAGGACTGCCCCTACTGCGACTCGACATACGGCGCTCTGTATGTGGACGAGGCTTGGCGGCTCACTTTCACCCAGACGAACATAGTCCTCGCCCGCACCTCCTCACAAGGAGGCTACTGGCACGAGGTCTACGTGGCCGACCCTAGCGGCAAGACGTTGATATGGACGTGGATCAAAGAAGGGCCTAAGTACAGTAGCTACACGGTGAGCTGGTTTTCAACCATCGTGTGGCTTGAGTCGCAGGATTCCACCATGAACGCCAGGGCGACCTTCTCGAAGGAGTGCCACTGGGGCTGACATGTGGTCGCTGGCGTACGGCTTGATAGCTCTCGCCGTTGTTGCGTTTGTGGTGCTTTACGCCGCGGCACACACGCCGGGATTCGCCTCGGTGAATCTGGCAGACCAGTTGTACTACGCCAAGAAGTGGATAGCTGAGTACCTCCCCTCGTTTTCCAGAGTGAATGCGACTTCGCGTTTCCGCGTCTTCGTCAACGTGGTGAGAGTAGTAAGGTTCAACGCCGTTGCCTACGACTACGAGGAGAGGCGGTGGACAACGTTCCCAGTAGACTTGCCGGTGGGATACAGGCTTGAGAGAGCTGGAGAGAATGTAATTTACCAAGTCTATCTAAACGTGACGAGATGTAGATATGCAGCGCTTCCTCGGGGCGAGCCTGCCGTGCTCTACGAGATCGAACTTGGACATTCTCTCGATCAGTTGCCGTGGCTTGACGTCTACGCCGCAGTGCCGCACAACCTCACCCAGTACTACAGTTGGCTCTACGGGTACCACAAGACGCGGCGCATGCCGCCTGCCGTGGGTCTAGACCCCAGGGTAGGCGCAGATGTGGAGTTTGTAGAGCTCGTCAAGGCCGAGCACGTCCTCGTCTACAACGCCACAAGCGACAGCGTTAGGCTGTACGTCGTCGCGCCGGCGGCGGCGCTTTATGTTCTGCTCGTAGACTACCCATTAAAATTACCGCTTACCTGTCCAACGCATATTGCGTCTGCGTCGTCGGAATCACAAGGAACTGGCACGCCTACAATTGATTTCCCCTTGCCACCTTCGCCAAGGCGTTAAGCTTTTTCCAGAGGTGGTCATCCTTTTTTCCATGTGGCGCCTAATCCTAGTCCTGGCATTAACGGCACTTGTGTGGGCGCAGATCACCGTCGAAAACGTGAGGTGTACAAAGATATGGGAAGGCGACGTGGATACAAGCCAAGGCGTTCCGATTTCGTTCCACTTCAGCGCGGTCGGCCCGCTAGTCGCCGACGCGCTCGGCCGATTCTATGCGTTCTTTACAGACACCCCCAAGGTCACGGTCTGGGGTACGCCGTTTTACAACGCCACGCGGATATACATGGCAGAATACTTGACTAGCGGGGAGTGGGACAGAGACCTAAACTACGAAGTCACGGTGGAGTACTGGAAGCCGGAGCCGTGGACACTGACGCAGTACGTGTGCACCGCCACGCTTAGATACGGGAATTGGACGTGGAGCGAAATGAATTATTACTGGCTCGTCAACGCCACGCCGCCCCGCGAGACCTCCACTATCACGTTCACAGTATCCTCTAACGCGGTCTCATATTCAGGAACCAAGACTCTATATGTCTCTCTGAGGCCGGATAAACGCGGTTACAAGCCGCTCTGCTCGCAACTGCCAACCGCATCTACGTGGCCCAACTGCCCTCTCTTCGAGGGTGAAAACAAGGTGACGCAGGCATCGTCTCCAGAGCTTTGGAGAGCTCTTATGATAAACGGGAAGAGGCCGGGCGACAAGATCGTGGGATATGGAGTAGAGGCCTTGATGCCCTCTCCATTGCACTACACAGACAGGAGAATCCACGGAGACTACCCCGTAGACACTGCCATTGTGTCTACAGACGAGGTGGGCTCGTGGAGCATATACAGCATACCATCGGGGGGTTTATCGTTTGGGACACAGGTTACCGTCGACGTGCTTGCCGTCCCCACCAAGTGGGGGTATGTGGAGGCCAGACCGCCGAAGTCAATCCCGTTGTACATATCACGTGTTGTTGCAACTTCCAGCGGCGCTGCGATAACGCCTCCTGAGAAGTTCGCCGTAGGCCGAGAGGGCAACGCGACGTGGGTCGGCGACAGGTGGGTGTGGAACTGGACGCTTTTGGCAGTCGCCTACAAGACGCCGTTCATCCTAACGCCGTATGTTGCGTTGGCGCCGGATCCGCTCGCATCGCTGGGAGGTGGCGGAGTCGCGCTGATAGGCAGAACGCCCGTCGAAGTCCACATGCCTCTGGGCTCTGTTGCGTTTCTCTACGCCGCCGTGTTGTGGCGTCTTGACGCACGCGGCGTCTGGATAAACTCCTACCCAGGGACGTATCTACGCGCCGTAGACCAAGAGGGGAGACTTCTGGCAGATCACTACGAGGAGGCCGGCGGAAAGGCTAAGCTGAGGTACAGCGCTCAGAGAAGCGGATGGTACACAGCGGGTATTAAATGGGCGGGCTTCGCCGTAGCTGTAGATGAGAATCTTGAAAACGTAACGACGGCTTGGTACGCGCCGCCGGACCCCTGCAGTCAGTGGCCTAGCCAGATCTTTCAATGCACATATTCACAACATGTCTTTACTAAGATAAACGGAACGTGGGCGGGCTATTCACGCGTAGGCAAACCGGGTCAGCAGTGGCCTATAAACAGAATAGCGTTGGTGGACTGGATGGTAGTTAATCATTACAACCCGTGCGGGGGCTTTAAAGACTTCATGAACATCGTCGTCGGCGACCCGGTGCTCTACTACTGGTATCAATACCATCTCAGGCTCTGGGCGTTTGATCCTCAGACAGGCGACTGGGATATAGAAGCCGGTTGCACCACGGCGGTGCCTCATTACGTGTCCATGCTGGGGTCTGTATATGGAGGTCCGGACTACAGAAACACCACTAAGGCGGATCGCACGCGGCTTTACCACCAAACCGCGCAGGGGGACTTCTACAACTACTTGCTTGACGTGGTGGACGGGGACAGTAGGCCGCCTGGCTTTACCGACGCCCTCCCTCTCGGCGTGGCTTCCATGGTGTCTAACTCCACAAGTCCTTGGGCTCTGTACATAGTGCCGACCACGGTGTGCAACTCGTTGATATGCGCCGACTTTAGGCCGGCGCTTTGGGGCCCGGCGCCCGGCCCCACCGTCGACTTAGCGTTGCTGGGCGCCGGCTACTCGTTCCTCTTGGTGTACCTAGGCAGGCCCAAGGACTCGACGGTTAGGATGTACGTGGAGATGGGATATGTAGTGAGCAAAGGCAGAGACGGCGTGGAGTACAGATGGGTTCGGAACTACAAGCTCCACGAAGTTACGAAGAGGTGGGACTTCCTCGACGCAGTCTACATAGGGCCTGGCTGGCACCGTAGCTACACGCCGCTTTCGCCCTGTCAGCCGCTTTACGTAAACGCCGACGCGGTTTACGTCACGCCGGCGAACTGGACCGGGCCTATACAAGTGGTCGTAGAAGACGACACGGGACGTCACCACTTCGTCTTCTTTGTGTCCAACGACGTCTCGTACAGAATTAAGACCGTGACGGAGGCGCCGCCGTTCCTCACGACTCCACGTCTCAACCTCACAATATTCTTCTACCTCAGCGGCGTTCCGTACTTCCACGGCGTGAACGCCTTCGGCGAGGGGGGAAGACAGACGCAGTTCTCGTGCATACCTGCGTCCGTGAAGGCGAGGTCGCTGTTAGGGGAGGCGGACTACGTGTCGCAGCTTTCATCCACCATGGACTACTGGGGTGAGGCTGAGCTGTGGGCAAGGCTCAATTTTATGAACAGCTTCGCCAAACCAAGAATTGAGCTGGTCGACCCCCTCAAAGGCCTTGTGAAGATTTCGGCTGACGGCCCCGTGGCCGGCTTCGCCTTCTACGCCCAGCGCGACGGGGCGTGGGTCAAGATAGGCGAAGTGTCGACCAAGGTGGGCAATGAATACAGAGGTTGCCTCTTGGTCAACGCCTCCAGGATATTCCCCTGGGATCCAATCCTCGTCCTGCCGCTTGTGGAGCAGGAGCTGACCGCGAGGTCTGGCGATATGGTCACGATCTGGCGCCCCGAGACTGCGCTTCTGTTCAAGACCTGGGCCGACCTGGTGGGCTACCCCAAGGGCGCCAGAAGCGTCTTGGTCGTCGTGCGGTCATGCTGACCTTTAGATACCTTCTCGCCTTGGCGGCGGCCGTCGCCGCCACAGCAGCCGCGGCGGTGGCTGTATCAGGCGTGTTTATGTCGAACACGCCACTCCTCGCGTCGACGGCGGCGTCTATAGCGGCGGGAAAGACAGCCCACCTAGACACGCCAGTGGCTGTGAGACAGTACCTCGCCTACTACAGCTACGTAGCCGGCAGGTGGGTGCTCACCAACACAA
>Ga0272445_1001465_pt1 | contig 18239 bp, 16 predicted proteins | sample YNPCB0031_FD_194404 | JGI IMG/M metagenome (GOLD analysis project Ga0272445, IMG submission 194404) | Hot spring sediment microbial communities from Yellowstone National Park, WY, United States - YNP-CB-003-1 | ecosystem: Environmental > Aquatic > Thermal springs > Hot (42-90C) > Sediment... | reverse complement strand
TAAGGCTTGCAAAGGAGCTTTTAAACGAAAGAGGGAGCATTTTTGTTAGGTGTGATTACAACGGCAATATGTATGTTAGGCTTTTGATGAATGAGGTTTTTGGAGAGGAGAATTTTAGGAATGAGATCCAAGTAAAAAGGATGACTAAGCTGGCTGGAACTACAGGTAGTTTTGATGTAGCTAATGACTCTCTTTTTCTATTTTCAAAATCTACGTCGCTTTTAATAAGGAGTATTCAAAGGGATAGAATATGTAAATACTGCAAGCAACCCAAAAAACCGGAATGGGTTCCTTTGGAGGCACCAGGCGAAGGTAAAAACGATTTAATAATTATAAATGGAAAAGAGTTTTATGCAAGAAAAAACAGTCACTGGACTTTTAAGCAAGAAGTTGTAGACGAATTATTTAAAAAAGGATTATTAAGGATTAATGAAAGTAGAAGTTATGTGGATAAGTTTGGTAATCGGGTTCAGGGTTTACCGGAATACCTTCAATATCCTTTTCAAGAAATAGACAATGATTGGACAGATATTCCAGGATATTCAAGAGAATGGGATTTCCAAACCGAAAACTCCGAAATCCTTCTCAAGCGTGTTATAGAATCCACATCCGACGAAGGCGATTTGGTTATGGACTTCTTTTTGGGAAGTGGGACAACAACGGCGGTAGCCCATAAGCTTAAGAGAAAATGGATTGGTGTGGAGATGGGAGAGCACTTTTGGACTGTGGTTTTGCCAAGAATGAAAAAGGTTTTAGCCTACGATAAGTCGGGAATTTCCAAAGAAAAAGATGTAAAAGAGAAATACAACGAAAGAAATGCGGGTGGGTTCTTCAAATACTACGAGCTTGAACAGTTTGAAGACACTCTTGCCAAAGTGGTTTATGAGGACTTAGACCCATTGGCAATCAAAGGAAAGAGCATATATGAGCAGTATATCTTTATGAGAGATAAGAAGATGTCAGATGCCCTGGATCTGAATTATGAAAAAGGCAATGTGAAAGTGGATTTAAGTAAGCTATATTCCGACATAGACATAGCGGAGACCCTCTCTAATGTTTTGGGCAAGTGGATAAAGAGAATAACCAAAGACAGTGTAGAGTTTGAGGATGGGACTTCGGTTAGCTTAGCCCAACTTGACTACAAACTAATAAAACCTTTGATTTGGTGGTGAGAATGCCTCGTGCTTTGGCGGTAAACATGCCTGTGCTAAACTTACACCTAAAAACAAGATTGGAACTACTGGAGGCTGTTCCCGACGAGTGGTATGCTATTGACCTTTCCACATTCTCAAGCAAAAAGAAACTTTTTGACTATCAAGAGTCTGCTTTAAGAAATGCCATAAAAGGGCTTTACTACTTTTATGGTAAATACGGAGGAAACAAGAGGGAGTTTTTTGAGGATGTTTATAGAAATAGAGATATCCTCCCCGAAAGTTTCCCTATAAAGGAAAGGCTTGTGGATCTTTACCAAGAGGGTGGATTTGAGGTTTATGAAAATAGACTCCCTTACTATCAGATAATCAACCGTATGAGTTTTTGGATGGCTACGGGTTCTGGGAAAACTCTTGTGATAGTAAAGCTTATTGAACTCTTAAGTAATCTTATGAAGCTTGGGCTTATTCCACAAAAGGATATTCTGTTTCTAACACACAGGGATGATTTGATAGGGCAGTTCAAAAGGCATGTGGAGGAGTTCAATGAGGGCAGGATGCCAAACGAAAAGCTTGAACTTTATGAACTAAAGGAGTTTGGTAAAGTGAAATGGCTTTACAATCCCACTGGCATTCCTGTGTTTTACTACAGGGCAGACCTTTTTGACACAGAACAAAGCGAAAGGAGGATAGATTTTAGGAACTATTTGAACGATGGGAACTGGTATTTGATTTTGGACGAAGCCCACAAGGGGGACAGAGAGGAGAGTAAAAGACAGGCGATTTTCAACATACTTTGTAGGAATGGCTTTAGGTTTGACTTTTCCGCTACCTTCACAGAGGAGATTGACTTTATCACCTGTGCCTATAAGTTTAACTTGTCGGAGTTTGTTGAACAAGGCTATGGCAAACACATATATGTATCAGGCGAAGCCCTAAGGAGTTTTAGCAGAAAGGAAGACTTCTCTCCAGAGGAAAAGCAAAAGATACTTTTGAAAATCTTCGTTCTCCTCACAGGTCTCATAAAAGCAAGGGAAAAGGTAAAAGACAGGGTTCCCTACCATAAGCCCTTGCTTTTGGTTTTGGTAAATTCTGTCAATACTGAGGACTCAGACATGGAACTGTTTTTCAGAGAACTTGCCCGCATATCGGAGGGAGAGGTGCAGGACAGCCACTTTCAGAGGGCAAAGGACGAACTAATCCAAGAGTTGGAAAACGCTAATTTTCAGTTTGAATTTGGAAGCGTAAGGCTTAGCAGAGAGTTTTTAGACCTACTGAGGGAGATAACCTTTGAAGACGTGCTTGAGTGTGTGTTTAACTCCAAAAGCACTGGAACCATAGAAGTGGTTCAAATGCCGCAGAACAGACAAGAACTACTTTTCAAGCTAAGGTCTGGAGACAGACCCTTTGCCCTGATGAAGATAGGAGATATAACCCAGTGGTTAAGGGATAAGCTGGAAGGGTATGAGGTAGTTGAGAGGTTTGAAGACGAAAGCGTATTTGCAAGGCTAAATGAGGATGAAGACATAAACATTCTGATGGGTTCTCGGGCATTCTACGAGGGATGGGACTCTAACCGTCCTAATGTGATAGCTTTTATAAACATAGGGAAGGGAGAGGAGGCAAAAAAGTTTGTGCTTCAAAGCATAGGTAGAGGAGTGAGGATTGAACCCTTTAAGAACGTCAGGAGAAGGCTGGAAATCTTATATGGAAACTCTCAGGTGGATGGAGAAACATACAGGCAAGTAAGGGACTTGGCTACTCCAGTAGAAAGCTTATTTGTGTTTGGCACAAAGTCAAACAATTTGGAAACCATACTGGACACACTGAGAACGCAACGGGAAGAGGAAGAAAACCTTGGAGACCTTTTTGAGATAAACCCTGAAGTTCAAGGAAAACTTTTATTGGTTCCAGAGTATGAAAAGTCAGAGTTAATGCTTATAGACAGCAATCGCAATCACCGATATCCACTAAACCCTGAAGACGAAGAACTGGTCAGAGAGTTTCTTAAAATTTACGACCAGGTTCTGGTTTGCATGTTTGATGCCAATCCGAGGGTTTTAGACAAGCTTAAAAAGGATTTTGATACTTTGGTGCGTGTAGAACCTAATGCAAGGAAAATAGGCATTCCAAAGGTTGTTCTCGGAGAGATTTTGAGATATTTTTCCAAAAACTTCTACCAAGCATCCTCTTTTAGAGAACTGAACAGAGAAGAAGACATAATCCACTTTAGGCATATAAGGATAAGCAGGTCTGAGCTGAATTCTATTAGGGAAAAAATTGAAAGAGTTAAGGCATACAGAGATGCAGAAAGGTTAACAGAGGAATTGTTTAATAAGGTGAGAAGTAGAGAGATAACAATTGAAGAATATAAGAAAAAGATCAAGGAACTCCCAGAGGATGAAGAAACCACAGGAGGCCTTATAATCCGATACTTAGCCACTCACTACTATATTCCCATAGTCCTTACAAAGGAAGAGACTATTGACTATATCATGCATGTTATAAAAACAGAAAGCGAAAGAAAGTTTATAAAGGAACTCTCGGAGAAGCTTGACAAAAACCCACATCTTTTTGACTGTGATTGGTGGATGTTTTCAAAGATTGATGAAACCTTGGACAAGGTGTATATACCCTATTACAGCGAAAACTCAAGCGGGATAGGAAAGTTTAAACCTGACTTCATCTTTTGGTTTAGGAAAGGATGTAAATACCTTATACTCTTTCTTGACCCTAAAGGCACTGAGCATGCAGCCAATTACAGAAAGATAGATGGGTATAGCAGGCTTTTTGAAGAAAATGGTGAACCTAAAGTTTTTGCATATGAGGAAGAGTGTGGGAAAATGGAGGTCAGGGTAATGCTGAGATTTTGGAACAAAAACTTGCATGGTGTGCCAGACGCATACCTTATTTACTATGTATCGGATTTAGACAAATTGGCGGAAGAGGTGAATAGATTACTCTCCTAACCTTTTTGCGTTCCTCTTTGATAACTTCTACAGGCACAAGGTATTTATGGTAAAGCCTTGCTGGGTTAACTAAGTCTAAAGCAAAATAGGGCTACGTAGTTAACTTTGTCCAAGAAGCATGGTTAACTAAAGCTATCAAGGTAAATAAAGCTACTTAGTTAACCAAGGGCTATTCTAAAAAGTTCCCCATCAAGATGTCCCTCAACACGGTTAACTAAGTTTGTGCTTTTTGCATAAGAGTTAGTTAACCGTCTACTGTGGTTAACTAAGTGTCTTTTCCTTGTGTATAGGTTAGTTAACCTGCCAAGCATGAAATGAAGGAAGGTTTGGATCCCTTTCTTCTCTAAAGCCCATATCGTGGAATAGGACAAGGAAGACGTTCCTATAAGGGATTTTTAGAATAGCCTCTACTAAGTTCCGAGGATAGCAAGATAAGTGATTGAAACAGGGGCAAGGTGCCCCTGCCGAGTGTCTAAGGTGCGAGGGGACGGGGGAACCTCAGACCCTCAAACTTCCTCACGAGTTTTACCTACATATATTTTCCACTTTAAAGTCTACAAGCTTGTTATCTCTTGTTATGATAATCTCTCCATTGCAAGGAAGCTGTGGATTGGGAATTCTACAATCAATTCTGTATCCACTGTAAAGGCTTGTCATTCTTCCGTAGGACCTGCAGTTGGTATATAGCTGCATGGCGGTTCTTGGGTCTATCCTATCCACAGTTATGACCTTGTAATCATCTGAACGACCTACAGGTTGAACATCGTTTTGGCATACTTTGTAGTTATCCACCGTAGTGTATCCTGGACCTCTTGTGATTAGGGCTACGAGATCACATCCACCATCTGGATACATATAGATAGTCTCATACTGCATCTGTCCCATTACTTGCATAGAGGGTGTTTTAGAACTTGCGGTCATCTTTACCATAGAGATAAGTGCATCATTTTTGACTGGTGCGGGTTGGCTTAATCTTGTTTGTGCCTGTGCCATCAGTCCCTCGTCTAAACCCAGCTTAACATAATGAACATAGGGAATTATGAATGTTTGAATATCAGATGCGCTTCTTTCTGCGGTGGTGCGAACCATAAACTTCTCGGGGCCATCGCAGTAGTATGCAGTTTTGGTTATCTCCCTAAGCCAGTAGGATACTACTCCCACATTAGGTGGTGGGTCTGTGGTTAGCACCTTTGCCATAAAGTCCTTAAAGTCCTGCCCATCTGCAGTTCTAAAGGTTCCTCCTTTTTGATAGCAATAGCTTGCAAGCATTCTTAAAACATCTGAGTTTAGAGGATGGCAGTTGTTGGTGATGGTGTCCTTTATCTTGTAAGAACCATCAGGCAGGTTTTGGAGTTTTACACGATTTGATTGCAAAAACTCTATAAGGTTTGTGCTTGCCTTAATCTTATCCGCCCATTCCAATTCAAAAGAAGTTATTCTCGGTTCAGGTTGATGCCTTGCAACCTGAATAAAACAAGATTCAGTATGTTGATATTGGCTTGGATAACGATAGCCTATAAACCTGCCTCTCTGAATAAAGAAAACTTCTTTCCCATCCTTTTCACAAAGGGTAGCGGGTGCACTGAAGCCCGCAACATCTCCTAAAATAGCTGCTGAAAATATTCCCTTTAGAACACCTCCAGCCCCAGCCCCCTCTTCTGCAGGCTTTTTTTCCTCTATTACATATCCACCCCCAAAACCTTCCACTTGCTTGTATTTCACAAGGTATGCCTTTCCACCAAAAGCAGAACAGTATTCAATGGCCCTTTTTGCATCAACACCAAAAATCCCACCGATAATTATCGTCTCTGTCTCTGAAGGGCTTAAGAATAAAAACTGTTTTTTACCAGAAAACAGCAGTTCTCTAAACGATGTTTGCTTTTGCATGCTTTCCTGCCCAAAACTTGAAAGGGCTAAGGCTAAGCTAAGTATGGTTAGTAAGGACTTCTTCATCTCCGACCTCCTTTGTTTTTGGTTTTAAAAAGGTCCCCCATGGGGACCTCATCTTATACCTCCCATTCACCAGAAGGCACCAAAGCCGCACCCTCCACCTTTCTATTATACAGATAGGTGTGGGCACGCAGAGGAGTGTGGTCCTCAAGGACCACCTCAATAAGCTCCCTCCTAAAAAGGAAAGGAGCTCCTTCCACCCAGTCAAGCTCCCTAAGGAGCTCTTCTGGGATTTCATACACCTCTCCACGCACTACCCCATCTCCGGGAACTATCCCAGGGTGGGCGCCGAGGTCATAAAGGGCAAAGCCCCTTGCCAAGGCACGCCCCAAAAAAGGACAGCCCTTTAGAAGGCTGTGCCTTGATCCACCCCTTTTAAGGGTGCCATAGACGAAGAGGTAAGCCATTAGGCCACCTCCTCGCAGTAAGGGGCCAAAAGACCCCTCAGAGAAAGCCCTCCCTTATTAGGAAGGCTCAATCTCCTATTTTCCTTCCTAACTGCTACCATACACTTATATACTATAACCTGCCTTTTTGGCATTTTCTGACAACCTACAAACTGACTTTCCTTGAAAGCAACAGCCCATCGTATTCTATCCATCCCTTTGGAGGATTAGGACTAAAGAAAGGTTCCTTGTCTTCTTCAAAAAGCGTCAGAAGCCTTGCCCTTTCTCCTCTGTATCGGAATAAGCCCTCAAGTAGTCCCTCTTCTGCTAAAAGCTTCTCATACTGCCATCTTTTGAGTTTTAGATTGTTTATATCCTCTACAAGCTTCTTCACCTTTGGTGCACCCACGATACCTTTATAACTCTCACTGAACCGCCCATTAACAAATAGCAAAGCTTTTGTGTCCTGAAGCTGGATTTCAAAAGGATGCGTAAATTCTGGCAGAATATTTCTCTTTCCTTCTGCATCTTCTGTTGCAAGCCTGAAGTGTAGAACAACTCTCGTGTGTTTTGAGTGGATGAATTCCTTGACTGCTTCATAAAACTCTTCCTTCTCCATAAAGCCCTTCTCATATACCCATCTCCCATTGTCCCAAACTGCGTATCCGCCCCCATGAGGAAACAACTCCCAACTCCTGTCAAATAGCTCTTTGCTAACAATAGCCCCCTCTGGCTTATAGATGATTACACACATCGTGATGCCCTCCTTCAGATTTCATTTTAGTATGCACAAGGTATTCTTATCCTACATCCAGCTGTGTAGGGTAAGAGGCCTTTCTCGTCTAAAGCCCATATTGATGAAAAGAGTGTGGGATAGAGGAAAGGAACGGTCAGTCCTTTTGGAGGTTGGGACAATCCCGATGAGGAATTTTTCAAAGCGGGTTCAAGATCGGCTGAGTTCTATTTCCTCAAGTTCATAAAGGATGTCTTGGATTTCCATAGGGCTTATTTCAAGTAAATCGGATGCGTAGCTGGTGGTTACGAATTCATGCTTTACCGCAGTCAGGACGAGTTCCCACAAGACCTTAGAAATTTTCCAAGGCACAGGAAGACTTGGTTCTCCAAAAAGCTTTGTTTCTAAATTCCACAGGTTCGCCCTTAGCAATCTGTTTAGGTTCTTTTCGTCAATTTCGCCAAGTTCGTGAAGGCGTGATATAAGGGTCTCATAGCTGACGCCAAAGGTGCGTCTTAGACTTATCAAAGCCCACACGTCGGTTAGGTTGTGGTGTTGCCTTACAAGCCTTTTAACAAGACTTTCTGGCATCAAAAAATGAACCACAAAACGCTCGCTAAAATCATCCTCCTGCCCATCTTTATTTAGATGGACTTTGTCTTTTCTTTGAAGGATGTGGGCATACTCATAGGCAATAAGCTGGTTTTGGTAAGGTTCATCGGAATTAACCAATATGAACGCAGAGAAGTTTTCATCATAGACCATTGCGGAGAAAAGTTCCCTGCCTAAAGGTAGCCTAATAACTGGAATGCGAAGGTCTTCTAAAACTTCTCCTAAGTTTGGCACCACGCTATCTCCCAAGCCCAAACGAGCCCTTTCTGCCTCCGCTACCTCTTTGGTTCGTTCATCTATGGACTCTTGGTTTAGAGTGTAGTAAGGAATTTCAGGCTTTGGAAATCCCAGCTTTTGTCTAAGCTTTACTATCTCTTTACACAGAAAAATAAAGCGGTGAACCTGACTTATGGTTTCAGGAGGGAGAGAGAGTTCTTTGGCTTTATCAAGAAGAAGGGTAAAAGCGGTTCCCTCAGGCTTGTCTATCCCATAGAAGTAGCTAACGAAAACTCCATAAAGTTTGGCAAGTTTTCTCAAAAGGCTAATTGGTGGGCTTTGTTTTCCACTTTCAAAAAGAGAAAGTTCATCCTTGGTAATTCCAAGCTTTTGTGCCACATATTCTGGCGTGTAGCCTGCCGTCTCCCGTGCTTGTTTGAGCCTTTGGCCTATGAGTTTCAAAGTATTCATGTATGCCCTTGCCTCAAAGCTATAAATCTAAACTTAACCCAAGCCTTTTCAAGTCAGAATCCTTGAGCCTAAAGCGTGCCCTATGTTCCATATCTATAACAATCTGTTTTAGTTCCTCTACGCTACGGATTAATCCTCTGTTCCTCGCTTCCTCTAATATTTCCACAGTTCCAATAACCTTTACATACTCTTGCTCCGCAACCTTCTTCAAATATTTATCATCAGTTATTAACACCAAATTCCTTTCCTTAGCCACAGCCAAAAGGGAAGCATCCGCTCCCTCTTCAAATTCCTCGTGAGTAATTCTTAAGTTTCTTATCAAGTTTTGCTCTTCTTCTGTTAGTTCATCCACAACCTTTAGCCATAAGCTCTGCTCATTTAGGACCGTCCACAACTCTGGATATTTTTCAGAACCTCGTTCAATCTCTTCTATCACATCGGAGGTAGTTAATAAACCTGCGTGAAATAGTGTCTTTAGCAAGTTCAAATACCCAGCACGGGCAAAGTTTGATAATGTAGAACTATCTACTATGAAGCGTATTTCACTCATGCGTGTGGTTTGTTAGTATAACCTCAACCTAAAGCAATCCATTCACAATCGTAATAACCGAAGAGTTCAAAAGTGTCAACTTTTGGCATTTATGAGAGAGACTAATAGTTAGTAAGAGTTTTCCCTGAAATGCATCGTTATTTATACCATTAGGGAGCTAAGAAGGAGGTTGTTTCAAGCAAGTTAAACAAGTAATTTCCTCCTACCTTAGAACTTAGTTAACCACAAACTTACTTAAAATTCCTCGTCGGGATATATTCCAGCCTATATCAATTGTGCATCAAAATGTAGGGAAGCTGGGCTGAGGCAGAAAAAACGGCAAGGGAATACCGAGGAAGATAGAAGCCCTAAGGTAGGTCCTTGGACAGGACAAAAAGGATTAAACCTTCGGACGGGTTAACTAACTCCCAATCAAGTTAGGATAAGTTAGTTAACCATGGGTGGGCGGTTTAGTTAACCGTGCTCGCTGTTAACTAAGTCTTTCCCTTTAGCTTCAGAGTTAGTTAACCAGCTGGAAGGTTAACTAAGTTGCTTACCTTTGTTTGAAACTTAGTTAACCAGTTCCCGTTTTATAAAACTCTTCCCTCTCCATAAAGCCCTTCTCACATACCCATCTCCCATGTAGCACTTCCTTCAAATTTCACTTTAGCATGCACAGGAGATTTAGGGGTGTTTATTCCTAAACTGGCAACAAGTTGGTAAAACAAACTACTTCACAGAGGCTTTTACCTCTCCATAGACTTAACTTCGGATAGTCCCTACCTTAGGTCTCTGGGTTATACTTTTGTAGTCCTCACTTCTTAACTGGAGTGTGAGATGAGGGGTTTTACATCTGAGCATGATGCAAGGGTTTTTCAGATTTTTCTGTTTATCTTGCTATTTATGTTTACCATAGCACCAAAAGGAGTTAGCTTAGGTAAGAACTTTCACGTTTCTGCTAATATGTCTTGCACATGCCCCGCTGGTTCCACCTATAACCATAGCACCAAAAGATGTGAGATCACTCCATCATGTCCTTCAGAAGGAACATGGAATAGTTCTCTTAAAAAGTGTGTAGCTTCCCCTCAAAAAAAGTGTGAGATTCTGTTTGCTACATGCGGGATTGGTGGAGGAAATGTTCTACCAAATAGGGTTGATTTGAGATGTAATAATAGTGTGGAACCTTCTTATTGTGAAGGGCAACTTTTTGCAGGTCGTCTTGGTTCGTTTTACTGCTATGTTGATACTAAAGCTACATACTCTGTTAGAGGTTTCTTGCCAGTTCAAAGACCATATTGTAATGCTCTTCTACCTGCTCAATTTATGATCCCTATTGGTTATAGTATAGCTATCATTACTGTGGATGCCAGAATGGTTTTAAAAGATATATGTCCAAAAGGCTACTCATTTTCCCAAAATATCTGTGAAGCTCTTCCCTCTTGTCCATCAGGCTTCACCTATGACCCAGAAAAAGGACTGTGTTTTATAGTTCCATCAGATTGCCCATCTGGTTCTACTTTTGGCTACGCCCAAGTTATGTAATATCAAGCACTTCAGAGGATGATGCATTGAAGTCCCTTACTCTCAAGGGTTCAACTTCTTAGAACAAGAAGTTGAGGGATTTAATGTGGGAGTGTTTTAATCCAATAATCTGCGAGAATAACTACTTATCCCCTTTCATGCCATTTGCGAGAACACGTTATACCGCATGCTGTAATGCGGTATGCGGTGGGCTAAAGGGCAAGGAAATAAGGGAGAGGTAAGGGAAAACACTCCCAGAGCAGTTCTAACCATAGAAAGGAAAACATAGTTAACCACGGTTAACTAACCCTTATGCAAAAAGCATGGACTTAGTTAACCCTGCAGAGGAGCGCTTAGTTAACCACGCACAAAGGGTTAACTAACTCCTTTGCATTTGCCAGAGGCTTAGTTAACCCTGTAGGGACTGCTACAACATAAGGTAGGCTTAATGTTTACTAAAATAAATACTGTGCGAGGTGTTAGCCATGGACGACAGGGAACTGATAAAGAGGATTATGGAAGAGGTCAAGGATGAGAAGTTGAGGGAGGAGTTGCTTGCTTTGGTGGTGGAGAAGAATAGGGAGAGGGAAGAAGAAAGACCCATAGACTACTTAGCAAGACAGGAAATACTTGGCGGAGCAACCGAGGGAGTATCTAAGGTAGGTTGGTGGATAATGTATATCATTTCTATAGTTTTTATTTTGGTGGGAGGGTTTTTCTCTTTTATTCTTCTCGTTGGGATTCTCGGCTATTTTCTTCTTCCTGCTGAAGAAAGAACTGAGGTTCCTGATCTTACTATAGCTGTGGTGATGTCTTTTCTGCTTTTATTTGGGCTTACAGGCTTTTTTACCCTTCGTAGTGGTAAAAAGGAGTATGAAAGATTTAAACGCAAGAGAGAAAATTAGGGCATACTTTGGAAAGGCGACTCTTTTGTAGGTGGGTGTGGTTCTGGCTTATTCTTGAAAAGCCCCTGACCAAGGTCTATCCCCCACTTCACAACATCTTTGCCATCATTGAAAATCCTTACAGGGATACTTGGCTGTTCCTTAAACCACTTCTGGGCATCTTTTTCATATGCTTGGAGTTTTGGATCTTTCGGATTAAATCTTAAATCAATGTCTGTCGCCTGCAAATTGAAAAGCTTTGCTTTCTGAGGGTTATAGCTTTTTAACTCCTGCTGTCTCCGAGATATATCCTTTTGTGTTGCATCTATTTTTTCTCTAACTTCTCCCTGTAATTGTTGCCCTTTATCCTGAATGTTTTGTGGAGAAGGAACCTCGTCTTTTATGTTCTCCAGCTTCTCCTCATCTACATCTGGCCTTCTTATACCCTTTCCTTCTGCAAACTCATTCAGCCATTTTTCCAAAGCCTCTGGATTACTTCTCAGTTTAGCAACCTCTTCCATAGCATACCTCACCGCCTCTCCCTCTGATTTACCTGCTGCCAAAGCCTCTTTGTATTTCTGCTGGGCATAGTAGTTCAACGGATCCTGCTTTAAGCTTGCTTGCAATCTGTTTGCATAAGCAAGCATTTCTGCATGCTTTTTCCCAAAAGCTTCAGCCACTTCATAAACTTTGCTATTGCTTGCCTCTTCTGAAACATCTTTGCCTTGTGTATATGCCTGTTCACTCCTCTTAGCCTGACTATCACTACTCCTCTGCCCACTTTTATTCTGCAAAGACTCTATAAACTTATTTACCAGTTCATTTTTCTCGTCTCTTGATAGATAAGTGGACATCCTCCTTACTTCTTCATCGGTATAATAACGACCCGCATTAGCATCAAAATACACACCACCACCAAGGTTAATCAGACCAAAACCACCTCCACTTTTCGGACCTTTCCCAACACTTACTCCTCCCTCTACACCTATTGTGGCACCAACTTTTGTAGCATCCGTTGTTCCAAAACTATGGTCGTATTTCTGTCCCACAGTTTTAAGAATTGCCTGAACTATATCTGTGTCCACTCCCCACGCCCTTGCAGCTTCCAAGAATGAACTAAAATCTGATTGCACAATCTTAGACAGATTATCTCTAAGGGATTTAAGATCTACAGCCTCTATACCCTTAGAGGCAATAGTTTTAAACGCCTCTCCCACCTCCCTATAAGCGTTTGCAGTCTCAGTAATTTCTTTTGCCTTAGTCTTCACATAATCTAAACTCAGCCCACCAATCTGAACGCTTGACTCAAACCCTTTTATCTCGCCGCTGCTATCCAATTCTACACTGCCATGCTTCACACCACCCTTTTCTACCACAAGCTTCCCACTCCCATCATACTCAACCGCAAACCCACCATCTCCTCCTCTGATAGAAAGGTTTTGCAATTGCCCAGTTTTCTCGTTATAGACCATGCTTACAAGACCCTTTCCACCTGTTATTGCAAGGGCGTTAGCCAGTGTTCTCCGTGAAGGTTCATCTAATTTACTCATCAATGCCATTGCCTGCCCGACGCTTCCTTTATTTAGCGTGACAACCTCTCCCTGCTTTGTAATGTTATCCATCTGATGCTGATTCGTAGTAGTCGTCAAAACACTCGTTGTTCCCATACTAAAACTCCCCAAGCTTGTAGTCCCCGCCGACACATTCCTGTAATTTACCTGCCCTGCATTAAAGCTTCCTCTTGCCACATCACCCGCCGATGCATGGGCTGTGCCCTGAACAACACCCCCAACCCCTGTGGCAAAGCTGTGAAAGGCATACCCTCCCAAGCTTGCTATCATAAAACTCACAGTAGGAACAAGCCAGTATAAAGAACCCGCAAGAAATTTAAACCCAAGGCTCGTATTCCATCACCTGTTCAAAGGTATAAGGACATTCTTGTGGGAAATCTTTTTCCGTGGGAAATCTGCCAAAGTATTTTTTAGCAAGGTTTTGGTTTTGAGGTTCTTTAAACCACTTTATAAGCCTTTTTACAGCAATACGCCAAGCGGTGGGCAACTCCTCTACTGATTTTTTCCTTATGCTTGGGTATGTTTCAAAGATTGTATCAAGTTCATTCCTTGCGTTGTTTATGCTACTTATCCAGCTGTGCCCTACATCTTCTCTATATCTGAAGTTTTCCCACTTGTAAAGGTGCTCCATAATGACCGCCATAAGGCTTATTAGACTTCTCAGTTCCCTCCTTGCCATATCCTCTATCTCCTCCAGAAGGTTCTCCCAGTCCACGAGGTCATACTCTTTGTTCTTGAGAAGCTTGAGGTTCTCCTGCACCCACAGGTAAAAGTCCTGTTCATAAAGTTCTTTTAGGTTTTGGATTTTTGTCTCCATGGGTTTAAATATAAGCCCGCTAAAAATCGGAATACGGTTAACTAAGTTTGGGCTTTTGTATAAAAAGTTTAGTTAACCATATTAGACGGTTAACTAAGTTTTCCTGTCTTGGTTAAGAGTTAGTTAACCTCGCATTGATGTTTCCGTGGCTTCATGGAGGCTTCCTTATTGTAAAGTATTGCAGGGTTAACTAACTCCAAGGTGAAAGAAACCCACTTAGTTAACTACGGATAGTGTTAATAGGTGTAGATTTTTAGAACAGCTTAAGCAAAGTAGGTAAATCTATAATAGTTTGGTAGGAACATGGCCAAAGACGATTGGAGAATAAAAGGAGGACGGCGGAAAGGCAAAAAAGCCCTAAAGTATGCAGACCTTCTGTGGAATGACGAAAAGAAAAGGAGAATTGGCTTAGAAGACCTCTGCCGAAGTTGGAACTTAGACAGGCTACTCAAAGAGGGAGAACTTCAGCTGGGTATGGAGGTCTTCAGCCAAAAAGAAAGATACAAGCTTTCACACTCCCAGCAAATGACCCTCTATTACTCTTACCTTGTCTTCAAAGACTGGGCTAACAAAACCCAAAAGCATATAAACAGAAAAGCCCTTGCTAAGCTACTTCAATACCTCATGGCTATAACCCTCGTCCAAAATGCTAAATTCTGCACATGCAAAGAGATATTCTCCTTTTTCAAATATGACCTTCCTAAACTCAAAGACAGGGACAGAAAGAACCCTCACCCACTTGAACACTACCAAAAACAAGCAAGCCATCTCGCCCTCCCTCACATACAAAAAACCTTAGAACTCCTCCAAGACAAAGAAAAACGCCAAAAACTGGGCAAACTCTTAGGCTTGCCACTGCTTTAGTCCTCCCTTTCTACCTTCCCTCTTCCCACTCCACTCCCCTATCAAGCCAAAAACATCCCACCGCAATTATAGAAGTCTATACCATTTGTATAGAACTCTATACATCTATGCTTCTATGCTAAATGCCTATATGCCCATAAGTATATACTTCGCTACCCTCCCTCTCAACCCTCCCTATACCGTTCCATAAAAAAGCGAAAAAAACCTATTATCCCTTTTCCACATAAAAAAGAAAAACCCACCTCCGACCCTCTCCCTCCCACACCTGCTTTCTCTCCCTCGTATATACTTATGGGAGTATAGACCTATATAGCCCGTTTATGGGTATATGGATGTATATGTTTATAAACCTCTATACTTTTTGTATGGACATTCATACTGACCTTTGAAAACATTTTTGATATACTTTTAGGTATGGGTAAGGTGAAGGTTTGCATAGTCTTAAGAGAAGACCTTTTGGACGGTTTCAAATCTCGTGGGCTAACCAATCTGTCTGGCGTTATTGAGGAGTTGCTTACGGCCTTTCTGTCTTCTCTTCCTCCTGAATACAGGAGAAGAGGTGCTAAAGAAACAAGGGAGATTGCAAGAAGTTTCCTTGAGGGCAGGCCAGTTCAAGAAAGCCCAAGCACCCAACAGGAACTCCTCCAGCAATTAATGACCCTTCTTCAAACCCTACAAACTCCATCACAGCCTTCTCAAACTTTCCGACCTCAACCTCAACAAACTTTCCAACCACAGCCTCCACCTCCACCTCCATCTCCGCCACAATCTCAACCGCAATATCAACCTCAACCCAAGCCTACAGTCCAAGAACAAAAGCCAAAGCCAAAAATCTCCGTAAAGGAAATCCTAAGGGCAGCAAGAGAACATGCTATAGAACACGGAGTGCCTCCAGAACTTGTAGATTATGAAAGAATACTTGAAGAAGCCCGCAGGGAATCCCAAGAGGAGGAGTAATCTGGGATGTCTTCGTAAAGCATGTAGGCGTATAGGTAGCCGATAAAATCCTCCAGACCTGCTATAACAAACTCACCTCTTAGAATTTTCCCCCTTACCTCTCTTGCCTTCTCTTCCCAGTCTGTTTCTTTGTGAAGTGGAAGGATTTCGTTTTCAAAGAACTCCCTCAAACTCATCCTCGGCACCGCATCCTTTCTCCCAACAGGTCTTCCCACACGGACAAAGTGAGGGCATGGGAGGGCTTCCTCTGGAATAAATTCTTCCTCTTGGCTTTGGGCTTTACCTCTTTCCCTTTTTTGTCTCTCCCTTTCAATTTCTCCATCCAGCAAAAGCAAAAGTTCCCTGTAGAGTTCTCCAACAGCTAACTCAAGGAGTTTGCCCACAAGCCTAAAGTCTACTTCTTCCTGCGTCAAAACTTTCCTTATTTCTTCAATGTAGATATTCATAAACCTGCAATGAGGTCTAACACCTTCTCCTTCTGAGCTTGTGCGTAGACTTCCAAGGTAGTTCTTACTGAGCTGTGCCCTAAAAACTCTTTTAGCACATTGGGAGGGATATTTCTCATTGCAAGCCACACCGCATAAGTGTATCTGAACCTATGCGGATGCACCTCTATTCCAAGTTCCTTGGATAAGTCATAAAAGAACCTATACACCGCATCCCGTGAGAGGGTAAGAACCTTTACAGACTTTGGGAACCTTAGACTATAGGTGAAAAATGCCTGCCCTTCTTTTAGGCTATCCAGTTGTTTTCTAATAACCTCTTCCCACTCTTTCCTCCAAAGAACCAGTGGAACCTCTCTCTCCTTTGAGAACTTTCCCTTAACCTTGACTACAAACACAGACCTTTCCTCACCCTTTTCAGTAATTAACATTCTCTCTCTGAAGTCATCTTTTTTCAAAGACAGTGCTTCTGAAATTCTGAGCCCTGAGGATAGCAAGACCACGCACAGAAGGTAATACACAAAGGGCTTAGGTTTAGTGCGGATGTAGGAAAGGATTTTCTCTACCTCTTCTTCAGTGAAATATTTCCTTGCCCTGTTTTCAAATTCCTTTTTCTTCTTGAGTTCCTTAAAAGCTTGCTCGGAAAACTCATAGTGGTAGCCTTTTTGAGAAAGCCACTGATAAAACCTTTTGATTTCCTGCAGGGTTTGAATGGCTGTTCTGTGGGATTGAGTTTTTCTGAGTTCTTCGTAGAACTCAAAAAGGGACCGCTGGTCCAGTGGCTTAAGTTCTTCTAATTTGACCAGCTGGTAGTAAATCCTCTCTATGGTCTTTCTGTCTCTCACTTTGGAGAGTTCTTCAAGGTAGAGGTCAACGAGATACATAGGAAGTATTTTAGATGCTTGGATGATTAAAACAGGGGCAAGATGCCTTGCGTAAGGTCTGAATCTGGAGCGGGAAACCTCAGACCACCAATTCCTCCCTTAGCCACTTCTCCACAAAACTCTGTGGTTCTCCTTTGGGTAGGCTTTCTGGGTCGTTTTTGATTACCGCTATAGCAGTCTGGATTACCCTTATGTGTTTCTCGGGTAAGCTCTCCTCAATAGCCCGAGACAACCTGTCAGAGAGTATGCGGGAAAAGGTGGCGTGGTGTTCGTCAAAGAACTTATCATATAAATACCTTAGCTTTAAAGTGTCAGGAATAGCCATCAAGTCCCAGTTATACAAAAGGTTCTCTGAATGAATTTCAAACCGTTTAACTGCGTTAATAGGAGAGATTAGCATCCCCTCAGTTCCACAGTCTCCCCTATAGTGTGCTAAAACACAAACAGCATTTGCAAAATTATAGACATATAGTCCGTCAAGATTTTCTGAAACATATTTACTCAACTCAAACTCCTCTTCAGTCAAGCCACCTATCCCTTCTCTAACTGAAAGTATCGCCCACACGCTTAAGTTCTTTGACCTTTTTAGCCCAGAAGCAAGCAAAAAGCTTTCGCTTGGGTATTCCTCAAAACAAACCCACCTGTCTATCAAAAACTTAAAACTCTTCTCCGCCCACTCACAGTAAAGCCTCTTCAAAGGTTCCTGCTGTCTTTCCTTTAACTCCTGGGCTTTTTTAAGCCCTTCATAGAGTTCCTCCCTCTCAATGTAGGAAAGGAACTCCTTATCAACCCTCTCCGCAAAGAGGGCAAAGTCTTCTAAAAGCGGTTTTAAAAGATCCTGCACTCTCATAAAAGTTATTTTAGCTGGGTTTCACCAATACCATATGATTTCTGCACTTCGGCTTTTAGGTTCTTCAATTCTCACATTACACCCCAGCTTCATAAGGGTTATTCCACACGCATTCAAAAAGGGCGTCTCTCCATACTGTCCTAACTGCCTTCTGTAGAACCTCTCCAAACACCCTTTCACAAATTCCGCCTTTTCTATGATGGGCATCAGGTAAATATACAACGCCGACACAAGTATCGGTTCCTCCGCATCCTTTTGCATCCTCCACACATCCACCAACACATTAAACCAATTGGCACATCCCAAAAACACTCCATACTTGGTTTCCAGCATGCCCGCCTCTGCCTCAAGCCCATTCTCACTCATCAACTCTGCCGCAAGGTCAAACCTCTCTTCTACACTCAAGGGCTTTTTAGACAACTTGCAAAACA